>Ga0181521_10000279_pt1 | contig 61054 bp, 47 predicted proteins | sample PEATcosm2014_Bin_32_FD_119764 | JGI IMG/M metagenome (GOLD analysis project Ga0181521, IMG submission 119764) | Peatland microbial communities from MTU Mesocosm Facility, Houghton, MI, USA - PEATcosm2014_Bin02_60_metaG | ecosystem: Environmental > Terrestrial > Soil > Wetlands > Peat | place... | reverse complement strand
TTTGGTGGACCTGGTGAGATTCGAACTCACGACCTCTTCCATGCCATGGAAGCGCGCTCCCAACTGCGCCACAGGCCCACAGGCAACTCGTTTTACTATAACATGCGGGCGCGCCGCGGCGGTTTGACAGGGCGCTTTCGCGGCTGCCTACAATGAGGAGATGAGTTTTCGGCGCCATGCGGTCGCGGTGATTCTGGTTTGCTCCTTGTCGATGGCACTCTCCTCGTGCCTGGCGCGCCGCAGATTGATCGTGCGCAAAGGCTCGAACGCAGCGCAGCCGCTGCTGGTGGCGGACCAGGCGGCGCTGCTCGAAGCGGTTTCCCGTCAATACCAGGCGGTCCACGATTTCAGCGCCACCGTCGACATGGTACCAGCCCTGGGCACTGCGGAAAAAAGCAAAATCACCGAGTACAAGGACGTCCGCGCCTACATCCTCTTTCGCCAGCCGGCCAGCATCCGCATCATCGGGCTGTACCCGGTGGTCCGCAACAAGGCCTTTGACATGACCTCGGATGGAGCCCGATTCGAATTGTACATCCCCTCCCGCGACGCGTTTATCAAGGGCAACAACGAGATCGTCCAGCGCTCGGAAAACAAGATCGAGAATCTGCGCCCGCAGCATTTCGTCGACGCCCTGCTGGTGCACCCGGTGGATGGGGCGGCCGACCGAGTTGTGCTCGAAAACCAAACCGATGAGGCGGGAGCATTCTATATTGTGCACGTGGTCCACGAGGACCATGGCGCGCTGCGGCTCGATCGGACCATCTGGTTCAGCCGCGTCAACCTGGAGATTTCCCGCCAGATGCTTTTCGACGCCGCGGGTAACATCCTGACCGATGCGCGCTATTCCGAGTGGAAGACCTACGACAAAGTGGCCTTCCCCAAGCACGTCGAGATCAACCGCCCGCAGGATGAGTACGCCGTGGTGATCGATATCGTGAAAATGGAGATCAACAAGGGCGTGACAGGTGATAAATTCGTATTAGAGCAGCCGCCCGGGACCACGTTGCGGGTTCTCGGGCAGCCGCCCGCGGCGCCGGCCGGCCAAACGCCCGCGTCGTCCACTAAAGGAAAGACGAAGCCCGAGTGACCGGCAAGCTGGTTCTGGAAAACTTGAAAAACCGCCCGCTGCGCAGCCTGCTCACCATCCTGCTGATTGGCGTGCCGGTGACGCTGATCCTGACCCTGGTCGGTTTGACGCAGGGGATGCTGACGGAAGCGCAGAACCGCCAGCGCGGGGTGGGCGCCGACATTATTATCCGCGGCTCCGGGGTTACCTCGGTGACCAGCTACAGCACCAACAGCATTCCGGCGGGGATGGTCGACAAAGTGCAGCAGCAACCGCACGTGAAGATGGCTATGGGCGTCATCAATCACTCGGTGGAACTGATTCTGTTCCTCACCGGTATTGACGTGGCGAAGTTCAACCGGATGACCGGCGGCTTCACGTACGACCAGGGCGGCCCGCTGCAAGGTTCCGATGACCTCCTGGTGGACCGGCTATACGCCGAGCAGCATAACCTGAAAGTCGGCCAGACGCACCGCCTGATCAACCATGACTGGCGCGTGGTTGGCGTGATTGAACCCGGAAAACTGGCGCGGCTGGCGGTGCAGATGGGGACGCTGCAGGAACTCGACGCGGCGACTAACAGGGTTGGCCAGATCTACGTCCAGGTGGACGATCCGGCCAATATCAACCTGGTGCTCGAAGAACTGCACGGCTTGCTGAAGAACTATTCGGTCAACACGATCGCCGAATATACGGCCATGTACAACGTGGACCAGATCCCGGCGATCAAGCCGTTTACCAAGGTGGTAGCCGCAATCGGAGTGGTGATCGGCATCGCCGTGGTCTGGCTGTCGATGTACATGGTGGTGCTGCAGCGCACTCGCGAAATAGGCATTCTGAAAGCACTGGGCGCATCCAAGGCGTTCATCCTCGGCATCATTTTGATTGAGGCGACGCTGCTGGGAGTGGGGGGCACCGTTCTCGGCATCGTCTTCAGCTATGGTGCTCAGTGGTTGATTCGCACGCTGGTGCCGGCCTCGTTTCAAATGGCGATCGTGTACGGCTGGTGGCCGCGCGTGGCAGCCATCACTTTGGCCACCGCCATTCTGGGCGCGCTCTATCCCGGCCTGAGCGCGGCGCGGCAAGATCCCATCGAGGCGCTCGCCTATGAGTAACGGCGCCATCATCGAAACCCGCGATCTGCGCAAGGTCTACCGCATCGGCCAGGTGGATGTGCCGGCGCTGCGGGGCGTCGATCTCGACGTCCAGGCGGGCGAATTTCTCTCCATCGTGGGGCCGTCCGGTTCGGGCAAATCCACCCTGTTTCACATCATCGGCGGACTCACGCCGCCCACCGCGGGTCAAGTGAGAGTGGGCGGCCAGAACCTGGCCGCATTGAGCGACGCCGGCCGCACCAAGATGCGCCGCAGAGCGGTCGGATTCGTGTTCCAGAAATTCAATCTGCTGCCCAATCTGACGGCGCGGGACAACATCGCGGTGGCGCACTACATCGCCGGCCTGGGCAGGCACCCGGACGTCCAGTTCGACGAGGTGCTGCGCCTGCTCGGCATCGCCGGCCGGCTGGATCACAAACCCAACGCGCTCTCCGGCGGCGAGCAGCAGCGCGTGGCCATCGCGCGCGCCATCGTCAACCACCCCGCCATTTTGCTGGCCGACGAGCCAACCGGCAATCTCGATAGCGAAAACTCCAAAGCCGTGCTCGAGGTCCTGCGCGACCTGAATCGGCGGCTGGGCCAAACCGTCCTCATGATCACCCACAATCCCGAAGCCGCCGCTTACGGCGACAGCACCGTCCACATGCGCGACGGCCGCATCATCGACCGCACCACAGTCAGCTAGTGGCGCAGCCTGCGCCACGCCTCTCGAAACCGAAATGTCATTTGGGCAGGGTAAGCTGTAATGGGGAGCCACAAGATGCCACCTGTCGCAACCGAAACCAAGCCCGCGTCCGACTTGAGCGCTTATGGGCAAGCGCGGTCCACGATCTCGGGAGCGCCGCTGAGCGCCGAAGATCTGCGTCGCACGTATGCATACTGGCGAGCCTGCAATTACCTCAGCCTGGGGATGATCTATCTCGTCGAAAACCCGCTGCTGAAGGAACCGCTGCGGCCCGAGCATATCAAGAACCGCCTGCTCGGGCACTGGGGATCGAGCCCCGGCCTGTCGTTCGTCTACCTGCACTTGAATCGGTTGATCAAGAAATACGATCTGGACGCGATCTTCATGGCCGGGCCGGGACATGGCGCGCCGGGCGTGCTGGGGCCTGTGTACCTCGAGGGCACTTACTCGGAAATCTATCCCGACAAGAGCGAGGACGAGGAGGGGATGCGCGAATTCTTCAAGCAATTCTCCTTCCCCGGCGGGATCGGCAGCCACTGCACTCCGGAAACGCCCGGCTCGATTCATGAAGGCGGTGAGCTGGGCTACGTGCTGTCTCACGCTTGCGGCGCGGCTTTCGATAATCCGGAACTGATTGTCGCCGCCGTGGTGGGCGATGGCGAATCCGAAACCGGCGCGCTGGCGACTTCCTGGCACATCAACAAGTTTCTCTCTCCCATTCGCGACGGCGCGGTGCTGCCCATCCTTCATCTCAACGGCTACAAGATCAACAATCCCACCTTGCTGGCGCGCATCAGCCACGAAGAACTGGAGCAGTTGTTCCGCGGTTATGGGTGGACGCCCTACTTCGTGGAAGGCTCGGACCCGGACTCGATGCACCAGGCCATGGCCGCTACCGTGGAGCACGCCGTCAACGAGATCCGCCGTGTGCGCCAGGAAGCGCGCTCCAGCGGCGTGGCCGAGCGGCCGCGCTGGCCGATGATCGTGATGCGAACGCCCAAAGGCTGGGGCGCGCCGCTCGAAGTGGGCGGCCACCGCCTGGAAGGCTCTTGGCGCGCGCACCAAGTTCCTCTGCCCGATGTCAAGAAGAACCCCGACCAACTACGCGTGCTGGAAAACTGGATGCGCAGCGAGAAGCCCGAGGAGTTGTTCGATGCCGCCGGCAAGCTGCGGCCGGAGCTGAAAGAGCTGGCGCCAACCGGCGCGCGCCGCATGAGCGCCAACCCTCACGCGAACGGAGGCATCCTCAAGCGCGCTTTGCGGCTGCCGGATTTCCGCAGCTACGCGTTCGGCCTCGAGCAGCCCGGAAAATCGGAAGCCGAGAATACGCGCCCGCTCGGCGTTTTCCTGCGCGACGTGATGAAGATGAACATGAACAACTTCCGCGTCTTCGGCCCCGACGAAAACACCTCCAACAAGCTGGACGCCATTTACCAGGTCGCAAAGAAGTTTTGGATCGCTCAGTATTTCCCCGAGGATGCCGATGGAACCGAGCTTGCGCCCGATGGGCGCGTGATCGAAATGCTCAGCGAACACACCGTCGAGGGCATGCTCGAAGGCTACCTGCTGACCGGGCGCCACGGCTTCCTCTCCAGTTACGAGGCCTTCGTGCACGTGATCGATTCGATGTTCAACCAGCACGCCAAGTGGCTCTCCATCTCCAGCCGCTTGTCGTGGCGCCAGCGCGTGGCCTCGCTGAACCTGTTGATCACGTCCACCGTGTGGCGGCAGGATCATAACGGGTTCACTCACCAGGATCCCGGATTCCTGGACGTGGTGGTCAACAAGAGCGCCAGCGTCACTCGCATCTATCTTCCGCCCGACGTGAATTCACTGCTATCGGTCGCCGCCCACTGCCTGAAGAGCGAGAACTACGTCAACGTGATCGTGTCCGACAAGCAGATGCACTTGCAGTATATGGATATGGACGCCGCCATCCAGCACTGTACCAAGGGCATCGGCATCTGGGAATGGGCCAGCACCGATCCCAGCGGCGAGCCGGACCTGGTGATGGCTTCGGCCGGCGATATTCCCACACAAGAGGCGTTAGCCGCTACGGTTCTGCTGCGCAAGGAATTCGCCGACGTCAAGATCCGCTTCATCAACGTCGTCGATCTGTTCAAATTGCAACCCAGCACCGAGCATCCGCACGGATTGAGCGACCGCGATTTCGATTCGCTGTTCACCGTCGACAAACCCGTCATCTTCAACTTCCACGGCTACCCGTGGCTGATTCACCGGCTGGCCTACCGCCGCACCAACCATAACAACATGCACGTGCGCGGCTACAAGGAAAAGGGCAACATCAACACGCCCATGGAGCTGGCCATCAACAACGAGATCGACCGCTTCAGCCTGGCCATCGACGCGATCGACCGCACGCCCAGGCTGCAGCGAATCGGCGCGCACGCCAAAGAGCGTTTCCGCAACATGCAGATCGAGTGCCGTAACTACGCCTACGAGAACGGCGTCGACAGTCCCGAAATCAACGGATGGACGTGGCCGTTCTGAGCGGCATTTCACACGGCCGTCGTGCCGTGGGCAGTCCTGCCTGCTGTGTCGAGATTCTTCTCGACATTTCTTCACGCGCGCACGCCACTGCAACGCCGCAGGCAAGGTTGGCAGGCGAAAGCGCCTGCCCCACTTTTCAACCCGCGTGGGACAAGCGCTTTCGCCTGCCAACTCAGCAGCAACCCATCTTGATTTCGCCGCCCGCGGTGACTGGCTCGCCGAAAGCTTCCTCGGGCGCCGGGGCGCCTCGCAGCACCGCGATCCATCGCCGCGCGGCGTTGAACCCGACCAGCACCACCCCCACAATGAAGATGGCCATCAGGCCCGTATCCAGGTAGCCGGTGATCATCGGCTGGCCAGTCTTCGAGGTGAGCGGCCAGAAGATATTCTTGATCGAAAGCACTCCGGCCATGATGGTGGTCACCCCCACGAAACACATGGGGATGCCCGAAATCCAGGCGTAGCGGGCCTTGCCCATGTTGATGAGGAAGGTGGTGACCACCGCCAGGGCGATGGTGGCCAGTAACTGATTTCCGGTGCCGAACAACGGCCAGATAGTGGAAATGTTGCCCGTGTAAATCAGGTACCCCCAACCGCTGACGACGAAGGCCGTGGTGATGAGATTGCCAGGCAGCCAGGCGGTGTCGCCAAAGCGGGGGCTGGCTTTGCCGAGCAGTTCCTGCAGAACGTAGCGCGCCACACGCGTGCCGGCATCCACGGTGGTGAGGATGAAGAGCGCCTCGAACATGATCGCGTAGTGGTACCAATACCCGATCAGGCGGTCCATGCCGGGAAGGCCGCGGAAGATTTGCGCCATGCCGACGGCCAGCGAAACCGCGCCGCCGGTGCGCCCGGCGAGATTCTCGCCGACTTCGCGCGAGATTACATCCAGGTTCACCGTGTGCAGGCCCAGCCTGGCGAAGACTTCGGGCGCGCTGTTGATGGCGAAGTAGTCGCCGGGGTACATCGAGGTGGCGGCGATCAGCGCAAGCACGCCCACCAGCGACTCGCACACCATCGCGCCATAGCCGATGAAGCGGGCGTCGCTTTCCTTATCGATCATTTTGGGCGTGGTGCCCGACGCCACCAGCGAGTGGAAACCGGAGATGGCGCCGCAGGCGATGGTGACGAACAGGAACGGGAACAGCTTGCCCTTGATGATGGGGCCGCCGCCGGAGACGAACCGGGTGACCGCGGGAAAGCGGATGTCCGGGTGAAGGATGAAGACGCCGATCACCAGGACGACAATCGTTCCCAGCTTCAAGTAAGTGGCCAGATAGTCGCGCGGCTCCAGCAGCAGCCACACCGGCAGCACCGATGCGATGAAGCCATAGGTCACCATCAACAGCGTGATCTGGTGCGGCGAAAAAGTGAGCGCGCCGGCGGCGGAACTGGTGGCGAACCAGTGGCCTCCGATGACCGCCGCGATCAGCAGCACCACGCCGAAGACGCTCGGGCCCACCACGGTGATTTTGCCGGCCTGGCTCTTGAACATCCACCACCCCATGACGAGGGCGATAGGGACGATGGATCCGATGGTGAACACGCCCCACGGGCTGTTGGCCAGGGCGTTCACCACCACTATCCCGAGCCCGGCCAGTGTGACCAGCAGGATGAACAGCACCGCTACCATGGTCACCAGGCCTGCGAACGGGCTGATTTCGCTGCGGGCGATGGCCGCCAGCGAGCGCCCGCGGTGGCGCATGGAAGCCACCAGCACGGTCAGATCCTGCACGCACCCGGCCAGCACCGCGCCGATCAGCAGCCACAGGAAGCCGGGCAGGAATCCGAATTGCGCCGCCAGCGTGGGACCGACCAGCGGGCCGGCGCCGGCAATGGCGGCGAAATGGTGCCCGAAAAGCACCCACTTGGGCGACGCCACGTAATTGTGGCCGTCGGCAAAGCGGCGAGCCGGTGTGATGCGCCGGTCGTCCAGAACCAGCGCCCTGGCGGCGATAAAGGCCGAGTAATAGCGGTAACCCAGAGCGTAAACGCAAAGAGCTCCAAGCAGGATCGGGAACGTATTCACTCTCGCTCTCGACTTCCTTCGAGAGAGCTTAGGTTATCGCACAGCTTCGATGGACGCTTGGCTCCTACTACTTACTTCTGCACGGTAATGGTTGCCGATCCGGTGTCCGGAGGGCTGGCGGAATCCGTGGCCGTCACCGTGATAGTGTGAGACCCCGTTGTCAGCGCCGCCGTGTTCAGGGAATACGAGAACCCTACGTTGGGGCAACCGGCACGGCCTGGGTAAGCCGCACACACATCCGGCCGGCTGACGCCGTAAGCGGCCGTGCCCATCGCCGTGCCATCGACCAGTACTTGCACACCGCTAATGGCTGTTCCCACCGTCGAAGTGTTATCGATGGTCCAACCGGCTACCGTTACCGTGCCCGAAACGGTCGCGCCCGAGGCCGGCATATCGATGTGCACCGTCGGTATCACCGCCGCGGTGGCGGCGACCGTGACCGTCACGCTGGCCGAACCCGTGTCGGCAGGGCTGGCGGAATCCGCGGCGGTCACCGTGATGGTGTGAGACCCGGCCGTCAGCGCCGCCGTGTTCAAGGAATACGAGAACCCTACGTTGGGGCAACCGGCACGGCCTGGATAAGCCGCGCACACATCCGGCCGGCTGACTCCGTAAGTGGCATTGCCCACCACCGTTCCGTCCACCAGCGCTTGCACGCCGCTGATCGCAGTCCCCACCGTCGCAGCATTGTCGATGGTCCAGCCGGCCACCGTCACCGTGCCCGAAACGGCTGCACCCGGGGCCGGCATATCGATGTGAACTGTCGGTATCACGGCAGGGGCGGTTACAGTGACCGTCACGCTGGACGAACCGGTGTCCGGAGGGCTGGCGGAATCCGTGGCCGTAACCGTGATGGTGTGAGACCCGGGCGTCAGCGTCGCCGTGTTCAGGGAATAGGAGAACCCTACGTTGGGGCAACCGGGACGGCCTGGATAGGCCGCGCACACATCCGGCCGGTTGACTCCGTAAGTGGCCGTGCCCACCGCCGTTCCATCCACCAGTACATGTAAGCTGCCGATTGCTGTTCCCATCGTCGCAGTGTTGTCGATTGCCCAGCCGGCCACCGTCAGTGTGCCCGAAACTGCTGCGCCCGGGGCTGGCATATCGATTTGAACCGTCGGTATCACGTCAGCGGTGCCGACAGTGACGGTCACGCTAGTGGACGCGGTGTCGGGAGGGCTGGCGGAATCCGTGGCGGTCACCGTGATGGTGTGAGAACCGGCCGCCAGCGTCGCCGTATTCAGCGAATAGGAGAACCCCACGTTGGGGCAACCGGGACGGCCCGGATAAGCCGCGCACACATCCGGGCGGCTGGCGCCATGAGTCGCCATGCCGGCCGCCGTTCCATCCACCAGCACCTGTACGTTGCCGATGGCGGTCCCAATGACTGACGCGTTGTCAATTGCCCAGCCTGCCACCGTCACCGTGCCGGAAACAATAGCGCCGGGGGACGGCTCATCGATGTGCACAGTCGGCGGCGCGTAAACAGTGAAGGTAGCAGCGGTCGATGTGGCCCCATCGGGATTCACCACGGTCACACTCGCCGCCCCTATCGAGCTAATCAAGGACGCCGAAACCGGGGCCGTCAACCGGGTCGCGCTGCCGAAGTTGGTCGACAGCGCTGCGCCGTCCCACTCGACCGCCGCGCCCGAGACGAAGTTCGCGCCGTTCACGGTGAGCGTGAACGACGCCGTGCCCGCCACCGCCGACAAAGGGCTGAGGCTGGAGATCGCGGGTGCCGAAGACGCCGCCGGCGTCACCTGGAAGCTCTGGCTGACCGGTGGGGCGGCGGCGTAGGTGCCGTTGCCTGCCTGGGTCGCCCGGACCGTGCAGGTGCCAACGGCGCCCAGCGTCACGGTCGTGCCAGCCACCGTGCAGATGGACAAAGTGGTCGAAGCGAAGCTAACCGTCAAATTCGTAGACGTAGGCGTAGACACCGAGCTGACAACCGGAGTCGGATAGATCATGGATGATGCCAGGAGCGTGAATGGCGCGGTGCCTAACGGCAGGTTCGGCTCCGCGGCGAAGGCGATCGCCTGGTTCTGCGGCGCTGAAACAATAGTGTAAGTGGCCGAACTTACGGCGCTCGGCGCCGAATAGCCATTCACCACGGCGATGGCCTTTAGCGTCTCCGTGGCAGACACCGTGATGGGATTGGAAGTGGAAAAAACCGCCGACTGCGTCGTCGGTGTAGATCCGTTGGTGGTGTAGTAGATCGTCGCCGACGGAGAAGTTGTCGTGCCGATGGACACGGCCGGCGCCGTCTCCGCCGAGCTATAACTTCCGGCCGCCGGAGCGAAGGTCGGCGGAGCCACGACGGAACCAGGGACGGTAACCGTAATCGGCGTGCTCGCGGTCCTGCCGTATGCGTTCGTAGAGTTCAATGTATAAGTCCGGGTTGCGGTTGGGTTAATCGTCACACTCCCGCTTCCAGCCGCAACCGGGCCAATCATGTCAATATAATCGTAGGAGTCGCCGCTCACGCTGTAAGTGAAGGTAACCGGAGACCCGGCGCTTACGCTCGATGCCGACGCTCTGAAAGTGTCGATCGCCGGCGAGGCTCCCGTAGGCGCTGTCGCAGAATCCTCGCCTGGGAATTCAGGAGTCATTTGCACTACGTCGAACTCCGAGGAAGGGACGGACTTCAAATTCGACAAATCATCGTCGTCCCAGCGCGGATCCGACGCACCCTGAAAATAAAAGTAGCTGCCATTGTCCGCCAGAATCATCCCATACTGTTGCATCGCGGTTAAGATGACCTGGTTGACCTTGGAGAAACCCGAGATGTCAAAGCTCGGCTTCAATCGTATCCGCATTCCCATGATGTTGGAGACACCCCAGTAAACACCGGCGGCATGAGTGGCTGGACTGACAAAATATCCATCGTTCGCATCGTTCTTGGTGGCTGGCAGAGTAAAGCGGATGGCGTGGTTGATCGCCCCGGAAAGGACCTCGTCGTAGCGCACCAATCCGGGAAAGATCGGCAATCCCGCGGCGTCCGCCGAAGTCCAGCCATAAGGGCGCGACTCATAGTTATTCATGTCCCACATGGTCTCGCTCGAAGAATTCCACGACCCGTTGCAGCGATTTGTGTTGAACGTCTCATAGAGGACGCATTTCGCGCGGTCCAGCACAAGGACATGCGCATCGCCGTTGTAGGTGTCGGGCCAACCCGAGCAGTCGGCTGGAGCGCCTTCGATGGGAGCGGAAATCGGATACGGCGCTAAGACCACGTCGCTCTGACTCGCGTAGTCAATCACATTGATCGGCACCGATGGGGTCAGGGTGGAGTCAACCACGACGTAGGGGATGCCGTCGTAGCTTTCGGACCCAAAATCGGGATGCAGGTGGTTACCGGTAAACCCGGCCGCGCCGACGATTGCCGCCGAATTCGGGTCAACCGCAGCGTTCGCGATGTTGGTGTTCCATGCGTTGGTGGATGGAAACGGAACGAATCCATTCAGACCCGCACCGTTTCCAAGTGACATGCCGGAGCAGGCCGGCGTGCTGGCGGCCGCGTGAGGGTTATCCATGACACTCGATTGGCTCGCCGCGCCGGCGGACTCATGGTCCTTGGCGAGGACTTGAGCAGTATCCCCGGGCAAAAGAGCAGTCCAGGCAAAGGAGCCTATGCTCGTGTAAGTCTGGCCCGGCCCAATGCCACACGCGCCGGCGAAAGACGGAATAGAAAGGCTGCAGAAGGCTAATGCTTTTAGGGCCGAACGAAGCTTCCACAGATTGGAGCGGAACCGGATGGCTGCCATATTCCCTCACAAGGCGGCGGATTGTGAATGCAAATCACCGCGTCTGCCTCAGTGTGACACGAGGTGCCAATAGCGGCGAGGATTCTTGTCCCCCCAGTTGGTGATAGGAACGTTGATAACGATAGGCAACATAACGACGTTTGTCCGCACCGGTTTACTTGTTGGCGGCGGCCGAGGCGGGCTGAGCCTCGGCTGCGCTACGCACATAGTAGGCTCCTGGGTCATCGCACAGCTTCGATTGACGCTTGGCTCCTGTTACTTACTTCTGCACGGTAATCGTTGCCGAACCTGTGTCCGGAGAGCTGGCGGAATCCGTGGCTGTAACCGTGATGGTGTGAGACCCCGTTGTCAGCGCCGCCGCGTTCAGGGAATAGGCGTAACCTACGTTGGGGCAACCGGCACGGCCTGGGTAAGCCGCACACACGTCCGGCCGATTGACACCGTAAGTGGCATTGCCCACCGCCGTGCCGTCGACCAGCACTTGCACGCCGCTAATCGCGGTCCCCACCGTCGATGAGTTGTCGATGGTCCAACCGGCCACCGTCACCGTGCCCGAAATGGTCGCGCCCGAGGCCGGCATATCGATGTGCACCGTCGGTATCACGGCAGGGGCGGTGACCGTTACCGTCACGCTGGCCGATCCCGTGTCGGCAGGGCTGGCGGAATCCTTGGCCGTAACCGTGATAGTGTGAGTCCCGGCCGTCAGCGTTGCCGTGTTCAAGGAATACGAGAACCCTACGTTGGGGCAGCGTTGTGCTTTTCCCATTTCGAGCGGCGGGCGGCCCGGGTAGCGGCCAGCGCCCCGTGTCCCGGCGCGAGAAAACGCGGGACCTCGCGAACCGCCAGTTGCTCCGCGGCGCGCGCTGCGCCACACTGAGAGTGGTTCCCTTCGATCGTCATGCCTGACTTCTGCAGTTGCGGCGCCGAGCTTCCACCGGATGCAGTGTTCTGCCACAAGTGCGGCAAGCCGCAGAGAGAGCTGGTGGAAGGGGCCGCCGAGGCGCCAGCGCCCACGACGGTTGTGCAGCCTCCGCCCGAACCGCAGCAGCAGCAGCCGCCGATGCCGCTCGATTTCCGCAATCCGCTGGCGCTGAAGATTGCCTTGCTGGTGGCGATGGGCGCCACGGCGCTATTCTTCCTGCCGTACGTCAACTGGCTGGCCGCGGGCTATTTCGCGGTGTTCCTCTACCGGCGGCGGACCGGCTGCGTCCTCAATGTGGGCGCGGGCGTGCGGCTGGGCTGGATCACCGGTCTGTTCACTTTCCCGCTGGCCGGCGTGTTTTATGCGGCGGTGTTCTATCTGATCAAGGAAGCGACGGCGATGCCGCAGTTCCGCGCCGATCCGCGTTTTCAGGAGCTGCTGGGCCTGCTGCGAACTCCGTCGGACGTTGCCGTGCTGCTGCTGCAGCTATTCATTCTCACCACCTGCCTCAGCATGGCCGGCGGCGCGCTGGCCGCCAAGCTCGGCCAGCCTAGCCCGCCGCGGGGCGGGAGTAGCGTTTGACCAGCGCCACCGCCGCGAAAATCACCAGCATCGCCACCGATTCCCGCGCGCCAAACGGTTCGCGGTAGAACAGCCATCCGAGCGCCACCGCAACCACCGCGTTCACATACGGGTAAATCGACACCACGGCTACCGGCAGCCGGTCCATCACGTAGACAAATGCGCTGTAGCCCACCAGTGAACCGAAGACCACCAGGTAGATGAGCGCGCCCACGCCGCGCGTGCTCCAATGCAAAGCCTGGTGCGGGACCAGCCACGCAAACGGCGCAATCCCCAGCGCGGCCGCTAGTTGGTGAATGCCGCCGGCGACCACCGGGTGCGCTTTGCCCGAGTTGCGCCGTTGATAAATGGAGCCGAACGACCAGCCCGCCATGCCGATTTGGAGAACCAGGAAGCCGATCAGCAGGCTGTGGCCGGCGCCCGGCGGACCGGCGCCCGGCGTAACCAGCAGCGCCGCGCCCGCCAGACCCAGCGCCATCGCCCCGATGGTGGGCGCGTGCAAGCTCTCGCCGCCGGGCAGCAGCGCCTCCACTCCCACCATCCAGAATGGCGACATGGCGACGATCAGGCCCGCCATGCCGCTGGGGATGAGGGTCTCGGAGATCACCAGCGCGCCGTTGCCGATGGTGAGCGTCCCGAGGCCGGCGATGCACGCCACCGCCAGTTCCTTGCCGCGCGGCATGTACATGCCACGGTGCCAGGCGAAGGCAAGCGTCAGCGTCCCTGAAATCAGATAGCGTACCGCGACCAGCGTGAGCGGCGGAAAGGTCTCGAGCGACATCCGTATGCCCAGGTAGGTGGTGCCCCAAAAGAAACACACCGCCGCCAGCGCTGCATACGGTTTGAAGAGGGGATGCCGGGACAACCCCCAGCTTAGCATCGGCGCGCGCGAGGGACGGCGGATGCGGCCCAATCATCCGAACCGCCGGTGGTTCGGGTAGACTTAAGGTAGCCATGGTGGAGATTCAACCGATTCGCGTCGAAATCGAACGTGAGGAAGATGCCCGGATCCTGGCATCGGTGCCGGACCTCCCGGGCGTTATGGCTTACGGCGGCACCGAGGACGAGGCGATCCGAAAAGTCAAGGCGATAGCCCTGCAGGTTCTGGCTGACATGATCGAGAGCGGTGAGAATGTGCCCGAACCGCTCAAGGTATTGTTTGCCGCGTGAGTGTCTGGCACGCAACGACGGCCAAGCGGGTGTATGCCGCTCTCACACGTCTTGGCTGGACGCTCAAGAAGCAGGTCGGATCTCATCGAAAGCTGCAGCGCCCAGGGTGGCCGAACTTCACCTTCTGTTTCCATGATGGCGAAGAGGTCGGCCCGGCGGCCCTGGCCAAGATTGGAAAAGATACGGGTCTTCGTCCAGAAGACCTGTGAGCGGACGCTTCGAGATTGCGCATCGGCCAGCAATCGACCCACACGCTGAAATCGACGAGAATCAACTGTCGTTCCGCATCGAGTTGAGATCAACCTGCCAGTGCAGCTTGCCGCGAACGCGGCGGATCTCCGCCTGTTTGCTCAAGCGCAGCACAGTCCGCAAGCCCCTGTTCCACGGCCTCGCGCTTGGTCTTGAGGCCATTTGCGCGAGGCGTGTCCCGCATCAGCCTGTCGTCGATCACGATCTTCTTTCGCACCGTTTTCCGCCGCGCCATGCATGCCCGGTCCCTACGGCACCGGCGGCAGCGGGACGCGCAGGTGGCCTTGGAAGATATCGCCGAAGGCTTCCAGCACTTCGGCGTGCAGGGCGCCGTTATCGGCCAGCACGTGGTCGGATTGGGTGGGGCTGTGGGGCGCGCCGAGCATGTCGGAAACGCGGCCGCCGGCTTCGGTCACCAGCAGCGTGCCGGCCGCCACGTCCCAGGGCTTGAGTCCGAATTCCCAGAACAGGTCCAGGCGGCCGCACGCCACGAAGGCCAGGTCAAGCGCCGCCGAACCGGTGCGGCGTACGCCGTGCGAAGCCATCGCCATCTGGTAATAGAAGTGGATGTTCACGTTGTGATTGCGTTTGCGGGCGGGAAATCCGCTGGACCCCAGGCATTCGGCCATCCGCTTGATTTGGGAAACGTGAATGCGCCGGTTGTTCAAGTACGCGCCGGCGCCGCGTTCGGCGGTGAACATTTCCTGGTGGATGGGGTCGAACACCACCCCGGCGATCACCTGACCCGCGCGCGCCAGGCCGAGCGTCACATTGAACGCCGGAAAGCTGTGGGCAAAATTAGTGGTGCCGTCGAGCGGGTCCACGTACCAGCAGTATTCGGCTTGCGCGTCGTGGCCGCCGCCCTCTTCGGCGACAATTCCGTGGGAAGGGAAGTGCGACCGCAGCCGCTCCACCACCAGCTTTTCGCTGGCGCGGTCGGCTTCGGTCACCAGATCGAACTCACCTTTGACTTCAAACGCCACCCGCCGCTCGAAATAGTTGGCCAGCAAGGCGCCGGCCTCGCGGGCGATTTCGACGGCAGTTTCCAGGTAAGGCATGGGCGAAAGCCGGCTTCCGGACCTAATCCGACTCCACCACGTAGTTGATGTCGTGCTTGAAGATGAAAAGGTTCGGCTCGCCCTGGCGGGTAATGCGAATGAAGGAATGATCGTAATATTCGATCACGCCCGTCACTTCTTCGCCGCCGGCCAGCTTGACGCGCACGGGTGTCGCGTTCTCGATCAACTGCTTGAGGTACTTGACCTCTTCCAGAGTGGCCTCCGGCGCGCGCGCGGACTTTGGCTGTTGTATCGTAAGCTTCTCCTAACGCTTTTTCCGGCTATCGGGCTTCAGCGTAATCTGTTCCGCCGGCGTTCCCGAGTTAGCCTCCGCTTCCCCATAGTAGCCGTTGCGCGCCGAGGCCCGCAATTCGGCGGATTTGAGCTTCACTTCCAGCTTGTGAAAACGTTCCTTGGGGAGCGGCACGTCGTGTGGGTAATAGCCCAGCAGGTATTCGGTGCGCAGCTCGGTGATGATGGAGTTGAAGGCGCGGTCGAGCTGCGGGCCTTCGGAGAGCAGGAAGGTGCGCCCGCCAGTGCCTTCCGCCATGAATTGCAGGGCGTGCTCGCCGCCGATATTGCGTCCGGCATCGTTGGTGATGGGCATCACGATCACCGGATAAATCACCGCGTCGGCCAATTGCGCCGATTCGAGCGCCCGGTGGCTGTCGATCTTGCTGGTGGTTTCGCCGCCATCGCTCACCAGGACGAGTGCCTTGCGGCCCTCGCGCAGCTCCAGGTCGCGCGAAGCCAGCCAGATGGCGTCATAGAGAGAGGTTCCGGCCGAACCGTGCATCTGGCGCAGCATGTTTTCGAGCGACGCGATGTTGCGGGTGTAGTTGTGCACCTGGGTCACCACGTCGTCGAAGGCGTAAATCGCCACCTGGTCCTCGGAGTTGCGGAAGGAAAGCAGGGTGCGGACGAAGCGCACGGCGGAATCGGTTTCGAACTTCAGGTCCTGGTTGGTCGAGCCGCTGACATCCACCAGCAGCGCGACCGAAAGCGGCTGATCGGTCTGGCGTTCGAAGACCGCCACGTCCTGGCGGACGCCGTTGTCGAAGATCTCGAAGTCCTCCTTGTGCAGCGAGCCCACCAACTGGCCGGCGCGATTCTTCACCGTGGCGACCACGTGCACCAGGTTGACCTTGACCGGAATCACGAGCTCCTGGGCCGCCAGCGCCGCGACCAGCGCCAGCGCCGCGGCGATGATGTGGAACCGCCAGCTAGCGAGCCAAGGGCACATCGGGGTCCCACGCTCCTTCCACCCAGACCTCGCCATCGGCAAAATGCTCTTTCTTCCAGATGGGCACCCGCTTCTTGAGGAGGTTGATGCCTTCGAGCGCGGCCTCGAACGCCGGCCGCCGGTGGGCCGCCGTAACCGCCACTACCACGCTGGTTTCCCCCACCAGCAGACGACCCAGGCGGTGCGCCATGGCGATGCGTTCGAGTGCGAAAGAGGCGGCCAACTCGCGGCCGATTTCGGCTAGCGTCCGCAGCGCCATCGGCTCATAGCCTTCGTAGTCGAGGTAAAGCGTGCGCCGGCCGCCCGTGTGGTTGCGGACGGTGCCTTCAAAAGTCACCACCGCGCCTTCGCTGCCCCGCACCAGCCTGCCGACCAGCCCGCGCGTATCGATCGACCGGCGGGTGATGGCGAAATAGTTGCCCGACTCCTCGATTTCGAGCGGGTCGGCAGCCTCTTCCGAGCCGCCGCTGACCGGCGGCAGGAGCGCGATTTCGTCGCCATCGGCGATCTTGGTGGCCGGTTCCGCGAACGCGCGATTGCGCGCCACCACGATGCTTCCCGCCATCTTCGCTATGCCGGGCGAGAGCGCCGCGTAACGATCCAGCACGGCGCGCAGATCGGCGCCTTCGGCGAACTCGGCATCCTCCGAGCTGCGGCCGGCCAGGTCCTTCAAAATGCCGAAAAACAGCACACGCGCGCGCATCTGTGACGATTGGAATTCTCAGTCTATCAGACGGTTCCAGCCGCGTCTCCGTTTCGCCTGGTTGCGCTTAAAACGCCCGGCTGAGCCAGGCGACAAAAACCGATCGCCTATCCCCCAGGCCGGCCTCAAAATTGGGCTTGACGTCGACTATATAATAGGCGATATATATATTATCATGGTCAGAGATCCTGCGGATTTCCTTCCGCTTCACAACAACTGGTTCCACATTTTGCTCTCGCTGGTGGGAGCCGATCAGCATGGCTACGGCATCATGCAGGAAGTCCTGGAGCGGACCAATGGAACGGTGCGTCTTTGGCCCGCCACTCTTTATGGTTCGCTGAAGCGGCTGATCTCAGACGGGCTAATCGAGGAATCCGACGAGCGGCCGGTGGCGGAACTGGACGACGCGCGCCGCCGCTATTACAGGTTGACGGGGCTGGGACGAACCGTGCTCGACCTGGAATGCGAACGGCTGCAGTCGATGGTCCGCATGATGCAACGGAAACGCAAGCAGGAGGCCTACTGATGAACCCCCGAGCGAGCATTTGCGTGGCCATTTACCGGCGCCTGGCCAGCGCGTATCCGCACGAGTTTCGAATGCTGTACGGAGAGGATCTGGACCGGATTGGCGAAGACGCCATTCCGGAGGTCCGGCGGCGGTACGGTGTGCCGGGCCTGGTCAGGCTTCTTGCCGACATTGCCATCCGGCTCCCCGCCACCTATTTCACCGAAGTCCGGCAGGACATTGTCTATGCGCTGCGGAAGCTGGCCCAGTCGCCCGGGTTTACGGCCGTGGCCGTGCTTTCGCTGGCCATCGGGATTGGCATGTGCAGCGTGGTCCTCAGCGAATGCCAGTCGATGGAAGGGCCGCCGCCGGGCGTGCGCGATCCCGCGACGCTGGCGACCTTCGTTTGGACGACGGTCTCCTACCCGTATTTCGAGCGCTATCGCGATCAGCGCCAGGTGGTGGCGAGTGCGACGGCCTGTTTGGGGTTAGTCCCGTTCGCCGTGGCGTTCCACGCGGACAGGGGCGCCCACGCGGAGCGGTTCTACGGGCACCTGGTTTCCCCCGAGTATTTCACCACCTTGGGCGTGACGCCGGCCGCCGGCCGTTTTTTCTCGCCGGAAACCGAGAAGCCCGGGATGGCGCCGGTGGTTGTAATCAGCGACCGCTTCTGGCGCAAGCACCTGGGCGCGGACCCGCTGGCGGTGGGACACACATTGCGGCTGAATGGTTCGATGGCGACCATCGTCGGCATCGGTCCGAAGGACTTCTTGGGTGTCTGGCCAGGTAATCCGGCGGATCTGTTCGTGCCGGTGACGTGCGCCGGTTCCCGGGCTCCGGAACTGAGCGGCGACCCACTCCACCGCCCCGACCGCGACATATTCCGCGTCGTGTTCCGGCTTGCCGCTGGTGTGAAGATGAGCACGGCGGAAGCCGCCCTCGACGCGGTCACCCGCAATCTCGACCGGGAAAACGGAGTCCAACACGATCGCGATCGCAAGGGCCGCGTGGTGCGGCTGATGCCGGCTGGCACCGTTATGTACATCACGCCCGAGCAGAGCGCCCTCATCGACACCTTCGATGTCGTTCTGTGGGCGTTGGTCCTCTCGCTGGTGTGCGCGAACCTGGCCAGTCTGCTGCTGGCTCGCGGCAGCCAGAGGAGGCGGGAAATCGCCATCCGGCTTTCGGTGGGCGCCAGCCGGCCGCGCCTGGTGCGCCAATTCCTGACCGAAAGCGTGATGCTCTCGTTCGCCGGCGGCCTCGCAGGCATCGTGCTGGCTTACGGGTTGGCGGACGCGATCTCGTCCGTGTCGGTGCCTTCTCCCACGCCGATGGCACTTAATTGTCGACCCGATCTCCACGTGCTCGCAATCACGCTGGCGATTGCGCTCGCGGCGGGCATAGTATTCGGCCTGACGCCGGCGCTAGCTTCGGTGCGCGCCGATATTGGTCTGACCTTGAAGGAGGGCGCGCTATCGCCGCTGCGCGGCTATCGCCGCTTCGGTTTGCGTAATCTCTTCGTGGTGGGCCAGATGGCGGCATCGTTGATGCTTCTGCTGGTCACCTGGTATGTCGTCGCGGGCTTCTTGCATACGGAGGGCCTCGACCCTGGTTTCGAGACCGCCCATCTCAACCTCATTTCCCTGGACCCGGTGCGCGACGGTTATACCGCCGAGGCCACAGCGGCGCTGCTTACCGGGCTGCCGGACGAGTTGTCGCGCGTCAATGGAGTGCGCTCCGCGGCTCTGACCGACAGCGAACCGTTCGCCAGCCTGGCCGGGGTCCGGGCCAACACCCGCGTTTCGGCTCCCTCGGGCGACCGGAAAAGCGGCCAGGTGCTGCAATCCGCCTTCCGCGAGCGCATCGGGGCCAGCTACTTCGCCACGCTGGGCTCACCTCTATTAGCCGGCCGCGAGTTCGATCGGCGGGACCAGCAATCGGACGAACTGCCAGCGAAAACGGGCATTCCGGCTATCGTCAATCAGACCGCCGCGCGGGAGTTGTTCGGCGGCGAGGACCCGATCGGCCGCCCGATTCGCGAGGGCGAACTGAACTACACGGTGGTTGGCCTGACGCGCGATGTGCCGCCCGGATTTCTGACGGCCAAGACCGTGGCGACGGTGTTTGTGCCTCTTACAACGACGGCGTTTCGCGAGAATCCGGCGCAGCGCTCTACTATCCTGGTGCGCGGCACGCTGGGCCGGGACACGCTGTCGGCCGTGCGGCGGGAACTGGCGTCGCTCCATCCCGATCTCACGGTTTTCGACGTCCACACCATGCGGGAGGATCTCGATCGGATGAACGCATTCATCGAGTGGGATTCCGCAATCTACGTAATCCTCGGCCTTTTCGCCTTGCTGCTTGCCTCAATCGGATTGGGCGGAGTCACGGCTTACGCGGTGGTCCGCCGTCGCAAAGAGATTGGCATCCGCATGGCGCTCGGCGCCAGCAGCCTTCAGGTGCGGGGGCTGGTGCTGAGAGAAGGGACGGCGCTGGTCGTGGTGGGCTCGGCGCTTGGGCTTGGCGGCGGATTTGCCCTGTGGCGCGCCCTCGCGGCTTTCAGCGATGTGTTGGCGCGGAGCTTCTCGAAGCCCGCCGACGATGCACTTTTCTTTATTGGCGCGCCGCTGGTTCTGGCCAGCCTGGCGATGCTGGCCTGTTACCTGCCGGCGCGGCGCGCCACTGAGATCGATCCGGTGTCCGCGCTGCGGGAAGAATGAGTGGAAAGTGGGGCAAAAACACCGGCGGCAAGACCGCCGGCGCTACGGCCACGGCCCCGCGTTTCCTGTAACGCTGGCGGTCTTGCCGCCGGTGTTTTTGCGAATAGACGATCAATGCGCAGAAAACCGTCCCCAGTTGGGGTCGGAGCCGGCGATGGCGGTTTTGACCAGCGGCGAATTGGCGATGGCGCGGGCCAGGCGCGCGGCGGCATCGTCACTGGGCGCGCCGGCGACTTCAATGGTGACGAACTTTTGGGCACCTTCGCCATCGCGCGCGATGGCTTGCGCCAGGTGCTGGAAGACGCCGATGATTTTCTCTTCCACGCGGGCAAGTTCCTTGGCTTCGGGACGGACGCCGGAAGCGCCGTTAGCAAGCAGCACGAGCGTGTCGTTGGCGGAGGTGTCGCCATCTACCGACAGGCGGTGGTAACCGGCTTCGGCGGCGCGCTTGAGGATGGCGCGCAAGGCGGCGGCGGAAAGCTGCAAAACCCGGTGACGGACGGGGCGTAATCGTCGCAGCGTCAGGTTCTTTGCCTCGCGCCGCTACCTCGTAAAGAACTCCAGCGGGGCGATAGAGACGATCAGCCAGCGTTTGCCTCTACGCTCGACTTTGCAGGTGAGATCGGATTCGCGCTGCAGGATGCGGAGGCCGGTATTGACGTCGACGACTTCGAGGGTCCAATCGACTTCGAGCGTGCGTGCGGTGTCGGTGCCTTCGTCGGTAGTCAGGCCGATGGTTGAGTCGACTTCGCCTTGGGCGGTGAGCGCCTCCGCGCCGTTGCGCAGCGCCTCGTAACCGGGGAGTTTGGCATCGAACGAGGCCAGGAAGCCGACGGCCGGAGAACCCGGCTGGCTGAGCGCGTGGGCGGCGGATTGCAGGAGGTCCCAGGCGCCGTCCACATCGGGCGGCGAGAAAAAGCCGGGCGTATCGAGAGCGCCATCGAGAGACACGATGTGCAGCGCGCCATCGCGCGATTCCACGCGGCATGCTACTCGCCTCTGGCGATGTGTGATGCTGCGCAGGCCTTCGCGCGCGGCCAGATCCAGCTTCCAATCGATGGTAAGTGCGACACCGCGATCGTCGGCGGTGGCAGACAAAAACTCCAGCGCGGGTTGAATGTCGTAAACGTGGGCCAGGGATTCGACCGGCTTGCGCAAGAGTTCGACCAGCGGCTTGTCCAATGCTTCCAGAAAGCCGGCGTCGCGCCGTTCGGCGAGCGCTTGTGCGGCGTTCGAAACGACGTCGCGGGCGGCCTGCTCGCGATCCGCCGGCGCGTTCTGCGCGGCCGTCGGCCATGCCAATGCGATCAGCAAAAGAGCGCGCGGCGTGTTCAGCATGTCACGTCCTGTAACTGGCATTGATGTGAATGTAGCCGTGGGTGAGGTCGCAGGTCCAGAAGCGTGCCTCGCCTTTGGACTTACCGCGCAGCGAAAAGCGGATGTGACATTCCGGCGCATCCAACTTCTGTTTCAGCTCGGCTTCGGAGAATGGCGCGGCCAGGCCGCCGCGGCAGACGGCGACTCCTTGCATCCAGATATCGGTTTTGCCGGGATCGAAGAGCACGCCGGCGTTGCCGGCGGCGGAAAGGACGCGGCCCCAGTTGGGGTCGGAGCCGGCGATGGCGGTTTTGACCAGCGGCGAATTGGCGATGGCGCGGGCCAGGCGCGCGGCGGCATCGTCACTGGGCGCGCCAGCGACTTCAATGGTGACGAACTTTTGGGCGCCTTCGCCATCGCGCGCGATGGCTTGCGCCAGGTGTTGGAGGACGCCGGTGATTTTCTCTTCCACGCGGGCAAGTTCCTTGGCTTCGGGACGGACGCCGGAAGCGCCGTTAGCAAGCAGCACCAGCGTGTCGTTGGTGGAGGTGTCGCCATCTACCGACAGGCGGTGGTAACTGGCTTCGGCGGCGCGTTTGAGGATGGCGCGTAAGGCGGCGGTGGAAAGCTGGGCGTCGGTCATCACGAAGCCGAGCGTGGTGGCCATGTTCGGCTGAATCATGCCGGAACCTTTGGTCATGCCGGCCACGCGCACGGCGCCGCGCCGCAGATGGGCTTCGGCGAAGGCGGTTTTGGAAACCAGGTCGGTGGTCATGATGGCGCGGGCGGCGTCTTCGAAACGGGCGGGCGAGAGGCCTTCCACCAGACGGGGTAGGGCGCCGGTGATTTTGGCGCCGTCCATTTCCACGCCGATCACGCCGGTGGATGCGGTGAGCACCTGCGCCACCGGCAGCTTGAGAATTTTGGCGGTGGCGCGGGCAGTGGCCAGCGCCACGGCATCGCCGGTGCGCGTGGCGCAGTTGGCGTTGCCGGCGTTCATGAGGATGGCGCCGACGCGGCCTTTCGACAACGCCAGATGGCGGCGGCACAGCCGGACGGGCGCCGCCTGGACGCGGTTGCGCGTGAACACGGCTGCGGCGCTGGCGTCGAGACCGGAGACGATCAGCGCCAGATCGTCACGCTCGGCTTGCCGAATTCCGGCATACACAGCCGAATAAGCATATCCCAATGGCAGGTTCAAACGGGCACCTCTCCTAAGGGCTGGTTGGGAAATAGACGCCGGTAGGTGTCGAGAAGAGTCTCGACACGGCACGCACGAGTGCGTGCGCCACGTTGTTCGCCAGGATTTGGCATGGTTAACACGCGACAGGCCCTAAGATTTCATTTTCGACTAATCGGTGCCCATTGGCGAAATCCGCGGCGGGCATCCGCTTGCGGCCTTCCAGTTGCACCTCGACGAGTTCGAGCGCCCCCACGCCGCAAGCAACCAGCAGGGGCTTGATGCGAACGAGCGCGCCTGGCGGAGGGCCGGCAGCAGCTTCGACCGGGCGGGCGCGCCACACGTGCAAGGCTGCGCTGCGGAAGATCGAGTAAGCGCCGGGCCAGGGCTGCATGCCGCGCACCTGGTTGTGAATCCGAACGGCGGAGCGGGTCCAATCGATGCGGCCGTCTTCTTTTTTCAGCATGGGTGCGTAAGTGGCCTGGGCGTTGTCCTGGGGCTCGGGAACGATGCGGCCGGCCGCGAGGGCATCGAGCGCTTCGACCAACAGGTCCGCGCCCATCACGGACAGGCGGCGGCCCAGGTCAACCGCTGTCTCATCCGCGCCGACGGCGGTTTCGGCTTTGAGCAGCAGCGGGCCGGTATCCAGGCCGGCGTCGATTCGCATGATGGTAACGCCGGTGGTGGTTGCAGCATCGACAATGGCCCATTGGATGGGACCGGCGCCGCGGTATTTCGGCAACAGCGAAGCGTGCACGTTGAGGATGCCCAGCGGGGCAATATCGATGATGGATTGCGGGATGATCTGGCCGTAGCCCACCACCACCATTGCTTCCGGCGCGAGCGAGCGCAGATAGTCCACGGATTCCGGCCGCTTGACGCGTTCCGGCTGATAGACGGGCACACCGAGGCGCAGGGCGGCCTCTTTTACCGGCGGCATTGCGAGTGCCTGGCTGCGTCCTTTGGGGCGGTCGGGCTGAGTGACGGCCGCGAGCACCCGGTGGCCGCGCTCGAAGAGGCGTTCCAGGGTGGGCACGGCGAAGGTGGGGGTGCCGAGGAAGGCCAGGCGCATGGCGGCGGCTCAGTCCCACTCGCCGGCGCGCTGCATCTTGCGGATCTTGCGCTTGAGAAGATCGCGCTTGAGGGCGCTGATGTGGGAGATGTAGAGGCGGCCGTAGAGGTGATCGGTCTCGTGCAGGAAGGCGCGCGCCAGGAGGTCCTCGCCGGTCAGTTCAAACGGCTCCCCCTTGGCATTCTGGGCGCGGATGGTGACGCGCTTGGCGCGCCGCACCTGCTCGCGGAAACCGGGAACGCTGAGGCAGCCCTCTTCGCCCACCTGCTTGCCTTCCACTTTGACGATGGTGGGGTTGATGAGGACGAGCTTGTCTGCCGGCCGTTCGCCGTTCGAAACATCGATGACGGAGATCTTGCGGGAAAAGCCGATCTGGGGCGCGGCCAAGCCCACGCCCTTGGCGGCGTACATCGACTCGAACATATCCGCCAGGAATTGATTGAGGTCCGGCGTATCGAAGTCGGTCACGGTTTCCGCTTCGCGTTCGAGGACGGGATCGCCGAATTTGACTATCGGGTAAACCATATTTCCACTAGTAGTTTCGCACCTGCTCGAGGTAGCCTTGAAAATTGCGGCGGGTTTCGTCGAGCGAGTCGCCGCCAAACTTTTCCAAAAATGCCTGGGCCAGAACCAACGCCACCATGGCCTCGCCGATCACGCCGGCAGCCGGCACCACGGCCACGTCGGAGCGCTCATAAGCGGCTAAGGCGGGCTCGCGGGTCGCCAGGTTGACCGATTCCAGCGGCCGGCGCAAGGTCGAAATCGGCTTGAGCAGGCCGCGCACCAGCACGTCCTGGCCGTTGGTGATGCCGCCTTCCAGGCCGCCGGCGCGGTTGGCGCCGCGGGTGAACACGCGGCTTTCGCGATCATAATGAATGGTGTCCTGCACTTGCGAGCCGAAGCTGGCGGCGCCGGCGGCGGCGAATCCGATTTCGACGCCCTTGACGGCCTGGATGGAAACGATGGCCTGGGCGAGGCGTCCATCCAGGCGCGAATCCCAGGTGACGTGCGAGCCGAGGCCGATGGGGACGCCACGGGCCACCACCTCGAAGACGCCGCCAACCGTATCGCCGGTGCGGTAGGCTTCGTCGACTTCTTCCTTCATGCGGGCCTCGACGGCGGGGTCGACGCAGCCGAGAAGGACGCTGTCGCGGCGGCTCAGTTCGACCAGTTCGCCGAACTCGACGGCGCGTTCGAGACGAACGCGGCCGACCGCGATGACGTGGCTGAGCACGGTGATGCCGAATTCGCCGAGGAGTGCCTTGGCGACAGCGCCCACCGCGACGCGGGCGGCGGTTTCGCGGGCGCTGGCGCGCTCCAGGATGTAGCGCGCGTCGTGGAAGTTATACTTGACGGCGCCGGCCAGATCGGCGTGGCCGGGACGCGGGCGCGTGACGGGTTTGCGCTGGTCTTCCGCGCCCGCCACATCTTCCACCGGAAGCGCTTGCGTCCAGTTTTCCCAGTCGCGGTTGCGAATCAGAATGGCGATGGGGGAGCCGATGGTGTGCGAATGGCGCACGCCGGCGACGATTTCGGCGCGGTCGGTCTCGATCTTCATGCGGCCGCCGCGGCCGTAGCCCTGCTGGCGGCGCCAAAGCTCGCGGTTGACCGAGTCGAGGGAAATCGGGATGCCAGCCGGGAGTCCGGTGAGCGTGGCCACCAGACATTCGCCGTGGGACTCGCCGGCGGTTTCAAATCGCAGCATCGATGCCAGAATTTTTTATCGTAGCAGACCTGCGGCCGGAACCGGCTGCCGGGAGGGTTGCCAGCAGAAACAGCGAAAACTGTGATGCGCCGATCTTCTCTTTTTGTTCGCCTTCTGATATAGTGTGGTCCATGAGCCCAAAACCGCAAGACTACGACTTTGCCAGCCAATTGCTCGCCAGCAAGGATTTCTTCAACCGCTCAACCAGGGTCCTCGATGAGGCGGACTCCGAGTTCCGACCGCAGGAAGGCATGATGACCGTCGCGCAGCAAGTCGCGCACGCAGCGCAGACTCTCGACTGGTTCATCGAGGGGGCATCCAGACCCGAAGGCTTCGACCTCGATTTCGCGAAACACGCGGAGGCCCTCGATCAAGTGACCTCGCTGTCTGCCGCCCGCCAAATGCTCGAGACGGCGTACGCGAACGCGATTCACTTTCTCCGCTCGCGCAGCCCGGAGGATCTCGCGCAGCCACTCCCGCCCGGCCCGGTGATGGGCGGCCAACCCATTACCGATATCGTATGGGCGATGGTCGAACACACCGCGCATCATCGCGGCGCGCTGACGGTCTACTCGCGCCAACTCGGAAAAGTGTCCCCGATGCCGTACGGCGGCTGAATCGATCCCAGGCCGAAAGGGACTGTAAGAAAATCGGTTGGCAGGCGAAAGCGCCTGCCCCACCGGCCCGCAAGTCGTTCGGCTGTAGTGCCGCAAGTGCCGGACAGCGAACTGGTGCCGCTTCCGTTCACTCTGGGCGGCGTGCCGGGCGCGCAGACGCTCTATACGGCTGTGCATCAGCAATGGCTGTCCTGCTACGGGGCGGCTACGGTGATGAAGGCGTTCAACTGCGTTTCGGCGTCGCCCAACAGGGCGGTGATCAGGTGATCTCCGGACGTCAGGCCGGTAGGGACGACTACGTTGATCTGATAGAGGCCTGGACCCACCAGGCCGGCGAAGGCCACCTGAGCCTCGACGGCGTCAATCACGACGGTCGGCCATGCGGGGAGGAGAAGCGGTGATGGGATGATCTGCCCAGTGGGAGCCAGCGGATCGGTGACGCCGAAACCGGTTCCGTAGATCACAACGGTTTCACCGGGCGCGGCGGGGGTGGTGGTGACGCCGCCGATCAGGCCGCTGGGACCGATTATGGAATTGTTCGCGTGGGTTGCCGCTACATAGAGATGGCCGTTAGTCGAGTTGGTGCCGATCTGGAAAAACGAGGGCGCGGCAAGCAGAGCGGTGGCCGGCACGAACGCGCTGCTAAGTCCGTTGTTAGTGGCGCGAATCTGAACCAGGCCCGGCTGGATATCCGTTGGCACCAGGAAGTTGATCTGCATGTTACTCACGAAACTCACCGGCGCGGCTTCGCCGTTTACAGTAACTCCGACTCCGCCTACCGTGGTGGGCAGAGTGGCGCCAGTAACCGTCCACGAGGCTGGCAGCGTGGCCAGGGCGGCGCCTTTTAGAGCCACCCAGGTGTTAGGGGCGATATCTCCGGCTAAGAAGCTTCCGGCGTTCTGGATACCCGTTGCCGTAAAGGACGGAACCGGTTGAATGCTGCCGAGTAAGCCGTGCGACTCCACCGGATCGTTATTGGGACCTCCTCCGATGCCGGCCGTGAAGTAGAGCGTGCCTGGGTCTTCGCTGCGCGCGCCGCTGCCAAAACTCAGAGACCACAGCCCGGGGAAAGATATCGCCGCACCGGTAGGATCGTTCAAAGTGGCGAGCCAGTCGCCGGTAATCAGACTATAAGCGTTGATCGTGCCATCGCCAAAGTTGCCGACCAGCAGTGCGCCTCCGAACGGTCCGAAGGTGGCGGGAGCAAGGGCCATGCCCCAGGGCGAATTGAGCGCGCCATTTGAGATCAGCGTGACAACCAGTCTGCCGGTCTGATCGAACAGGGCCACGTAGCCATTCCCGGGTCCCGCCACGTCATCGTGTTGCATTGCGTCCTGCTTGGCGTAGGTCACGTAGACATTGCCGCCGATGATGGCCACGTTGAAGGGAGCGAAACCCGCGGGGATGGCCGGATTCACGAAGGCCTGGGAGATGGGGACGGGCGTGAGAGAGCCATCGAACACATCGACCGTCCCGCTGTGAAAGTTGGCCGCGAAGAGCCGGGGAGCACCCGTCGCGCCACCCAGTGCGCAACCCTTGTAGACCGCGCCTGACGCCGAGTTATCGAACAGGACCAAGGCGTGAGTGGAATCGACGCTCGAATTCCAGCCCGAGATGATACCGTCTTCGGAACAGAATAGGAATGAGGCCGGCTTACCCGTGGCTACCGCGAATTCCGAAGTATTGGATGAAAATGTATTGAGTATCACGCCCGTAACCGGGCCGCCGGTCTTTACTCCACCCGCCGCCGGTATATTGACGATCAATGAGATCGCCGCGCCGGTTCCATCATAGAGGGTGGAGGTGCCAGTACCGTTGTTACCGATCCAAAAGGGGCTCTGTCCGAAGCCGTTACCCCAGGGGTTTACCAGATTGGGATCCTGGTGGTCCGCAACACCCGACAAGTCGGAGACAAGCCTGTGCACCAGAAAAGTGTTAGGGGCAGTCTGCGCCATCGCCCACGTACTCAGGGCGACGGCGAGAACCACCAATCGGCAAACGGCGCGCGCAACACGTGCCAACTCACGTAGTCGATCGTGTTTCATAGCAGCAGTGTACAGTGAGAAGTCAGGTGATAAACGTAAACTCCGCCTAACACCAGTACTTAGATGGTGACGAAGGATACGTACACACTTCAGTCATGCACGGCTGCCTGAAATGCGAAAAGCCCGGCACGCGCCACCGGAATGGCGCCGCAGCCGAGCTCTCTCATTACTCTCGAATGATCAGAGGTCTATTGAACGTCGCTAACCTTCCCGTTAAGGAAAGTTACCTTCATGTCTTTGAAGACATAGATTTTCTTGGCGCCCAGGTTGACGATCTTCAAGGGGGTTCCCAGGGCCGCTGTCACTTGATCTATGGTCTGGCCGACATCCACGCTAACTGGTTCGGCGGCCGGCGCGGCGGCGTTGGGCCCGGGGCCGGAACCAGCGTCGGTGCTAGCTTCCTTTTCAGCCTGATCGGCTGCCTGCGATTGCTGATTGATCTCGGCGGCGACTTCGCTTTCCGGCGGAGGCGGCGGCGCGATGGCGGCCATCTGGCTCTCTACTGGAGCAGCCTTGGCGGCAGCCGGGGCTGCCGGCAATCCACCTTGCCCCTGCTTCTTCTGCAGTTCCTGCAGGCCTGCATCGATGGTCTCGCGCATATGGTTCTGCATGTCCTGCAGATCCTGGAGCGCCACGGAAACGACATCGCCGCGCGGGCATTCCTTGCCGCCCTTGCTGGCCAGCACGGCCAGGTTCGCGGCTTGCGCGTCCGGCGCGACCTGGCCGCGGAGTTGGATCGCGTCGCCCTCGCTGAGGGCGCATTCGTTGCCCCCGGCGTCGGTCACGTCGAGATCGCTACCGGCTACGAAGACGTGCGGCTTGCCATCGGTGAGCAGGCGCTGAATGCTGCTGGAAGCGGCGTCCGGCTCGGCATTCGGGTTGGCGGCCTCGTGGTTTTCGAGCGCAACCTGTTGTTTGACTTCATCGGCGATAAGCGCCTTCACTTCAGGCGTGAGCGGGGCGGGGTTGGCCAGCGCCGCTTGGTTGGCCTGATAGGCCGCCTGCAGGGAATTCGCGATGAGGTAGTCGGTCAGCCAGAGGGATGGGGCTGCATAGACCGGATAAGGCGTGAAATAAGAGCCATAGTATCCATACCAGGGATTGCCGCCCCAACCCCAGCCATAGGCAATCGGATTCACCCACGGATTGTAGGCCCATCCGTAGAAAGCCGCCCCGTAATAGTAGCTCGGGAAATACGGGTTCATGTACATGCCGTGATAATAGTAGCGTCCGTAATAGTGGTTATAGTAGTGACCGTCGTGATAATAGGAGCGCCGGGCATACTCGTGGCCATGATACATGTAAGGCCTCTGCACATAGCCGCGGCCGCCGCGCCCGACGTAGACGCGGGAATGATCGCCGCGCTCGACCATCACGTGCCGGCTTCCGTTAATCCCGTGGTGAACGTCCATGCCGCGCCGGTTGTCGTGGAACCCGGCGACTCTTCCATCCGGCCGCCTGGTAACCGAACCATGAGAGGTCTGCATGGTGGTGTGGCCGTGCGGTGTCGGCGCGCCATGTCCGCCAGCGCCGCCCGGGTGGGCCGCCGCGTTGGTATGACCGCCTGGCGTATTAGAACCGTAGTGCTGCCCGCCCGTCGCACCGGTGCCGTGGGATGCGCCAGCGCCTCCGCTAGTGCCGGTATGACCGGTGGACGTACCAGTCGCGCCGTGCGACCCGGTCGTCGAACCGGTGGTGTGGGAGGCGCCTCCGGTAGTGGTGGGCGAATGACCGCTAGACGTGTTAGCACCGTGCGAAGTATTCGCTGAGCCGGTGCTGTGGGACGCGCTGGCGCCGGCGCCGCCCGACTTGGCCGGCGCCGCAGCCTTGGCGGGCGCGGCTTTGGCGGGCGCCGCCGCCTTGGGTTTATCGGCGTGAAGCGCCGGATAGACGAAGAACAACAGGGCCAATGCGGTCAGGCATCTGGCGGAAAACAGGGTTCGAACTCCGTGCATACTCATTGAAGATCTCCTCAGTCGCTCTTACGAGCTGGTCCCAAACGGGCTACTGTACATCCGTCACTTTTCCGTTGACGAATGTTACTTTCAAATCCTTGTAATAGTAAATATCTTTGGTTCCGACCTTGGCCTTCTTGACGGGCTGGCCCAAAGCCGCCGTAACTTGGCCGATGGTTTGCCCCAGTGCGATGGACGCCGGTTCGGCCGGCGGGGGCGGCGGAGCTTCGATAGGCGGCGGCGGGGCCTCGACGGGAGCTGGGGCTGCTTCGGGCTGGCTTGACGCGGGCGCTTCCTGCTGACCGCCTTGAGGCGCGGACTGCTTGTCGCCGCCCTTATCGTCGCCGCCCTTGTCGTCGGAAGGGGCCACCGTGATGATCTCGGCGACCGCCTTTAAGGCTGCGTCCGGCGTCGGCGTGATAGCTCCGAACGGAATCACCAGTGAAGTCGCATAGCGCGTGTCGTCGATGGCGTCGGTAAAGAAGTCCAGGTAAATCCCCGGTTCCTTGCCGGCGCCCTTGACTTCGATCTTGGTTACCCAGAACTTCTCACCCGTTACATAGGTTCTGCTCGCCGGGGCACTCGGGGCGCTGCTCGCGCCAGGGATCATGCCCGAAAACCTGGAGAACTTTTTCAGTTTTTCGTTGGTCCTACAGGGTCCGCTCTGCGTCACCTTGCCGTCCTTGTATGTATTCCGGCACGGGTTGGTGCTGGTCGATGCCAGCATCAGCACATTATCCTTCTGAAGGACCACCACGGAACCCGCCGTCACAATATCCGACTTGTCAGCGGTGGTCTTGGTGAGCGTATACGTAGCTTCCAATTTTTTTTGGATAGCGGCCGCCGCTTGGTCCTGGGCGTAGGCCGCCGAGACGCACGGCAGCAGAAATAGCGTCGTGTACACCGCCGCGTGCGCCCAAGCGGAGCCCGCGGTTTTCGGATCAATGCCTGGCATTTTCAGTCCCTCTCCACTGCACGTTGTGCTTGCCGGTTGAGACAAGATCGAAGCAGTCGCCGGCTGCACCTCGATAAGCCCGAAGCGTCCCGAATCGGTTCGCCGAACTCACCTTGCTGTCTTCCACAACCTCTAACGCACGAAATCGTCGGAATCCAGTGCATTTCGTAGCCCTAAGAGTTTCAGCGGAGGTAACCTCTGGGCGATGAGTGGCCAAGAAGACTTGCCGGCGGCTCGGAACCGTTCTACTCAATTTTCCGCCGCGCCCACCGCCGATTGGACCGCTTCCGATGCGATGGTATCGGAGGCTTAAGCCATTGTCAAGCCGCCCGGCAGTGTTCGTCAAGGCAGATCCCATTTTAGCGCCGGCTGACCCTGGAGCACGGAAGATGCCAAAGAACAACAGTAATTCTTTCAAATACTTACCGTCTCCAACCCGGCCCGGTAGTGGCCGAAAACCACCGGCGTGGCTGCCTTGGAGCAGGCCTCGCCACGCTTCTTGGAAGCTTACGCGGTTCCAGTCCCCTCAAAAGGGGGCCCAAAAACGGAAATGCTCACCCCGAAGGATGAGCATTTCTTATCCCCCCTGTTCTAACAGGGGGTGATGTTCGATGGGAGAATCAGTTTCGACGGAATCGCAATCCGCCAAAAACTTTGGTAGTTGGATCTTATTTCCTCCCGGCCTCTGAGTCAAGCGGAAATCCGGCACGTTTTTTGTGGCCGTAAGCTGCTCGTATGCCCCAACTTGCAGCAACCCGCGAAATCTTACAACGGTAGCGAGGTGACGGAAAAGGCCTCGAAACAGCCTGAGGATTTCTCTCCAAGATGCACATATTAGGCAATTTACAAAAAAGCGCTCCAGCTCAGTTCAGGTGCAGGCTGATCATCGCCTCGGGTTCTTCCCCGTGACGAATCAGGCGCATGAGCACACGCGCAGCGCCCAGGAGGAGGCCGGACAGAGTCGCAAACAGAACCAGTATCCCAATGAGTTTAAAGACACTTAAGAGAAGGTTGCCGGGGTTGTCCCGGGCCGTCGGAACGTGCTCGTCGCGGGTGACTTCGGCCTGCCAGCGGACCTGAGCCAGCAGGAGTTCGGCCATGTCACGGTCGGCTGGGTCTAGCAGTACTGCCACCAGTGGCCCGCTGCGTTTGACCATGGCGCCGGGCAGTTGCTCGAAATCGGGCACCTTCCGCATGGCGATTTGCGGCGACGGGTAATTGAAGATGGCCAGCGGCATGGCACCCTTGGGGCTATGGAAAACGCCCAACTGGGCCTCGGCGTCCAAGTGGAAGCCAGCCACCGAAGGCGAAATGGCCGGGAGGAATCGGGCGAGGCTGGCCGGGCCGGTGATGTAGCGTTCGCTATTGGGAACCAGGCTTTCAACGGGGAGGTAGGCGGGCAAAACCGGCAGCGCGGTCGTGTCGACGTTCTTCAGCGACTGGTTCAGCGCGGCCAGCTCGTCGGCCGTCGGCCGATAGCCGGCGAAGGCCAGCAGATACTGGCCGTTGACGAACAGCAGGCCGTCCCGGGTGGCTGCGGCGAGCGGGGCCAGCTTGGACGGCTTGGCGGTCTCGGGACGCTGCCAGTCGAAGGCCGCCAACGCGGCGGTGGGGTCGCCAAGCTGCCACGCGGTGACGGTGAAACTGGCTGCCGCCGACTTATAAGTCGCCGTTTCCCAGGCCCTCAGTCCGTATTCGTCCCAAACCGCGCGGTCGGTGAGGGTGGGCTGCGACTCGCCGGTGCGATGCGCCGGGCCGATCGCCTCCGGAAGAATGGAAGCCGCCAGCAGACCAGGCAAAGACAGCAGGGCAAGCAAAGAGCGCATATGTTTATTAGACGCCAAAAGCAGGCGGCAAAGGTAGGAGCGGTTCGTAAAAGACACCTGCGGCAAGACCGCTGCCGGCGCTCGCCGCTGCGTGCGATGATGGTGTTTCCGAATGGCAGAGGAAGCGGAGCAGATGGAATGGCTGGCGGCGGCGCGCACAGCCATGGAGATCGAAGCGCGCGCGGTGACGCAAGCGGCGGCGCGTCTGGATGGGGCACTGGTGCGCGCGGTGGAGCTGATACTGGCGCATCCGGGCAAAGTGCTGGTCACCGGCATCGGCAAATCGGGGCACGTGGCGCGGAAGTTGGTGGCCACGCTCTCGAGCACGGGCACGCCGGCGGTCTTCCTGCATCCGGCGGAGGCCGCGCACGGCGATTTGGGCATCTACACGCCCGGCGATCCCACCGTGCTGGTGTCGAAGAACGGCAGTTCGGCCGAGCTGTTGTCGCTGGTTCCGCTGCTGCGCGATTTTCATTCGCCGCTGATCGGCATTCTGGGCGCTACGTCGTCGCCGCTGGCTGCGCTGATGGACGTGCTGCTCGATGCCTCAGTGGAGCGCGAAGCCGATCCGCACAACCTGGCGCCCACCGCCAGCGCGATAGCGGCCCAGGCGGTGGGCGATGCGCTGGCCATCGGACTGATGTGCGCGCGCGGCTTCACCCCCGAGCAGTTCGGCCGCTACCATCCGGGCGGCCAGTTGGGGCGCAATCTGCGGACTTTGGTGCGGCAAGCCATGCACGGCGCGGGTGAAGCCGTGATGGTGCCGCCGGAGACTTCCTTAAAAGAAGTGATCATCGCCATGACGCGCCTGCCGCTGGGCGGAGCGTGCGTGGTCACCCCCGAGGGCTGCCTGGCCGGCTTTATCACGGATGGCGATTTGCGGCGCGCGCTGGCGACTTACGATGACATTCGCGGCCTGCGCGCGGCGGACATCATGACGGCCAATCCGGTAACCATCGGTCCGGACGCCAGCCTGGCGGCCGCGCTGGAGCGGATGGAGCGCCGCGCCTCGCAGATTTCCGCGCTGCCCGTGGTGGACGATCGCGGCCGCGCGCTGGGCATTCTGCGGCTGCACGATGTGTACCTGGGATTCCGCGGCGCGGCGCCGGCTGGTTCCTGAGCGACGCGCGCCAAGCCGGCTTCCATCTTCCGCACCGGGCATGTATTCTGGAAAAACGATACCTATGCGAAACTACACGCGACACCTCATCATGATTGGTCTGGGATTGGCGGCATGGCTGGCTATGCCGCGCGCCAACTTGCTGGCGCAAACGGCTCCGCCCAAGCCGCCCGACACGCTGGTCCTGAACGACGATGAGAAGCTGGTAGGGCACTTCATACGCTCCAATGGTGGAGACCTGCGGTTCAAGAGCGACATGCTGGGCGAAGTGACCATCCCGTGGAGCAAGGTGAAGGAACTGCGCGCCGCCGGTCCGTATACGGTGGTAGGCAAGGACATCAAGCTGGGCCGTAGCTCGGATACATCCAAGTTGCCAAAGGGCAGCGTGGAAGCCACGGCTCAGCAGATCACGGTGACTGCCGCGCCGGATGCGGCGCCCGCAACGGTCGCCGTGGCGGATGCGGCCCACGTCATCGAATCCTCCGAGTTCGAACAGCAGGTGATGCACAGCCCCGGTTTCGGCGAAGACTGGACCGGCTCGATCCAAGCCGGGATTGCGTTGGTGGAGGCCACCCAGCAAAGCCGCACCTTCAACGGCGGGTTCGCCCTGCTGCGGGCGGTACCGATTGAAGGGTGGCTGGACCCGCGCGACCGCACGCTGGTGGATTTCAACTTCGCCGACGGCACCGTCAAACAGCCTGGCGCCGCCGAAATCAAAACCGATATCATCCACGGCGGCCTGGAACGCGACGAATATTTCTCGACGCACCGGATGTATGGATTCGCGCAGGCGACCTTCGACCACAACTACTCGCAGGGGCTGGACCTGGGGGCGCAAGTGGGCGGCGGGCTCGGCTGGACGGTGGTGAAGAGCGCGGCGAACGTGCTTGACGCCAAGGCCAGCATCACGTACCTGCATCAGAGCTTCGCTGGGTCAACCAACTCGGACCAAAGCCTGGCGGCTTCGAACTTCGCCGAAGCGTTCTCCCACAAGTTCAAGCACGGCGTGGCGCTGGCGGAAACGGCCTCGGCGACGCCGACCTGGAACATCACCAACGACTGGTTGGCCAACGCTTCCATCACGCTGACGGTGCCGGCCTACAAGCGGCTGAACATCGCGCTGGGAGTGATCGACAGCTACTTGAACAATCCTCCGCCCAGCTTCAGGAAGAATTCGTTCCAATTCACCACCGGGCTGACGTACACGCTCAAGTAGCGGACGCGGGAACGCATAGGACGGACCATCGCTTTTTGTGGTCTGTCATGCCCGCCTAAGCGCGATGCTTTGACAGACGGCAGGAACCGATGTCCTACTTCTTCCTTCACTCGAGGCGGATGTTATCGAGACCCAGCGTGAAAGCGCCCGTCTGCGGCCCGGCGGCCCAGGCGATACCGATGATGTCGCTACCGTCGATACTGCCGAAACTCGCAAACGGCATTGTGAACTGTTTCCACTCGGGGCCGGCTACGAAGTTCTGCGTCGCCGGGCGATAGCCGAGCCGCCGGGAAAACAGCATGACCTGATAGGTGCGGCCGTCGCCCTTGGCCCAGAATTGGATGGCCTTCCTGGCGGAGAGATTGGCCGGCGCCATGATGGCGGGGCCCGGAGAAAACAACACGCCCGACCAGGGGAACGCAAAGCCCGCGATGACTTCGCCGGTCACCAGCAGATAACTCTTACTGGCCTCCGCTCCACCGGGGGCGATCTCCATTTTCGCGACTGACTTTCCACCAGCCATCTTATCGGTGGAAAGGGACCAACCCACGCCGAATTTCGCCTGCGGCGCGCCTTCCTGTTCGAAGTCGCTGATCCAGCCGGATTCCGAGCCCACCGGCGGCGGAGCGCTCTTCGCCTTGGCCTGGTCCTCGAACTGTTTTGCGACCGACGCTTTCCAGGCTGCGCGATCGATCGGGTGACCGTCCTTCCAGACCGCGACGATGTCGCGAGTCTGGCGGATGTCGGCGGTCGGATCGCCGTTGACCAGTAACAGGTCGGCACGCTTGCCGGCTGCGATCTGCCCGCGATCATCGAGGTGGAAAGCGGCCGCGGTCGCAGCGGTGGCGGCGTGCAGGGCTTCCATGGGAGTCAGGCCGGCGCGCACCAACAACTCCAGTTCACCGTGCAGGCTGGCGCCTTGTGTGGTGCCTGGATTGCCGGCGTCGGTGCCGGCCAGGATCGGCACCTGCGCGGCTTTCAGTTGGCGGACCGCTTCAGAGGCGCCATCGCAACTGAGCTTCGCGGGCAAGCCGAAGGTTCCCTTCAATTCCGACTCCGCCGAGGGAGGCAGGTACGGCTTGAGCCGCGGATCGGCGGCCAGATCCGCGTCGAAGCTGGTGGCGCACAGAGTCTGCAACACGGTCAAAGTGGCGACGACAAAGATATGATGCGAGGCGGCGAGTTTGGGGAAATTCGGGCTGGAAGCCGGCCCGGCGAAAAGGTGGGCCAGCCCATCGGCGCCTGCCTCAATCGCATCGATGGCCTGCTGCAGCGTGCCTATGTGCACCACGAGGAGCTTTCCGCGGGCGTGCGCCGCCACGGCCAAAGCTTTCAAAGTCTCTTTGGAGAGGGTCGGCGTGGACTTACCGAATCCGTACTCCAGGGCGTCGTCATAAACGGCTTTGATATAGTCCGAACCCTCGGCAATCCGCGCGTCGACCCAGGCCTGGGCTTCGTCCGGCTTAACGATGGTGGGGACTTTGATGCCGTACTCGGTCCCGTGGCCGCCGGGGGCGGTGGCCAGGTAACCGGACGAGCGCAGGTCCGCGTAGTCAAGCAGATGACCTTCGGCCTGCTGCTTCTTGACACCGGCGGCGAGCGCGGGAAGCGTGAACATATCCAGGTCGGTGGTCACGCCAAAGATTGGGGCCTGCTTGAGGCTGGCTTCAATTATGGTATGCGTGTGCGCGTCGATCAGGCCCGGCAGGAGGGTCTTCCCGGTGCCATCCACCACGTCCGCGCCCGCTGGCGCGGCGATGTTCCGGCCGACCGAACGAATCACGCCATCTTCGACCAGGGCGCCGGTGTCGTCGAGAACGCGGGTTCCATCGAACACGCGCACGTGCTCGATCAACAGCGGCTTGGTTGCAGGCTGCGCTGCGGCAAGACTCACGCAAACCACGCCGGCAAGGAGAAGTGAAAACGGTCTTGTCATGTGCTCTGATCCCTCACTTGTTCTCACCGCAGGGTAGCACTTTCGGTGGCGGGCAGACCGGCACAGAGCGATCTCTGAATGGCCTTCGCCGCGAATGAGTGGCCAAGCGAGACGAATGACTCTTACTTCGGTTGCAGCCCGACCGATGTGACGATGATGCCCAGCTCGCGCCGTTCGGCGCCGGCGGGCGGAATGGAATTGTCCAGCGAGAACTGGATGCGAACCGCCGGTTTGCTCAAGGCCGAAGCCGGGACGTCGCGTTTGAACTCGAACTGGCCGGACTTGCTGTAGGTTTCCGGCGGCAGCGGCGTGCCTTCGACCGACGCCGACAGGGTCAGCGACTTGGAATGATCGATGGCAACCTGGGGCACGCTGAGCGCCATGGAAAGAACGGCACCGCTCTGCGCCGCGCCGACGGGGGTGCGCAGCAGCACGCTGAACTGCTTGCCAGTCCAGCGCCAGGCGTTGGCTTCGACGCCATAGAAGCCGTCCAGGAGCTGGGGTTCATTCTTGATCTCGGAAGCTTTCACCGTGGAAGCCAGTGCCATCGCCTCGCTTTCGGGCGACACCACCCCGACGGCTTTTTGGTCGCGTTTGCAGCCCAATGGCGCCAGAGCCAGCGCCAGAATCAGTCCCCCGGCCAGGACGGGCAGGCGGGATTGTCTCGTGCGAAATACCTGTTTCATTAGTCCGGTCTTCTCCATTTCATCGAGCAACTGTAAAACACCAGAGGACAATTATACCGTGGGAAGGGCGGTTATGCTGGCGGCGGCGTAGCCGGCGAGTACATCGACGGTTTGGACAGGCCGGACGGCGCCGCTCGAGCGAAGTTCCATTTTTTGTCTTGAGCATCCCAGGCGCGAAGCCGCGGAAGCGCGGTAACATTCTCTTGCAGGCCGTCGCCTAAGAAGACAGCAACCTATGGAGGCACACGGTATCCCCGAGCAACTGAAGCGGCTGTCCTGTGGACACGCCGGGCCGGGCATGCACGGCCCCTACGGGCGGGATAGGTTGGCGTGAATGCGAAAGGGCGTATTAGTGCGTGTCCTGGTGGCTTGTCTCTCGGTCGCGTGCCTGCTGGCTTCCGAACATCACGGATGGGTTAAATCCGGCGGAGTGCCGGTGCCTGGGGCGACCATCACGGCCACGCAAGGCGACAAAAGCTTCGTCACCTCGAGCGACGACTCGGGCGCGTATTCCTTTCCGGACCTGCCCGACGGCGTCTGGACATTGCGAATTTCGATGCTTGGGTTCAGCCCGGTAACGCGTGACATCGGTGTAGCGGCGGAGGCACCCAGCCCGAATTGGGAGTTGACGGTGGTGACGCTGGATGCATTGCGGAACCAGTTGAAACCACCGGCGCCGGTTGCAACAACTCCGGCCGCGCCCGCGGCATCGACAGCCAAATCTGCCGCCGCGACACCGGCTCCCACGCAAGCGGCTGCGGCCAAACCGGCGGGCAGCGGGCCCGCAGGCGGAGGCCGCGGCAACTGGGGTGGCGGGCGGCCCTCGCTGCGGCAGGGCACGCAACCGGGCGGCTTCCAGCGCCTGGATGTGAATGAATCGGCCGACGCGGGGTCGGACAACGGCGGCGGCGAGAGCGCGGTTGCGATGGGGACGGGCGACGTTACCCAAAGCTCGGACGCTTATGTGGTCAGCGGCAGCTTGAACAACGGCTTGAACATGCCGCAACAGAATGACTGGGGATTCGGCGGTCCCGGCGGCATGAACGGCATGGGCGGACCCGGCGGGCCGGGTGGAATAGGCGGTCCCGGCGGAATGGACATGGGCGGCGGCCCAGCGGCGGCGGGCGGCGGCCGTGGCGGACCGGGCGGACCCGGCGGTGGTTTCGGCGGCCGCGGTGGTGGCGGCGGCTTCGGCGGCAATTACGGGGGCGGGCGCGGGGGACGCGGGGGACAGGGCCGCGGCGGTAACCAGGCTTCCTTCGGCAACGGACGCCGCAATCCGCGCCAGCATTACAACGCCAACGTGGCGCTGATTCTGAACAATTCGGCTCTGGATGCGCGGCCGTTTTCGCTGACCGGCCAGGATACGCCCAAGGCCGCGTTTGCCCAGTTCCGCTCCACCGGCATGCTGGGCGGACCGCTGAAGATTCCGCACGTGCTCAGTGGGCAGCACACTTTTTTCACCATCAACTACCAGCTGACGCGCGGGCGCAATTCGAGCAACGTTAACGCGCTGGTGCCGACGGAGCACCCACTGAGCAATGCCCCCTATACCTCACCCGTCACCATCTACGACCCGCTCAGCGGAGCCCAGTTTCCCAACAACATCATCCCCGCCAGCCGGCTGAGTGCCGCGGCCCTCGCCCTCCTCAACTTCTACCCGCAGCCGAATTTCGACAGCTCCCGGTACAACTACCAGGCGCCGATTGTCGGCATCAGCAACCAGACCAACATCAACTCGCGCATCAGCGAGACGATTAACGCAAAGAACCAGGTGTCGGGGAACTTCGCCTGGCAAGGCAGTAACTCCTCAACCCCTAACTTGTTCAGTTTTGTCGATACCAGCAAGATGACCGGCATTAACACCGGGGTGCAGTGGAGTTATCACTTCACGACCAGGCTGATCAGCAACCTGCGGTACAACTTCAGCCAGTCGGCCACCAATATGACGCCGTTCTTCGCGAACTCGGAGGATGTCGAAAAGAATATGGGGATTGTGGGCTACGACCCGGTGCAACAATTCTGGGGGCCTCCGTCCCTGTCGTTTTCGAGCGGCATTTACGGATTGAGCGACGGCAACTACCAAATCAATCACAACAACACGAATCAAGCCGGCGAGAGCCTGATCTGGGTACGCGGGACGCACAACGTGACGTTCGGCGGCGACGTTCGGCGGCTGGATTTCAACCAGATTGCGCAACAGAATGCGCGCGGCAAGTTTACTTTCACCGGCAACATGACCGAGCAGCCGGGACCAAACGGTCACGCGATGAGCGGCACGGGCTCCGACTTCGCCGACTTCCTGCTGGGCCTGCCGGACGCCAGTTCGATCGCTTACTCACCGAGCGGGGCGGATAAGTACTTCCGCGCCTCGTGGGCGGACGCTTACGTCACAGACGATTGGCATGTGCGCGGCAACTTCTCCGTCAACGTCGGGCTGCGCTGGGATTTCCAGGCCCCGGTAACGGAGCTGTACAACCGGCTGGTGAGTTTGGAAGTTGGGCCGGACTGGACCACCCAGACGCCAGTTTGCGCTGCCGCACCGCCGGGCACGTGTACTTTGGCCAGCCAGTTCGGGCTGCCGGATTCGCTAGTGCGTCCGGACTACCACGAGTTTCAGCCGCGCATCGGCATCGCGTGGCGGCCGATCCCCAAGCACTCGACGGTAGTGCGGGCGGGCTATGGGCTGTATTACAACACATCGGTGTTCCAGCCGCTCGCCAACCAGATGTCGCAACAGGCGCCGTTGTCGAAGAGCGTCACGCAATCTTACTCGGTGTCGGACGCGAAGTCCGTCCCGTTACCGCAGGGGCCGCAGCCGCTGACGATAGAGGACGCGTTGCAGGTGCCGGCCATCAGCACCACCCCACAGACCTTTGCGCTGGATCCGAATTTCCGCATCGGCTACATCCACTATTGGCAGGCTTTGGTGCAGCAGAACCTGCGCGGGTCGTTCGTGGCGACCTTCACTTATAGCGGCAACAAGGGAACCCACCAGGTGCAGGAGTTTCTACCCTGGACATTTCCGGCGGGCGATCCGTTGAGCCCTTACCCGCACGGATATGTCTACGAAACCTCGAGTGGCAACTCGAATTACAACGCCGCCAGCGCGCAGTTACAACACCGCTTCCATAACGGATTCCTGGCTAATTCGACGTACGTGTTTTCCAAGGCCATCGACGATGCGCAGACGCTGGGCGGGCGCGGCGCGGCCGGATCGGGCTACGCACAGAACTGGCTGGACCTTGCCGCCGAACGTTCGGTTTCCAGTTTCAACCGGGCTAACACGCTGAACCTGGTGCTGCAATACTCGACCGGTATGGGGACGCGCGGCGGAACGCTGATCAACGGATGGAAGGGCGTGTTGTTGAAGGACTGGACGCTGGGTCCCAGCCTGACGTTAGGCAGCGGGCTGCCGGCGACCCCCATCGTGATCGGCCGCCTGACCAGCGGAACCGGGATCACCGGCACTACGCGAGCCGATTACCTGGGCGGGCCGCTGGCCGCGGTCTTGCCCGGCTATGGCTTCGACACGGCCGTGTTCGCGGCGCCTCCCGACGGCCAATGGGGCGACGCGGGCCGCGGCATCATCACCGGGCCCATGCAGTTCGGCCTGAACGCGTCCGCCTCCCGCGTATTTCGCTTCGGCGAACGGCGCAGCATGGACATCCGCTTCGACGGAACCAACGTGCTCAACCACGTGACTTGGGCGTCGTGGAACACCACGCTGGGAAATTCGCAGTTCGGCCTGCCGACCGGGGCCAATGCCATGCGCAATATAACGGCCACTGTTCGATTCAGGTTTTAGCGCCATGCGAAAAACGCTCGCCATCTTTTCGGTCTGGCTGCTGGCGGTTTCCGCGCAACAGGGAGTTCCGCAGGGCGGCAGCAACACCATCGGCGCGCCGCGAGGCACCGTGACCTTCAGCACCACGCGGCAACTTGTGGTGGAGGACGTGATCGTCAAGTCGCAGAACGGCAAGCCCGTCGACAACTTGAAGGCCGGCGATTTCCTGGTCACCGAGGATGGCAAGCCGCAACAGATCAGCGTCTTCGAATTCCAGAAGCTGTCCGAGGAGGCGGTGTCCGCTCCGCCGCCCGCCTTGCAGAAGCGGACGGAAGTGGCCGCAACGGCCGCCGCGCCGCCAGCGGTGAAGCCGCTTACGGCGGTTGAGATCGCACCCGAAAAACCGGGCGACATCAGGTACCGGGACAAGCGGCTGATGGTGATGTTTTTCGACATGACCTCGATGCCGATTCAGGACCAGATGCGCGCCCAGACGGCGGCGCTGAAATTCCTGAGCACGCAGATGACGGCGTCCGACCTGATGGCGATCATGACGTTTTCGAGCGACATCAAAGTGGTCGAGGACTTCACCGACGACCGCGACCAACTCACCCAGGACATCAAGAAACTGGTGATCGGCGAAGGCCAGGGCCTGGACGAAACGGTGTCCGACGACAGCGCTTCCGATACCGGCGCGGCTTTCCAGCAGGACGACACGGAATTCAACATCTTCAATACCGACCGCCAGCTTTCGGCGCTGGAATCGGCGGTGAAGATGCTGGGCTCGCTGAACGAGAAGAAGGCGCTGGTGTATTTCGCCAGCGGCATGACGCGCAACGGGGTGGACAACCAGGCCCAGTTACAGGCCACCATTAACGCCGCCATCCGTTCGAACGTGTCTTTCTATCCCATCGACGCGCGCGGCCTGGTGGCGGCGGCGCCGCTGGGCGATGCCACCAAGGGATCGCCCGGCAGCCAGGGAATGTACTCGGGCAGCTCGGCGCGCGCCGGCGTGAGTAACTTCCAGGGACAGCAGGAAACCCTCTACACTCTGGCCTCCGATACCGGCGGCAAGGCGCTGCTCGATAACAACGATCTATCGATGGGAATCGTGCAGGCGCAAAAAAATATTTCGAGTTACTACATCATCGGCTACTATTCGCCCAACGAGGCGCTCGATGGCCGCTTCCGCCGGGTCAGAATTACGTTGAAAGACAAGGACAGGGCGGGGCGCGTGGCCAAGCTCGATTACCGCCAGGGCTATTATGCCAGCAAGGAATTCGGCAAGCTCAACACGACCGATAAGGAGCGCCAGTTAGCCGAAGCCTTGCTGTTGGGCGATCCGGTTACGGACATCGACATCGCCGTGGAGATCGACTATTTCCGCCTGGCGCACGACCGTTACTTCGTGCCGGTGGTGGCGAAGATTCCCGGCAGCGAGCTGGAACTGGCGCGCCACGGGGGCGCCGAATCCACCCGCATCGATTTTATCGGCCAAGTGAAGGACTCGGCCGGCAAGATCGTGCAGAACGTGCGCGACATGGTGGACGTCAAGCTGAAAGGCGAGACGGCCACGGGTCTGGCCAAGCATCCGCTGGAATACGACACCGGTTTCACGCTGGCGCCGGGTAAGTACAACCTGAAGTTTTTGGCGCGCGAGAATGAAACCGGCAAAATGGGAACTTACGAAATCAACTTCGCGATTCCCGATCTGACAGCCGATCAGAAGCTGCTGCCGATCAGCTCGGTAATTTTGAGCAGCCAGCGCATCGCGCTGGACGCGGCGGTGTTCAGTGCGGAAAAAGACAAAAAGCTGCTGTCCGCCAATCCGCTGGTCGAAGGGGGCCAGAAGCTGGTGCCCAGCGTGACGCGCGTCTTCAACAAGAGCCAGGAAATGTACATCTATCTGGAAGCGTACGAACCGGCCGCCACCGCGACGGAGCCGATCATCGCCAGCGTGGCGTTCTACCGCGGCAAGACCAAGGCGTTCGAATCGGCGCCACTCGAGATCAGCCAGGGGCTGAACGACAAATCGAAAGCGCTGCCGGTGCGCTTCAGCCTGCCGCTGGCCAAACTGCAGCCTGGGCGCTACACCTGCCAGGTCAGCGTGCTCAATCCCACCGCGCGGAAGTTCGCCTTCTGGCGCGCGCCGATGGTGCTGATGCAATAGTCCGCGCGCGGCACGAGAATACGCAGTGAATACGCCTGCTCCACGGTTCACAGTCCCTGGCGTTTGCGCGCGATGCCGATCACGGACACGGCGGGCCAGGGCAAGGCGCGGTCGATGCGGCGCCAGAGCCAGACCAGGCGGTCGAAGACCCAGAGGCCGGCGCGGCTCGATCCGCGGCGTTTGAGGACGCGTCCGAACAACCACCAGCCGGGGCGGGTGATGCGGTTGAAGTGGAGGACTCGCTCGACGGTGAGGCCGGCCGTCTCCATCTTGTCGCGCAGTTCGGTTTCGCTGTAACGCCGGTAGTGGCCCAGTTCCTCGTCGAGCGTGCCATAGATGGCCTGGTCCTGGGGCACCAGCACGATGGCGACGCCGCCGGGGATCAGGGCGCTCGAGATATTGGCGAGGCCGGTCGAGTCGTCCTGGATGTGTTCCAGCACGTTGAGGCAGATTACGGTGTCCGCCTGGCCGGCGAGGGCGGCGAAGTCTCCCGGGGCGCTCAGGTCGCAACGCAGCAGCTTCACGTTGGGGCGGAGCTGAAAACGCACGCGGAGCCGGGCCAGATGTTCGGAGTCGATATCGCTGGCGATGTAGAGCTGGCGCCGCGGCGCCAGGTGCCGCGAGAGGTTGCCCATGCCAGCTCCAATCTCGAGCACGCGCGCGCCCACCCAGGGGCGTATGGTATCTGCCATCCAGCGGTTGAAGCGCGGGGTTTGGGAAAGCGCGTCCAGCATGTTGGCGCCGCCATCCCGATAAATGTCGCGCCGCAGGCCGTACCACAGCACGGCGCACAACGCCCACACGGCGTCCCAAAAGCCGATCTTCTTGCCTTCCTCGTAGGTGCGGCCGCGGTAGCTGATGGGGACTTCGTACAGGGCCACGCCTCGCTGGGCGAGTTTGACGGTGATCTCGGGATCGAAACCGAAGCCGTCAGAGCGCAGCGGCATTGAGCGCACCAGCGACAGGCGGAAGGCTTTGTAGCCGGTTTCCATGTCGCTGAGATTCAAATCGGCGACGGCGTTGCCCACCGTGGTCAGAAAACGATTGGCCAGCGAATGCCAGAAGTACATCACGCGGCGCTCGCCGGAGCTAGCGAAGCGCGAGCCGAAGACCGCGTCGGCGTGGCCCTCCAGCAGCGGGGCGAGCACGCGGGCCAGGTCGAGCGGATTGTATTCCAGATCGCTATCCTGGATGACCGCGAATTCTCCCGTGGCGTGCTCGATGGCGGTGCGGATGGCGGCGCCCTTGCCGCGGTTGCGGGGGTGGCGAACGACCTGAATTACGCCGGAATGCAGCCGGGCCAGCTCATCCAGCGTTTCCGCCGACCCATCGGTGGAACCGTCATCCACCGCCACGATTTCGATGGGTACTTCCTCCCACAACGGCACCGCCAGCAGGCGCGCGATCAGCGCCGGAAGGTATTCCGCCTCGTTGAAGACCGGGATGAGGATCGAGACTTTGGCGTTGGCGCGTACCAAAAGAAGATGGTAGTACGACTCGGCGGGCCGTGCGGGTCAGGGGCGCCAAACCGGCGGACCCGATGCCGCCCGTTTGCATGAGTAAACCGTGGCCGTTGACTCCAAATAGCTATCGGCACGCCATTGACTTCCCGTACAATAGGGTCACACTGTAATTGAGAGAGGTGGAAGATGAAACTGATCGGAATCGCACTCGTGGCCGCCGCACTGCTGGCCCTCACTGCGACTCCGGGCTTGGCGCAATACGTCGTATCCGCTAAGGCCGGCACGGTCAATCTCGCGGAAGGCCAGGTGGAGTTGGACGGCCATTCCGTGGAATCGTCGCTAACTCACTATCCGGACATCAAAGAAGGAAGCGTGCTGAGCACCGAGGAAGGGCGCGCGGAGGTGCTGTTGACTCCCGGCGTTACTCTCCGCCTGGGCGACCACGCCAGCCTCAAGATGATCACCAACCGGCTGATCGATACCCGGGCGGAGTTGCTGGGCGGCTCGGCCGTTGTGGAGGCCGACCAGATCGACAAGGACACCTCCGTCACCATCGTCGTCAACAACGCGGCTGTGTTACTGCCCAAAGCGGGCATTTACCGATTCAGCTTCTCGCCGGCGCAGGTGAGGGTGTTCAAGGGCGAGGCTGCGGTGCTGGCCAGCTCGGAAACGACGGTGGGCCCACAAACCACACTGGTGGGTGCGGGCAGAACGTGTGCCTTGGGTGGCACCGTGTCTGCCGTCAAGAAGTTCAACTCCGATGATGCGGATGAGCTGGATAACTGGAGCCGCCGCCGGGGCGAACTGATGGCCATGGCGAACGTGTCGGGCGCCAATCTGTTCAACTCAAACGGAGGTTTGTATGGCGCGGGCTACTCGTCGGGAATGGGCTACCCGATGGGCTTCGGGATGCCGTACATGGGCTGCTCCGGTTTCGGCGGCTATAGCCCCGCGTTCGGATATGGCGGCGCTACGTTGGGCTTCCTTAACCCATATGCCTACCAGTTGTCGGGCATGTGGTCGTACAACCCTTGGTACGACATGTTCACGTACATGCCCTGCTACGGTATGGCCTACAGCCCATACGGCTACGCGTATTCAAGCCCCCCCGCGGTTCAGACGGGGCCTAGACGCCTTCCAATCCATGGCCCGACACGCGGTCCCACACGCGGTCAGGTGACTCTCGCCGGACGTATCCCGGGTCCGGTACGCGGTCCGATTGGTCTTGCCGGACGTGCCCCGCTGACAATGGCAGTTAACGGATCTCACACGCCTGGGTTTCGAGGTGGAACGGGCACGACATTCGCTGCGTCTGGACATAGCGGTTTCTCCGGCTATGGCGGTGGATCCGGCGGATCGGCCTCCCGTGGTGGCTCTTCCGGCGGGGGTGGTGGCTACACCGCAGGAAGCAGTGTTGTTAGCCCTGGCAGCTCCGTCAGCGCTGTCAGCTCCTCCGGAGCGGTGAGCCACGGCGGCGGCGGAGGTGGTGCGGTTAGCGCCGGTGGCGGTGGTGGCGGCCGCCGCTAACGAACCCGCATTCCCGATAGTTCACAAAGGGCCGGATGGAGCAGTATCCATCCGGCCCTTTTTCTTTTGGTTAGCTGGAGTATTTGAAGGCTTTGGTTTAGGTATACCCGAAAAGAGCCCGACGGTGTTAGTACCCGCCCGGCTTTTCCTTTTATTTGGCGAACTTTTCGCCAAAACCAAGCTTGGCCCAGACTGAACAAAAATGGGCTCCTCGCGTGGCACTATCACGCTATTTTTGTTTTGGCTAACGGGTCTTTTTGAAAGATTTGGTTTAGCCGCGCGCGGCAGTTAGACCGCAAGCCGCAGCGGGCGGTGGCGGCGACTGGCACGGACGCCAATCAACTCGGCCACCTCACCCAGCAGCGCCGGCAGGTTTTCCGTGTAAATCGAGACTTCCGAAACCGCTGGCTGGTATCCGCCCTTGGGCTTTGTGTGGCGGGAAGTGATGAAGGCGGTAGCTGGACGATATTCCTTCACGCGGGCATAGGCTAGCAGGTTGTGTCCGGCAGCATCGGAGCCGCCTTCTCCATCGCTCAACACCAAGTCGTATTCGCCGTCGTCGAGTTTGGCCAACGCCTCGGCTGGCGTGGCTGCCGCGTCCACTGCGTACCCGCTGGCCTGGAGTATCGTTTGGATGGTCAGCCTGGGAGCAAGGTCGCCGTGCATCAGTAATATCCGGGCGAGGTCTAACGCTCGGTATTTCGACTTGTAGCCAGCGGATATCTGCATCTTTGGCTCTAAGACTACTTTAACCGAGAATGCCGGATTTGCAGCCGGAAAATTTTGATGTTGAAGAGTTTAGACGCATATAACGCTGTCCTTTTCCGCGAATACTAGTACCTTTTGTATATACTTTTCGCATAGGTCGGGCCGTGTTTTCCATAACATCGCTGCAAGTTACCCATTTTCCGGAGCGGAAGCGGTCAAACAACACCACCTGGTTGTGGGAAGGCTATGGCTGCGCCGAACGTGCTTGCTTCGAAAGGTGCCCGCAATTGGGGGGGATCGAGCGTGGGTTTCTTGGGCTACACGCGCCTGGCAACCAGGAGGGTGATATCGTCGGCCTGCGGGGCCCCGGCGGTGAATTCCTTGAGCGCGGCGGTGACGGCGTCGACGATCTCCCGCGCTGGGCGCATGCGGTTCTCGCTCAGCACGCGGATGAAACGCTCCTCGCCGAATTCGTCGAACTCGAGATTACTGGCCTCGGTGACACCGTCGCTATAGAGCACCAGCAGGTCGCCTGAAGCGAGGTTGGCGCTCTGCTCGCCGTAGGGGGCAATCGACAGAACGCCCAACACGGGGCCGCCGCCTTCGAGCATTTGGGCTTCGCCGGAGGCGCGCATTAGGACCGGCGGATTGTGGCCCGCATTGGCAAACCGCAAATCGCCCGAGGCTGCATCGAGAACGCTGAAAAAGAACGTGATGAACCGGTTGCTCGGGCAGGTGGCGCAGGTGGCTTTGTTGAGCCGCGCCATGAAATCGCCGAGGTTGCCTGGGGTTTCCGCCAGCACATGGACGCGCGCGTGGAGGGCCATCATCATCAGCGACGCCGGCATGCCCTTGCCCGATACGTCGCCCAGCGCCAGGCCCACACTACCACCGGGGTAAGGGAAAAAATCGTAGTAGTCGCCGCCCACGGTGCGGCAGGGGACGTTGAAGCCGGCCAGATCCAAGCCGGCGATTTCGGGCGCGCGCGCCGGGAGCATGCCGCCCTGGATCTCGGCGGCCTGCGACAGATCGCGCTGCATGATGCGCTCGGCAGCTTCGACTTCGGCCAGGCGGGCGTGCTCGATGCGGATGGCCGCCACGTTGGCCATCACGGTCAGCAGGCTCAGATCGTTCTTGGTGAACTCGCGCAGGATGAAGGGCGAATCCACGTAGATCAAGCCGATGATGCGATCCTTGGTTTCCAGCGGAACTGCCATCATGGTGTGAACTTTTTGTTCCACGATGCTCATGCGGCCCTTGAAGGCGTCGTCGAGTTGCGCATCGCGCACCAGCACGGAGGATTTCTCGCGGAGCACGCGGTCGCGAACCGCAGTCGAAATGCGGAACCCGTCGCCCTTGTGGGCCTTGGCGGTGAGCTGATCGCCTTCGAGCAGCAGCAGCACGCCGCGCTGAGCGTTGACGGCCTGAATCGACAGATCGAGAATCAGCGGGAAGAGTTCCGCCAGCGGCCGGTTCTCGGCCAGTTCCTGGCCGGCATGGATGAGCGCCTGCATGGCGGCTGAGGGTTTGGCGCCGCCGCCGGGCTCGACCACGATGGTGCGGTTGGCGTCTCCCAGGCTGGTGACGAGTGTCGAAGTGCTGGGCGAATCCGTCTCAACGCCGTCACCGCCCTCGAACACCACCACGCCGGGCGCGGGAGCGCTCGACTCGGGAGCGAAAACGATCGAAAGATGGCCGGCGGTGATGCGGTCGCCAGGGCGCAGCGTCAGCTTGGCTTTGAGCGGGATGCCGTTGACGAAGGTGCCGTTCTTGCTGCCCAGATCCTGCACCGTCCACTCGTCGCCGGAGGGCTCCAGGGCGAAGTGCTGGCGCGAGAGGCCGGCATCGTCCGGAAAGCTCAATTCGACTGCGCTGGAGCGGCCGACCGCCAACCGGCTGCCGGAAAGCGGGAGGGTTTTCGTCTGCCCGTCGGGACCTTGAATCAGAATTGTGCGCGGCATGGGTGTGATCTATTTTACTAAAACCATATTAGAATCGGATCGAGAGGATGAATGATGGCAATGGCGCGTGGAGTCGACTGGTGGTGGGTAGCATTCTGCGCGGCCTCGTTTTCGAGTGCCCTCCTTGACCTCTGGTGCCGGAGGCGAGCCGGGCCCGTCTTGGTCGACCTAGGCGGATCGTTGGACCGGTGGTTCTCGTTGCTCGTTGGTGGCGTGATCGCCGCTTACGGCCTCACCGATATCGTTTACGCCCGTGGCACGACGTGGTCCGCCCTATTCATAGTTTTTGGCATGGGAACCGGTATCATTGCGTGGGGGACAAGGCGGTGTCAGCTACGCGAAGCCGGGATCTGGCGTGCGGGCAGACTGATTTCCTGGGGTAAGATCGAGGGCTACGAGATCTCCGCGAGACGAGCCCTCCTCCTGAAGGTACAGGGCGGGAGAATGAAGTACTGTTGCGACGTGCCGCCGGCGCTTCGATCGAAAGCCGAGAACCTGCTGGCTTCCAAATGCCAGGCGCTTCAGCCAAGAGCTTGAAATCGACGGCCCCATTCAAGATCGAGTCGAATCCTCTCCGTCGCCGATGCCGGAGTGCAGACCCCACCCATACAGGAGTAAAGGGACTTGTTGTTTGTTATAGTCGGCTTGGGAAGCGAATATGGAACGGATCATTTCATTCACGTTGAATGGCAAAGCGGCGACCGTGAAAGCGGACGACGAAAGGATGCTGCTGTGGGTGCTGCGCAGCGATCTGGGCCTCACCGGCACGAAATTCGGGTGCGGCGAGGGATTGTGCGGGTCCTGCACGGTGATCGTGGGAAACGAGGCGGTACGGTCGTGCGTGACGCCTCTTAAGGCGGTGGCCGGCAAACGGGTGATGACCATCGAAGGAATCGGCCAGCACGGGCTGCACGCCATCCAGCAGGCGTTCTTGGAGCACCGGGCATTTCAGTGCGGATACTGCACGCCGGGAATGATCCTGAGCGCGTATGCCTTGCTGCTGAAGACGCCGCATCCGACGCGCGAGCAGATTGCGCGGCACATGGAGGACAATCTGTGCCGCTGCGGCTCGCACGTGCGCATTCTGGATGCGATTCAGGAAGCCGCTGGCGCGGCAAAGGCAGGAGCGTAATGGCTGCGAGCGTGGTTGTTGAGAGCGGCATGAAACGCCGCGACTTTCTGGGAGCCGCGGGGGCGGGGCTGTTCGTCTTTTTCGGCGTGGACCTGGCGGAGGCTCAGGAACCGGGGCGCCTGCCTGGGCGGCAAAGCGGTCCGGCGGATTTCAACGCATTTCTGAAAATCGGGACGGATGGCAGGGTGACGTGCCTGGCCGGGAAAGTGGAACTGGGCCAGGGTGCGATGACCGAGTTGGCGGTGGCGCTGGCGGAAGAACTCGATGTCGCGCTGGACACGGTAGACGTGGTGTTGGGCGATACCGACCTGTGCCCGTACGATATGGGGACCTTCGGATCCATGTGTACGCCGCTGCTCTGGCCCGCGGTACGAAGGGCAGGGGCGGAGGCCAAAGCGGTATTGGTGCAAATGGCGTCGGAGCGGTTGCGCGTGCCGGTTGGCCAATTGCGTGTGGCGGCGGGGGTCATCAGTGAGTCCGGCAAGCCGTCGAATGCGGTGACGTATGCGCAACTGGTGGACGGGAAGCGTATCGAGCGGCATCTCGAGAATGTGCCGGTGAAGGTGGCCGATTTCAAGGTGATCGGCACGTCGCCGCGGCGCAAAGACGGGCCGGACAAGGTCACCGGCAAGGCGCAATACGCCGGCGACATACTGCTGCCGGGGATGCTGCATGCGGCTATTCTGCGGCCGCCGGCGCACGGGGCGACGTTGAAATCGGCGGACACTTCGGCGGCGGAGAAGATGACCGGCGTGCGGGTAGTGAAGGACGGCGCGATGATCGCAGTGCTCGATGAGCGGCCCGATATCGCGGTGGCGGCGCTGGGCAAGATTAAGGCTGAGTGGGAGAACCCACCGGCCGGCGCCGACGATAAAACCATTTTCGACCACATTCAGAAGACGGCGCCGGCGCCCCGGATGGTGGGCCAGAGCGGCGATCTGGCGGAGGGCGAGCGGCTGGCGGGAAGCGTGATCGAGGAGACCTACCTGAACAGCTACGTTGCCCACGCTCCCATCGAGACGCACTCGGCGACGGCGCAAATCGAGGACGGCAAGGCGACCGTGTGGGCCAGCTCGCAAGCTCCGTTCCAGGTGCAGCGCGCAGTGGCGGCGGCGCTGGGGCTGCAGGCCGAGAAGGTGCGGATCATTTCCCGGTACGTCGGCGGCGGGTTCGGCGGCAAGACGGAAGCGGACCAGGGAGTGGAGGCGGCGCGTCTGGCGAAAATCACGGGCAAGCCGGTCCAAGTGGTCTACAGCCGTGAGGAGGAATTCTTCTACGACCGGTTCCGGCCGGCCGCGGTGATGAAGATTCGGGCCGGCGTGGCGGGCGGCAAGATCGTGATGTGGGACAACCAGGTGTTCGGGGCGGGGGATCGGGAAGCCAATCCGTTTTACGACATTCCGCACAAACGGGTGACCTCGGCGGGTGGATGGATGGGCGGGAATCCCGCAGGGATGAATCCGTTCGCGGTTGGCGCCTGGCGAGCGCCGTCGGTGAACAGCAACACGTTCGCGCGGGAATCGCACATCGACTTGCTGGCGGCGAAGGCGGGAATGGATCCGCTCGAGTTCCGGCTGAACAACCTGACCAATCCACGCGTGCGGCGGGTGCTCGAAACCGCGGCCAAACAGTTCGGCTGGAAGGCCCGCCGCGCGTCCGGCGGACGCGGCGCAGGGATGGCGTGCGGCATGTATTCCAACGCCTGCAACGCGACCATAGCGGAAGTCGCGGTGAACCGCGCGACGGGCGCGGTCGAGGTGAAGCGCGTGGTGATGGCGCTGGACGAAGGGCTGGTAGTCAATCCCGACGGAATGCGGCAGCAGGCCGAGGGCAGCGTGATGATGGGCCTGGGCTACTCGCTGACCGAGGAAGTGCGGTTCCGCAACGGGGAGGTGCTCGACACCAACTTCGATAGCTACCGGATTCCGCGATTCTCGTGGGTGCCGAAGATTGAGATTGTGCTGGTGGACAATCCGCAAATGCCGGCGCTGGGCGGCGGGGAGCCACCGATCATCGCCATGGGCGCGGCGTTGGCCAACGCTATCTTCGACGCGGTGGGCGCTCGCGTGCGGCAGTTGCCGACGACGCCGGAGCGGGTCAAAGCGGCATTGGCCAAGGCCTGAAGGCTGAAGCTGCCGAGGGTGGCTGCGTCGCGCAGCCAGCGCGTTGGGTAGCGGTCCAGGCACGCCCCACCAATACCGGCGTGTGCGAGACTGGATCTTCGGCAATGCGAATCGGGCCCGTCATTTCGTGGCTGGCGGTGGCGGCTGCATCGTTCGGCCGTGCGCCCTTTACGCCGGCCGACGTGTGGGCCTGGCGAACGGTGGAGGATCCGCGCGTCTCCTCCGACGGCCGCCGGGTGGTTTACGTGGAACGCTGGAACGACGGCACCGCGGCGGCCGTCCGCGCCAACCTGCGCATCGCATCCACAGACGGCAAGCAACAAGGCGCGCTTGACCATGGGCCGTGGCGGGACCGCTCGCCGCACTGGTCGCCGGATCGCGCGTGCATCGCTTTCCTCTCCGATCGGGACGGCGGGCGCGGCATCCACATTGTGCTGGTCGAAGGCGGCGAGCCCTCGGTGGTATCCACCGGCGAGTATGTGCCGCTCGATCTGGCGTGGTCGCCGGACGGGCGATCAATCGCGTTCATTGCGGCGTCGGCATCGGCATCGGCGTCTGCATTATCGTGGGCGCCGCCTGAGTTGCTTGGTCTGCTACACCCTTCGCCGCCCGAAGTGGAGGTATTTGTGGTTTCAGTCGATGGTGGCGCGCCGCGGCAGCTTTCGCACGGCGGTTTCACTTTTCGCGGCGAGCCGGCATGGACGCCGGCGGGCGACGTGATACTGAATGCCGCCGCGCGTCCGGCCGAACTCCAGCAAATCTATGCCCTGCGCGTGTCCGATGGCGAAGCCCGCCGCCTCACCGAGGGCCCCGGCGCCAACCAGGATCCGCTGCCCTCGCCCGATGGCGCCCGGATCGCCTGGATCTGCGCCGAGGGCGAGCCGGCCTTCTACTCCTTGCGCAGATTGTGCGTGATGGGTCGAAATGGCGAGCATCGCAAGGTGCTCGGTGGCCTGCTCGACCGGGATGCGCGCAGTCTGCAATGGGGCGCCGATTCGCGCACGGTTTATTTTCTGGCTGACGACCACGGCGCCACCCACGTCTATGCGGCCCACGCCGATGGGGCCGTGCGGCAGGTGACCAACCGCGAGGAGCGCCTCGATGGGTTTTCGCTGGCCGATAACGGCCGCGCCGTCGCCGTCCGCTCCACCGCTACGGAAGGCGGCAACCTGGTGACGTTCGCGGTGGACTTGGCGGGTGGCGTCACCACCCTGGCTGAGCCCAATCAGCCTCTGCTGGCCCAGCGCCATATCGGCGCGGTGGAAGAGATCCATTTCGAATCGGCGGCCAACGCCGTCCAGGGTTGGCTGGTCTGGCCGGCCAACGCGGACCGCGCTCGCCAGTTTCCGCTGATCGTCGAAGTTTCCGGCGAGCCGCGCGCCATGCTCGGCTATGAATTCCCGCTCGAGGCGCACATCCTGGCGGCCAGCGGCTACGCGGTGTTGCGGGTGAATCCACGCGGCTCGCCCGGCTATGGCGAGGTGTTCGGCGACCTGCTGCCGACGCGCCTGCCGGGCGACGATTTCGACGATGTGATGCGCGGTGTGGAGGCCGCCGTCGCCAAGGGTGGTCTCGACGCCGGGCGCGTCGCGCTGGTGGGCGGCGCAGTGGCCGCCTGGGCGCTGGGGCACACCCATCGGTTCGCCGCCGTGGTGGCGCGCCGCCCCATCGTGGATTGGACCAGCGAGATCGCCCTGGCCGCCGATGGATGGCGCCGCGCCGCTTGGATGGGCGGCCCGCCGTGGGACCAGGCGTCGCGCTATGTGGCCCGCTCTCCTCTCTATGCGGCCGCCGCCTTCAAGACTCCCACTCTGGTGATCGGCAGCGATGCGCAAAGCCAGGAGCTGTATTTCGCGCTTCAGGCGCGGAAGGTGGAATCGGCGCTGCTGGCGCCGGGCGAGGAAGGCGATCCTGGCGGCGAGGCCGCGCAACTCTCCGCGATCCTGGCCTGGCTCGGCCGCTGGCTGAAACCACCCGGGAGCCGTTAAACGGCTACGGTGTGTCGACTGTCAACGTGTCGTGGGGCATGACCACGGAAGGCGATGGTCTGTCCCACTTCTCCTCGCATCCTCCGTGCCCCTGCTCACAAAAGGCATAATTGTTCTTATGGCGGATCGCACCGATCACAGGCCGGACCCGGAAGAGTTGCTGCGCCGCGTGCAGGCCGGCGAGCGGCGGGAACGGCGCGGGCGCTTGAAGGTGTTCCTCGGCTACGCGCCGCGGGTCGGCAAATCGTTCCGCATGTTCGACGAAGGGCGGCGCCGCAAGCAGCGCGGGCAGGACGTGGTGATCGGCTCCCTGCAGGGCAATCTGACGCCCGATCTGGACGCCATCCTGGCCAGTCTCGAAGTCATCCCTCCGGTGCCCGAGCGGCATGCCGGCCGCGTGTGGAACGTGATCAACCTGGCTGCCATTTTCCGCCGCCATCCCAGTACGTGTCTGATCGACGGCCTGGCTTTCGACAATCCGCCGGGCAGCCGCAATCCGCACCGTTGGGAGGACGTGGAAGAGTTGCTCGATCGCGGCATCGCTGTCATCACCGCCGTCAACCTCCAGCACATCCGCGAGAAGCAGGACGCGGTGGAGCGCATCACGGGCAAGCGCGCGGCCAACAGCGTGCCCGAGGAATTCCTGCTCGAAGCCGACGAAATGGAGGTGGTAGATGCGCCCACCGAGGCGCTGATCGGCCGCGCGCTGGATGCCAGCATGCCGGACCCGCGCCAACTGGCGGAGTTGCGCGAAATGGCGTTGCTGCTCGCCGCCGACGTGGTGGAGCGGCAACTCCAGGGCTATCTCGACGATCACGGCATCGCCGTTCGCTGGGGCGCGCAGGAGCGCATCCTGGTGTGCCTCACGGCGCGCTCGAACGCGCGGGCCATGCTGGAAAGCGGGCATCGCAACGCGCTGCGCTTTCACGGCGCGTTGATGGCCGCTTATGTGGAGCGCTCCCGGCTGGACGACGCGGATCGGCAGCGCCTCGGCTCTAATCTGGATCTGGCCCGCCAATTGGGCGCCGAGGTGCACTGCCTGCGCAACGACGATTTCGTCGAGGCCATTCTCGATTTCGCGCGCGAGCAGCGCGTCACCCAGGTGTTCCTCGGCCACACCGGCCGCGAGCGGCGCTGGTGGGAGCCGCGCAATGCGGTGGACCGCCTGATCGACGCCGCCGAAGATTTCGACGTCCGGCTGTTTCCGCACCGCGAGGGCCGATGAGCGAACGGCACAAAGGGCATCTCAAGGTCTATCTCGGGTACGCGGCCGGCGTCGGCAAGACGTACCGCATGCTGGAGGAGGCGCAGGCGCTGAAGCGGGCGGGTGTGGACATCGTGGTCGGCTATTTCGAGCCGCACGGCCGCAAGGAAACCATCGCCATCACCGAGGGTCTGGAGTTCGTCCCGCGCCGCGTGATTCCATACAACAATGCCGCCTTCGAGGAGATGGACACCGACGCCATTCTGCGCCGCCGCCCCGCGGTGGCCATCGTCGATGAGTTCGCCCACACCAATGTGCCGGGAAGCCAGCGGCTCAAACGGTGGGAGGACGTGCACGCGCTGCTCGACGCCGGGATTGACGTGATCGCCACCATGAACGTGCAGCACCTGGAGAGCCTCAACGACCAGGTCTGGCACGTCACCGGAGTGCGCGTGCGCGAGACCTTGCCGGATTGGGTGATCGACGATGCCGACGAGGTGGTGTTCGTCGACCTGACGCCGCAAGCTCTGCGCAACCGGCTGGAGCGCGGCGTGGTCTACACGCCCGATAAGGCGCAGAAGGCGATGGACAATTTCTTCACCGAAACTAACCTTTCGGCTTTGCGCGAAATGGCCATGCGGCATACCGCGCACGAAGTGGAAGAGAAGTTGGCCGCGGCCCCGCCGGCTGCCAAGGTGGATGTCCCCGTCGCCGCCGGCAGCGGCACTCACCCGCAGGCGGAACCCGCGCCGCAGCGCAAGGATCGCATTCTGATCTGCCTCACCGGTAATCCATTTTCGGCCGTGCTGATTCGCCGCGGTAAGCGGGTGGCGGATTATTTGCAGGCCGATTGTCTGGCCATTCACGTGGCCGCGCCCGGCGAGGACCGCGATGCAATCGAGCGCCACCTGAGCTTCGCTCGCAATCTGCGCATTGAAACTCACGTGGTGGACCAGGCCGAGGTTTCCCGCGCCATCGCCGACTTCGCCCGCCAGCAGCGCATCACGCAAATCTTCATGGGCCGCTCCGCTCCGCGCCCGTGGTACCGCAGCCTGAAAGAAACCGTGGTGCAGAAGGTCGCCGCCCACTCCCGCGAGATGCAAGTGATCATCGTGGCATCGCGAAGGAGGTAGCTTCGACCTTGTGCCGGCAGCCATGTCCGGCTACGATGGGTGCTTCATGAGGCTGCCCAATGGCGAGCGCGCCGTGGTCGATATTCGAAAGCTGCAAGAGTATTGTCTCAACTCGCAGCATCCGCGTGGCCGTAACAAAGCGCGCGTGTTTGCATCCGTCGGAATCCGGGAAACCGATGCGGAAGAACTCAGGACGCACATCCTCGCCGCTGCCAGCAGCGCCGAGGCTCGACCGGGCGTCGCGAACCCTTACGGGCAGCGCTACACGGTCGATTTCGATCTCGTTCGCCATGGCAGGACCATAAGAATCCGCAGCAGTTGGATCGTGCGAATTGGGGAAGACTTGCCGTGGCTGACGAGTTGTTATGTACTATAAGAGGAAGGTTCGTCATGAGCGGAATTGAGGTGCTCGCCGTGGTCGCGCTGGTCAAGGATTTGCCCGAGGAGGGACTGGTCCGCGGCCAGGTCGGCACTGTGGTCGAGAGCTGGGCTCCGGACGTCTACGAGGTCGAGTTCTCCGATGGCAACGGCAAAACCTACGCCATGGTTGCACTGAGTGCCGAGCAACTGATGCGCTTGCATCACGAACCCGTCCATCAGGCAGCTTAGCGGTTAAAGGACAGCATCGCCCCTGCTCCCATCGATGTTGCCGACTTCGCCCGCCAGCAGCGCATCGCGCAATTCTTCCTGGGCCGCGCCGCGCAGTAATGGGCGATTTGGGACTGTCCGTGGTTTGTCCTGACGTTTGGCGTATTCTGGTGGCATGAAGCCATGGACAATCTGCGCATTCTTGGTACTGTGCTGCGTGGCGGCCGGACAGCAGCGATCCGGGAAGATAGAGTTTGAGGTGGCGTCGATCAGGTTCTCAACCCCAACACCCGACGGCCAGATACATAGTTGGATGAGCACCGACGCTGGAGTTTTGCGGTATACCAACGTCTCGCTGAGGGATTGCATCCGCGTTGCCTATGGCGTAAAGGAATTCCAGGTCCAGGGGCCGGATTGGATCGAGAGCACACGCTTTGACATAGTCGCAAAGCTACCCGCCGGTTTGCCGGAGAGTCAGATTCCGGAGATGCTGCAAGCCATGTTGAGGGAGCGGTTCAAACTCGCGGTGCACCGCGATACAAAGGCGTCGGCGATTTATGCGCTGGTGGCCGTCAAAGGTGCTCCGGTTCTGAAACCAGCGGATGTTCCGGCAGGCGACGAGCCCTCGCCGGGTACGGACGCAGGGGCGCGAGCGGCAGTTAACGCGGGTTATTCCGTGGCAACGGATGAATCTGGAGTTCATCTGACGGCGCGGTTGGCGACTCCCGCAACTCTAGCGGAACTGATCTCGCGGTTCGCCCAACATCCTGTAATCGATATGACGGGACTTCAGGGCCGTTGCGACTTCGACGTCGTACTCTCGTGGGAAACGGTGCGCGACATGCGCGCGGAGGGCGGGTCGATCTACGACTCACTGCAGCGCTACGGCTTGAAGCTGGAGTTGCGCAAAGCGCCCCTGGAAGTTCTGATGGTGGATCATATAGAGAAGATGCCTACGGAGAATTAGGAGAAGACGAGAGAAGCAGCGGCACGCCGCGGGTCGTCGAGCAGGGCTGACGTTCGCGGCTCCGAAACGAGCCTTCGGCGCGCGCTGGCCCAACGATTCTTGTCTGCTACGATGGAAAAACAACCTTGATCGATACTGTTCCCGGCATATTGGCGAGAATTGTCGCCCAAAAGCGCGCGGATCTCGCGGCGAAGCCGTCCCCTGTCGCGGAGTGGGAACGGCTGGCGGAAACGCGCGTGCGCGACCGCCGCGATTTTCGCGACGGCCTGTGCGCGCGCACGCCGGCCATCATCGCGGAAATCAAGAAGGCGTCGCCGAGCAAGGGGCTGCTGGCGGCGGATTTCGCGCCCGCCCGGATTGCCGCGGCTTACGCCAGCGGCGGCGCGGCGGCGCTGTCGGTGCTGACCGACGAGCGCTTCTTCCAAGGCAGCTTGGCCGACCTGGAGCAGGCGCGAGCCGCGGTGAAAGTGCCGGTGCTGCGCAAGGATTTCACCATCGCCCCGGAGCACATCGTGGAGGCCGTGGCTTATGGAGCCGATGCCATCCTGCTGATCGCCGCCATCTTGAGCGAGCGCGAGCTGCGCGATTTCCGCGAAGCCGCGGCGCGCTGGCAGATGTGCGCGCTGGTGGAAGTACACAACCGGCGCGAACTCGAGATGGCGATTGCCGCGGGCGGCGACATCATCGGCGTCAACAATCGCGACCTCACAACTTTCGAAGTGACGATCGAGACTTCGCTTTCGCTCGCTCCGTACATGCCGTCCGGCGCGCTGACGGTCAGCGAAAGCGGCATACACAGCGCGGCCGATATCGGCCGGCTGCGCGCCGTCGGCTACTCCGCGTTTCTGGTGGGTGAGCACCTCATGAAGTCGGGCGATCCGGCCGCCGCGCTGCGCGAGCTAACCACATGACCGCGACGTTCGGTGCCACGGGAAGAAAAGCCGAGACGACTCTCGGCTCAGCCGGCTTGACAGCCGGCGCCACGGCGCCTCCGATGCGCGTTCAGCGTCACGAGGTTGACAGGCGAAAGCGCCTGTCCCACATGCCAGCAAAGTGGGACAGGCGCTTTCGCCTGTCAACCCAACCTCGCGTGCGAAACCTGGTGGCGTCATGATCGTCAAGATCTGCGGGATCACCAACCAGCCGGACGCCACCGCGGCGATTGAGGGCGGCGCTACCGCTATCGGATTCAACTTCTATCCGCGCAGCCCGCGCTACATCGCGCCGGAACGGGCCGGCCAAATTGCGTCGCCGCCGGGCGTGCGGCGAGTCGGTGTGTTCGTCGATGAATCGCCGGCGCGCATCGAGCAGATTGCCCGCACGGCGTCGCTCCATGTGGCACAACTGCACGGCGCGGAAACGGCGGTTGGGTTTCCGGCATCGCTCCCCGTGTGGAAGGCGGTGCGCGTGAGCGCGGGTTTCGATCTCGCCCGATTCCGCGACTGCCCCGCCGAGGCGCTGCTGCTGGATGGACCAGCCGGCGAACTGTTCGGCGGTGCGGGGGAAGTGTTCGACTGGAAGCTTGCCTGCGGCGGTCCCAAGCCGATTATCGTGGCCGGCGGCCTGGACGCTTCCAACGTGGCGCTGGCCGTCGCGCTGGCGCATCCCTGGGGTGTGGATGCCTGCTCGCGGTTGGAGAGCGCGCCGGGAAAAAAGGATAATCGAAAAATGACCGATTTTTTGCGCGCGGCCAGGGAGGCGCTCGGCCGATGAGCCCGCAGCCGGATTCCACCGGCCACTTCGGACCGTACGGCGGCCGCTTTGTGCCGGAAGTGTTGATGGCGCCGCTCGAGGAGCTGGAGCGCGCCTACCTGGAAGCGCGCCAGGACCCGGCGTTTCAAGCCGAGCTGAACGAACTGCTGCGCACCTATGCCGGCCGGCCCACGCCGCTCTATTGCGCCGAGCGGCTTTCCCGCACGCTGGGCGGCGCGCGGTTGTGGCTGAAGCGCGAGGACCTGCTGCACACCGGTGCGCACAAGATCAACAACAGCCTGGGCCAGGCGCTGCTGGCGCGGCGCATGGGCAAGCGCCGCATCATTGCCGAAACCGGCGCCGGGCAGCACGGCGTGGCCACCGCCACGGTCTGCGCGCTGCTGGGTCTGGAATGCGTGGTCTACATGGGCACCGAGGACATGCGGCGCCAGCGCCTCAACGTCTTCCGCATGCGGTTGCTGGGCGCGCGGGTGGCGCCGGTGGAAGCCGGCAGCCGCACTTTGAAAGACGCTATCAGCGAGGCCATGCGCGATTGGGTGACCAATGTCGGCGACACCTATTACCTGCTGGGCTCGGCGCTGGGCGCGCATCCTTATCCCATGATGGTGCGCGATTTTCAAAAGGTGATCGGCGAG
>Ga0181521_10000278_pt1 | contig 61105 bp, 57 predicted proteins | sample PEATcosm2014_Bin_32_FD_119764 | JGI IMG/M metagenome (GOLD analysis project Ga0181521, IMG submission 119764) | Peatland microbial communities from MTU Mesocosm Facility, Houghton, MI, USA - PEATcosm2014_Bin02_60_metaG | ecosystem: Environmental > Terrestrial > Soil > Wetlands > Peat | place... | reverse complement strand
GGAAGATCTCCTCAACCCCGCGGCGCGCTTCCTCAGCCGCCTCCCAGGGGAAGCCCCCGGGGGCAGCGCGGCCATCTGCCGCCGGCCCCGCCGACCGCCGGGCAACGAAAACAGCGGTCACCCTGGCCCCTTGCCGGTGCGCCAGGCCAGCCGCATACCAGCCAGCCCGCGCCGCGGTCGCCGATCCATCGATGCCGACGAGAATCGACCTGGGGCCGTCGGTTCCCAGTTCAAACGGGGCGTCTTTACCTGACGGCACAACAGGAGTGTAGAAATCAGGCGGCACCCAGGCAATGTCCCACCACGCGGCGGTGGCCGCGTAGCGGGCTAGCCGACTGCGGACGGGAAGCCCCGGCGGGTACAGCCCGGGGTGCCAGTGCGGAGGTTCAAACCGTCACACCAGCCCCCGGCAACCCGCAAACGGGGCCAGATCAAGGTGACCGCAACGGGCTCGCTGCCGCCGGTGCGGATGGTCCGGGTCTCCGGGTCGTAGGTGAGAACGGCACCCGAATCTCGCAGCCGGTCGATGAGGTCCGCAGTCTCGGCGGCGGCGGTGACTTGCACGGTGCTGTTGCCGCCGGGCTGGCCGCCGCTGGCGAGGAGAATGGCAACGGCGGCCAGGTGCGGCAGGATCTGATCTTCACGCACATAAGCGTTCCTGGGCCGGCCAGGTTCCGGGGTGGCGGCGCTGGCGTGGCCGTGGCGGCACCGGTAGGCGGGCCTGCCGCTGGACCAGGCTGATTCCAGCCGCCGCCCGCACCGCCCGCAGGCCAGCAGCCCGGCCAGCAGGTACCGCCGCGCCGCCGGGCCAGCCGGGCCGCGGGGCGCGGTGGCGTCCTGGGCGGCGATGAAATCAGCCTCGCTGACCAGCGCCGGATGCGCGGGATACTTCGAGATCACCCAGCCCTCGGGCAGGTTCCACCGCTGTACCGGCCGGTGCCCGAGGCCGGTATTGGCCGGGTCGACCAGGTCGAAATCGGTGCGCTGCCGGTTCCACACCTGCCGGCCCGTGTACCGCGGGTTGCCCAGGATCGCCGCCACCGTTCTCAGCGTCCACCCCGCGCCCGTCCGGTGCGGGTTCCGTCCCGGGTCCGCGGCGGACGGGCAGGGCATCCCGGCGTCGTTCAGCGCCCGGGTGATCCGCGCCGCGCTGTGCCCGGCCAGCCGCCGGGAGAACATCCACCGGACCACCGGCGCCGTGACCGGGTCCGGCTTCAGCCGGTGCGCGCGCCTGCCCCACGCCGCGTGCGCCTTGTTCGGATGCGGCCCCGCATCGCCCAGCCGGTACCCGTACGGCGGGCGGCCGCCGAGGTACCGGCCCTGCTCCCGGGTCTGCGCGGCCATCGCGGTGCGGACCCTGATCCTGGTGCGGGTGATCTCCCGCTTCGACGACAAGCCCAGCGCCAGCATCGTCTGCTCATGGTCCTCGGCGTGGTAGTCGATCCGGCCGCCCACCTCCGGCGCCCACAGTGTGACGCCGTAATGCTCGAACAGCGGCGCCATCGCCGCGTACTGGTTCCCGTAGAACGCCCGCTCGTACTCCCCGATCACGATCGCGTCCCACCCCCGGTCCGGATCGGACAGCGCCGCCACCAGCGCAGCGGCCTGCGGGCGCCGCGTCCATGGCAGGGTACGACTCGCCCCGGAATCGAAGAACTCCGCCACGATCGTCCCGTGCCCGGCCACCAGCACCCCGGCCTGCTCCCACTGCCGCGCCCGCGACGTCACCGGATCCTGCCAGTCCTCGGTCGACACCCGCCCGTAAAACGCGAACCGCAGACCCCCGCCAGCCGCTACGCCCGCCCGGCGCCGCCCGGTGCGCTCCGCCCACGCCGCCAGCGCGTCTGCACCTGGCTCCGTCTGGGACTGATATCCCAGACGCCGGGCCGTGTCATCACCACCCACTACCCCAAACTGCGACGGCGGCTCCCCGCTGCCCAGGGCTGAACGTCCCCATCAATTTACGGCAGAGGGCGGCCCCGCGCCGAATTTCACGCGAAAGCGAAGCGCTCCGTGCTGCCGGCCGGGCGGGGAGCGGGCCCTTGACGCATTCGTGCGTCTGCAGCATGGGCACACAGCCCTTTCCGGGCCTGGCGGCTCAGCACGCCTGTCAGCGAGTGCTTGACAGCCGGCACAGTGTGAATGATTATGAAAACGGTTTGCAACAAGGGTGATGGAAGTGCGGCTTCGTAAAGACACTGCCCGCGCCGGAATCGGCACGGGAGCACCGCCCGGAGGAGTCATTGTGCCGATTCATCAGTCCTGCGGTGGCCGCTCTGAGCAGGGCACTCCTCTGCGGAGCCGGAAGGATTTAGCCAGGCCAGGCCGCGCGGTACCTCGCCGCCGGGAGGCACGCACGGTACACGATCCGGTCCCCATAGCGGCGAAGCCTGCGGGTGCAGGCATGGTCAGCGCCAGCGCGAGCGCGGCCGCACGCAGCCCCTCAGCCCCGTGCTCGCGACGCGACGGGTCCGCTGGCGCCTGGATATGGCGCGGTGCGGCTGCACCGGATGGCCTGGTCCTGTTTTCTGCTGGCCAGCCGGGCTGGCAGCCTGCCGATGAAAGGAAACACATGTCTCTGAACGTGCCCTCTGACTTGCTCGAACGGGCCGGAGCCGGCGAGGTACCAGACGCCGAGTTCGTCGCCTGTGTGCGGGAGTCGCTGCCTTACGCCTGGACCGTCATCAGCGAGGTGGCCGCTGAGTTGCACAGTGACGGGGGCGACTTCGCCGACCATGCCGTCCCGCCGCCCAGTGAGGCGGAGCGGGGACAGCTGCTGCGGGCACTGGCCAGCGACGCGATCCGCGGCGGCCTGGAACGGCATTTCGGGATGAAGCTCGCGTTCCAGAACTGTCACCGGGTCGCCGCGTTCCGGCTTTCTGCCGTCGGCGGCGGCCAATACCAGGAGTTCATCTCCCCGCGCGGGCAGCTGCTGAACCAGTCACCGGCCCTGCGTGACTGCTGACGCCAGTAATGGGGGCCGGCCCGCGCCGGCCCCCATCCGGGCGGATCTATTCCTGCTGGCGGGCCGGTTCCCCGGCACCAGCCCGGGACAGGCACTGGCCAGCACGCTGACCTACGCGCTGGCCGCCGAGCAGGCCGGTTTCACCGGCGCGTGGATCGCCGAGCACCACTTCGGCTCCTACGGGACCTGCCCGTCCGCGCTGGCCCTCGCCGGTTACCTGCTCGGCGCCACCAACACCCTGCGTATCGGCACCGCCGCCTGCGTCTTGTCCAGCCGTCATCCGGTCGCGGTCGGCGAGGAAGCGGCCCTGCTCACCGAGGTTTCCGGCGGCCGCCTTGACCTCGGCGTGGCCCGCGGCGGCCCCTGGGTCGACCTGGAGGTCTTCGGCACCGGCCTGGACCGTTATGAGACCGGTTTCCCCGAGTCACTCGCCCTCTTGCGGACGTGGCTGTCCGGCACCGGGCAGGTCAGCGCCGATGGGCCGCACTTCCGCTTCCGGCCCGTGAGCGTCGTGCCAAGGCCGGCCCGCACGACGCCGCTGTGGATCGCGGCCACCAGCGAGACCACCGCCGGCCTGGCAGCCGCCGCCCGGGTCCCGCTGCTGCTCGGCATGCACGCGGCCACCAGCGAGATCCGCGCTGTCGTGCAGCGGTACCAGGCCCTGGCCGCCGGGCTCCCCGCGCCGCATGCCCGGGCGCACCTGGCCTACGTCGCCGACACCACCCGCCAGGCACAGGAAACCCTGCAGGCGTCGATGCCCAGGTGGCTGGCCGCAGCCGGCGCCGCCACCCGCATCGACGGCACCCCCGGACCCGCCCGCGATCCAGCCGCCTACCTGCGCCAGCTCATGGCCATCCACCCGGTCGGCGACCCGGACCTGTGCGCACGGCGGCTTAACGACGCCGTCGCCCGCACCGGGATCCGGCACATCCTGCTGATGACCGAGGGGGCAGGCGACCCGGCCGCCACCGTGGAGAACATCACCCGCCTCGGCACCCAGGTGCTCCCCCGGCTGCATTGCTGACCGCCAGGGCCACCTGGTAGCGGCAGCGCAGCGCGACCCCGGCGTACCGGGCGCAGGAGCAGCAACGCTGGACCCGGCGTTCGTCACCATCCCCCGCGAAGGTGCACCAGGCGGGCGGCCTGACAGCAGGTTGTTAGACCGAATAATTGTCATAAAACTGAGCCAGTGCCGCCCCCGCCATCGTGATGCCAGAGCGCGGGACTGGCTTCTGTGGTGCCAGGGCGGCCAGCGGACCAGCGTTTGACGGCGAAGTGCGCTGGGCGGGCCGGCCGGCCGGGCTCGGCATGGTCGAGATACCTGAGCGGGCGGCGGCCCTGGCCACCTTGGCTATGACGGCGATTCCGCCCCGGACCTGTCCGCCCTGCCGCAGACGCTCTGGCGCATTGGTACCGGCTGAGCGCAAAGAAGCGATCCGGCGGATGGTACCGTCCGGCCAGCCGCAATCCTCAGGTGCGCCCAGGAGCGGGCGGCGGCTGCCGCACTGCTCAGGTGGCGTAGCGGCCGGTCAGCTCCACCCGCTGGGAGTCGACCACGAACTGGCCCGACTGCTGGACCACGCGGGCCGCCCGGGCCAGCTCGTTGTCCACGGCGGCCGGCAGCAGCAGAACGTCCATGGCCCCGCAGCCGGCGCAGACCAGATAATGGTGGTGCTCAGCGGAGACCGCTTCCGCCAGCTCGAAACGGGCGACGCCATCCGCGCCGATCAGGCGGCGCGCCGCCCCGGTTCGGGCCAGCACGGCCAGGGCCCGGTAGACCGAGCTGGCGGGAACGGACGGCTCGAAGCGGTGCACGTCTGCCGCAGACATCGGGCGATGCTCGGCCATCAGCCGCTCAGCGGCCCTTTTTCCGGGCGCTGCTGCAGCGGGCACCCGCCGCCTCCAGCAGCGCCCGCAGCCGGTCATCGGTGGAGGCGGCCTGCGCAGCCATACCGGCGTCCTATAACAAGACTCATTCTCGGTATAGATGCACCATGCGCGCGAGCGCTGCCTGCGAAGCGGGCATGGCCCCGGTTTTGTCGGCAGATGACATGTCACCGGTGGGGGCAGGTCCGCAGGTGCGGCGGGCGGTCAGGTGGCGGCCGCGGCCGGTACCTGCGGGCCCATGACGAAATCGGGGTCCACCTGGCTGGCCAGGTCTTCGCCGGTGGCTGAGTTCGCCCAGGCCCGGGCGTTGCGGAGGTGAAACTCGGCGGCCTGGCGGGTGAGCTTGGCCCAGTCCCGGTGCCGGGCGTCCAGGGCCTGCCGCATGGCGGCGACAGCGGCCAGGGTGCCCGGGTCAAGGTCGGCAAGGTGGAACGGGCGGCCCTGCTCCATGGCCCGTACGGCGGGCGCATGCCCGGCGCAGGCCAGCAGCGCCTCCCCGGCATGCTCGCGCAGGAATGCCACATCATCGGCGTCCTGGACCTTATTGCCGATGACCGCGAGCGGCACGTCAAAGGCCGCGGCGTAGCCGGCCCACTGGCGGTACACGCTGACGCCCTTGCGGGTGGGCTCGGCGACCAGGAAGGTCAGGTCGAACCGGGTGAACAGGCCAGAAGCGAAGGACTCGGCCCCAGCGGTGCAGTCCACGACGACATACTCGCCGGGGGAATCGAGCAAATGGTTGAGGTACAGCTCGACCGCGCCGGTCTTGGCGTGGTAGCAGGCCACGCCGATGTCGTCCTCGGCGAACGGCCCGGTGGCCATCAGCTGGGCCCCGCACGGCGCGGCGACCGACAGACCGTGCACCGGGTCCGGGCCGCCGAAGCGCAGCAGCCGTGAGCCGCGGCCGGGCGGGGTGGTCTTGACCATCGCGGCCGCCGAGGTGATCCGCGGGTTGTCCCCGCGCAGGTACTCCTTGATCTCCGTCAGGTGCGCGCCCATCGCCGACGGCTGCCCGCCAGCCCCGAGGGCCTCGGCCAGATGCTGATTGATGTCGGCGTCGATCGCGATCACAGGCAGGCCCGCACCGGCCAGATGACGAACCAGCATTGAGGACAGCGTGGTCTTGCCGCTGCCGCCTTTCCCGACGAATGCCAGCCGCACGAGACTCTCCTAGACTGAAAACCATTTTCGTGTAAGCATGCTTAGTGTGCCGGCCGCAAGCGGGCTGGTCAAGCCATTCCGCTCATTTTCAAGCCATTCCGCTCATTTCCTGGGCGTGGCGCGGCCAGAGCAGGGAGCCGGGGACCAGCCGCGGAATGAGAAACGAGAATCAGTCTCCCGGCAGGAAGAAGGGACTGCCATGCGCCGGATCGCGGGCCAGAGGCTCCTGCGGCAGGTGCTGGCCACTGCCACCGCCTTGGCCGGCCCCGGGCACAGGTGCGCTCACCCATAGCCCGCCAGGTCGCCACGCCGGGCTGCCCCCGGGGCACCGGATCTCGCAGCCGCGCCCCGGAGCAGCCGCGATACCTGCCCGCGCTCATCCGCCCCGGGAACGCGGGCCGCCGGGGCAGCGGCTGCCACGGCGGGCCTGCTACCGGCAGTCGGCGCAGGTGCCGAGCACGTCGAGGCGGTGGCTGCGGGGCTGGAAGTTCCCGGCGTCCGCGAGCCGGCCGATCGTTTTGCCCATGTCCCGCTCGAAGCCGGCCGGCAGGATCACGTCGGTGACCTTGCCGCAGTTCACGCACATCAGGTGATGATGATGCTCGGTGAGGTCCTCGGCCAGCTCGAAGCGGGTGAACTCGTCGCTGGCGGCGACCCGGCGGACCAGTCCCGCGGTTTCCAGGTCGGTCAGGTGCCGGTACGCCGAGCTGCGCGGCAGGCCGGGCAGGCGATCGGCGATGTCGCCGATGCTCACTGGGTGGCCCGTGCTGACCAGCAGTTCGACAATGGCGCGCCGGCCGGGCGTGTAACGCTGATCGGCCCGGCGCAGCCGCCGCTCGACCACGCTGTGCAGGTCACCGGTCACGCCGTCGGCCGCCATGCTGCTCCCCTGGGCCGCCGCCGGGCCCGGCGGCGGCCCAAATCCGGTTCTAGTGCTCGTCGTAGTGCCCGTCATGAGCGGCGTGATGGTGACCGTCGTGAACGTAATCGGCGTGATCACCGTGCGGGACGGCCCCGTGCCCGCAGCCGGGCCCATGAACATGATCATGGTCGTCGTGGGCGGCGTGCGGCAGCGGGTGCTCGTCATAATGGCCGTCGTGCCCGGCGTGCGCGTGGCCGTCATGAACGTAATCGGTGTGGTCCCCGTGCGGCACGCCGGCGTGGCCGCAGCCGGGCCCGTGCTCATGGATGTGCCCGGGATGGGAGTCGTGCTCGGTGCTGGTCATCGTTCCTCCTTGCTGTGGTGGACGGCGTCCGCGACGATATGCGCCACGTCCTGGTCGGCCAGGGAGTACACGGCCTCCCGCCCCTGGCGCTCGACCGCGACCAGGCGGGCTCCCCGCAGCACCCGCAGGTGCTGGGAGACCAGCGGCTGGCTCATCCCGAGCCGCTCGACCAGCTCATGAACGAAGCGCGGCTGGGCGGACAGCTCGGCGACGATCGCCAGCCGGGCCGGGGCGGACAGGACCCTCAGCAGCTCCCCGGCCGCTTCGTAGCTCTTCGTCCCCGCCGGCACCGCTAAACATAAACACATGCAGATCTGTTTATGCAAATCACCGGGCTGGCCCGGACCGGGCCAATCGCTGACGGGCATCCGGCCCTTATTTACAATAAGACTCATTCTCAGACTAATGTCCTGCTTATGATCGATAAGCCACGGCAGGCGGCGATTGTAAGGTCACCGGGCGGGCCCGGGCCGTGACCGCAGCGGGCGCAGTGACCACCCTGGTGATGATCGCCGCCGGGTGCAGCAGCAGCGGGACATCCGCGAGCAACACGAGCAGCACCAGCGTGATCAACGCGATCGGCGCCGAGAACGAGTCCGCCAATGTGCTGGGCAGATCGGCGGCCGCTACGTGCACGTGTCCTCGATCCGGAACAACCCCAACACCTGTGCGTGCCGAAAACCTCGTTCACGTCATGCGACCAGGTGGTATTCGTTGATCAGGCAACCGGGGCGGGTCTGCCTTCGGACGCGGTACCGGGCGAGATCGACCAGTTCGGGGAGCGGTTTCAGCGGCGCAGCGGAGTTCAGTGACCGGTGCGGCCGGTGCTGATTGTGGTGGGTCTCGTACTGGCGCAGGATTCGCCGCAGATGGGCCTGGTTCCAGATGAGGGTGCGGTCCAGGAGCTCGCGGCGGCATCCGCCGATCCAGCGTTCGATGATCGCGTTCATGCGCGGCGTCCGGACGTTGCAGGGCACCGTCCGGATCCCGGCATCGGCGAGGATCGCGTCGAACGCGGCAGTGAAGTTCGAGCCGCGGTCGCGGATCATGAACTTGACCCGGTGCGGTTGGTCGCCGAGGTCCATCATCAGTTTGCGGGCCTGCTGGACGGTCCATTCCCCGGTGGGATGCAGCGTGACTCCGAGAATCCTGATGCGCCTGCTGGCGTGCTCGATCACGGCCAGGACGTAAGCCTGGGTCCCATCGAGAAGGCTGACCGTGAAGAAGTCGCATGCCAGGATCGCTTCGGCCTAGGAGCGCAGGAACAACGACCAGGCTGGGCTGCTCCGCCGCGGCGCAGGGTCGATGCCAGCCTTCTTCAAGATCTCCCATACCGTCGACGCTGAGACCTGTACCCCCAGCCCAGCCAGTTCACCGTGAATCCTGCGGTAACCCCAGCCAGGTTCTCGCGGGCCAGCCGGAGGACCAGCGCCCTGATGTTCCGGCGGGTCGCTGGCCTGCCGGTCTTGCCACGGATGGATCTGGCGGCCCAGCGGCGGCGGATGAGGTCGCGGTGCCAGCGCAGGATCGTGTCCGGGGTGACCAGCAGCCGCAGCCCTGGGCGGCGGGCTTCCGGTATCACGCTGAGCAAGGTCGCCAGGAGTGCCCGGTCTGCCCAGTTCAGCTTCGGGCGGCGCGGCTGCTGCCGCTGCAGGACAGCGAGCTGATGGCGCAGGAGCAGGATCTCCGCGATCTTCCGCGCCTCCTCACGCCGGGCGAGCCGAAACCACGCCGTTAGCCGCGTGATCAGGAGGAACACGAACCGCAGGCACATGACCAATGATCATCACGGCTGGATGGCAGGGGGAGCAACTCTGCTGGTCAGAGCCGCGGACGAGATTCTCGGCACGCACACGCGCGGCAGATGGCCTGCCGGTTCGTAAAGTAGGCGCATGAATGCGCGCGTTCTGGTGGTCGACGACGACCCCACCATTGCCGAGGTCGTCGGCGACTATCTGCGTGAGGCCGGCCTGGAATCCCGGCATGCGGCCGATGGGCCATCCGGCTTGTCGCTGGCCGGGGCGTGGCAGCCGGACATCGTCGTGCTGGACCTGATGCTGCCCGGCATCGACGGGCTGGAGGTGTGCCGGCGGCTGCGCACGGCGCAAGATGGCCAGCGCCCGGTGCCGGTGATCATGCTGACCGCCCTGGGCGAGGAGACCGAGCGCGTACGGGGGCTGGAGACGGGCGCCGACGACTACGTGACCAAGCCGTTCAGCCCGCGGGAACTCACCTTGCGCGTGCAGGCCGTGCTGCGGCGCGCGGGCGAGGCCGGGGCGGTGGTCACCGGGCCGCCAGCGGCGCTGCGCGCGGGACGCTATGAGGTCGACGCGGCGGCCCGGCGGATCCGGCGGGATGGGCGCGAGCTGGCCCTGACGGTGCGTGAGTTCGACCTGCTCGCCTTCTTCATCACGCATCCGGGCCGAGCCTTCACCCGCGCCGAGCTGCTGGAGCAGGTGTGGGGCTGGTCGTTCGGCGACCTGTCGACCATCACCGTGTGCGTCCGCAGGCTGCGCGAGAAGGTGGAGGACGATCCGGCGGCACCGTCGCAGCTGCAGACCGTATGGGGGATCGGCTACCGGTGGGAGGTGGGCCCCTCGTGAGCCCGCAGATTCAGGTCGTCCTGATCGCGGGGGGCTGCACCGGCGCGGTGGGCCTGCTGGGCCTCGGTGTCATGCGGCTGCTGCGCCGGGCCTCGCTGCGGCTATCGCTCCAGGTGGGCAGCACTGTGGCGGTCCTGGCGATCGTGGCCGGGACGCTCGCCACCGCCGAGACGATGTTCATCTCCCCGCACGACCTGGGCGTCGTGGTAATGATCTGCGTGGTGGCGGGCCTCGCGGCGTTCGGATTCTGCTGGCTGCTGGGGCGGCAGGTGGGAACCAGCAGCATGGAGCTGCAGCGCGCGGCCCGGTCGCTGGGCCATCAGCCGGGCGGTTTCCGCTCACCAGCGGGACCCATGGCGGCCGAGCTTGACGCGCTGTCGCAGGAACTCACCGCCACCGCGAAGAAGCTGGCGGAGTCGCGTCAGCGCGAGGATCGGCTGGAGCGGTCGCGCCGTCAGCTGGTGGCCTGGGTCTCACACGACCTGCGCACGCCGCTCGCCCGGCTCGCCGCCATGGCCGAGGCGCTCCAGGACGGCATCGCCGCCGATCCGGCGCGCTACCATAGGCAGATTCGCGCGGAGGTCGCCCGTCTCACCGGCATGGTCGATGACCTGTTCGAGCTGTCCCGCATCGAGTCCGGGACCCTGCAGCTCACCCGGGACCGGATCGACCTGTGCGACCTGGTCAGCGATGCTGTCGCCGGCACTGAGGCAGTCGCCCGGGCCAAGGGCGTACGGCTGACCGGTGAGGCCGGCGGTCCGCTTGTCGTCCAGGCCGATCCGCGCGAGCTATCACGTGCGCTGGCCAACCTGCTCATCAACGCCGTCCAGCACACCCCGGCCGGGAGCAGCGTGCACGTCACGGCCGGGGTGGAGGCCGCAGCGGCGCTCCTGACGGTCAGCGACGGCTGCGGGGGCATCCCCGAAGCCGAGCTGGCCCAGATCTTCGACATGGGATGGCGCAGCTCGCAGGCGCGCACCCCCGGTGCCGGCGGCGCGGGTCTCGGGCTCGGGATCGTGCGCGGCGTCATCGACGCCCATCACGGCCGGGTAGGGGTCGTCAACACCGGGCCGGGCTGCCGGTTCGAGGTCCGGCTGCCGCTGCCGGCCGTAACCGGTGACACAGCTCCCGGCACCGCACGGGACGTGGCTGACGGGTCCAGCCCGCCGCCGGGGGAACTGCTTATCCCCGGTTTGTAAGATCCTCCGGCGAGGGGCCATCCGCCCGCCGCGGCTGGTTCCCCGCGCGGGACCCGGCGTACCCGGCTTTGGCCATGATTTCCCTGTTCGGAGGCGTGAAGCCGGTGCGGCCGGGGAGAGCTCAGCGAACATGCGGGCCGGTAACGGCGCCACCCAGGCTGACGGGAAAAAGCGACATTTAGGTATAAAGCCCCCAGGACTGATCGTTTGCGGTGTGTAGGCGCTCTGCATGTAATACGCGCGTGCGCAGCCATCGCGGGATGGCCGCCGTCCGTGCCGGGGACGGGGCCGCAGCAGGTGCCCGGCTGGCGGCTGCGCTGCTCGGGCTCGCCGTCATCGGCTTCTACCTGGCCATTGCCCTGAGCCGGCTGGCCTATCCGTTCACCATCGAGTGGCTGGAAAGCAATTCGCTGGTTGAGGTGCACCGGATCCTGGCCGGCCAGCAGCTCTACCCCGCGCCTTCGGTCGGCTACGTACCCGACGGGTACCCGCCGCTCTATTTCGCCGTCTCGGCGGCGGTGGCCAGCGTGCTCGGCCCGTCGTATCTGCCGCTCCGGCTGGTGTCGCTGGTGTCCTCGCTGGCCTGCTTCGCGCTGCTGGGCCGCCTGGTGCAGCGCGAGACCGGCAGCGCCACCGCGGGGATCGCGGCGGCGGGGATGCTGGCCGCGACCTACTTCGCCACCGGCACCTGGTTCGACGTCGGCCGGGTCGACTCGCTGTTTCTCGCGCTCAGTGTCGCGGCCCTTTACACCGCGCGGTGGATGCGCCGGACTCGCGGTGCCGTCGGGTGCGGGGTGCTGCTTGCCGCCGCCTTCCTGACGAAGCAGAACGGGCTCGCAGAAGGCGTCGTGGTGCTCGCGGCGCTGGCGGCCGGCCCGCGCCGGCGGCTGGCGGTGCCCGCCGCGCTGACCTACGGCGCCCTCCTTGCCGCGAGCACGCTGCTGCTCGGCCTCTCCAGCCACGGCTGGTACCTGTATTACGTCTTCGAGCAGATGAGTGAGCAGTCGCTCAATGCCGCCGCCATCGGGCAGTTCTGGACGATTTCGCTGCTGCCCGTGCTCGGTGCCGCGGTGTGCGCGGGGGCACTGGGCGCGCGGCGGACTCCGCTGGTGCTGCCCGCGGGCTGCGCCGCGCTGCTCATGGCGGGGTACGCCGCGCTGGTGCACGGCGGCGGGACTGTCAACGACCTGCTGCCCGCCTACCTCGCGGTGGTGCTGCTCGCCGGGCTGGCGATGGGCGGCCAGCCCGGCGGGCTGGTCGCTGACGGCCTGGACCGGCTGGCCCGGCCCCGGCTCGCGAACTGGCGGGCAGGCCGCGCCGGGAACTGGGTCGCGGCCCTGGCCAGCGGGCTGGTCATCGTCCAGCTCGCCGTCCTCGTGAGCGGCTTCCGGCCGGCCCGCGCAATCCCGGCGAGCGCTGGCCGGGCCGTGGGGACACGGCTCACGGCCGGGGTCCGCACCCTTGGCGGCACGGTCGCGGTCCCGGCCGATCCCGGTCTGGATCTCATGGCCGGGCTGCCCGGCGTGGCGCACCAGGGCGCGGTCGCCGACGTGCTGCGCGCCAGCGACCAGGCCGCCATCGCCAGCTTCCGGCGGAGCGCCGCACGCGCAGTGACCATGCGGCGGTTCAGCGCGATCATCGTCGAGATGAACACCGACCTGAACATTTTCCCCGCCGACCTGAACCGCTACTACCGCCGCTGCCCGCAGATGCTGCTGTCCGGTGTGCCGGACGCCTGGTTCCGGCCGGTCACCGGTGCCCGGGTGCGGCCGGCGTGGGTGTGGCTTCCGGCCGGCCGGGGGTCCTGCGCCGCGGTAGCCAGCCTGCTCGACGGTACGGCCGCCGGGCCATCCATGGCGCAATCCCGCCCGCGACGATCAGGAGGTGCGGCGTGACCGACGCCGGCCATCAGCTCCCCGCCCACGGCCCGGATCCCGCCCAGAGCGCGCCAGCCCAGAGCCCGGGCCCTCCCCAGGATGCGCCGGCCGCCCAGAGCGCGCCAGCCTCGCAGGCCCGCCGCGCCGCCCCATGGGCGCGCCAGCTCCAGCGGGCCAGCGAGCTGCCGGGCCCGTTCCGCCGCTCGTTCTGGCGCAGCCCGATCCGCGGCCCCTGGCTGACGTCGGTCTTCGGCCTGATCCTGCTGGCCGGCATCCCGGTCTTGTTCGTGACTGGCCTGCTTTCCTACGCCGCGTACAACCCTGATCTCAGCCCGCTCAATGACCAGACGCCCGGCAAGGGCCTGCTCGGCTTCTACCTGTTCTCCTGGCCGACGCACCCGGTCTGGCTATATCGGCTCAACCAGGGCGTGCACGTCACCCTGGGTCTGGTGCTGGTGCCGATCCTGCTGGCCAAGCTGTGGTCGGTGCTGCCCAAGCTGTTCGAGTGGCCGCCACTCCGCGATCCGGCGCATGCCCTGGAACGGCTGTCGCTGTTCCTGCTGGTCGGCGGGGTGGTCTTCGAGTTCGCCACGGGGATCCTGAATATCCAGCAGTGGTATGTGTTCCCGGGCTCGTTCTACCGGCTGCATTTCTACGGCGCCTGGGTCTTCATCGCCGGCTTCGTGGTCCACGTGGGCCTGAAGGCTCCCCGCATGGTCAGGTCGCTGCGCGGCCGCAGCCTGCGGGCGGAGTTGCGCACCGACACCGCCCACACCGTGCCGGAGCCCGCCGATGAGGGGCATCTGGTCAGCCCGGCCCCGGAGGCGCCGACAATCTCCCGGCGCGGCGCGCTCGCCTTCGCCGGAGCCGGTTCGCTCCTGCTGCTGGCCCTGTCCGTGGGCCAGTCGCTGGGCGGCCCGCTGCGCCGTACCGCGCTGCTGGCCCCGCACGGCCAGGACCTCGGCGACGGCCCCGGCGACTTCCAGATCAACGTGACCGCGGCCCAGGGCGGCATCACGGCCGCGCGGACCGGCGCGAGCTGGCGGCTGACTCTCAGCCACGCCGGGCCTGGCCGCAACGGGCCGGCCAGCCTGAGCAGGCCCCAGTTGCTGGCGATGACACAGCACACCGCGCACCTGCCCATCGCCTGCGTCGAGGGCTGGTCCAGCGGGAACCAGAGGTGGACCGGGGTGCGGCTGCGCGACCTCGCCCGGATGGCCGGGGCACCCCGGCCCGCGAGCGTCCTGGTGGAGTCCCTGGAACGCGGGGGCACGTTCCGCCAGGCCGTGCTGTCTGCAGGGCAGATCATGGACCCGGACTCGCTGCTCGCGCTGCGCGTCAACGGGGCGGACCTGTCGCTGGACCACGGTTTCCCCGCGCGGATCATCGTGCCCGCCAGCCCGGGCGTGCACAACACCAAATGGGTCGCCAGCCTGACCTTCCGGAGCTGAGATGAGACACCTGCTGCGGTGGTACGGCGCGGGCCCGCTTCATCTGCTTTCGCTGCTCGCCTGCTTCGCGCTCGCGGGCTACGCTGCGATCCAGCTCGTGCACTCCCGCCCGCTGGGGGTCGCCGTGTGGTTCCTCGGCGCGGTCATCGGCCATGACCTGCTGTTGATGCCGCTGTATTCACTCGCCGACCGGTCCGTGCTGGCGGTGATCAGGCACCGCGCTCCCGGCCTGCCCGCGCTCCCGTGGATCAACTACGTCCGGGTGCCCGCCGCGCTGTCCGGCCTGCTGCTGCTCGTCTGGTTCCCGCTGATCCTCCGCCTGACCGCCAGCTATCACGCGTCGACCACGTTGTCGCCCGAGCCGTACCTGTGGCACTGGCTCGCCGTGACCGGCGTGCTGTTCCTGCTGTCCGCCGTCGCCTTCGCCGCACGGCTGCGCGGCACATCGCAGCACACCCCGCCGCCCGACGCCGGCCGCCAGGCCCGGGCGGCGCACCGGCCGGACTCGGTGCCTCCGGCAGACGGCGCAGGCCAGGCCCGTTCAGCAACGATCCAGGCCCCGGCATGGCCGGCCGCGGAAAAGATCCGCGCGGATCCGGCGCCGGGGCAGGAACCCGAGCACCCGGTCACAGGAACGGGCCTGGCTCGTCCGGCAGGAGGGGAGAGCCAGGCCCGTCCGGCGCACGAAGCGACCGGGACCCATCCGGCAGAAGAGCAGGGGGAAGCAGCGCGTGGCGCCATCACCGAGGACGGCGACGGCGACGGCTGAAGCGGGCGAAACGGCAGTCCACGAGGATGCTGAAGATAGGAGCCAGCGACTATGAGGACCGGCACCAGGTCCGGCAGCACAAGCCGGGTTCCCTGCTACCGCCGACCGCGGCGCCGCCCGGTACTGGGAGCGGAAAGACTGGCTGAACGGCCCATACCGCAAGTACACACCATCTGCGCGCCGCTCACCGTGAGCTCGCCAGCGCCAGACACCGCATACAAGAAAGCCGCCGCCGCTGCCGCCGCGCCGCCGAACGCCTCAGAGACGATCAGCGGCCCTTTCGCCGGTCGAGGTAATGGCGGGTGAGCCCGGAGGAACGGCTGGCCGAAATGATCCGCAGTTATTCGGTGCGGGGCTGGTCTTTCCAGCGCCGGTACAGGGCGATGAGCTCCTCTTGCATGCCCGGGCTGAGGTCGGCTGGGGTTAGCTCGCCGGCCAGCTTGATGGTCGCGCGCATCTGGGCGAGGTATTCGGTGCAGTGCGGGCAGCCTGCGAGGTGAGCTTCGAAACGGCGGCGGGCGGCGGGAGAGAGCGCGTCCTCAAGGTAGTCGGTGACCAGCTCAACCGCCTGCTGGCAGGCAAGGTCCCGGCTGCGCGGCCGAAGATTCACGCGCATCCTCAGATCCTCCCGAACTCGGTCTCGATGAGCTGGCGCAGCCGACTGCGTCCCCGGTGCAACAGGACCCGCTGGTTGGCCGCACTGATCTCCAGTACGCTGCATACTTCCGCGCTGCCCAGCCCTTCGAGGTCGCGCAGGGTCACCACCTGCCGCTGCCGGGGCGGGAGATCCTCGATAGCGGACCGGATGCGGTCGGCCACCTTAGCCGCCTGCATCCGGTCGTCGGCGTCCTCGGCCCAGTGCTGTGGCGGCGACGCCCACCGGCCCGCCTGGCCGAACCGTGCCGGGTCGACGGCCGGTTCCTCTCCCAGGGTGACGGTCCGGCGTTCCCGCACCCCGGCTGTGCGCGCCCGGTTCACCAGGATGCGGAACAGCCACGTCTTCACCGACGAGCGCCCCTGGAACGCGCTGATACCGCGCAGCACGCCAAGCCATGTGTCCTGTACCACCTCTTCTGCCACGGCAAAGCTGGGCACGAAGGTGGCCGCCAGGCGGAGCATGGCGGCGTGATGCCGCCGGACCAGGATGATGAATGCCTGCTCGTCGCCCGAGCGCAGCCGGGCGAGCAGTTCCACATCATCGTCCACTACGCCAGCTTACGGGTGACGCCCGCGAGCGCAGCGGGTGCGCGGCGGAGCACTCAGCCCCGAGCACCGCGGCCCACCCGGGCCGCCGGCCGGCTTATCGATTTTGTAACGCAGGCCCGACGGCGCAGACCATGTCCTGACCGACCCGGACTTCTCACCCAAGGGAGCACCCGTGACCAGCAGGAGCCCGCGCTATGACGACCTGAACGCGCTGTATGTCAACTGCACCCTGAAACCGTCGCCCGAGCGCAGCAACACGCAGGGGCTGATCGATGTCAGCGCCGGGATCATGCTTAAGCAGGGCGTGCGGGCAGAAACGATCCGGGCCATCGACCATGACATCGCGACCGGCGTGTGGCCCGACATGACCGAGCACGGCGCGGCCACCGACGCCTGGCCGCAGCTTTATGCGAAGGTGCTGGCCGCCGACATCCTCGTGCTCGCGGGCCCGATCTGGCTGGGCGACAACAGTTCGGTCACCAAACGGGTGATCGAGCGGCTGTACGCCTGCTCCCACCTGCTCAACGACGCCGACCAGTACGCCTATTACGGCCGGGCCGGCGGCTGCCTGATCACCGGGAACGAGGACGGCGTCAAGCACTGCGCCATGAACGTCCTGTACAGCCTGCAGCACCTCGGGTACACCATCCCGCCGCAGGCTGACTCCGGCTGGATCGGCGAAGCGGGGCCAGGACCCTCCTACCTCGACGCGGGGTCCGGCGGACCGGAGAATGACTTCACCAACCGCAACACCACATTCATGACCTGGAACCTGCTGCACGTCGCCCGCATGCTCAAGGACGCCGGCGGCATCCCCGCCTACGGCAACCAGCGTTCCGAATGGGACGCCGGCTGCCGTTTCGACTTCGAGAACCCCGAATACCGCTGATCAGCGGTCATTTTCCCCGGGGCGGAAGTCATTCCGCTGTGCCGCGGATCGCTGCGAGCAGGCCGTCGAAGCCCTCGCCACACGGTCCGCACACGGCCAGATGAGCTGCGATGCCCGGGTAGCGTTGCGCCGCCGAGGCGTCAGCGGCTGCCAGTTCGGCGTACACGTGCAGCAGTTCCATTGCCTCAGCGCATCGCACATCGCGCGGGTCGGTCCGCAGGAAGCGGTCGAGAGCTGTCCAGCCGTTCATTACTGACAAACAGCTGTGCGGGATTGACGGGCGAGAACTCCACGCCGAGCTAGCCGAGGCCCTGCCCGGTGAAGGGAGAACCTTGGCGGCGAGCAGCTGGCCGCCGGGCAGCACCACGAAGCTGTCGATCTGCGAGGTGCCGGTGCGGGTGCCGATGAGGTGGTCGCCGGTGGCGTTGATGAACACGTCGCCCAAGCCGGCGTCATCTGGCACGGTGACCGTCGTGCCGGGGATCGCGGTCAAGCTGCCATTGAGATGCAGGCGGAAGCCGGAGTAGCCGCTGCCGCCGGCACCGGAGTTCGCGACATAGACCAGCCCGGAGCGGGAGACCGCGATGCTCACCGGCTGCACGCCGCCGGAGGACACTGGCTGGTCGCCGAGCACCGGCACGCCGCCCGCGGTGACGCGCAGGACCGAGATCTGGTTGCTGCCGGCGTCGGCCGCCAGCAGGTACCTGCCGTCCGGCGTGGCCTGGATCGCCCCCTGGGAAGCCAGGCCCGAGCCCAGGCCCGCGCCGCCGCAGCGAACGGAGACCCCGGAAGCGGGGTGACCGAGCCGTCGGCGTGCCGGGCGAACCCGTCGATGGTGTTGGCGGTGGCGGTGTTGCCGTCGATGTAGGTGTAACCCACCACTGGTGAAGCCGTGCTGGCGCTGGCCGCAGTGGCCGCGCCGAGCAGGCCGATCGCGGCCGCCAGCAGGCTACTGCCCGCTGCCAGCCATCTGCGCTTGCCCATATCCCGCTCCTTCGGTGAGGGAGGATCTGCAGTGATCCGCCGATCCACTCCCATGAGCGCCGCACCGCAGCAGCCTCCTTACGGCAGCCTCCCTCGCGTCACCGATCCGTAAGATTTGCGGCCACGGGGACTTTGCCGCCTGTTCGCGGGCAAGCAGGTTGACCCGGTCGCCGGGGGTGAGGGTAAGGCCGGGGTCGGGGTCGCGCAGGGCACGGTTGACCGTGACCGTGACCGGGATCCACTCGTTCGGCCAGGTGATGTCGCCGAGTGCCCGGCCGGCGGCGGGCGAGCCCGCGGGGATGGTGATTTCCAGGATCTGGTAGCCGCGCAGCGGGGTGGGCGCCTCGCGGGCGGCGGCCCGCAGGCCGGGAAGGGCCGGGCCAGCGGCGTGTTGTGCCTGCGCGGCGGCGGGGGCGGCGTGCATGTGGCGGGCGACGGCCTGCAGCACGTTCTGGCTGGTGATCCAGCCTTGCAGGTGCTCCGCGTCGGCGGAGATCACCGGCAGCCCGTCGCGGCCGTAGAGTTCCAGCTGGCGCAGGGCCTGGGCCAGGGACTCCCCGGCGAAGAGCACCTGCGGATTGCGCTGCTGGGTGACCGGGCCGGGCAGCGGCGCCCGGGCGGGGCCTGACCGGCCCGGCGGGCCGGGTGGCCCGGCTGCGATGGTGAGCGGCGCCGGGAAGGGGCGCATGGCGTCGGCGGCGGTGAGGTCCTCGAACGGGTCCGCTGATCGCGGGTGGTCGATGTCGGTGCCGCGGCGCAGCAGTTTGGTGGTGTAGATGGTGCCGTAGCTCAGGGCCCGCGAGGTGGCGGTGGCGATCGCCACGGCGAGCAGCACCGGGAGGGTGAGGGTGAAGTCGCCGGTCATCTCCACGACGCTGGCGACCGAGGTGAGCGGGGCCCGGGCCGCGGAGGCGAACACCGCGCCCATGCCGACGACCGCGTACAGGGCGGGCTGCCCGGCGGCCGGGCCGAGCAGGTGGCCGGCGATCTCGCCGAAGGCCATGCCGGAGGTGGCGCCGATGAACAGCGACGGGGCGAACACCCCGCCCGATCCGCCGATGCCGATCGTCAGGCTGCACGCGATGATCTTCCCGGCGGCGAGCACAATCAGGAACCACAGCGCGTAGCTGCCGCCGACCGCCTTGTACAGGACCGGGTAGCCGACCCCGTACAGCTGCGGGATCGCCAGCAGCAGCCCGAGCGCGATCCCGCCGGCCGCGGGCCGGGCCCACTCCGGGCGGTTCCCCCACACCTTGTCGCACAGGTCCTCGGTCGCGTAGAGGATCTTCGCGAATGTCAGCCCGAGCAGCGCCGCGATCACCGCCAGCACCGCGACCAGCAGGTAGCTGCTCAGGTGATGCAAAGCGATCCCGGACGGCAGCCCGGACAAGAACGGGGCACTGCGCAGGAACTGGCGGCTGAGAAGGTTGGCGATCATCGCCGACAGCATCACGGTGAAGACCGCCTCGACCGACAGTTCCCGCAAGATGATCTCCACACCGAAGAACACCCCGGTAATCGGCGCGTTGAACGTCGCCGCGATCCCGCCGGCGGCGCCGCAGGCGACCAGGATCCGCAGCCGGTTCTTCGGCATCCGCACCCACTGGCCGAGGCTGGAGGCCAGCGCGGAGCCGATCTGCACGATCGGGCCCTCCCGGCCGACTGACCCGCCGGCCCCAATGCAGATGGCGGAGGCGACCGACTTGACCGCGGCAACTTGGGGCCGGATCCGGCCGCCGTTCTCGGCGACGGCGATCATCACCTCCGGCACCCCGTGGCCGCGGGCCTCACGGGCGTACCGGTAGATCAGCGGCCCGTAGATCAGCCCGCCGATGACCGGTATCACCACGAAGAACCCCAGGCCGAGCCAGGGCAAGTGGGCACTGCCGACCCGGCCCTGCTGGCCGAATTGGGCGTGACCAGTAGCCAGCCAGGTGAAGAAGTAGATCAGGTCCCGGAACGCGACCGCGCCCAGCCCCGACCCGGCGCCAACCACGAGCGCGACCGCCAGCAGCCCGCCCCGTGAGCCCCGCAGCCACCCGCCCGCCCGGGCGGCCCACCGCGCTGTCCCCGGCGACGTACCCGCCGCCGTCTCGCCCGTCATGATCGTCCATCTGCGCTGCCGGAGCGCGCTGGCTCCCGTTTCCTCGTGGCAGGCACCGCCGGCGGCGGAGCTGGCGGGGGCGGGGGATCCGCTGGCCACTGGCTATCGGGGATCTCCCCGGCCGCCGCCGCGAACGCCGCCAGCGCGCTGGCTACCGCCGGCCTGCTGATCGTCGGCCCCTGCTGCGCGCTGCTGACCGGCCGCTGGGCCCTCACCGCCGCCGCCAGCTGCTTCGCCTTCGCACTAGGCGTCGTGTTCGGCGTGCCCGACCAAATCTTCGTCACCATTACCCAGTACGCGTTCTTGGCCGCCGTCGCGGCCGTCGGCCTGACCGCCACCATCAGCGCGGCGATCCTCCAGCGCCAGCGTCCGTGAACATCGGTGCTTTCCGCAAGGCTGCATGGACGGTCCGCTTCCGGCAGGCGACGGCCGCTATCTTCAGGCGCAATGCGGATGGCCAGCGGACCGCTGTCGGCTTTCCGATCGCCTCCCCCGTTGGGCGCGTACTGTGTCCGGGCGGTTGTCAGCTGAATTTCGTGTGCGGTCGCTCTTAGCGTGGTCCGCCCGCTGCTCGGCGGCGTTCTCGTGGACAACCTGTCCTGGCGCTGGATCTTCTACATCAACGTTCCGATCGGCGTGATCGCGCTGGGTGTGGTGGCCAGCCAGGTGCCCGGCCACCTGTGCCGGGCGCAGCACGTGATCGAATACCTCGGCGCCCTCGTGCTGTCGCTGGCCGTCACCTCGCTAATGCTGCTGGCCAGCCTAGGCGGCATCACCTACCCGTGGCGCTCAGCGCCCATCTACATCCTGGACTTGGCCGGCGCGGCCTGATCGGCGTGTTCGCGCTGGCCGGGGGGCGGACCGCCGGCCGGCAGGTACCGGTTCTTCCCCATGGCCGGTTCCGCAGTGATAACCCTCGGCATGTGCCTGCTTTCGCTGATGGGCGTGGGCTCTTGAACGCTGCAGGACGCGGTCTGCATGCTCGTGCTGGGCATGGGCATCGGCGGTGTCATGCAGGTGCTGGTCATCATCGTGCAGAACGGTGTGCCGCACAGCGAACTGGGCTGGCGACCTTCGGTACTACGTCGGCTATGGTCCGTTTGCCAACCGGTCCTTGACCGAGAAATCCCCGCTGAACCATTGCCAATTGGTCATATCGGTTGATGCCGGCGGGCGCGTGTGCTCTGCTATCCCTGATTGCTGCAGCGCAAAGCGCGGCTGGGGGACGAACGTGAGCTTGGACAACCACGGTTCTGCATCGCCCGGGAGCATTCTCCTGGGCCCGCCCCGATGCGCGCGATAGCGCCCCCGCGGGCTCGCAGAAGCCGGCTGGTAACGTGACGAAACCGGGCAGCGGCGGTGTGCATCCTACGTTGGCCTTCTGCAACCCGACGGTAGCTGCGGCGGCGCCTGCCAAGGCGGAGCCATCGTGGGGCCGGGTCCTGGCCACCACCATCAAGCTGGCAACGTCGCGGCGGCTGCGCTCCGCCGGATTCGGGCCCCCAGCCACAGCCAGACAGCAAGGCCGGAACTGGTTCCGCTGGGGTCGCCGGCACCTGCGCCAGCTGGCCGCCCGGCGCTGGCGCCTGACGGGCCTCCTCCTCCTGGCTCTGGCGGTCGTCGCGTCAGGCGCCGTTCAGTTCACGGGCGTCATCGCCGGCACCGCCTCGCCGGCCGCGCGAACGCCGGCCTCCGGCAAACCGCTCGCAGGCAGCGCCGATCCCGCAGCTGGTCCCGCCATGTCCGCCTTAGCTGCCGGGGTGGCCGTACGGTCCGGCTTCGCTGCGCCGAGCCCGCTGGGGCTGCTCACACCGGTCCTGGAAACCGATCTTCCGCCCGCGCCAGCGCGCGACCGCGAATCGCTGGCGCGTCCCGCTGGAGGGCACAAATCAGATGAGAGGTAAGTAACCATGCGGCTGCTCCGGCATCTTGCCCGGCTGGCTATGATCACCACCCTCCTCGGGGGCACGGCCGCCCTCGCCGCGGCCACAACAGCCGCCGCGTCCGCTGCTCCCGCAGCACCAGCGGCCACGCAGGACGGATGGGTCCGGATTGCCCATCTGTCACCCGAGGCGCCCGCCATGGACATCTACCTTTATCCGTTCGGCAGTCCCGGGCACCCGACCGTCCTGAAGGACGTCAGCTACGGCAACGTCTCCGGCTACATGGCGCTACCCCCGGGCCAGTACACGGTGGCGATGCGGGGCTTCGGCGCGCCCGCATCGAGCACTCCCGCGCTGGCCTCCAGTTTCATGGTGAGCGCGCGGACGGCCTACACCGTGGCCGCCGTCGGGCCCGACCCGGGACTGCGGGTGGAGGTGCTGAAGGACCAGATGTCCCCCCCCGACGGGGAAGGCGCTCGTCCGGATCGTGCAGGCGTCGCTTAAGGAACGCCAGGTGACGGTCAGCTATGGGCCGGACATTCTCGCGCGGCAGCTCGCCTTCGGCGTAGCCACGTCGTACGCGACCGTTTCGCCTGGCGTGCAGACGGTGCAGTTCACCGCCTCTGGCGAGCGCACCGCCACGCCGGTGCAGCTTGCCGCCGACACGGTTCACACCATCGTGGTGCTTGATGAGCCCTCCGGGCTGAAGGTCGATGCCCTGATGGACGCGGCGGGCAGCCAGACCATGCCAACGGGCGGAGCCCCGGCCGGCCTGGGCGGAATGGCATCAAGCCCGGCCGTGGATCCCGCGCCGTGGCTGCTGACGATGGCGGCCGGTGCGCTGCTAGCCGCGGCGGGCTTCGCCGGCCTGCGCCGTTCACGCCACGCCGCAGCCGCGGGCCATAAATTGTGAGGCCGGCGACTCGCATGCCGCCGCGGAGCCAGGATATTGTGCGCACGTGATATCCCAATACCGGGAGTTGGCCAGCGTGGGTTACGCCCTGGTCATGACACCCGAGGTACGGGCCCCGGCTGCATGACCTGCCGCACCGGGACCGGGCCAGCGCGGTCCTCGTCGGCCAGGCCATCGGCCTGCTCCTTGAAGCAGGCCCCGAGCTGGGCGTCGCTGGCCGACCGCATCCGGCCAATCCCGCCGCAAGACCGGACAGCCTGCCACACCTACCTACCCGGGACAAGATCGCTAACGAGCCGCCGAGGATGAGCACCACTCCTGACATCTTTCGCCGCTCGTAGCCGAAGTCCGCATCTCGGCCCGACCGAGCGCCGGTTCAGCCTGCCGATCACGGGCGTGTGGAGCGGCGCAGATCACCTAGATCCGCGCGCGATCGTCAGCTACGCGAGCAGCATGCGCCCGCGCCAGAACGAAGCCTCTTTTCGCGGGTGCCGGGCCACGTCCCCGCATACGGCCGCGGGCGAATTCAGCGGGCGCACCGGGGGTGACCGCGTTTCGCCTTCAGGCCGCCTGTACCGTAAACTAGCCGCCCGGCGGCCGCGGGTGCTAGATCGGTTCGTCAGCGCGCGGCCCGCATGGTCGCAGTGGCACTGAATGCCCGCCCAGCCTGATCTGCCAGCGTGACGGCAACCAGACGCGCCTGCAGGGACGGCTTCGAGCCCGGCTCCGGCTTCATCATGAACCGTCCGTAGTACTGGCCGTTGCCGAATGTCCGCAGCTCGATCTCCTCGCCGGTGGCGTACCGAGCGGGACAGCCGGGACAGCCGGGACAGCCGGGTGACCACGAGCTCGTCTCCGGCCCGGAGGTGATCGAGGCAGGCATCCCATTCGGGGGCGGCGGGCCAGGCGCGCGGACGCGACATCGGCCCAGATCCGCTCGCACCCGGCATCGGTCAGCGCGTCGAGCTGGGAGTCATCGCGCTGTGACCGGGTGGAGATCCGCGCGTACCCGTAACTGGCCACAGCGGAGAGTGTGCCGCAAACGGCCCTTCATCGGCGGTAGCGACACGTTGTTTCCGCCCGCTGTTGTGACTCACTTTCAGCCGGCCGCGGCCAGCGCGGATGCGTGGCTGGCCCGATCATGTGGAAGTGGGTCGGAAATGATCGTTATTTACCCACCTGGGTCACGGAGTGGTGGCACTATTGCCGTCGACGAGGCTGGGCCGCCGCCTGAGGGTGAGGCGCGCCTGTAACAGGCACCGGTGCTGGAGGCGGTGCCGTGGCGGGGATTGATTCCCCGCGCCGCGCGACTGATGCCTCCGGCTTGTTGGGGAGACGGCCGTGTTCGTGGTGATGATTGCGTCCGAGTGCGCGCCGGTGGCGCAGGCGGGCGGGCTGGGGGAGGTGGTCTTCGGGCTGAGCCGGGAGCTGGAGCTGCGCGGCCACGCGGTCGAGATCATCTTGCCAAAATATGATTGCATGCGTTATGACCAGATCTTCGGGCTTACGGTCGCCTATCAGGATCTGTGGGTTCCCTGGTACAGCGGGTCCGTGCACTGCACGGTGTGGTTCGGGTTCGTGCAGGGACGGCGGTGCTTCTTCCTCGAACCGCACTGTCCGGACCGCTTCTTCAGCCGGGGTCACTTGTACGGTTCAGCCGACGACGTGACCAGGTTTGCCTTCTTGTCGAAGGCGGCCCTGGAGTTTATGTGGAAGGCCGGCAAGCGGCCGGAGGTGATCCATTGTCACGACTGGCAGACGGGGGCCGTGCCGGTGCTGCTGTATGAGATCTACCAGCACATCGGCATGCGCGATCAGCGTGTTTGCTATACCATCCATAATTTTGCGCATCAGGGTATCTGCGGTGAGCACGTCCTGTGGGAGACGGGCCTCACCCGCCCCGCGCATTTCTTCGATGACGACCGGTTCCGCGATAACTTTAACCACGGCGCGATCAACCAGATGAAAGCCGGCATCGTTTACTCGAACTTCATCACCACGGTGTCACCGCAGCACGCCTGGGAGGCAACGCACGCCGATCAGGGGATGGGGCTGGGGCACACGCTGCACGTCCACCGGGAGAAGTTCGGCGGTGTCCTCAACGGCATTGACTACAACGTCTGGAACCCGGAGATCGATATCCTGATCCCGTCGAACTACACGGCCGGCACGGTAGAGCGGAAATATGCGAACAAGGATGCCCTGCGCGACCGGCTGATGTTGCGGAATGAATACAAGCCAGTCATCGCCTACGTGGGCCGCATCGACCGGCAGAAAGGCGCCCATCTCATCCAGCACGCCCTCTTCTACGCCCTGGCCCACGGCGCGCAATTCGTCTTGCTGGGTTCGTGTCCCGATCCGGCCATCGATGCTTACTTCTGGCAGTTGAAGCACCACCTGAATGACAATCCTGACTGTCACCTGGAAATCGGGTTCGAGGAAGGCCTGGCCCACCTGATCTACGCCGGTGCCGACATGCTGGTGATGCCCAGCTTGTTCGAGCCGTGCGGCCTGGCGCAGATGATCGCCCTCAAGTACGGCACCGTCCCCATCGTGCGGGCCGTCGGCGGCCTGGTGGACACGGTCTTCGACCGCGATTATTCCGCACGTCATCCGGACGACCGGAACGGTTATGTGTTCCACCAGCTTGACAACCCGGCGCTGGAGTCCGCGATGCGCCGGGCCATCGGGCTCTGGTACTCCTACCCCGGCGAGTTCCGCCAGCTTATGCTGAACGGAATGCGGCAGGATCATTCCTGGACCTGGCCCGGCCAGCACTATGTGAACATCTACGACCATATCCGCCACAAATAGGGCCGCGCGCGTGCCGGGCAAAGGAGCCGGAGCGATGGGCGAGCCCTGCCGGGGACATTGTGCCGGGGCGGCGCGCACGCCAACGTCAGGCCGGGGAAACCCGCCGCGGCGGCCTTCCCCCGCGGCCTACCCTAGTAGCTCGCCCAGCTGGCAGGCCTTCGCCTTGACGGTCTTGCGCGCCAGCACCCGGCCTCATGATCACCAGCGCCGCAGCCTGCTTATCCTCGCCCAGATCCACCCCCGGCACCGCCCGGTCCCGGCGGACCACGGCACACAACACGGCGATCCGGTCGTTCCGGTCCCCCAGCGCCCGCTCCCCCTGGCGCCACGAACGTCCTCCCGCATCTCCTGGGTACTGAAGCCGTCACATCAGGAGGACGTGCCTTCACGCAACCCGGAAAGAACAACAGCTAACGCCCGGCCCACGGCGACGGGCCGCGCGCCATTCTTCCGAAACTCCCCCGAAACCAGTGCCCAATAAAGTACTGCCTATGCTGTTGTTCAACGTCACGGTGAGAGAGCACACGTATACCGGTCGCTTCCATAACGACGTGGTGGAGGCCGGGTCCTGCGAAGAGGCGCTGCACCTGGCCGCCGGGCAAGCAACCGCGCCCCAGCAACCGCCTGGTTCTGAGCAGCGATCGTTCAACGTCACGGTGACAGAGCACACCTGCACCGGGCGCTTCTATAACGACGTCGTGGAGGCCGGGTCCTGCGAAGAGGCGCTGCACCTGGCCGCCGGGCAAGCAACCGCGCCCCAGCCGCCGCCTGGTTCCACGCCGCAGCCAGACGACGCGAATCGCCGGCGGTGCGCCGATGCCTGGGTGTACTCCCTGCTGCGCTGCGAGCTGACGGAGGGACACGATCCGCCGCATATGGCCATCGCACGCGGTTACCGGCGTCCTGCGCGGTGGGTGAGGGACGATCGCGGCCTGGCGCATGCATCGCCGAAGCCAGCCAGTCCTGCGTGATTTCCTCGATCACGCTGCCTGTACCGCTTCAGAACTCGCCGCAGGTACTTTGACCTGCGGTTTGGCCGGATGAGCTGGTTGCGGCAAGATCGCGGTCTGTGTCTAGCGCGCGTTCCGCTGGACCTGCCGGTCCAGCGGCGCAAGGTACTCGGCGGCATCATCAACGAGTACTACCAGGCGGCGTAGCTCATCTTACGAGCCACAGGTCAGACGCCATGCGATCAGTCTTGAAGCGGTACACGGCACCGTCGACCATGCGATCGTCACCGGCATCGGTGCGCGACTGCGGCGGCGGGTCCGCGGCACCAATCTGCGGAGCGTCCGATGAGGCCGGGGGTCGCCGTCATCGGCGGCGGGCAGAACTGTGAACACGAGGTCTCTCTTGCCTCCGCCGGGGCGGTTGCCTGCGCTCTAGAGGACACTGACTACGACGTCGTGCCACTGACGATCGGCATCGATGGTGCGTGGCGTGAGGGCCGGGCTGATCCGATCGGTCTGGAGGATGCGGTGCGCATACTCCGGTGCTGTGACGTCGCCGTCCCGGTTGTCCATGGCCCGCGTGGTTAGGACGGCACGCTCGCGGCGCTCTGCGATCTGGCGGGTGTCCCGTGCGTCGGCTCGGGCCTGCGCCCAGGCGTCCTGGCAATGGACAAGCGGGTCACCAAGCTGATCGCCGCCGCGGCCGGGATCGCCACGGCCCCCCAGTCCTTGGCGCTCGAGACCGCCGCCGTCGCGATGTTCGACGCTCTCAGCTGCGCCGGAGTGGCGCGAGTAGACTTCTTCTTGACCGCTGACGGCCCAGTGCTCAATGAGGTCAGCACTGCCCGGCTTCACCGAGCACTCACAGGTGCCAAAGATGTTCGCCGCCGCGGGCATGCCGTACGCGAAACTCCTCGACCTGCTGGTCAGCGACGCACTGGCCGCCGCAACGGAGCCTAGCGGACAGGATCAGCACCCGGCGAGTGCTCACCATCCGTGACAATCGATGTCGGCTCAATGGCCATCCCCGGGGCAGAAAATACGGTTCGGTGGGTGACCTGCGGGTCTTCCGGGCGTCAGGCGGCATACGTGTATTCGTTGATCAGGCCGCCCAGGACGGGTTTTCGGTGGATCTGTTGTATGTCGATGTCGGTCACGGCGGCGCGGGGAGCGTTACATTCATCGCCGGGGACGCGCTGGGCGATGCCCTGATGCGGCCGGGCGGTGTTGTAATGCGCTTGGTATTCGGTCAGGACCGCGTGCAGATGCCGACCGCCGAGGATCAGCATCCGGTCCAGGACCTCTCGGCGCAGGGTGCCGACGAGGCGCTCGCAGGTCGCGTTCATGCGCGGCGCCTGGACAGCGGTGCGCAGGATCCTGGCACCGGTGGCCTGGAACACAGCGTCGAACGAGGCCGTGAAGTTCGATCCGCGGTCACGGATGAGGAACTTGATGTCCTCGAACCGTTCATCGAGGGTCAGGGCGAGGTTGCGGGCCTGCTGCACCGTCCACTCGCCGGTGGGGTTGGCGGTGACTCCGCCAAGATGCATCCGGCGGGTGCCATGCTCGATGAATACCAGGACATACAGTCTTCTCAGCAGCACGGTGTCCACGTGCAGGAAGTCGACGGCGAGGATCCCGGCGGCCTGGGCGTGCAGGAATTGCCGCCAGGTCGGACCCGCGCGGCGCGGCGCCGGATCGATGCCCGCGGCCCGCAAGATCTCCCAGACAGTGGACGGCGCGACTGTCACGCCGAGTTTCATCAGTTCGCCGTGGATCCGACGGTGCCCCCACAGCGGATTCTCCTTCGCCAGGCGGACGATGAGCCGGGCGACGCCCGGGACCGTCGGCGGGCGGCCGGGCTTGCGTCGCTTGCTCGTCTCATACCTCTTCGCGGCCAGCCTGCGATGCCAGGCTAGGAGCGTCGCAGGTGTCACAGGGAAGACTTCGGCCCAGCGGTTACGCGGTATGAGCCGAGCCAGCGCGGCGAGCCAAACCCGGTCGGCCGGCTCGTAACGTACCCGGCTGGCGTGGCGGCGCAACACCGCGTTCTCGTGCCGGAGTACCAGTAGTTCGGCATCCTTCGCCAGGTCCGTGCGGAACACCAGGACGGCCAGGCCGAGGACCCGGCGAACTAGCAGGTAGACGATCTTGAGCGGCACCCGGCCAGCCAACCATGACGGCGCCGAGCATGCCGACGACAGCGCAGGTCAGCCACTCAATCGATTATTCGAGCGGCACAGGACTGGCCGCCGTCGATGTGAGCGATTTCGCTGGTGATCTCGGCATTCACTCGGACTCCTCGGCGGGCGTACTCGATGGCCAGTGAGCGGGCGACCAGTCCCCCTCTGGGTCCGTGGTTTGCCCCACTTCGATCAGATGACCGTCGGGATCGCGGATGTAGCAGCGCTTCTCGTACTGGTGCTGTTTCGGCGGCGTCAGGAATTCAGCACCCCGGGCGCTCCATTCGGTGTACACGGCCTCGATGTCTTTGACCCGGATATTAAGGAAGCTGCTGACCCGGTCGGGATCGCGTGGCGTCTCCAGGATGACCGTAGGCTTGTCGTCGGTCGGGCCTCCGCCGACATTGATGACGATCCAGCTGTTGGCTAGCGCAACATTGACTGGATCTCCGGGAAAGGCCACCCTGCCGCCGAGTACTTCGGTGTAGAAGCGCCGAGAGCGCTCCACATCGTCCGAGACGATGAAGTGGGTCAGCACAATTCCCTCTGGGGGCGATGGGAGCTCGGCCATCCGGGCACCTCCGCTGGCTAGGTCTCACATCTAGGTCTCACACCCCGCTTTGCGACGGGGCCCGCAGCCGACGTTACTACGAGTTAAGCGTTCGATCTCCTTCCACGTCCGCGTGGGGATCCGCAGGCGGCGGCAGAGGCGGTGCTGTCTCCGCGGTGTCGAAAGTTAAGCGCGATTCAACTGCGATGACGCATGAACGCGAGGGGACTCCGAAACGTTGCCGTCCGATTCACATGCCCGGTGCATGTGCAGGTAGGAGACCATCCCGGCGATCAGTGCGAGCATCCCGACGCAGCAGATCGTGGTGCGGCGGCGGGCGCTATGCCGGGTGCGTCCTCCTTCCTGATTGCCGTTTGGAGGTACTAGCCGACGGTGACGGCAGTTGAGTCCGTAGTATCCGGCCGGAGCATCCGCGTGGCCGGGTCATAGATGAGCCTGAGGACGACCGCCCAACCGGCTGCCCAGACGTCCGATGCTGATGGCACTACCTTCCTTTGTCATCGGGAACCCCTGGGGAACGCTTCCGATGCTTGTCCTGTGAGGACTGAGGTGAGACGGATCGTCAAGAGCTGGCCGAACCGCCCTGGCCGGTAGGCCAGGGTACCGGCCAGGGACTTACACGGGCGCGACGGCCCGGCCCCGGGCGTGATCCTGAGGTCAGTGCCAGCCCGCCGATGACCGGAGGGGCCCGGCCGCGATCACTTCCGGGCAGGAACGAAACAGTGCCCGGACGGCACGGTGGCCGTGGACGGGCTCAACCTGAACGTGCCCGGCGGGAACCTCACCAGGCTGGTCGTAACGCGACCGGGAGAGCCGGTACGCCAAAGGAGAAGGAGAAAAGGTCATGAGTCTCATCGACGAGGCGCTGAGCGCCAATGCGACCATCGCCAACGACTACGATCCCAGCCGCGGGAAGCCGCCGGCGCCCAAGATCGCAATCGTCACCTGCGCGGATCCCCGGCTAACCAGCATCGAGCAGATGCTGGGTCTGGCCGAGGGCGATGTCGACATGATCAGGAACTTCGGCACCGTGATCGATGACGACGCGGTCCGGTCGCTTGTTCTCTCGACCAGGCTGCTGGGCAGCCGGGAGATAATGATCATCAATCACACCGACTGCGGGATGCTCAGGTTCACCGACAGCGAGTTTGAGGACCGGCTCCGCACGGAGACGGGGCGGGCGCCGATCGCGCCGGCCAGGTTCTACAGCTTCACTGACGCCGAGGCGAACACCAAGGAGCAGATCCAGAAGGCCAGGTCACACCCATGGATCTCGCCGGACGTTCCGGTCAGGGGGTTCGTCTATGACGTCAGCACCGGGCGGCTCAGCGAAGTGTTCCCGGACGGGGAGACCGTCACTGGCTAGTCAGGGCGCCGCCGCCCCAGCGTCTGCTGCGCGAGGACACCTGGGGGTTGAGCTGGCGCTGAAGCGGCATGAGACTCCAGGCCTTCACTGTCCGCGCGGATGGGGCCCCCTCGCTAGCCTCGATACCGCGGGCGACGAGCTCGGCGCGCGCAGCCCCAATGTCGGAAACGATCAGGTACATGCTTACGCAGAGCCGGGTGCGGCCGACGTTACGCCCGTGCCGAATTGGATCGAGCACTCGGAGCCCGGAGGTGTCAGCTGGACGATGCGGAAGCTGTCACCGGCGGAGCGGTCGGCGCCGAGTCTCCGGCCGAGACTTCCGTAGAACGCCGCCCTGCGGGACAATTACGGGACGGGAGCCGTCTGACAGCCTCAGTGGAAGGGACAGATGGCTGACTGGATCTTTCAGGCCAGCGCACGGGAGCACGACCTCGACGCCATGATCGCTGCCTCGCCAGAGCGGTGGTGGGGCACGCCCCGCTACCGGGACCGGATGACGGTCGGCGATCGCGTCTGGATGCAGGTGACGGGGCCGCATCACCCGGGCATTTACTACGTCGCGACGATCGTGTCCGCGACGTATGAGCACCCCGTCCAGCCGGGCGAGCCGGCGTACGCCCGGTGGCGGACGGACATCCGGGTCGACTACCGCATCAGACCGCCCCTGCTCAGGTCCGAACTGCTCGACGACGCGACGCTCGGGTCGTTCCGGCCGTTTCATGGTTTCCAGGGCTCGAACGTGCCGGTGCCCCCTGACATCGCGGCGGCACTATCCGAACGAGCCGCCCGGCGGCTGGTGACCCTCCCGGTCGGGTGAGGGAGGTCACCCTTGCGCCGGCGATGGTGCGGCAACTGGCGGAGTCGGTCGGGGCGGCCTTGAGTCGTACTACTGGATGTTCGGACAGTACGACGGCTGCCGGGGCGGTGCAGGAAATGAGTAGGTCGCCGACTGGCTCGGGCTGCCGCGCCTGGCTGCGGGTGGCGCAGTAGGCGGTGCAGGTCTGCGTGCCGTGCTGGAGTTCGGAGAACGCAGCTCAGCGCCCCGAATTCTTCCGGCTGGAAGCCCGGTAGGCGGACCTGCGGGCCGCCTTGGCGATCTTCCTGTCGGGGTGATGCTGGCCGATCAGCGTGAGAACGTCGGCGACATCGGGGTGCGGCAGCCGTGCCATCACCTCAAACATCATCTCCTCCTGCCCGTCCGGCACCGAATCGCCCAGCTGACGGGCAAGCTCTCCCGGTTCGAGCGCGACGGAGGCGGCGGCGAGGACATCGGTGAGCAACCAGGCCACATCCTCGGCCTCCGGCTCAAGACCCGGCAGCATCGCGATCTCCGGCGCGCCTCCCGCGATCTCGGTGAGCGCAATCTTCGCGTAGGGGCGGAGTTCCCGCAGATTCAGCGCGTCCCGCCACATCGGCTCGGCGTCCGCGCCCAGGCGGTTCACGGCCGTGATCGCGACCATCCGCTCCACCGGCCCGCCCTTCGCGGCAAGTTCGTACAGCTCACGGGCTGCCACGTCTGGCGCACGGCGCGCCAGCCAGGCATCCGTCTCGGCGGCGATCTCCTCCTCGTCCATGCCTTCCGCCGCCGCGACCAGGTCCGCGGCTGTCATCTCAGCCGACGGCGGAAGCAACGGCACCTCCACGCCCGCGCTGGTGAACTGCTCGCGTATCACCCACGATCCGAGCGGCGTCAGCCGCGCCACCGCACCCCCGGATGCGGCGTCCACCGTCACGGCACCAAGCTGCGCCAGCCGACCGAACAGCACATCGGCAGGGTCACCGTGTGCTCGTGTCCACGATTCCCATGCCTTCATTCCCTTGACGGCCGAAAGTTCCGCGACCGCGGCACTCCGGATCACGTCGCTCGCCTCGGCGAAAGACAGCCCTTCCTTCCCGGCAAGGAACATCAGCACCATCAGACCCATCCCGGCCTGGAAGAAATCGAGGTCACCTCCACGCCGCGGGTCGAGGCCGGCATCGATGTCAAGGCTGTCGGTCACCATGAACGTCAGCGCATCGGACCAGGCCACCAGCACTTTCGCGTCGGTCCCCGCGCGCCACCAGCGCGACGCCGCTCCAGGCACGAACCTGGTGCCGTCCTCGACCGGCTCAAGGAACCCGGCCTCAGCGGCAAGGCTCCATAGATGTACCAGCTCCGGCACGTCTCGCATGCTCGTGACATCCGGTGCGGCGGGCATACCGGGCAACGTCCCCTCGACCGCGAGATCACTGATCTCGATACCGAGTTCCCTGGCCGCCTCAGCCGTGTCGCCCGCAGTCAGCTCACCGTGCTGCGTGACGGCACGGCCCGCACCAGCCCACTCAGCCAGCCTGCTCACCCGGCCGAGCAACGGTGAGTTCCGCGCCGTCGCAGCGAGCTCATCCTCTGGCGGCAGCCGCATCGCCGGCAGCCGGTCAGGCAACCCGAACCCCTCTTTAAGGTCGTAATCCTCATCGTCCTCGTCATCGAGGTCCCGGCCATCGGCGTCTCCAGTACCGGCCGGGAGCAAGTCCCGCACCGCCCCCGACTCAATCCCCGCGTTGTAACGCGCGATCCAGCGATCCACCGCAGCCGAGTCGCCGAAATCCACGCCGTCAGCAGCCATCGCCCGCGCGAAGCTACTGGCCATCCCCCAACGCGCCGGGTCCATGACCGCATCCGCGAAGCCCGGGGCGACCTCGTCCAGCTCGCCTTCCAGCAGCTTGACGGCCTGGCCCGGAACCGCCCCCGTCTCCTTGAGGAAGGCCAGCAGGTCCCGCATCGCAGGGACCGTGTCCTCGGTATCCTCCCTGTCCATGACCGTCACCTTGCGCGGGTAGACACTGAGCAGCAGCTCCTCGACGTCACCCCGTCCCAGGTCAGCCGGATCATCGATGCCGAGATGATTCCGCATCAGGTCCAGCAGCAGCCGAAGCTCACCCACGTTGGCGCCCGGGTCACCGCTGAGTTCCCGCGTCGTCTTCCCCGCCCAGCGGGAAAACCTGGCCAGCGTCGCGTCAATCGGATCCTTCGCCATGACCGACAACTCTAACGACGCCGCCATGTGGCCCACCGCCAGATCACTCGCTCGCCACCTACTTCACGGCCGTACGGTTTGGATAATGACGGCGTGCAGGCGATGCCACTGCGGTGAGCGGAGTCCCGTGGCGATGAGCTGCCCGGTGGCGCGGCCCTTGGTGCGCGCTTTGCCCCGGCGGCTGGTCAGCAGCGTCGGCGACAGCCATGCCGAGAATTGATCAGTGAGGACCAGATGACCGCCGGGTGCCAGCCTTCAGCCCCAGGACGGGTGGTTCGGCGTTACCTTCCGGGGACTGCACGAGGGAACGCAAGCAGTTCGGGCGTACGGCTCGTGCCTTCGTGTTTCCGGCGCTGCGCCGTGTTCAGCTGCGGAACCGGATCCCGGCGGTGGCGTACTCGGCCAGCAGGGGTACCGGGGTGAACGCCTGGTCGCCGGTAGCGGCGTGCATCGCCTCCAGCACGCTGACGACGTGCGCCGGGCCTGCGTCGTCGAGCATCTGAAGCGGCCCGCGCGGGTAACCGCAGCCGAGCATCATCGCGGTGTCGATGTCGGCCGGACTGGCATAACCGTCCTGGAACATCCGGACCGCGTCGTTGAACTGCGCGTAGGCGAGTGCCTCGGTGAGGAATCCCGGCCGGTCCCGGGCAGTGACCGCGTCCAGGCCGAGCCTGGCCGCGAGGGCCGTCGCCTTGGCGCCCGTGCCCGCCGCGGTCACGTCCGGCAACACCAGCTCCGCGAATCTCCGCTTGCCGTCACCCGCGTCGAAGAAGTGGATACCGACCACATCGGCCGGGCGGCCCACGGTCAGGGCCGCGTCCAGGACCCGGTGCTTCGGGTCTGCCGCCACGATGACCAGGCCGGTCTCGGGTGATGGCTGCGGCACGACGCTGATGCCGGCCGCGGCGATGTCGCTGGCCAGCTCGTCCAGCAGGCCGTCCGGTTCCCTGATGACCGCGACCTCGGCGGGAAGAGGCGCAGCCGCCTGGTGGTCCTCATCCGCTGCCGCGGTGGGGGCCTGCCGCTTATAGTCATAGAACCCGCGTCCGCTCTTGCGGCCGAACAGCCTGGCATCGCACAGCCTGCGCAGCAGGGGCGCGGGCCTGTAGCGGGTGCCGCCGAACTCAGCCTGGAGCACCTCGAGGACGGCCAGATCCGTGTCCAGGCCGATCAGGTCGAGCAGCGTCAGCGGTCCCATCGGCAGGCCGAGTCCCGCGGTGGCCGCCTTGTCGATGTCCTCGCGGGTGGCCTGCGCGGTTTCCAGCAGCCTGATTGCGTGGTTGAGGTAGGGCACCAGCAGCGCATTCACGATGAACCCGGCCCGGTCGCTGACCTGGACGGGAGTCTTGCGCAGGTCACGGGACAGCAGAGCGAGCGTCTCGGCGGTCTCCGGCGAGGTGAGCACCGTGGAAATGACCTCGACCAGCTTCATGACCGGGGCGGGATTGAAGAAGTGCAGCCCCGCCACCCGGGCCGGATACCGCGTGCCGCCCGCGATCTCTGTGATCGACAGCGAGGAGGTATTGGTGGCCAGGATCGCGTCGGCCCGGCAGGCCTCGTCCAGCTGGTCGAACAGCGTGTGCTTGAGTTCCATGCGCTCTGGTATGGCCTCGATCACCAGGTCGGCGCCGGCCACTCCGGCCGGGATGTCGACGGTGGGCCGGATCCGGGCCAGTATCTCGTCTCGTGCGGTATCGGTGAGCTTGCCCCGGCTGACCGCCTTGTCCAGGGAGCCGCGCAGCCGGGCCATGCCCTGGTCCAGGAAGGTCTGGTTGATCTCGATCGCGACGACGCGGCGGCCACTGCGGCCGACTAGCTCGGCGATGCCCGAGCCCATGAGGCCAAGCCCGATCACCGCCACCTCGCGGATATCGGCTGCCTGTATCACGCTACTAGTCATATTGCTGAGCCTTTCGTCTAGCTTAGCTAAGCCACGGGACGTTCTGATGCGCTCGCGACCAGGCTCTTCTGACGCGAAGCGCGCGCCTGGGCGGAGCTGGAGCACGGGCGCTGGAGACCGATGATCGCGCGCAGCGTCCCTATCATGGCGGCGGGAGCTTGATCGCGCATCATGGCGGCGGGAGCTTGATCGCGACCGCGGTCCCGGGGCCGAGCAGGTAGGGCTCCCCCCGGACGAGCACATTAAGCGGAGCGCCGTGCACGAGGTAGCACTCCTCGTCGTGGGTGAGCCCGGCCCGGATCTGCCGTCCGCCGAATCGAAGCGAGCAGGCGAGCTCGTTCCAGGCGTGTGGTAGCCCGGGCGCGAAGGACCGACGGCCGTCGAAGCCCCGGGCGCCACCGAACCCGACAAGCTCGTCTGAGTACCGCGCCTCGACGGTGCGCCATTCGTCCGCTGGGTAGAGCTGTACTGGCGGCAACTCAATTTTCCGCTTGAGCACGATTCGAAGGTAATCCCATGCGCGCGATACCGACAGATGGGGCCGACCGCGATTACCGTCCGTCGCCCGGCCTGTCGGGGCATCCTGCCGCTCTGCCGCCGCAGGAACACCGGACGGGCTGGCCTGTGCCGGGAAGCTGCACGCGGCGCCCGGCTCGAGCGCGGGGGTCGTTCCAGTGCAGGATGGCCACGTGACCGAGGGCAAACATCATGCGGCCGACGTGCGACGTGCGACGTGCGACGTGCGACGTGCCGACGCCGCTACCGCGTACCGTGTCTGCCGTGTCCAGCGATGACCTCGGAACGACCCCCATGCCGCTCACACGCCTGGCCCCGGACGGCCCTATGGTGTCGCGGATCGGCCTGGGGCTTGCGGCGCTTGGCCGTCCCGCTTACATCACCGCCGGGCGGGCCGGTGACCTGCCCGACCGCAGCGTCGCCGGCCTGGCGGCCCGCACGTTCACCATGCTCGACGCCGCGTACGCCGCCGGGATCCGGTACTTCGACGCGGCCCGGTCCTATGGCAGGGCCGAGGAGTTCCTCGGTGCGTGGCTGGCTGAGCGCGGCGTCCCGGCCGCCGTCGCCGGGTCCAAGTGGGGCTACCGCTACACCGGCGATTGGCGAATGGACGCCGAGTACCAGGAGATCAAAGAACACTCGCTGGCCATGTTCACCACCCAGCTCGCCGAGACCCGGGCGTTTCTCGGGGACCGGCTCGCGCTTTATCAGATTCATTCCCTGACCACCGATTCCGGGCCGCTGGATGACCCGGAGCTGCTGGCCGGGCTCGCCGGCCTGCGGGCCCAGGGCGTCATCGTCGGCATCACGACCACCGGTCCCGGCCAGGCGGATACCCTGCGCCGCGCGCTCGAAGCGACGGTGCACGGGCAGCCGGTCTTCAGCAGCGCCCAGGTGACCTGGAATCTTCTGGAGCCATCGGTCGGTCCGGCAGCAGCAGAAGCCGCCGACGCCGGCTGGGCCATCCTGATCAAGGAAGCCCTCGCCAACGGGCGCCTGGCTGCTGGGGGCGATCCGGCCGGCCCGCCGTCTCAGCTCACGGCGCTCGCCGAGGCCCAGGGCGTGGCCGTGGACGCCATCGCGATCGCGGCGGCGCTGGCGAATCCGTGGGCCGGCCTGGTGCTGTCGGGAGCGGTGACACCCGGCCAGCTGGAGTCAAATCTGGGAGCGCTCGCTGTGACCGAAATGCCGCGCCTCGACCTCGCCGAGCCGCCTGCCAGCTACTGGTCAGCGCGGTCCGGCCGGCCCTGGCAATTACGTGACCCGCTAAGACTTGCAGCCGTGGGACCTGGTGGCTTGAAGTGCACAGAGGTATGAAGGGAGCTGTCAACATCCGTCTTGTCCGGCCCAGGGAAGTGCCACGTGAAGAAGATCATCAATGACCCAGGCAACGTCGTCTCGGAGGCGCTGATCGGATTCGCGGCCGCGCACCGCGATCTCGTCCGTGTGAATTTCGGGCCCGATTACATTGTGCGGGCCGACGCGCCGGTACCCGGCAAGGTCGCCATCGTCTCGGGCGGTGGCTCCGGACACGAGCCGCTGCACGGCGGCTTCGTCGGCGTGGGAATGCTTGACGCCGCGGTCCCCGGGGCTGTCTTCACCTCACCCACCCCGGACGCGGTGCTCGCGGCCACCCAGGCGGCGACCGGCGGCGCCGGGGTCCTGCACATCGTGAAAAACTACACCGGCGACGTGCTGAACTTCGAGACCGCCGCCGAGCTGGCTGGCGCCGAAGGCATCGACGTCTCTGCCGTTGTCATCAACGACGACGTCGCCGTCGAGGACTCGACCTACACCGCGGGCCGGCGAGGAGTCGGTGGCACCGTGCCGCTGGAAAAGATCACCGGCGCCGCGGCCGCCCGCGGTGACGATCTCGCCGCGGTCACCGCGATCGCAGAGCGGGTGATCGGCAACGTCCGCTCGATGGGCGTCGCCCTGACGCCGTGCATCGTGCCGCACTCCGGCGAGCCCAGTTTCGTTCTGGCCGACGACGAGATCGAGATGGGCATCGGCATCCACGGCGAACCCGGCCGCCGCCGCATGAAGATGCAGCCCGCCGACGATCTCGTGGCCGAGCTGCTGGGCCCGGTCGTCCAAGACCTGCCCTTCGAGCGCGGTGACCGGACCCTGCTGATGGTCAACGGCATGGGCGGGACGCCGCTGCTCGAGCTCTACCTCGCCTACGGCATCGCCGCCGGCCTGCTCGAAAAGCAAGGGGTCGAGGTCAGCAGATCCTTGGTCGGGAACTACATCACCAGCCTCGAGATGCAGGGTATGTCGGTGACCCTGCTGCGGCTCGATGATGAGCTGACGCAGCTATGGGACGCGCCGGTGCACACTGCCGGGCTCCGGTGGGGCGTGTGAGCGGCGGCTGCGACGGGCCAGCCGTGGCCGCGGCGATCCGGGTGGTCGCGGCGGCCATCGCCGACCAGCACGTCGAGCTGACGCGCCTGGACCGCGAGATCGGGGATGGCGACCACGGCGAGAACATGAACCGGGGCTTTAAGGCCGTGGTCGCCAAACTGGACGCCGATCCGGGGATAGCGCCCGGCGCGGTCCTGAAGCTCGTGGCCATGACCCTGATGTCCACGGTGGGGGGCGCGTCGGGGCCGCTGTACGGGACGGCGTTCCTGCGCGCCGCGACGGCGGTCGGCGACACCGATCAGCTGGACCCGGCCGCGGTCAGGGCCGCGCTGGCCGCGGCGCTGGGCGGTGTACAGGCCCGCGGCAAGGCCGTGCCCGGGGACAAGACGATGGTCGACGCCCTGGTGCCCGCCGTCGAGGCCGCCCGCGGCGACTCGGTGGCGGAGGTGCTGCAGGCCGCGGCCGCCGCCGCGCACGGCGCCGTGGCCACGACGATTCCCCTGATCGCGCGCAAGGGCCGGGCCTCGTATCTGGGTGAGCGCAGCGCCGGTCATGCCGACCCGGGCGCCACTTCAACCGCGGTGATCCTGGGCGCCCTCGCGGAGGCGGCCAAGGGATGACGGGCCAGCGGGTGGCTATCGTCGCGGTGTCGCATTCAGCGGAGCTGGCAGCGGGCGTGGCCCAGCTGGCTGCTCAGATGGCACCGGACGTCACGATCATCGGGGTCGGCGGAAGCGACGGCGGCCTGGGGACGTCCTTTGAGGCCATCACGGACGCGCTCCAGCGCGCGGATTCGGCCGCGGGAATCGTCGTCCTGTATGACCTGGGCAGTGCGCGGCTGACCAGCGAGTCCGCCATCGAGTTCCTGGACCCGCAGCTCGCCGAGCGGATCGACATCGTGGACGCGCCGCTGGTCGAGGGGGCGATCGCGGCCGCGGTGGAGGCCGAGAGCGGCGCTGGCCGGGCCGCGGTGACCGCCGCCGCTGCGGGGGCTGGGGCCGCGGGGTCTGGGGCCGCGGGGGCTGGGGCCGCGCGGGCTGGGGCTGCGCGGGCTGGGGCCGAAGCTGCCGCCGAGCCCACCGCGCCAGTACTGACCCGCTCGGTGCGACTGCGCAACAAGCTGGGCCTGCACGCCCGTCCCGTCGCTGAGCTGATCCGGCAGGTGGCCGGCCTCGACGCCCAGGTGCGGATTGGGCGCAGCGGGAAACCGGCCACGGATCTGCGCAGCCTGCTGGGCGTCGTTAGCCTGGCGCTCCGCGGCGGCGAAACCGCCGAGCTGTCGGCGTCCGGGCCGGACGCGAGCGCCGCGCTGGACCGAGTTGAAGGGCTGATTGAGACCGGATTCGGCGAGGACGATGCGGGCACTACCGGGCCCGGGAGCGCCGAGCCGGCCGATTCCGCGCCGTCCAGGCTCCCTCGCCCCGAAGCAGCACCGGCAACGGCACAGGCACCGGCGCGCGGCGCACCCGGCCGGGCGATCGGCCCGGCGGTCCGCGTCGCGGTCCCGGACGTCCCGGACCGCCCCGGTTCCGGCGCGGACCGCGAGCGCAGCCGCCTGAACGCTGCGCTGCAGGTGTCGACCGGGCGACTGGCCGCCGGCGACCCGATGAGCCGAGCGCACGCCGTGCTCGTGGCCGACCCGCAGCTGTGGACGGCCGCCGAGCGCGGCCTGGCCGGCGGGCTCGCCGCCGAGCCGGCCTGGTGGCACGCGGTCACGACCCTTGCGGAGCAGCTCGCCGCCAGCCCCGACGAGCTCGTGGCCGCCCGGGCGGCGGACGTGCGTGAAGCGGGCGCGGCGGTCCTGAACGAGCTCGGCGAGGTGGCCGACCGGATTCCGCCGGCCAGCGCGCTGCAGGGCGCCGTCCTGGTGGCCGACGAGCTCGGGCCGGGCGAGGTCGCGCGGGCCGTCGAACGCGGCGCGGTCGCCATCGCCCTGTCCCGGGGCTCGCCGACGGCCCATGCCGTGCTAGTGGGCCGCAATCTCGGCGTGCCCATGGTGCTGGGCGCCGGACGGGAGCTGGAAAACCTGCGGCCCGGGGCGGTCCTGGATGCGGACGGCACGGCGGGCACGGTCGAGGTCGACCCGCCCGACCTCGCCGAGCGCCAGGAAGAGGTCGAGGCGGCCGCGCAGCGCAGCGCCCGGGAGCGGGAGCTCGCCGCCGCCCCGGTGCAGTTCCGGGGCCGGCCCATCCGGGTCGCGGCCAACATCGGGTCGCTGGCCGAGGCGCGGGTCGCGGTGGCCGCGGGCGCCGACGGTGTGGGCCTGCTGCGGACCGAGTTGCTGATGCTCGACCTCCCGGAACTGCCGGACGAGGACGCCCAGACCGCCCAGCTGGCCGAGATCTTCGCGGTGCTGGGGGAACGGCCGGTGGTGGTCCGCGTGCTCGACGTCGGCGGCGACAAGCCCATGCGGGCCCTGGCCCTCGACCCGCAGCACAACGGCTTCCTCGGCGTGCGCGGGCTGCGGTGGCTGCTGCGCCATCCCGATGTCCTGCACACCCAGCTGCGGGCCATCTGCCGCGCCGGGGTCGGCCACCATGTGGAGGTCATGGCACCGATGGTCACCGTGGCGGCGGAGGCGGTCGCCTTCCGCGAGGCGGTCGATCGGGCCGTCGGATCGCTGACGGCCGACGGAATCGCGGCTGCCCGGCCGGACCGGGTCGGGGTCATGATCGAGGTGCCTGCCGCGGCCCTGGCCACGGACGAGATCGGCGCGGAGGTCGACTTCGTGTCGGTGGGCACCAACGACCTGGTCGCGTACACCATGGCCGCTGACCGCGCCGAGCCCGATGTGGCTGCGCTGGCGGATCCGTCGGCCACGGCCGTGTGGCGGCTGCTCGGCCAGGTGTGCGCGGGTGCCGCGCGGGGCCGCGCCGACGTTTCGGTCTGCGGCGAGCTGGCGGCCGATGACCGCTACGCGGCCCGGCTGCTGGGGCTGGGCGTGACAGAACTGTCCATGGCGGCCGGCCGAATCCCGGCCGTGAAGGCCCTGCTGCGAGCCGGCTGACCACTCGAGTTCACACCAGCAACAGCAGTGTGCTGGAACATCAATTCAGATTTACACTCCGGAAATATTGCCGACTGTACATCGGCAACGTAAGTTAATTTTTGGAGCTAAACGATCATCCCGTTAATTGCCGGGACACCCAGTTGTGACCGAAGCGGCCAACGGCTGCTCGGAACAGGGCTAAGGGGGCGTGATGTCTGACATTACCCCGTTGATGGCGAGAGGCGAGGGCCGCACGATCGGCCGCATCGCCGGCTTGCCCGGCGAACTGATGGCCGAATTCCTCGGCACCTTCGTCATTCTCGCGTTCGGTGACGGGGTGGTGGCGATGGCTGTCGCCGCCCTACCCGGCTCCGGGCGTGCCGCTACGCCGACCACGATCTTCCTGGCCGCCGGCGACTGGCTGCTGATCGTGTTCGGGTGGGCGTGGGCCGTCGCCTTCGGCATATGGGTGGCGGGCGGCGTCAGCGGGGCGCACCTCAACCCCGCCGTCACGCTGGGCTTCGCCGTGCGGCGCAACTTCCCCTGGCGGAAGGTCGTGCCGTACTGGGTCGCCCAGGTGTTCGGCGCCTTCGTCGGCGCCGCCCTGGTATTCCTGGTGTACCACTACGCGATCAACGCCTACGACCTCGCGGCGCACACGCCGAAGAGCGCGGGCAACGCGCTGTCCTCTTACTCCATCTTCGCCACATTCCCGGCCAAGTACTACCTCGGCTCGTCGGTCGGCCCCCTGATCGACCAGATCGTCGGCACGGCGTTCCTGGTGATGCTCGTCGTGGCCGTCATCGACGCGCGGAACACGGCGGTCGGCTCGAACCTCGGGCCGCTGATCATCGGCTTCATCGTGGCCGCGATCGGCGCCTCGTACGGCGCGAACGCGGGATACGCCATCAACCCGGCCCGTGACTTCGGGCCGCGGCTCTTCGCCTACCTCGCAGGGTGGGGAAAGGTGGCCCTCCCGGGGACGTACCACGCGCCCGGGTTCAACTTCAGCAACTACTGGTGGATACCTATTGTGGGGCCCCTGATCGGCGGCGTCATCGGCGTCCTGATCTATGACCTGTTCGTCGGCGACGTGCTGTACGCCCGGCTGAAGGCGCAGGAAGACGTCAGCGGCCCGGTCGAAGAGACGATCCCGGAGAAGTCCGCCTGATGGCGGGCGCGCACTGAGGTGCTCTCACCATGACACCGCCGACCGGTTCCTCCCGCCCGGGTGGAACTGCGGCCGACGCCGGATCCACCATCAAGGAGCAGTTATGCCAGATTTCGTCGGCGCCGTCGATCAGGGCACCACCAGCAGCCGGTTCATGCTCTTCGACCACTCCGGGAACGAGGTGGCCAAGCACCAACTGGAGCACGAGCAGATCCTGCCGCAGGCCGGCTGGGTGGAACACAACCCGGTCGAGATCTGGGAACGGACCGTCGCGGTCATCCAGACCGCGCTGAACAGCGCGAATATCACGGCCTCCGATCTGGCCGCGCTCGGGATCACGAACCAGCGCGAGACCACGGTCGTGTGGAACCGCAAGACCGGCATTCCCTACTACAACGCCATCGTGTGGCAGGACACCCGGACCGACCGGATCGCCAGCGCGCTGGACCGCGACGAGCGCGGCGGCGTGATCCGGCGCAAGGCCGGCCTGCCGCCCGCGACGTACTTCTCGGGCGGGAAGATCCAGTGGATCCTGGAGAACGTCGACGGGGTGCGGGAAGCCGCCGAGAACGGTGACGCCGTCTTCGGCAACACCGACTCGTGGGTGATCTGGAACCTCACCGGCGGCCGTGACGGCGGCTCGCACGTGACGGACGTGACGAACGCCAGCCGGACGATGCTGATGAACCTGGAGACGCTGGACTGGGACGACGAACTGCTCGGGTTCTTCAACATCCCGCGCGCGATGCTGCCGGAGATCCGGCCGTCCTCGGACCCGCGCGGCTACGGCGAGATCCGCGGGCTCAGTACGGTCCGGGGTGTCCCGCTCACCGGCGACCTGGGCGACCAGCAGGCCGCGACCGTCGGGCAGGTGTGCTTCGGTGTCGGGGAGGCCAAGAACACCTACGGGACCGGCAACTTCATGCTGCTCAACACCGGCGAGGAACTGGTGCGCAGCAAAAACGGGCTGCTGACCACCGTCTGTTACAAGTTCGGTGATCAGAAGCCCATTTACGCCCTGGAGGGCTCGATCGCGGTCACCGGATCGGCGGTGCAGTGGCTGCGTGACCAGCTCGGCATCATCTCCGGCGCGGCCGAGACGGAAGTGCTCGCCCGCCAGGTGCCCGACAACGGCGGCATCTACTTCGTCCCGGCGTTCTCCGGGCTGTTCGCGCCGTACTGGCGGAGCGACGCCCGCGGCGTGATCGTCGGGCTGTCCCGGTTCAACACCAACGCCCACCTCGCCCGGGCCACCCTGGAGGCCATCTGCTACCAGAGCCGGGACGTCAGCGAGGCCATGGAGCAGGACTCCGGCGTGCACCTGGAGGTCCTGAAGGTCGACGGCGGGGTCACCGCGAACAACCTGGCCATGCAGCTGCAGGCCGACATCCTCGGCGTGCCGGTCAGCCGGCCCGTCGTGGCCGAGACGACCGCGCTCGGGGCCGCGTACGCGGCCGGCCTGGCCACCGGATTCTGGGCGAACACCGACGAACTGAAGGTCAATTGGAACGAATCCCGGCGCTGGGATCCAGAATGGAATGAGCAGCAGCGCGCGGACGGTTACGCGGGCTGGAAGAAGGCGGTAGAGCGCACGCTCAACTGGGTGGAGGTCGGCTGATCCCGTGGCAGCGGAACTGTGCTCCGCGGCGGAACTGTCCCCCGCGACGCGGGAGGACGCGATCGCCCGGATGGCCGAGGACGAAGTTGACATTCTGGTCGTCGGCGGCGGCATCGTGGGGGCCGGCTCCGCGCTCGATGCGGTGACGCGCGGGCTGACGACGGCGATCGTCGAGGCGCGGGACTGGGCCAGCGGGACTTCCAGCCGGTCGAGCAAGCTCATCCACGGCGGCCTGCGCTACCTGGAGATGCTCGACTTCGGCCTGGTCCGGGAGGCTCTGCACGAGCGGGGACTGCTGCTCGACCGCATTGCCCCGCACCTGGTGCGGCCCGTGCCGTTCCTGTATCCGCTGCGGAACCACTGGGAACGCGAGTATGTGGGGTCCGGGGTGCTGCTGTACGACGCGATGGCGTTCACGTCGGGCACGGCGCACGGGCTCAAGCATCACCGGCACCTGACCCGGAAGGGGGCCATGCGCGAGGCTCCATGCCTGCGCAAGGATGCCCTCACCGGCGCCATCCAGTACTGGGACGCTCAGATGGACGACGCCCGGTATGCGATGACCGTCGTGCGGACCGCCGTCTCCTTCGGTGCGCACGCGGCCAACGGGGTCCAGGTCACCGGCTTCCTGCGGCAGGGCGAGCGGGTGACGGGCGCCACGATGATCGACCTGGAGACCGGCCGGAACTTCGAGGTGCGGGCCCGGCAGGTCATCAATGCCACCGGCGTATGGACCGACGACACCCAGGCCCTGGCCGATACCCGCGGCCAGTTCCACGTGCGGGCCTCAAAGGGCATTCACCTCGTCGTGCCCCGGGACCGGCTGCAGTCCAACACTGGGATGATCCTGCGGACCGAGAAGAGCGTACTGTTCGTCATTCCCTGGGGACGGCACTGGATCATCGGGACCACCGATACCGACTGGTCGCTGGAGAAGGCTCACCCGGCCGCCAGTTCCCGGGACATCGACTATCTGCTCGACCACGTCAACTCCGTGCTCAACTCGCCGCTCACCAGGGAGGATGTCGAAGGCGTCTACGCTGGCCTGCGGCCGTTGCTGACCGGTGAGTCCGAGTCGACGTCGAAGTTGTCGCGCGAGCACGTGGTGGGTCACCCGGTTCCGGGCCTGGTCGTCGTGGCCGGCGGCAAGTACACGACCTACCGCGTGATGGCCGCTGACGCGGTCAACGAGGCGGCCCGCGGCCTGGACAGCCGGGTTCCGGAATCCTGCACGGATGAGGTGCCGCTGCTCGGCGCGGACGGCTACCGGGCGCTGTGGAATCAGCGCCGGACGCTGGCCAAGACGGCCGGCATCCACCCGGCCCGCGTCGAGCACCTGCTCAACCGGTACGGGTCCTGCACGCATGACTTGCTGGCCATGCTGCGGGAGGATCCGTCGCTGGCTCAGCCGCTGCCGGCCGCGGACGACTACCTGCGGGTCGAGGCGCGCTACGCGGTCACCCACGAGGGCGCCCGTCATCTGGACGATGTGCTGGCCCGGCGCACGCGGATTTCGATCGAGTCCTGGGACCGTGGCGTCACCGCGGCCCCCACCGTGGCCGCGCTCATAGCAGACGTCCTGAAGTGGGACGACGAGCAGAAGCAGCGGGAGATCGACCATTACCTGGCGCGCGTGCGGGCCGAACGGGATTCGCAGACCAAGCCCGACGACGACACAGCCGAGGCCGCACGGCTCGGCGCGCCGGACATCGCCGCGCTCCGCTGACCAGATCCGGTGCGCCCGCGGCCGGGAACGTTGCCTGCACGCAGGTCAGGGCCCGGCGGACACGGCGCGCAGCCGGATGAATTGCTACCCGGAGAACGTTCCGTCGACGCAAAGCCATGCGTGGTTCTTTGGGGACAGTGCCCCCGGGAACCACGGGGAGTCCCGGCCGTCGCGTATGCGGGATGCTACGTGGTGTCGTCGTCCTTCGCCGCCGCATCCTGCTTGATGCCGAACAGCGGCTTGGTTACCTCGACCATCTTCTCGGCGAACTTCCGCTGGGACGTGAGCAGCTGCTCGGTGAAGTCGTAGGCATTGGCCACGAACTCCCCGGGATTGAGCGGCGTGTCGCTGTAGGGCAGGTCGGGCACTGGGATGCACGGCGTGATCGATGCGCCGAGCTTGTTCACCACATCCACCACGCCGTCAATGTTCCAGGTCAGCCGGACCGCTATCCGGATCAGGTCATGCTGCTCGGCGGACCCGACCTGGCCTGCCATGGTGACGATGCCGTTTCGCACCCGTACGGTGACGCGTGCCGGGTCCGCGAGCAGGATCTCGGTGAGCATCTGGCGGACCTCCCAGGCGATGTCCTCGTCTGGGCGCAGAAAGACGCTCAGCAGGTCACAGCGGCTCACGATCCCGATCAGGTTGGCGTCGGCGCCACCCCCGAACACCGTGCCGGAGTCGACTACGGGCAGCCGCTTGACATGGCAGCTGTTCATCAGCCGTGCGACGGCCGGCAGCGTTGCGTCCGGGTGGATCGTGACGGCCGGCGAGGTCATTAGCTCACCCGCCGTGAGGTCCAAGTGCTTCTTGTCGTCGGCGTCCCGTCGGAGGCGGCCCTCCGATTCGAGCTGGGGGACCTGTTCAGCGTGCTTCTCCAGTACCCTGAGCAGGTCCGCCTCGGATACCATCCCGGCGACATGGCGGCCCGAAGTCAGCACCGGCACGGCGCTGATCTTGTGCTCGGCCATCAGCACGTTGATCTCCTCGTAGGGCGTCATCCGGTCGACAGTCACCACAGACGTCGTCATCACGTCCCTGACCCGATGGTGGCATCGCCCGTGGTGCTGCCCTTTCCCGCCACGGGCATACGGACCGGCGGCCGAGGACGCTTTTGCCGCCGCCCGCTCGCCTGAATGCTCCGACGTGTGGTGCATATCGGCGTATCATCTCCTCTCCCCCTCTGCTGATCCGTGGGGGGATGCTGCACGCCACGAGCGTTTCTCTCCGGTATGGGATTCCTCACGGCCGAATGTCATGGTCACCAAGGACCTTGGTCACCAGCGATAAATACCGCTCAGCGGTACATTTGGCCTCCACTTCCGGAGCCTGGGAGCGGCCTAAAATGAGCAGCAATGCGGCGCCGGATGCTATACGGACCGGTGCGCGCCGCACCCGCGGGGTACGGCGGCACGGGCCAGCGGGGCTGGCGATGAAAATGACGCGGCAGTACTTGGCGGGAGAGCTATCGGTGCTCCTCGCACACTTGCAGGCGGTGGCCGATACCGAGGCGGCCCGGCGTGACGCGTGGTCGCTGCGGCACGCGGCCGAGACAGCACCGATCCCGGCGCTGGGCTTAGTGATCGTGCGCGCACTGGCAGTGGGAGATGACCTGTGCTGGGACTCGCTGCACCGAGGCGACACGGCGGCGTTCACCCGCCAGGCGGCGGTGTGCGACGAGCTGCGGGAGTTCGGCGTGTGCGCCGGCCTGCTCGATGAGGCTTAGGCAGGCATGCCCCTTCGTTCTGATAGTTAACTTTCCGGCGAGAGGACAAGGCAATGGCAGAAAGCAAGCAGCCGCAGGGTTCTGGGGCACAAACCTCCGAGGCGCAGATCGCAGTGCACTGGCGCGAGGAGGAGTACGTCCCGCCACCCCCGGAGTTCGTCGAGCAGGCTAATGCGAAGGACCCGGCCATCCTCGACCGGTTCAGGGAGGAGCACTTCCCCGACTGTTTCAAGGAGTACGCGGACCTGCTCGCCTGGGATGAGCCCTGGCACACCACCCTCGACACCAGTAATCCGCCGTTCTGGAAGTGGTTCGTCGGCGGCAAGCTGAACGCCTCGTACAACTGCGTGGATCGGCACGCGGAGGCCAGCCCGGACAAGACCGCGATCATCTTCGTACCGGAGCTGGAGACCGACGACCACGTGGCGATCAGCTACTCGGACCTGCAGCGTCAGGTGAACGAGTTCGCGGCGGTGCTGCGTGACTCCGTCGGCCTGAAGACCGGCGACCGGGTGACACTGCACATGCCGATGGTTCCTGAGCTGGCCGTCACCATGCTCGCCTGCGCCCGGCTCGGCGTCATTCACTCGCAGGTGTTCGGCGGGTTCAGCGGCACCGCCTGCGGACATAGGATCGCCGATTCCGGCAGCCGCGTCCTGATCACGATGGACGGCTACTACCGCAGCGGCCAGGTACAGGACCACAAGGTCAAGGCCGACGAAGCGCTCGCGGCAGCCCACCAGGAAGGCCAGGAAGTCGACAAGGTGCTCGTCTGGCGGCGCCGGGACGGCGAGTACGCCTCCGAGACTCCCATGGTCGACGGACGTGACTTCTTCGTCGATGCGCTGCTCAGCGATTACAAGGGAGCGACCGTCGAGCCGGTGTCCATGCCGGCCGAGGCGCCGCTGTTCCTGATGTACACCAGCGGCACCACCGGCCGCCCGAAGGGGTGCGTGCATAGCACGGGCGGATACCTCTCCTACGTGGCGGGGACGTCGAAGTACTACCAGGACATCCACCCCGATGACGTGTACTGGTGCATGGCTGACATCGGCTGGATCACCGGCCACAGCTACATCGTCTATGGGCCGCTGGCCCTGGGCACGACGACGGTGATCTATGAGGGCGTGCCCAACTATCCCGACGGCGGGCGGCCCTGGCGGATTGCCGAGACGCTGGGGGTGAACATCTTTCACACCTCGCCGACAGCGATCAGGATGCTGCGTAAGGTCGGCCCGGAAGAGCCGAAGAAGTATGACTACCACTTCAAGCACATGACCACGGTGGGCGAGCCGATCGAGCCCGCAGTCTGGCGCTGGTACCACTCCGAGGTGGGCAAGGGCGAAGCGGCCATCGTCGATACCTGGTGGCAGACCGAGAACGGCGGTTTCCTCGGCAGTACGCTGCCGGCCTTGCAGCCCATGAAGCCCGGCAGCTGCGGGCCCGGCGTCCTCGGCGTCTATCCGGTGATCTTCGACGAGGACGGCACCGAGGTAGCAGCCGGGAGCGGCAAGGCGGGCAACATCTGCATCCGCAACCCCTGGCCGGGCATTTTCCAGGGCGTCTGGGGCCAGCCCGACCGATTCGTGGCCACCTATTACCGCAAGTACAACACGGACCCGGACAGCAAGGACTGGCGCGACTGGCCCTACTTCGCCGGTGACGGCGCTCTCCAGGCCGCCGACGGCTACTTCAGGATCCTCGGCCGTGTCGACGACGTGATCAATGTGGCCGGGCACCGGCTGGGCACCAAGGAGATCGAGTCCGCCGCGCTCACCGTTCCTGAGGTGGCCGAGGCAGCCGCGGTGCCGGTGATCGATGACATCCGTGGCCGCGTCGTGGAGGTGTACGTCTCGCTCAAGCCCGGCTTCGAGCCGAGCAAGGCGCTGCAGGACAAGGTCAGCGCGGCGATCGATGAGCAGATCGGCAAGATCGCCCGCCCGAAGAACGTCTGGATCGTGCCCGACATGCCGAAGACCAGATCCGGCAAGATCATGCGCCGGGTTATCGCGTCGATCTCCAACTTCGCCGACGTCGGAGACGTCACCACGCTGGCCAACCCCGAGATCGTCGAAAGCATCCGGCAGTACGTGCAGAGCTCGAAGGTCGCCAATGATGATGTGCCGCGCGAGCTGACCGAGACCGAGTTCGAGGAGATCAAGAAGTTCGGCGGGGAGTAGCCGACTGTGTGAACGGCACCGGGCCGCCCCACGCAGGCGGCGGCGGTCACCAGGCCCGATACGCTCGGCTGGTTCAGGATCGTGACCGTCGGGGTTCAACTCGGCTCCGGCCCGGTGCCCTCGTCCGGTCGGTCCCTAGTGCGGAAGGCTAGAGAGCGTTGTAATCGTCGACGTCTCGGCTGTCGTCGAGCCATTCACCGACGTGCATGCCGGCAGGTACGACCCGGCGCCAGGCAGCCACGCGGAGATAACCACACTTCCCGAACCGCCCGGCGGGCTGATCCGAAGGCGCACGTACGGTGCGGGGCAGCGACCCTGCCCTCCAGCCGGATGATCATCGGCCGCGACCACTGCGTAGGCGGAATCTCCTGGCTGGAGCGTCACGACGGGTGGCGGGGCCGTGTAATGCCAGGCGCCGAACATGGTCGACTGCGCCTGCTGCAGGAGCGTGGCCGTCCCTGCGGCGGTCAGCCCGGTCACAACGGGCCAGCCGGTCATGCGGCACGGGGTCTGGCTGTCGTTGGTAAACCTGAGGTAGCCACCGGCCTGGCCCGCCAGAGCCCCGCTGTTGGAGATGCTGACTTTCAGCTGAGACGCGACACAGGATGCGATGCTGTCGGGTGGTGGCGAGCTCGGCGCGATCGTCGAACCTCCGGTCGTCGCGGACGCTGCCGCCTGCGGCGGACTCTGGCTGCCGCACGCGGTCACGGCCAGTCCGCAGGCCGCCACGGCCAGAGCACCCGCGGTAGCCGCTCGGCTACGGGTTCCGGCAATGCTGAGCCGATGACCGCCCGCCGATCGTGCCTGCGAATCACGTACCACCTTGAACCTCATGGCGTCTCCCTCCCGTTAACCGGGCAAATCGTGGACGCTGACGGCCCGGGCCGGCCACATCGATCCCGGCGTCCGGCCGTCGCGCACCGACACGTGTACGGCAAGTCGACCGCTGGGCGCCGCGTGGCTCACCTGGAATACCACGGCCTGGCCCTGCCCGGCCGCCGCCGAAAACCAGAACTCGTCGGTGCATCCGGTCCGGCGGTACCGGGCCACCGGCCCGAAGGGACCGGCCGACGCGGTCATCGCGGCAAACATCTCATGCCCGGCCAGCACGCGGAGCGTGGCCCGCATCCGGCGCCGGAGCGGCCTCCGGCAGACAGGGGTGCGCACGGGCATGCCCATGCTCAGCAGCACCAGGGCAGTTCCCCCGGCGAGCAGTCCGCCACCGAACCAGGCCAGGTAAGGCGCGCGCGCTGCGTCGGCCGACACAATCACATAAATAATACCCGCGCAGAGCAGCATCCCGCCGCGGACGATCGGCGGCCAGGTAGCCGGTTCCGGCGCCGTTTCTGGTGCCGGGCGCCACCTGATACACCCGCAGTCGCCAGGGATCCGCTTGACGCGCACATAACCGAGCAAGACGCAGAACAGCGCCCCGAACGAGGCTAGGCCGACCCCGCCGAGCATCGGCGACGCTCCGCTGCACACGAGCACGCCCACCGCCAGCTCCGCGGCGCCCACCGTCAGTTCGGCGCGTCTCCACCGGCGCCGGGACATCCGCAGCGCGCGGCTCATCGCGGTAGCACCATCCACTCCCCGCGCGCCGCGGTACAGCTTGCTCGCCCCGGCCACGACGAGAACCACGCCGCAACTGACGACCCACCCAGTGACGATTGACGAGGTGGCCTGGTCAAAGCCGGTCACTCAGCCTCCCGCTACGGCCTCGAGCTGACATGGAAGCAGAAGCCGGCCATCACGAATCCCGGGCCGCCAACGTCGAGGTCCACGTTGGACGACAGGTGGCACGCGTCCTGCTCTGCGTATTGCCAGAGCCTGGTCCCCACCGCCGGGCACTCATCCGGATGCCAGTGGGGCGGTTTGGCCAGGCTGCCGCACGGCTCGGGCTCGCTCGACCAGATGGCGCTGGGCTTATCGACGCCTCGCACTTTGGCGATGGTCGAGCAATTGGGATAAGGCGAATATGGATCGCAGTACAGGCCCGGGTAAAGCGGATAGATGCCCCGGCCCGCGAAATCGTATTCCGCTATGTAGTGTGCCCAGGCATCCCAGTAATCCGAGCTCAGCGACGTCGAATATTCCTGGTCGAGCCAGCAGTACAGCCGACCGGTGGACGGCAGCCGAAGGGGGCCGACCGCATGGTAGGCGGCGAGCATCGACGCGCAGAAGGCCTGCGCATCGGCCTGGCCCTCGGCGGCGGACCCGCTCAGCCGGGACTGCCGGGGGGCCGAGATGCAGCCCACGTAGTGGCCCCCGCTGTCCCACGCTCCCTGGCTTTCTGCGACGGCATCGTCGCTGAACAGGTCAGCGGCCGGGGACGGGTTGAAATACCTGATCCAGAAGGCCGGGTCCACGCCGAATTCACGGCGCGCTGATGCGTAGGTGTTTTGTATCTTCCCTGCGGTGTCATATCCGCTCATAGCTGGCAATCCTCCGAAAGGCCCGGTGTCTGCACGACGATGCTGCCTGCTCAGAACAGGGCCGACACGTGAAGGCTCGTGTTGGCTGTGCCAAGCGGGCTGAGAGCGGAAGAGAAGAACGCGAGCCGGGGATTCTCGGTCCCCACCGCGAGGAGGGTCCCGCTGGGCATTCGGTAGAGGCCGGCATATTGGCGCCCCTCGCTGTAGGAGGCGGTCAGCGCGCCAGAGGCCACATCGTAAGCGCAGAGGCCCCCGGTGCGGGCCGAGCCGACGACGTAGAGCGTGTCGCCTGCTGGTGCCAGCACCGCCTTGCTCCACGGAGCGCCGTGCGGCGATGCGGGCGCCGGAAAGCCGATGTGCGCCCTGACCCGGAACGAGTCCGCCGGATCGGCTACGACGGCAACGCCGACCCCCGGCTTGGTCATGAACACGGTGCCGTCCGGGCATGTCTGCATGGTGACGGCACTCGGCTTGGCCCGGACGCCGCTGAGCGGCTCGACGGCCAGCTCAGTCACCTCTCCTGTCCGGGCGGAGCAGACCTGCACGTCGCGGCCTCTGACTAGGCGCGCTACGTCACCGTTCGGAAGCGTGACGACCGGCTCCCCGGCTGGCCATGGCGCAGGGGCTGGTCCCGAAAACCTGGCCTTACCCGAACCCAGGGGGAAAACGCTCATCTGGGACAGCAGCGCCTGGTTCCGGGTCTCGGCGGGATCGCCGGGCTGCGGCTCTCTGGTCGTCCACAGCAACAGATCGGAGTTGTTGGCGGCCGCGGTGGACAATGCGAGAGACGGCTCGTTGGAGAGATGAAATGGTCCCGTGAAGGAGCCGCTGCGCCGGTCGAAATAGGCCAGCGCATGATGCGAGCTCCAGCTTGTCGCCCAGCGGCTCGTCCCGGCGCCGCCGGCCGGGTGCGCCTTGTTTACCAGGCGACGGCTCACTGGCACCGTGATGGCCAGGACCAGGGCGATAATCGTGGAGCCAGGGGCGAAGACCGGGGTAACGAGAATATTCGCGCCATCTGGGACGTCGGCTACGGTCACCGACCCCTGCCCGGCGATGGCTGCCGAGGCGGTGTCAATGAGGGTCAGCGTAACCCTCGCACCGTCGTCCACGTTGTGCACCGTGGCCAGGGCGGTGGTGGCCTGGTCAGGTGATGAGACTGGTGCGGCCGCGAGCTTGGTGGCGACCTGGACCGGCGCATGCCGCAGTGCTGACCGCGACGCCGGGCACATCACAGCCACGACGGACGCGCCAGGGGACGTCGCCGGGTCGGGCAAACCGTAAAGGAAGGCATAACGGAACGCGTCCCCGCCAGATACGGCAGGCCGAACGCCCGAGCGGCGGCTCGGGTCCAGGTCCGGCAACGCTATGAGGGCACCCGTGCCGATGCCGCCCGCCAGTATCTCGCGACGGCTGAGCCCAGAGCCGTCGCCGGCAGAGCCAAACAGGCCGGCTGCGCCTTCGCGCCTTCGGAAGCGCATGATCGTTACTTCCCAACGCATATCGCCGAATTAAGCATCATCAATGGACAGGACGGCGGGACTTCTTATCGTTCAGCGGGCAGGAGCTACTTTGCGGTCAGCCCAAACGCTCGATGACAGCCGTCAGGGATTCGTATTTCGTACCGATACGTTAGCGGTGTCGGCGTGTAGTTCCGTTTAAGGACACGCCGGTACGCGCCGGATTTCGGCCTCATACCGGGATGGCGGCTGCATGCACACCGAAAACGGGTTTGTACCCAAGCGGGAACCCGGCGACTAGCGCGACGATGGGCAATCGGTTCAAATCCCCCTCGGGCGCAATAATTTCCCATAATCAGCGAATTCGGGCACACGGAATCGCCACCCACGCAAGCCTCCGGCGCGCAGGCGCTTGCCTGGCGTGTTCTCCCCTTCGCCGTTTCCTGGTCCGGCTGGTGCCGGTAGTCGTCAGCCGGCGCGAAGACATCGTGTGGGACATGGGGGGTGTCCACCACCCGCCTCAGCGCATGGTGAAGAATCACCGATCACCCCCCTCGACGTCCCGGTGCACCCGCGCGCCACCGTCATCTGGCGACAGCAGCGTTACCTCACTTCGCTCGGTCGCACGCTGGCGCGGGCACACCGGCCGGCCGTAGCTGGCTAGCCGGGAACATCTGCCGACCGGCTCCTGTTGCATCTCAGGTAACATTGCTTCAAGTGCAAACTTATATTCCATGCAAAGTTGTAGTGAGCGCACGATGACCCTGGCAACGACGGCTTCCGGAGGCGAGCCTCGCGTCTCCCTGCGCGAGCGCAAGAAGCTGGCTACTCGCCGGTCGCTCCGCCGGATAGCGCTGGATCTGGTGGCCGAGCGCGGCTTCGCGCACGTCACCGTGGATGACATCGCCGAAGCGGCGGATGTGTCGCCGCGCACGTTCTTCAACTACTTCCCGTCCAAGGAGGCGGCGCTCTTCGGGACCGATCCAGACCGGGCCTCGGAACTGCGCCAGCGCATCGTGCAGCTAGCGCCCGGCGAGCCCGTTCTTGATGCGCTGCGCATGGTTATGGTCAGCGACGCCCGGGCGGTGGCCGAGGAGCTCAGTGAGCTCGGCGGCGACCCAGCGGAGTGGCTGAGCCGGATGAAGCAGGCGCGTGCCGACCCGCACCTGCGCGCGGCCCACGCGGCGCAGATGGCGATGGTCGAGCGGGCCATGAGCGAAGGGCTCGCCGAGCGGCTCGGCACGGATCCGGAACTGGACCCCTATCCGGGGCTGCTGGCCGCCACGGCCTCCGGCGTGTTCCGCGCGAGCATGACGTTCTGGGCCAGTTCCGGCGGGACGGTGCCGCTCAGCCAGCTGATCGACTTGGCGTTCCGGGCGGTCGCCGACGGCCTGCCCGAGCGCTGCGATCTCCGTCACGTCTGTGCCAGCCCGGGGGGACGCCCCCCCCAGGACCCCCTGCCAGGGCCTGCGGCGGGCAGGAAGGACAACCACTGATGGCCTCAGCCACTCCCGCGCCTGCCGCGGAGGTCGCCGGCAACGGCGCCCTGCCGGGGCTCAGCCGCCGCCGCATCCTGATCATCATCGGGGCGCTCATGCTCGGCATGCTGCTCGCCGCACTGGACCAGACGATCGTGTCCACGGCGCTGCCGACGATCGTCGGGGACCTCAAGGGCGGTTCGCACATCGCCTGGGTGATCACCGCCTACCTGCTTGCCACCACGGTGTCCACGCCGCTGTGGGGCAAGCTGGGCGATCAGTACGGCCGGAAGATCTTCTTCCAGGCCGCGATCGTCATCTTCCTGGCCGGTTCGATCCTGTCCGGCCTGAGCACGTCCATGATGGAGCTCATCGCGTTCCGCGCGGTGCAGGGCCTGGGCAGCGGCGGGCTGATGGTCGGCGCGCAGGCAATCGTCGGCGACATCGTCTCGCCCCGCGAGCGCGGCCGGTACGTGGGGCTGTTCGGCGCGGTCTTCGGCTTCGCCAGCGTGATCGGCCCGCTGCTCGGCGGGGTGTTCGTTGACAACCTGACCTGGCGGTGGATCTTTTACATCAACGTACCGATCGGCGTGATCGCGCTGATCGTGGTGGCCATCCAGGTGCCGGGTCACCTGCGCCGGGTGCACCACGTCATCGACTACCTCGGCACCGCCATGCTGTCGCTCGCCGTGACATCGCTAATCCTGCTGACCAGCCTGGGCGGCACGACCTACCCGTGGCGGTCGGCACCCATCTACATCCTGGGCGTGGCCGGGGTGCTGCTGATCGGCGTGTTCGTGCTGGTCGAGCGGCGGGCCGCCGAGCCGATCCTGCCACTGCACCTGTTCAAGCTGCGCACCTTCTCGGTGACCAGCCTGGTCGGCTTCGTTGTCGGCTTCGCGATGTTTGGCGCGATTACCTACCTGCCCGCGTTCTTCCAGGTCGTCCGCGGCATCTCGCCGACCATCTCCGGGGTGTACCTGCTCCCGCTGATGGCCGGGCTGCTTTTGGTCTCGATCACGTCTGGGCAGATCATCTCGAAGACCGGCAAGTACCGGTTCTTCCCCATTGCCGGCACCGCGCTGATGACCCTGGGCATGTACCTGCTGTCGCTGATGGGCGTGACCACCCCGACCGCCCTGGAAGCCCTGTACATGCTGGTACTGGGCATGGGCATCGGCGGCGTCATGCAGGTGCTGGTCATCATCGTGCAGAACGGCGTGCCGCACAGCGAACTGGGCGTCGCCACCTCCGGCGCCACCTTCTTCCGCTCGATCGGCGGGTCGTTCGGTACCGCGATCTTCGGTGCCATCTTCTCCAACGTGCTGATCGGCAACCTGGCCAGGCACCTGCACGGGGTCACCTTGCCGCACGGCTTCAGCAGCGCGGACGCCACCCCGGCGCTGCTCTCCCACCTGCCCGCCGTAGTGCACGCGGGCTTCGTGGCTGGCTATGCCGAGTCGATCCAGACCGTGTTCCTGGTCGCGGTGCCGATCGCCGCGCTCGCCTTCCTGGCCGCCTGGCTGATCCCGCAGGTAGAGCTCAAGCAATGGCCTGAGGCCGGCAGGGGGGTACCCGACGCCGGCAAGGACGCGGGCAACCACCCGGGCAAGGACGCGGGCATGGCGGTGGCGGGCGCCACCGCGGTGCCGGAGGCGCTGCCGGGCGGCGACGACTCCCGGCAGGCCGCACCTCAGCCACCGCTGGCCCACGAGGCACTGGACCCGCAGGACACCAGCCGCGCCGATCCCTGACCTAGCTGCGGCAGGGTCACCGACCCTGGGAGCTCATCGTGAAGGTGCTCATCGTGGGCGCAGGCGTGATCGGAACCGTCTACGGGGCGCACCTCGCGGCAGCGGGAAACACCGTCTGGGTGCTGAGTCACGGGGTGAGGACCGACGAAGTCGCCACTGGGGGACTTTCCGCCCGGGATGTCCTCAGCGGTGAGCACGCCCGCGCGGAAACCGCCGTCGTGCCGGATGGCGGCGGCGACTATGACGTCGTCCTGGTGGCGGTCCGGCGTGATCAGCTGGCGTCGGCATGCGCCGGACTCACCGGCTTGGCCGGGAAGCCAGCCCTCGTCTTCTTCGGCAACAATCCCGCAGGTAGGTCCGCCATCACCGGCGAAATGCCCGGCGCCGTGCACTGGCCCGATCCGGCCCGCCCCGCCGGCCAGCACCGGTCCCAGCCCGCCCTCCAGCGTGCCGGGCGCTGACCTGGGCCGCCCACGGGCTCAGCCCGCAGGCGCCACCACCCGGCCCCGGACCGCCCGCAAGCTCCTCCGGCCCGCGGTGTCGGCCGTCCTTATCGGGGCCGCGTTCGGGTTCGCCCTGCCGCATGTCGCGTCCTATCGCAGCGTGTGGGCCAGCGTGTGCGCGATGAGCTGGCCGTACGCCCTGCTCGTCGGCACCGCCGCTACCGCCAGCATGGCCGCTTACTGGATCACGATCCGCGCGGTACTGCCGTGGATCCGGGTACGCCAGGCGGCAGCGGTCAGGCTCGGCTCGAACGCGGTCGCCAACACCCTGCCCGCCGGCGGCGCCCTCGCCATGGGCGTCAGCTGGGCGATGCTCTCCAGCTGGGGCCTCAGCGCCGCCGATTACGTCCTCTGCACCCTCGTGACCGGGATCTGGAACGTCTTCGCCCTGCTGGGCCTGCCCGCGCTCGCCCTGCTGGTCATGGCCACGGGCAGCCGGCCCGGCGCCGCGCTGATCACGGCCGCAGCGGTGGGCATGGCGTTGCTCGCCACCATGGCCTGCGGGCTCGGCCTCCTCCTGCGAAGCCCGGCCTTCGCGCTACGGGCGGGCCGCGCGCTGCAGCGCCCCCTGGCCGTCACCTACCTGCCGCCGATCCCCCTCGGCGCCCTCGCCTGCCTCGCCTGGCGGCACGCACCGGCACTCATCAGCACCCGGCCACACCAGACGTCACAACCATCCGATAGCCGAAGGTCGCAGGCACCAGCTTTGACATCCTCCCCGCCGTGAACGACGGGGATTCCTCCAGCGCGGCTCACGCCGCGCTCCGGTGGGTTGCTGTTTCACCACCATGACGGCCCGCCCGCTGGCTTCACATGGACTCAGATCCGCGCTGAACATGGGTGCGCCTTCCTGCTGGGCGGCAAGGCGTGGTCAGCCGGCCGCCGGTTGGCCGGCACCACGACCTGGTCACAGAGGCGTCCGCCTCAGTGGATGAACAGCGCTATCGCAAGGTACTGGCAGGCCGCGGCGGCACAAACGTAGACATGAAAGACCTCGTGGTAGCCGAACACCGACGGGTACGGGTCCGGCCAGCGACGATGATAGGAAAGCGCTCCGGCGATATAGAGCAGGCCGCCCACGAGTATCAGTGCCGCGGGAGCGACGCCGGCATGGATCCACACGCACGGCAGCGCAAGGCCGGCCGCGCAGCCCAGCCCAACGAACGTCGCGCCAACCAGGAGCTCTGGTGCGCTCATCCACGCCAGGTGAATCCCAGCCGCGGCGAGGGTCAGTGTCCACATCACGAGCACGCAGACCAGCCCGAAGGCGCCGTGCGCGGTGAGCAGGAAAACGGGGGTTGCCGTACCCGCGATGAGGAAGAAGATCATCGCGTGGTCCAGGCGCTGCAGGCGCTGCCTCCAGACGGCAGTCCAGGTACCGCGGTGATACAGAGCGCTGAACCCGAACAGCGCGCTCACGCTGACCGAGTAGACCGCGACCGCCGTGATCTGCGTGGCCCCGTGCGCGCGGGCCAGCAGCAGCGGGCCGAGCACGAGCGACGCCGCGAACCAGAACAAGTGCAGCCAGCCGCGAAGGACCGGCTTGGCGTAGTAGACGCGGCGCCGGGCATCGTAAAGCGGACCCGCGGGGGGCGAGCCTATGGCCGTCACCTTCGCCTCCATCTCTGCGTGCAGCCTGAACGTGAAAACTCCGGATCCTGCGCGGCTCCCGCTGTGTTCACGGGCGCCGCTGCCGGGTCCGGAGCAGCCTCCCTACCCTACGCTTGCCAATCCCGTCTTCACACCGTCGGCCGAAAGCGCTGAGCAGCTTCACCCGTGCCGGGGTCGGCAAGCCCGCCCTGTACCGTCACTTCGAGTCGAAGAAAGACCTGTACCTCACCCTGCTCCGCCGCCATCGCGAAGAGCTCGCGGGCCGCCCATGTCCGGTCAGCGGGCGGCGGCCCAGGTCGCCGGCACGTCGGCGCCACCCTCTTCGGAGATCCGTTCGCCGAAGCGGAGCAGGGCGGGCTCGGGCGAGATCTTTCCGGCGATCAGGGCCTCGCCCTGGCGGAAGATGACCGAGCGCTCGATCAGGCTCGGCGGAACGAAGGAGAACGCGGCCTGGGCGAAAGCCGCATCCGCGAGCGAGTTCAGTCGCATCAGCACGAGGTTGTCGGCCTGGGAGAGGACGTTCTCGGCGATCTTCTGCGGGCGCTGCGTCGACACCAGCAGGTACAGGCCGAACTTGCGGCCCTCGGCGGCGATCCGTACGGCGTGCTCAGCCGCCATCGCGACAAGCTGATCGGGAGGCTCGGCCGGGCAGACATTGTGGGCTTCGTCGATCACGATCAGGACCGGACGGCGCTCTTGCCGCCGCCGCCACAGGTCGCCCAGCACCGCAGCGGCAATGAGTGACTGCTCCTCGCGGCTGGGCAGCGAGCCCAGGTCGATGACCACACAGCGGACGCCCTGATCGTGGACCGCCTCGAGGACCGAACCGGCCTCGCCGGGGGCCCACACCGTAAAGCGTTCGACGCCCAGATTGCGGATGCGGAGGCCGAGGCGGCGCCTTTCGGGACTCTCGTCCTCGGTCAGTGCGTCGAGCCTCGGCGGGCCCTCGCGCGCGAGCAGTTCAGCCAGCGTCGCGAACTCCTCGCGGTCCTGAATTGGGTCCAGCCGGAGGAGGGCGGCCTGGGTGGCCGGATCGATCTCAGCCGCGTGCAGCCGGAGCCTTCGCCCTCCCGGGGCGTCGGAGGAGTAAACGGCGACCCCGCGCGCCGCCTGCTGGTAGCGCTCGGCCAGCGCCGGGTCGGCGCCGCCGCGCACGTCCCCCAGGCGGACGAAGTCGGAGTTCGGATCGAGCACGACCACGCGCAGGTCCGTTTCGATCAGCAGTCGCTCGAGAATTACCCCGAGCGAATAGGTCTTGCCGGACCCCGACTGACCGCAGAGGAACGTATGCCGGTTGAAGCCGCCCGCGTCCGCCAGGCAGGGCACACCCGGGGCCAGCGCGAGCTCGCCGAGCTGCAGCTGGGCGTAGCGGCGGTCGCTGCGCCGGAGCCAGGCGTGCACGTCCGCCCCCGTGGCGGCCCGAACCAGCGCATCGTGAAACGGTGCCGGGTCACCTTCGAGGATGACGCCGTCGCCGCGCGCGTACCGGATCTGGACCTGCGTCCGGTTCTCGGGGGCGCCCCCCGCATGAGCCGGCAGCATCAGTTCCGTGCTCAGCTGGTCGAGTTCGAGGCTGAGGATCTGCCCAAGGTGGACAGTGCCGCCGCCCTCCAGCATCACGTAGCCGGCGACCTGCAATTCCAGGCCGTGCAG
>Ga0181521_10000276_pt1 | contig 61507 bp, 53 predicted proteins | sample PEATcosm2014_Bin_32_FD_119764 | JGI IMG/M metagenome (GOLD analysis project Ga0181521, IMG submission 119764) | Peatland microbial communities from MTU Mesocosm Facility, Houghton, MI, USA - PEATcosm2014_Bin02_60_metaG | ecosystem: Environmental > Terrestrial > Soil > Wetlands > Peat | place... | reverse complement strand
GAGAGGGACGCGGCGGCCGGTTCGGCGGGTTCTTCGCCGCTGGCGGCGGGCAGCTTATCGCGCAGCTCGAGCACCATGCGCTCGGCGGTTTTTTTGCCCACGCCGGGGATGCGCACAAGCCGCTCCACTTCGCCTTTGCGAATGGCCAGGATCAACTCCGGCGCGGCCAGCCCGGAGAGAATCTTCACGGCGAGGGTAGGGCCGATGCCGCTCACCCCGATTAATTTTTCGAAGAGCGCCTTTTCGTCCTGCGTGAGGAAGCCGTAGAGCGCGAGGGCGTCTTCGCGGACGTGCGTGTGGATGCGCAGGCGCACCTCGGCGCCGGGATCGGGAAGTTTGGTGAAAGTGGAAACCGGAATGGCCACATCGTAGCCGACCCCGCCGGCCTCGACGATGGCCTGGTTGGGGTGCTTTTCGAGCAACGTGCCGCGCAGCAAAGCGATCATATGGAGAGTTCTTATTATGACCGGTTACGGGCAGCGCGATAAGATGGGAGTAACCGTATGAACATCGACGAACGTCTGGAGCACCTCGCCTTGCGCCACGAGGCTCTCACGCAGAGCGTTGAACTACTCACGCGCGACATCCGCGAGATGCAGATTGCGCAGCGCGAGATGCAGATTGCGCAGCGCGAGAACCTCACCCAAATTGCGCGCACCTTCGAACTGGCGCTGGACTCCATCAAGCGGCTGGAGAATGTCGCGGTGGCGCACGAGGAGCGGCTGGACCGGTTGGAAGGCCGCCAGTCTTAAACCGGCCCATCGATGGCTCGCAGAAGATTCTTTGTAGATCGCATCGCAGGCGGGAGCGCGGAGTTGCGCGGCGAGGACGCCCGCCATCTGACGCGCGTGCTGCGCGCGGCGCCGGGGCGGCTTTTCGAGATCAGCGATAACCAGGCGGCTTATCTCGCCGAGATTATGGAAGCGCGCGGCGAGCGGGTGGTGTTCCGCGTGATCGAGCCGATTGCCGCGGCGGCCCTGCCGGTCGAGATCGCGCTGTGCGCCGCGCTGATCAAGTTCGACCGCTTCGAGTGGATCGTCGAGAAGGCGACCGAGCTGGGGGTGGCGCGGATTTTGCCTGTCGAGACGGCGCGCAGCGAAAAGGGGCTGCTGGCGGCGGCGGCCGGGCGGCGCGAGCGCTGGGTGAAGATCGCGCGCGAGAGCAGCCAGCAATCGCGCCGCGTGACGGCGCCGGAGATCCTGCCCGCGGTGCGCTTCGAGGCAAGCCTCGCGGTGGACGCGGAGTTTCGATATTTTCTGGAGGAAGGCGCGGCGCCGCCGCTGGCGCGCAGGCTGCCGGAACATCGCACGGCAGGGGCGCGGGCGGCGCTGCTGCTGGGTCCCGAGGGCGGCTGGACGGATGCGGAGCGGGAAGGCGCGGCGGGGGCCGGATGGCAGGCGGTATCGCTGGGCCCGCAGGTGTTGCGCGCGGAAACGGCGGCCGCGGCGGCGCTCGCCATTCTGCTTCACGCGTGGATTTTGTAGCGTGGATTTTGTAGCGGCGGCGGGCACTACAATGGGTTAGGGCAGGGGACGGCCGAGTGAATTCTTTCGATGTTTTTCTCTTCGTCATTTTTTTTCTGACGCAGACGCGCATAACGCTCCTGCTGCTGCGGGCGGCGCGGCGCCGCTTCACGGGCGCGGCTTTGCTCGCGGCAGGCGGCGCGGTGGGGCTGTGCGGCGCGGTTGTGTTCTGCGGTTATCTTTTGAGTTTTTCCGACCTCGCCGCCAGGATGGGGTTTGCCGGCGAAGGCGCGCAAGTGTGGGGAGCGTGCGCGCTGGGATACCTGCTGGTTTCGGCCGCGGCGGTGACGCTGTGGATGGTTGTGCGGGCGGTGAAGAGGCATTGGGGACGCGATCTGGATGCGGGCCGGCGGCGGGCGCTCAACACGGCGGGCGCGGCGTTGATGGCGGCGCCACTGGCGGCGCTGGGCTACGGGTTCGTCAAGCGGATGGATTTTCACGTGCGGGAAATCGACGTGCCGGCGCGCGATTTGCCGCGCGATCTGGAGGGGTTGCGCATTCTGCAGATCAGCGACATTCATCTCAGCCCGTTTCTAAGCGAGCGGGACCTGGAGCGCGTGATCGATGCTGCCGCCGGGATTCGCGCGCACCTGGCGGTGGTCACGGGCGACCTGATTTCCTCGCGCGGCGACCCGCTGGACGCGTGCATCCGGCAACTGGCGCGCGTGAAAGCCGAGGCCGGCGTATTCGGCTGCATGGGAAATCACGAGCGCTACGCGCGCGTGGAGGATTACACGGAACGGGCGGCGGCGCGGGTGGGAATCCGGTTTCTGCGCGGGCAGAACCGGCAGCTTCGGTTTGGAGACGCGGTGCTGAACCTGGCGGGCGTGGATCATCAATCGCTGGCCGGGAAAAAGGCCTATCTGCGCGGCGCCGAGCGCATGGTGGCGCCGGGCGCGTTCAACCTGCTGCTCTCGCACAACCCGGATGTATTTCCGGTTGCGGCGCGGCAGGGCTATAATTTCATGCTGTCGGGGCACACGCATGGCGGGCAGATCACGGTGGAGATTCTGGACGAGTCGATCAGCGCCGCGCGCTTCTTCACCCCTTATGTTTATGGTCTCTACAAAATGGGCGGCTCAGCCGCGTACGTCACACGGGGGATCGGCACCATCGGGATTCCGGCCAGGATCGGCGCGCCCCCGGAGATCTGTGTGCTGCGGCTGAGAAAGGCATAGCTGGCGACTCCCCGTGCGTTACCTGATTGTGAGCGATCTTCATGCCAACCTGGAAGCGCTGGAGGCGGTGCTGCGCGAAGCCGCGGGCGCCTACGACCAGGCGCTGTGCTGCGGCGACCTGGTGGGCTACGGCGCCGATCCCAATGCCATCGTGGACTGGGTGCGCGCCAATTGCGCCGCGGTGGTGCGCGGCAATCACGACAAAGCCTGCACGGACCAGGATGACCTGGAGTGGTTCAACCCGGTGGCGCGGCAGGCGGCGCTGTGGACGCGGCAGGCGCTCACCGCGGAAAACTTCGCATACACGCGGGACCTGCCCAAAGGTCCGCTGCTGGTGGAGACGTTCGAGCTGGTGCACGGCTCGCCGTTCGACGAAGACGAATACCTGCTGGCGGCGGACGAAGCCGGGCAGGCCTTCAATTACCTGGAGCGGCGCCTGGCGTTTTTCGGCCACACGCACGTGCAGGGCGGCTTCCTCTGGAACCAGTCGCGGGTGGAGACCATTCCGCGCACGTCCATGCGCAGCGACCGGCAGGTGCTGGAGGTCGACGGGGCTTGCGCGTACCTGATCAACCCGGGATCGATGGGGCAGCCGCGCGACGGCGATCCGCGGGCGGCTTATCTGATTCTGGATACGGGCGCGCAGATGCTGACCTACTACCGGGCGCCATACGATATCGAGGGGGCGCAGAGGAAGATACGGGACGCGGGGCTGCCGCCGATCCTGGCGGACCGGCTGACGGTGGGGCGATAGCGGCGCGAGGTCCGCGCCCCGACGCCCCGCGCGGACCAGGGGGTCCGGATAGCACCGGGATAAACCGGCACGAATGGTGCAGGGGGCAGCGGGCAACCGCTGTCCCTACCGCGACCCCTACTCCACTACGAACGCATCCACGTCCACAAACTGGCCGGTGGCCGCGGCACGCTTCTCTCCCAACACGCGAATCGTCAGGACGTGCCGTCCCGCGCGGGCGCAAGCGAACGTCCGCCTGGCCTGCCACTGGATAGCCGCCGCGTACAGGTCCACCGTGCCGCGGGTGGCGCCATCGATTTCGACTTCGGCCATCCCGCGATTGGGCGCTCGGGTGAACACCCACGTCACCGCGCGTCCGTCGAACGCCAGCACGGCTTCCGCCCCGGCGGCGTCGGTGTAGGAGACCGTCTTATCGTAGGCATCGGCAAATTCGCCGCGGTCCCATGCGCCGCGCAGCCGCACCTCGGGGTCGGTATCGTCGCGAATCCCCGGACCTACGGCCAACAGCGGCCGCAGCGCCGCGCGCGCGGCTAAGGCGGCTTCGTCCATGCCGCGGCAGGCAGGGTCCAGCCGCGACAGGTAATACCCGCCGCGTTCGTATACGACGGTTGTGCAGGCTTCCACGAATTCCCCCAGCAGCACCGGATCGATCACCGATGAGGCCGACTGCCGATGCGCCAGAAAATATTGGATGTTCCACTGCTGCACCAGCCGCAGCACGCCGCCCAGGCTAGTGGTGTTCTGCAGCGCCTGCCACACGGCGTGCTGGTGCCAGTTATTGGCGTAGGCGTCGGCGTCCGCCACGTCGGCCAGGTCGTTATCGCCGATCAACAGGATGGGCGGGTGCTGGGGCAGCGCCCGGTAGTGCGCGGCCACATCGCGCAGCGGCGCCGAATCGCGCAGGAAGCGCGCGCGGCCGCCGCGCTTGAAAACCGCCGGCGCGTAAAAATCCTTCTGATACCACCCCGAGGCGGGCAGAAACCAGATGTTCAGCGCGGCCGAGACCAGCGTGAACCCCAGCAGCGCGCGCACCAGCCATGCATGGCGCTCGCCCGCCCACCCCAGCAGCGCCGCGAAAGGCACGAACAACAGCGGCAGCGCCGGGTACAAGTAGCGCGCGTTGGGCTCGCTCGACAGAACCAGCGCCGCCGCCGCCAACGCTACCACGGCTGCGCCGGCCACCGCTTTGCGCCGCACCGCCAGCAGCGCCACCAGCGCCAGCGGCGCCAGCGCCAGGTATTGGAAACCGAAAGAGCCGTTCTGCCCTTCGTAAAACAGGTGCGTGCGAAACGTCAGATCGTAGGCCGTCTGCCACCCGAGCGGCTGCCGGAAACGGAATTCCCGGATCACGGCGGCATGGTCCAGCAGCGGGGAAGGGAAGCGCTGATTCAGAAACGGAAACACCGGGTTGCCGGTCTTGGCGTAGGCAATGGCATAGGGCGGAGCGGCCAGCGCCAGCAGGATAAGCAGGGCGATGGCGCAGACCGCGGCCGGGCGCCGTGCCAGGCCCTTCCAGCGCGCGCCCCCCCCTAGCGCGTGAACCGCCGGCCGCCAGGCCAGCGCCGGCCAGTGCGCGCGCGCTTCCAGGGCCGCGAACGCCAGCGCCGGCGCCACTACCGCGAAGGCGCCCAGCTTGGTGCTCAGCGCGGTTCCCGCCAGGGCCGCCGCCGCATACAGCCAGCGCCGTTCGCCGGACGCGCCGAAACGCCACAGCGCCGTCATCATGCCCAGCAGCATGGCGGCCAGCAAGTTTTCGACGAACAGCGAACCCGTCACCAGTTGCACCAGCGGGGTGGTGGCGAAGGCCGCCGCCAGAAACAGGGCCACGGCGCGCGAGACCCAGCGCCGCGCCGCCGCGTACAACAGCCCCACAATCCCCAGCAGCATGGCGAAATTCAGCAGGTGCGTGGCCGCTTCTCCGCCCAGCAGGTACACGATGGAATACGCCCAGTCGGCGCCCATGGGCATCACCGACCAGAGCATCCGCGCCGGCTCCCACGCCAGGCGGTGATGCGCCGCGATGTGCACCGCTACCGCCAGGTGCATCCCCATTCCGTCCGCCCCGGTTTCCGGTTTCAGAGCCACCAGCCAGTGCATTCCGAGCACGAAAACCAGCAGCGCGCAACTGGCGCGTTCCCAACCGCCGCGCAGTTCCGCGCCGCGCAATTTGGCCGCGCCGCCGGCGAGCATCCGCCGCATGCCGCGCAGGTCGGACGCGATGGGAACGGCCAGCAGCAACGCCCAGGCCGCCGGGTAGTTGACCGGCGCGCGCGCCACCAGGTTCATCAGGAAGATGTAGATGCCCGTGCCCAGCAGGGTGGCCGCGATGGCAGCGTCCTTCGGCCGGCCCAGCAGGCGCCATCCCAGCGCCCAGGCCGAGATCAGAAAGAAGGCCGTCGCCAGCAGCGCCTGCGGACCCGCGCCGATGGCCGTTCCGATCGCCGCCAGCGCCGCCGCCAGCGCGGCGAACATCCACGGCGCCAACAGCATCACGGGCAGCCCGAATTCCACGAACAGGCAGCCGTAGCGCGCCAGCCGCCGCAGCCCTTGGGGCAGCCAGATGGTCTGCTCGAAGAGGTGGCTGGCGGCGAACCCGTGAATCTCCACGGCCACCACCACGGCCAGCACCGCGGCCGCGAGCGCCGCCAGCGCCGCCGGCACGCCGGCGCCGCCGCGCTTCTCCGCGCGGGGCTTGAAAATCAGCAGCCGCTGCACCGCGAAGTTGACGAAGAACAGCAGCGATTCCACCAGCAGTTTGGCCGCCACCGGGTACATCCCGGCGCGCGCCGCCAGCAGCCGGATGCCGCCGTAGGACGCCGCCCCGCTCGCCACCACCAGCGCCAGGTACTTCGGTAGCACCGCCGCGTGGCGCTGCCGCGAGTAGAATACCGAGGTGCGCACCAGCCAGTAATTGAACGCCACCGCCAGGGCGCGCCCCAGGATCTGCGACTCCAGAATGCGGCCCGTGCGGCGGTACGCAATATAGAAGACCAGGTTGTCCAGCGCGGCCGTCAGCAGGGATGCCGATGCGAAGCGCAGCAGCACGAAATAGATCTTCATCGAATCCGCCAGGGGGTGGAAATGCGACGATCTGTTCCCCGGCTCGTAAATGGTGCGGATGGGAACTTCGATCACCGGCGCGCCTTCCTGCCTGGCCGCCAGCAGCATTTCGAGCTCGAATTCGTAGCCGTTCCCCTGCAGCTTCATCAACCGCGGGAAGAGCGCCGCGGGAATGCCGCGCAGTCCGGTTTGCGTATCGCTCAGCTTCTGCCCCACCAGGGCATGCATCAGGCCGCGCGTCAGAAGGTTGCCGAAACGGCTGCGCAGCGGCACGCTTCCCTGGAACGCGCGGCTGCCCAGAACCAGGCAGTCCGGCCGCGCCTCGAGCGCTTCCATTACGCGCAGGATGTCCTGGGGATGGTGTTGGCCATCGGCGTCCGCCGTCACCACGCCGCCGAGGAGAGGAAATTCGGCCGCCGCCAGCGCCATCCCCGTTTTCAGCGCCGCGCCCTTGCCGCGATTGGCCGCATGGCGCGCCAGCCGCACATTGGGAAACGACGCCGCGCGCGCGAAGACGTCTTCGAAGGCCGGGCCGCTGCCGTCATCCACCAGGAAGATCGGCGGGTTGGCGGTTTCGCTGAGTTCCCGAATCAGCTCAAGCAGCGCGGAAGACGGCCGGTACGCCGGGATGACCACTGCGTTCATGATCGACGAGGATTCTCCACTAGAACATGTGGCTTGCGCGAAATGCAAGTAACCTGGACGAGGGATCCATTTCACGCCATGACCGCCGATCTCCGCTACGCCTTTCGCAAGCTGGCGCGCTCCCCCGCGTTCACCGCCCGGCGCGCCCTCAAGCTGGACCCGTTGACGGCTTTGCGGCACGAGTGATTTCACCGCGGAGCGCGCAGCGCCCCTGATATATTCGTTCTGTGCTGCGGCTGATTGCCTCCGTCGAACTTGTGGCCTGTTGGTTGGCCTGGTGGTATCCCTTCCTCTTCCGCGCTCCGCATGTGCAGAAGCGCTCTTCCATCACGGTCGCGGGACCCACCCGCGCCGGGCTGCTTCTGGAAACGGGCGCCATTCTGATAGCCTTCCTGTTTCGCCTGCCGGCGGATGCGCCGCCTGGCGCCGCGCGCCTGGCCGCCTGCATGCTGGTCTCTCCCCTGGCGCCCTTGCTCTCCTGGACCAGCGTGCGCCACCTGGGCCGCCAATTCCGCATCCACGCGGGCCTCTATCACGACCACGAACTGGTGCGCACCGGCCCTTACGCCATCGTGCGCCATCCGATCTACACTTCGCTGCTGGCCATCCTGCTCGGCACCCTGCTGCTGCTCACGCCGGGGAAGTGGATGGCGGTTTCGCTTGCCCTGTTCATCGCCGGCACGGAAATCCGCGTGCGCACCGAAGACCGCCTGCTTTCCGGCCGTTTTGGTCCCGTGTTCGACGACTACCGGCGGCGGGTCCGCGCTTACATCCCATTTGTCCGGTAGGGAATGCTCACCGGCGGAAACTTGACGCAATGGCAAAATTCCGTCGCCACCTAGGCAGCCAAATGCCTTATTTTTCAGCGTTTACAACGTGGCCCCAGAACTGCCGATATGTTCCGCATGAGTATTGGCGCACTTAGCAGCCTGACTGCGAATTACATCCAGCAGGCATTTAGTACTGCCCTCGAAACCTCGGGGCTGACCGGGAATTCGACCAAGACCACCAACAGCTCCACTTCGGTTCAGGCGCAGCAGGACCAGGGGCAACTTTCTCCCTTCGCGCAAATGCTGAGCACGCTACAACAGCTCCAGCAATCCAACCCCACCCAGTATTCGCAGGTGACGCAACAGATCGCCACGAACCTGCAGACCGCCGCGAACACCGCGCAGGCCAGCGGCAACACGGCCGCCGCCACGCAACTGAATCAACTCTCGACCGATTTCTCCACGGCTTCGACCAGCGGGCAGCTCCCCAATGTGCAGGATCTGGCGCAGGCCGCCGGCGGCCATCACCATCACCACCACCACGGCGGCGGGGGGAGCTCGAGCAGCTCCAGTTCGTCTTCCAGCCAGACGGCGAATTCACTGCTGGCGGCCCTGGAGCAGGCGGGCAGTACGACGCCATCCAGTTCCACTACCGATGCGAGCCTGAACCCGTTCGCGATTATCAGCCAAACTCTGGCCAGCGCCGGAATCACGCCTTCGAGCGATTAGCACGGTGGGACAGGCCTCCCGGCCTGTCCAGGCCTTTCACCTGCTATGGCACGGCCGGCGCCGCCGCAGGCGCGCTGAAACGGTACGTGCCGGACTGGACTTCGAACACGGCTGCGCCGGATTCCCCGCGCACGAACTGAACGCCTTTGGCGGAGGCGGCCGCGTGGCCGGATTCTTTCACGGCGGAAGGGTCCGCGGCGGGCACCCAGACGGTCGCCGTGGTATTCGGCGGGACCGTGACGCTGAGGGTGAAGCGGCCGGCCTGGCGCGTCCAGGAAGCGGCGATGGCGCCGTACATGGTTTTGTGAGAGGCTTTCACGCTGGTCAGATCGCCCGCCGGGTACGGGTGAATGATGGCGTGGCGGAAGCCGGGGTTGCCGGGGTCGCTGCGGATGCCGGCGAGATATTCGTACATCCACACCGCTAAGTCGCCGATCTGCATCACGTGGTTGCCCGAATTCATCGCCGGGTCGGCCGTGTTGCCGTTCCACAGCTCCCAGATGGTGGTGGCTCCCTGGCTGACCATATATCCCCATCCGGGGTAGGTTTTTTGCGTGGCGATGGTATAGGCGAGGGTGGCCTGCCCGTTATCGGACAGCGTGCGCATGAGCCATTGCGCGCCCACCAGGCCCGTGCCGACGTGGTTGTCGCTCACCACTTCGATGTTGCGCACCAGCGAGGCCAGCACGGCGGCGCGGTTTTCCGCCGGGACCATCTGGAAATATAGAGGCAGAATGCTGGAGGTCTGCGTGCCGTTATCGTAGATGTTGTCCAGCGCCTTGAAGTATTTCATCTGGAAGGCGGAGTTCACTTCTTCGGCCAGGCGGTCGAGATCGGCGGCTTCCGTGGGCTTGTCCAAAATGCGCGCATAGCGCGCCACGGTGCGCAGCAGGTGGTAGTAATATGCGCTGCCGATCAAAGTACCGTTGGTGATGCGGGCCGGGTCCTTGGAATGGATGAGCAGCGGGTCTTCCGGCGGGACGCACCAATCGCCGTAGGTATCTTTCGGCATGAGACCGTCCGTGAGGTAAGTGCGCTCGTGCTCCAGCCACTTGCGCATGGCGGGATACTCGCGCTCCAGGACGCGCCGGTCGCCGTACTGGTCGTAAAGCATGCCGGGAACAAAAATGAAGGTGCTGGGCCACGTCAAATCGTCGTGATATTGCGGCCAGTAGTTGGGGGAGACCACCGGGATGCTGCCGTCGGGACGCTGCGAATCGGCGATATCGGTCTCCCATTTCGAATAGAACGCGGCCACGTCGAACAGGTAGGATTCGCTGCGGCTGACCTGGGAGCGGTCGCCCAGCCAGCCCTGGCGCTCGTCGCGCTGCGGGCAATCCGTGGGAATGCTGCGATAGTTGCCGCGAATTCCCCAAAACATGTTGTGGTGAATCTGGTTGAGCAGGGAATTGGAGCTGGTGAAATCCACCGTGGGCTGCATGTCGTCCTGCACCACCCGGCCTTCCAGCGTGGCCGCGGTGGGAGTGCCGGGGAAGCCGGTGAGCTCCACGTAGCGGAAGCCGTGATAAGTGAAGCGCGGCTCCCAGGTTTCCGGTCCGCCGCCTTTGAGCGTATAGAGATCGGTGGCGCGGGCCGTGCGCAGGTTGGCGACGTAGAGCGAGCCATCGGGATGGAGGGTTTCGGCGTGGCGCAACTGCACGGCCGCGCCGCGCGGTCCCTCCACATGCAGGCGGCACCAGCCCACCATATTTTGGCCCATATCGAAGATCCACACGCCGGGACGGAGTTGTTTGAGGGAAACCGGGTGCCGCGTTTCCACCACGCGCAGCGGCTCGGCAAGCTGCGAAGCCAGCGCGCCCTGCGGAGCGGCCACCAGTTGCGCCGCTTCCCAGGAGGAATCGTCGAAGCCGGCGCGGTCCCAGCCGGAGGGTTCCATGCGGGCATCGTACTCTTCGCCATCGTATTCGTTGTTGGCGCGGATGGGGCCGGCGGTGGAAAGCTTCCAGGAATCGTCGCTGACGACGCTGCCGCGCGAGCCGTCCTGGTATTCGATGTTGAGCTGCACAATGGCCTTGGGGAAACCGAAATTGCGGGTGCCGGGCTGGCTGCGCGGCGCGTAATACCGGCCGTTGCCGAGCAGCAGCCCGATGGCGTTGGGGCCCGCCGCCAGGCGCGCGGTAACGTCGAAAGTTTCGTAAAGAGCGCGCTTGTCGTAATCGGTGAGGCCGGGGGAAAGCGCGTGGTCGCCGGCTTTCGCGCCATTGAGGTAGAGCTCGGAAAGGCCCAGGCCGGCATAATATACCACCGCGCGCTTCACCTTCTTGTCCTTATCGAGCGCGAATTCCTTGCGCAGCATGCGCGCGGGCAGGCGATGCTCGACGGTGCTGCCGGCCGCGCCCCACGGCGCGATGCCGTAAGCGCCCAGCTCTTGCGCGGGCTGCCAGGCGATATCCAGATAGCCCGGCTTTTCCCAGCCTTCATCGACCTTGGCGGCGGCGCGCCACTGGTTGCCGCTATCGACCGCCAGCGGGCCGCCGTGCGCGAATTCGATGCGCACGGCGCCGATCAGGCCGGCCGGGCGGCCCGCGATGGGGTGCGCGGCGTGAACGGCGATGAGGTTGTCGCCGGGATGGAGCAGGGCGGCGATCTCGACCACTTGCGGGATGGCGGCGCCGGAGCGCGTCACGGCCGGTTGGCCGTTGACGAACACGTCGGCGTTGCCGTCGGAGCCGATCATCGCGAGGGCGCGGACGATCGCGCGGTCCGCGGGGATCTGGAACGCCGCGCGGAAGTAACGGTCGCCCGCGGGAGCGCCGGTTTGAGCGCCGGCGGTATCCCAGATCCAATGGGCTTCGCGCAGCGGAAGATAGCGGCTGCCGGGGTCCACGAAGCCGGCGGCTTCGTCGCGGCCGATCCACCGGTCCTGCCAGTCGTCGGCGCGCAGCAGCCCCATGCTCCATTCCGCGGGATCGCTCCATGGGGTGGCGTGGCCGTCCTGGTCCCAGAGCTGGACTTTCCAGAAAACCGGGGCGCCCGAGCCGAGCGGCTTACCGCGGTAGACTACCTGGTTGGATTGGCCGGAATCCACGCGGCCGGAGTCCCACAGGTCGCCGCGATCGGCGCGCAGGGCCTCGCGGCTGGAGGCGGCCAGCACGCGCCAGGCACTCTGGCGCAAGCCGCGAAGCGCGGGATTCGTGGGGACGAGCACCCAGCTCAGGCGGGGTTCGGCGACGTCGATACCTTGTGGATTCACCCGATATTCGCAGCGGAGTTGGGCGGGGCGGACCGGCGAAGCGGCATGCAGCGTCACGGCTGCCAACCAAATGAAGAAGAAACGTGCCATCGGTAGCACGGTATCACACAAATTACTCCAATCTGTCACCGGGTTGTGATGCTGGCCGCCTTACAATTCGGGCAGAGAGGCTTGTATGGCGGCAATCGGTCGTGGTTTCCAGCGCGGCGCGGAAGCGGTGCTGACTGCGTTTCTGATGGTTTTCTCCCTGACCCTGCTCTGGCCGGTAGCATTGGTGCGGCGCAGGTTGTAGGACAGGCGTCCCGGCCTGTCCGGGGCGGCGGCGGGGCGGTCTATCGGACAGGCCGGGAGACCTGTCCTGCAGCGTCCACGAACACGGCATCTTTGGGGACATCGCCGGCGATATCGACCGCCTTGCCCGCATAGCGCACGTCGTTGCCCATCACGCTGAGCCGCTGGCACTGGCCGCCCGACACCTCCATCCAGGTCTGGATCGGTCCGGGCGCGCGGCAGCCGTGCACAAAAGCGTCTTTCACCTGCTGCAGACGCACCGCGGGCTCGCCTTCGAGCGCCCCCGCAAAAGCCGAGTCCGCCAGATCGAGACTTTCCACGTCGTCACAAACCAGGGCCGGCCGCTCGTCGTCCTTCAGGAAACCGGTCTCCACGCCGCGCAGGCTCAAGCCTTTGACGTGGCGGCAATAGAACCCGTACGCCGGCAGCGTGCCGAACATGCTGTGCTCGGGATATTTCGCGGCGTTCTCGGGGATCTCGCGGCGGGCGTCCGCCCGCTTGCCGCCGCCGGCAAACGTCAGCCGCACATTCTCCAGAACCACGTTTTCAATGGCGTGACCGGGGAGTCCCGCGATGGCGCATCCCATGCTGCCGGCGCCCGCGGCCTGCACATTGCAGATTGAAACGTTGCGCAGTTGGCCCACCGGCGGCCGCGCGCCGCCCGCGGTGAATGGCCGCGCGCGGTCGCCCAGCCGGATGAAAACCGGCGTTCCCACTCCATTCATGAGGATGCTGGAAACACTCACCCGGTCAAGCACGCCGCCATCCACCATTTCCAGCGCAATGCCCGCCAGGCGGGTGTCGTAAATCGTGCAGTTGGAGATGGCGATGTTTTCGAAGCCGCCGTTCGATTCGGTGCCCAGCTTGAGGGCGTTGCATGCCGAGCTCAACACGCAGTTGGCGATGACCACGTCCTTGGTGGGCCGGTCCGCGGTGGCTTTCAACACGATGGCGTCGTCGCCCGACCAGATTTCGCAGTCGGAGATGCGCACGCGCTGGCTGCCATCGATATCGATGCCGTCGTTGTTGACGTTCACGCGGCTATGCACGCTGATGCCGCGGATCTCCACTCCGAGGCAAGCCAGGTAATGTTGCACCCACATGGGCGAATTGCGGATGCCGACGTCCGTCACCGAGACATTGCGGCAGCTCACGAAACGCATCAGGTAGGGCCGCACCTTGTACTCGCCCCGAAACGACGCGCCCTGCCCGTCGATCGCGCCGCGCCCGCGAATCGCGATGTCCTCCAACCCTTCCGCGTAAATCAGGCTCCGCTCCGTGTACGTGTCCGTGAAGGAGCGCAGGGCGGGTACGAAGGATGGGTAGTCCTGCAGGTCCTTGCTGCCGAGCAGCACCGCGCCGGCGTCCAGATCGAGCGTCACCCGGCTCTTCAACACGATGGTTCCGGAAAGGTAAGCGCCGGCGGGAAACCGGACCGTCCCTCCGCCCGCCCGCGCGCAGGCATCCACGGCATCCTGGATGGCCTTGGTGTCGAGATGCGCGCCGTCGCCTATGGCGCCATGGCTGCGGACATCGAAGCCGGCCTCGCCAGAGGCCGTGCGGCCTTGCGGAGCGGCGGCGGCGGCCGCGACGCCCGCGGCGGGGACCAGGCCCGCCAGGAAGCGGCGGCGTAAATGATCGTTTCGCATGTGAGACTCCCGATTCAGTTCCAGTGTAGTGCGGCGCGCATGCCGGCGCGCGCGGGGCGGACCATCGCCTGCCTCGCGGGAGGGGTGCTACCGTATGGATCAGTATGCGATCAGCCGGCGTTTTCGCCTCGCTTCTGCTGCTTTGCGCTTCGCCTTTAGCGTTGGTCCACGCGCAGAACGCTCCGGTTCTGGACATTCGATGGGACGCCGTTTCCCAGGTTTCCAAAACCACCCCTACCTTGCAGGTGGTCGTCAATCCGCCCTTGCGGCGCGGATCCCCCATCCACGATCCGGCCTTTCAAGCGCTGCACGATCTGGGCGCGGAGTATGTCCGCTACGTCCCCTGGCTGCCCTACCCGAAACTCGCGGTCGCCGAGCTCCAGCCGGGCGTGTGGGACACGTCCCTGATCGACCCCATGACAATCGATTTCTTCAACGCCACCCAAGGCCATGCCACCATTCTGAACTTCAGCACCATCCCGGCGTGGCTGTTCAAGACCGATAAACCGGTAACCTATCCGGTCGATCCCGATGCGGTGACCTGGAATTATACCCAGGGCAAGGAACTGCGCGAAGGCGGCTTGCGGGACCTCGCGGCTTACTATGCGCGCCTGGTGAGCTGGTACACGCAGGGCGGTTTTACCGACGCGCAGGGGAAGCGCCATACCTCCAATTTCCATTTCAAGATTCCGTATTGGGAGATCTTCAACGAGCCGGATTTCGAGCACGGGATGACGGCGCGGGACTATACCGCGCGCTATGATGCCGTGGCCGCGGCCATCCATGCCGTGTCGCCCCAGACCAGGTTCGTGGGGCTGGCGTTGGCCGCTCCCAGCGCGCATCCGGAAATGTTCGAGTATTTCCTCGACCACAAGAATCATCGTCCCGGCATTCCGCTGGACATGATCTCCTATCACTTTTACGCGACTCCGGCGGCATCCGAGACGCCCGAACACTGGCAGTACACCTTGTTCGACCAGGCCGACGGATTCCTCAATACGGTGCGCTATGTCGAAGAGATCCGCCAGCGGCTGTCGAGGGAAACGCGCACCACCCTGGATGAAATCGGCAGTATCCTGCCCGGCGATCCGGCCGGCAAAGAGACCATTCCGGATAGCTACTGGAACGCTTCCGGCGCGCTTTATGCATATGTCTACGTGCAGGCCATGCGGCTGGGAATCGATATCGCCGGAGAGTCGCAACTGGTCGGGTATCCCACGCAGTTTCCCAGCGTCGGCATGGTGGATTGGAAGACCGGAAGCCCCAATGCGCGCTTCTGGGTGCTCAAGCTGATTCACGACCACTTCGCGCCGGGCGACAAACTCGTCCGCACCGGCGGCGCGACGGGCGACATCCTGGCGCAGGCGTTCGTCACACCCCGGGGCCGCGCTCTGCTGGTGGTGAACAAGCGCAACGCGAAGAATACCATCCGGCTGAAGGAGGAATGGAAGGATGCGGAAGTAGCGGTGGTCGATTCCTCCGCGGCCCCGCGCACGGCGCCGTTGGCGGGGCCGTCCATCCAGCTGGCCCCCTTCGCGGTGGCGGTAGTTTACGGCAAGTGAGGGGCGGGCGTAGGGCAGGATGGTATCCTGCGCGCCGGTTGGCAACCGGCGCTACATTATCGCTTCTCCGGATGCAGCACCAGTTTTTGCACCCGCCAGTTCAATAACTCGGCCGTGTAAAGCTCGTTTTCCGCGGGACACGCCAGTTCGTGAATCCAGCCGAATTGCTTGGCTTGACGGCCGGTGCTGCCGAGCACTCCCAGTACCTTGCCGTCCAAAGACAACTTATAAATGCGGCCGGGAAAGGCGTCCGAACTATACAGGTATTGCACCGGCCCGGGCGTGATGCAGATGGCCCAGGGCGCGCCATTCTGCGCCGCGGCGGCCTGCGGGGTGGGCTGGTTGCCCATCCAGGGATGCGCGTTGGGCGGGATGGGCGCGTCGATGGTGATCTGGCGCAGGAAGTTGCCGTCGCCGTCGAACACCTGGATGCGGCGGTTGCCGCGGTCCGCGACATAGATGTTGCCGTGCGCGTCGGCGGCGATGCTGTGCGGCGTGTTGAACTGGCCGGGGCCCGTACCGCGGTCGCCCCATTGCTTCACCCAATCGCCGTTCTTATCGTACTTGGCGATGCGCGAATTGATGTAGCCGTCGCTGATGAAGATGTTGCCGGCGGGGTCCCAGGCGACGTCCGTGGGCTGGCGGAATTGCCCGTCCACGGCGGGCCGCGGCGGCGTGACGCGCGTCCAAGGCACGGCCGATTCGTCGGAAGCTTCCTTCTTGCGGCCGAACACCATGGTGACCCTCCCGGCGGGGTTGAAGCGGATGATCATGTCCGAGCCTTTGTCGATGGCCCAGATGTTGTCTTGCGGATCGATGCGCACGGCGTGGGCGAAAGACCACGCATACAGGTTGTGGCCGATCTCCCGCACAAACCTGCCGTCGGGACCGAATTCCAGCAGTTGGGCCGCGGCCGCGCCGTAGGCCGGGCCGGTGGTGTTGCCGCGGCTGAAAACGAAAACGTGGCGATTGTGCGGATTGACGGCCACGCCCGCCACTTCGCCGAGATACAAATCCGCCGGCAGCTTCAAAAAATCGGGCGCCGCGTCGTAAGGGATCTCCGGCGGCGCCTGGGCCCGCGCCAGGGCGGCGGCGGCAATCAAGAGAGCGGACAGTATGCGCATGTGGCCTCCTTCGGTCAACGATGAGTCTACAACAAGCGGCCGTGGGCGGGCGCGCGCTTTTTGTGACAATGAAACAAGCTGCCATGTCTCCGTTTCCCGGTTTTCATTTCGGCCAGATCGATATTGTGGAAGTGGCTCTCGCCGCCCTGCTGCTGACGCAGCGCGCGCGCATCGAAGCCGCCCTGCGCAAATTGGCGCGCCATCCCGCGTGGTGCGCGGCGCTCCTCTGCGCGCTGGTGGTGCTGCTGCGCCTGGCGCTGCTTCCGCTGCACCCCGTGCCCACCGCGGAGGGCGCCGACGATTTCAGCTACCTGCTGCTGGGCGATACGCTGGCGCATTTCCGGCTGGCCAACCCCACGCACGCCATGCACCAGTTTTTCGAAACCACCTTTGTTTTGCAGCAGCCCAGCTACAGCTCCATTTATCCCATCGCGCAGGGATTGGTTCTGGCATTCGGGCAAGTGTTTTTCGGCTTGCCTTGGGCGGGCGTAGTGCTTTCCATGGCGCTGGTGTCTGGCCTTTGCTATTGGATGCTGCGCGGCTGGACGTCGCCCGGCTGGGCGCTGGTGGGCGGAGTGATCGCAGTGTGCGACCTGGGCCCGCTCAACAGTTGGATGAACTGCTATTGGGGAGGCGCGGTTTCGTTCATCGCGGGCTGCCTGGCGTTCGGCGCCTTGCCGCGGCTGCGCCAACGGGCGCGCACCCGCGATGCCGTGATTCTGGGCTTCGGCGTGGGTCTGCAGATGCTCTCCCGCCCATTTGAATCTATATTCCTGGATGCCGCCGTGGTGCTGTTTTTTCTGCCCGAGCTGCGCCGCCGCGCCCAATGGTCCAGGCTCGCCCGTATGGCCCTCCCGGCCGTGCTGGCATTGCTGCCCTGTGTGGCCTTGCAGCTCTTGCACGACCAAGCCGTCACCGGCAGTCCCACCGTCATTCCCTATGCTCTGAGCCGCTGGCAATACGGCGTCCCCTCCACGCTCACGTTTCAGCCGCTTCCCGTTCCCCACCGCGCCCTCACCCCTACGCAGCAACTCTACTATGAGGGGCAATCGGCCGTCCATGGCGATGGGGAAACGCCGGCGAGATATCTGGCGCGTCTGCGCAGCCGCGCCGGCTTCTGCCTTTTCTTTCTCCCGGCGCCGCTGCTCGTGGCGCTGCCGTTCTTTCTGGTTTCGCTGCGCTCCTACCGCGTGGCGTGGATTGCGCTGACCTTTGCGATCTTTGCGCTGGGCTGCAATTTCTATGCCTACTTTTTCCCCCAGTATGTCGCGGGCGAGGCCTGCCTGTTCATTCTGGCCGTCCTCATCGGGCTGCAGCGTCTGAACCAATGGAAGTGGCGCGGGCGCCCGGCGGGGCATCTTGCCGCGACGTTTCTTCTACTGCTCTCGGGAGCGCATTTCGTGTTCTGGTATTCCGTGCATGCGCTGGGAAACGAACGGACTTTGCGCACGCTGGCGCCTCTGGAGAGCGATACCGGCATCAACTTCGGCGACCCCGAAGGGCGTATCGCCATCAACCGCCGCCTCGCGCAAGCGCCCGGCAGGCAACTGGTCTTCGTGCGCTATTTCTCCGAGCACGGCTATCACGAATGGATCCACAATGCGGCCGATATCGATGCCGCGCGCGTGGTGTGGGCGCTGGAACTCAGTCCCGGAGAGAACGCCCTCCTGGAGCGCTACTATCCCGGCCGCAAGGTGTGGCTCCTGGAACCGGACGCCGATCCGCCCAAGCTGATTCCGTACCCCAAGAGCAGCGGACCGTTCCTGACGGTAGAATGATCGTGAGCGTATTCGGAAACTGCCCGGCGGCTTCGCGGCGCAGCACATTTGCACGCAAGGAGATCGCATGAGCCCCGCACCCGCTGAAACATCCGCCGCAACCAGCCGGCAGTACCAATATTGGCAGACGCGGATTCTCATCTCCAGCATCGCCGGTTACGCGCTGTACTATTTCGTGCGCAAGAACCTCAGCGTCGCCATGCCCGCCATGGAACAGTCCCTGCACCTGAGCAAGAGCCAACTGGGCCTGTTCCTCACCATGCACGGCCTGCTCTATGGCGTATCCAAATTCCTCAACGGCTTCGTGGGCGACCGCGTCAATGCGCGCTGGATGATGGCCGCCGGGCTGGCGGCCTGCGGGCTGCTCAACCTGGCGTTCGGAATGAGCAGCACAGCCTGGTCGCTAGGCGTGCTCTGGATGCTCAACGGCTGGTTTCAGGGAGTCGGCTTTCCCCCGTGCGCGCGTCTGCTGACGCATTGGTTTTCGCCCCGCGCCCTCCCCATGAAGATGTCCATCTGGAGCAGCTCCCATTCGCTGGGCGCCGGCCTGGTGGTGTTGTTGTGCGGTTATCTGGTGGTGTATGGATGGAGGCTCTGCTTCTACGTTCCCGCGGCCATCGCGCTCGGCGGCGCCGTCTTCCTGGCCTTTGCCCTGCGCGATACTCCGGAGTCCATGGGGCTTCCTCCCGTCGAAACCACTGACGAGTGCGCGCGTCCGCCCGCGGGCGGCTTCGGCCGCCTGGTTTTTGGCAACCCCTACATCTGGCTGGTGTCCATCGGCAACCTGTTCGTCTACACCGTGCGCTACGGAATTCTCGATTGGGGCCCCACGTTCCTGAAACAGGCGCGCCACGTCGATTTGACGCGCGCCAGTTGGATGGTCGCCGCTTACGAAGGCGCCGGCATTCTCGGCATGCTCTCCAGCGGCTGGCTCACCGGCCGCTTTTTCGGCGGACGCGCCACGCGCGTCTGTCCCGTCTACATGGCCGGGTGCGCCGGCTCCCTGCTGCTCTTCCGCGCTCTTCCCCATGCCGGGTTCGCCCTCAGCATGACGCTCCTCTGCCTGGCCGGGTTCTTCATCTATGGCCCGCAAACCCTGGTAGGAATCGCAGCCGCCAATCTGGCCACCAAGCGGGCGGCCGCTTCCGCCGTCGGCATGACCGGCTTTTTCGGATACTTGAGCACCGCCGTTTCCGGCGTGGGCGTCGGCTGGCTGGTGGAGCATTATGGCTGGGACGCCGGCTTCCTCATGTTCATCGTGGCCGCGGTCGCCGGCACGCTGCTCTTCCTGTTTTGCTGGCCCGCCCGCGCCGATGGCTACGAGCGGCCTTAGCAGTCATGCAGCCGGCATTCGTGCGTACGCCGCCTGCCTACATTTCCAGCTTGCCGCGGTAGACCATTTCGCCGGGCACGAACGCCTGCGCGATCTTCAGCCTTCCGATCTCGGCATCGAATTCGACTTGCGGATCGTTGCGCGAAATTTCGTTGCCGCGCGGGAAAAGATAAACAATCACCGGCCCATCGTCGCGCATCTCCACTTCCACGCCGGAAGGCTTCAGGTCCTTCTTCCCCTCGCGTTTGATGGCCGCGTGCTTCTTCAATTCCGCGCCGATGGACTCGGGGTCGCCCGTGAGCATGCGGCCGGGCAGGCCGTACACGGCAATGGCGTAATCGTTTTCGTCCACCGCGGGCGCGTTCAGCTCGTGCGCGATGAATTCGGCCGAACTCACCGGCAAGGCGCTGGCCCATCGCAGTTTCAGCTTGGGCATCTCTGCGGGATCGCTTCTGGCGTCCTGCGGCCCGCGCGCCGTGCGGCCGTTGATGCCCCGCCGTCCCATGCCGGGCAGCCCGATCCCCACGCCGCCGATGTCTACGCCGCCCGGGCCGGCCGTGGTGCGCGGCGGCGCGATGGATTGATCCAGCGTCGGCGTCACCGTCTTGGCCCATGGCGAATCCGTGAGCACCTGGCGCGCTTCCTCCGGCGTCCATTGCGCGATGGCTTTGTCCTTCCACACCTGCGCCCCGGCGGCGGAGGCCAGCAGCACCATCCAGGCACACCTATGTCGTTTCGGCATCTGATCTTTTAAACGCGCGCCGGAGCTTACCGGTTCCAGGTGGGACCAGCTCCAGCCGGTCAACCGCCCGAAGGGCGGCGTTCAGACCCCACCGTACCCCGGCTCGCCTCATTCCGCGTCTATAATGAATCGCACGCTCATGCCTTCCGGTTACGCCAGCAATAGCGCGTTCCACAATTACCTGCTCATCGTATTCGATAGCTGCCGCTGGGATTCCTTTATCGCCGCCCGGCCGCGCCACATGCGCAAACTGGGCCGCGTGGAGCGGCGCTGGTCGTACGCTTCCTGGACCGCGCCCTCGCATTACAATCTGCTGACCGGGTTGATGCCGCACACCAGCCCCAAGCGCGTGTACGCATCCGAATATTACAAGGCCGATTTTCTGAAATTCAACCAACGGCTGGGCGGCAGCGGCATCCAATTTCAATCCCTGGCGCCCAATCTCTACCTGCCGCCTTTCCTGCAGCGGCAGCTCGGCTACCGCACCCACGCGCGCGTCTCCCTGCCGGTGCTCAATCCGCACACCATTCTGAACAATGGATTCGACAGCTACAAGCTGATGCCGCGGCACAACGATTTTGCCGCCATGCTGGACGAGCTGACCTTTCCCGAAGACCGCCCCAGCTTCTATCTGCTGAACGTGGGCGAAACCCACTATCCCTACGCCCTGGCCGGGGAACCACCCGATCTGTGGCCGAAAATCAGCGGCGTGCACGGCGTCTTCCAACAGCTCGATTCGAAAACTCCCGCCGCCCGAACGCGCCCGTTCCAGGCCGCCAGGTTCGAAGAACTGCGCCAGCGCCAGATCGCCGCCGTGCGCTTCCTGGATGGCGCCATGGAAAAACTCTTCGACATGGTTCCGCGCAACACTTACATCACCGTCACTTCGGACCACGGAGAGTTGTTCGGCGAAGACGGCTATTTCGGCCACGGCCCCATTCAACACCCCAAAGTGCTGGAAGTGCCCTTCGTCGAGGGGAAGATCCGCTGACATGCCCCCCAGCGCCATGTACATTGGCCCCGGCGCGGGCTTCGCTCTGGGAGGCTCGCTTCTGGCTGTGCTGCTGGCCCTCGCCGCCAACGCAGCCTCGATTCTGTTCTGGCCGTTTCGCGCCGCCTGGGGCTGGTGGCGCTCGCGGCGCGCGCTGCGCCGGGCCTTAATCCGCAAATTGATCTTCATCGGTTTCGACGGCCTCGATCCGCGCCTCACCGAGCGTATGATGGCGGAAGGAAAACTTCCCCACCTCGCCCAATTGCGCGATTCCGGCGGCTACCGCCGCCTGCGCACCACCTTCCCCGTGCTCTCTCCGGTGGCCTGGTCCACCTTCGCCACCGGCGTGAACCCCGCGCGCCACAATATTTTCGACTTCCTGAGCCGCGGCCTGAAAAGCTATGTGCCGGAGCTTTCTTCGGCCCGGATCACGCGCGGTCCGCGCGGCCCCCAAGTGGAAGCGCGGCGGCGCAGCGAATCCTTCTGGGCCATCCTCGGCCGCCACCGGATTCGTTCCACCATCCTGCGCGTGCCCGTCACGTTTCCGCCCGAAAACTTCAATGGCCTGCTGCTCTCCGCCATGGGCACGCCCGATTTGAAAGGCACCCAGGGTTCGTTTTCCGTCTTTAGCGCCGAAAACAATACGAGCGAAGTCGAAGGCGGCTCGCGTTTCCCTCTCACGCGCGATGCGCACGGCTATAGCGGATTTCTGGAAGGTCCGGAAGCCGCGCGGCCAATTCCCTTCCGCGTCGTGCAATCGGAGCTGCGCATTCAAGGCCAGAGCTTCGAGCTGCGTCCGCACCAGTACACCCCGTGGATCCGCCTGAAGTTTCGCGTATCCCGTTTCCGCTCGGTCGCGGGAATCGTGCGCTTTCTGCTCACCGGGAACAGCGAACAGGTTTCGCTGTACTGCTCGCCGGTGCAGATGGACCCCGAAAATCCCGGGCTTCCCATCAGCCATCCGCGCGCCTACGCCGTCTATCTGGCCAAGCTGCTGGGCGCGTTCGCGACGCTGGGGATGGCCGAAGACACCTGGGCGTTGAACGAACGCGTGCTTTCCGAGAGCGATTTCCTCAGCCAGGCGTATTCCATTTTCGACGAGCGCCTGGCCATGTTCGAAGACGCGCTGCGCAAGACGCGCAAAGGCGTCGCCGGCTGCGTCTTCGATACCAGCGACCGCATCCAGCATCTTTTCTTCCGCCAAATGCGCGATGGCTTACCCGATGCCCAGTTCGGCGGCGTCATCGAAGAAATGTACCGCCGCATGGATCGCGTGGTGGGGCTGGCCCTGCAACATGTGGATTCATCCACCCTTCTGGTGGTGCTCTCCGACCACGGCTTCTGCGCCTTCGACCGCGGCGTGAATCTGAACGCGTGGCTGCGCGAGAACGGATACCTGAGCGTCGCGCCCGGGACCAACGGAAAATATTTCGCGGGCGTGAACTGGCAAGCTACCCGCGCCTATGCGCTCGGTTTGGGCGGCCTGTATCTGAACCTGCAGGGGCGCGAGCCGGAGGGCATCGTCGCGCCCGGCGAAGCGGCGCGCGCGCTGAAACAGGAGCTCATCCAAAAGCTCACGGCCCTGCGCGACGAGCCTCGCAGCGCGCAACCCATTCGCCACGTCTACGACGCCGATGCCATTTATTCCGGCCCCTATCTGGACCGCGCGCCGGACCTGGTGCTTGGATACGACGAAGGCTATCGCACCGCCTGGGGCGCGGCCATCGGCAAAACCTGCGGCGCGGTCTTCGAGGAGAATGACCGCCCCTGGAGCGGCGATCACTGTGTGGACCCGCCGCTGGTGCCCGGCATCCTTTTCGCCAACCGTCCCATCCATTCGCCCGACCCCGGCATTGAAGACTTGGCGCCCAGTTTTCTCCGTCTGTTCGGCGTGGATCCGCCCGCCTGGATGGAGGGGAAGAGCGTGCTGCCATGCGAGTAGGGCGGGATGGCATCCTGCGCTCCGGTGGGGTACCGGCGCTCTTCACCTGTCTCGCGCTTCTCCTGGCTTCCTGCGCGCCTCACCCTCCCTTGAACCTTCCCCGCGTCATCATCCTCGGCATCGATGGCATGGATCCCAATTTTCTGCAAGCCCATTGGTCCAGCCTGCCGAATCTCGACCGCCTCCGCCGCGCCGGCGAATTCCAGCGCCTCCGCACCAGCTTCCCGCCGCAAAGCCCCGTGGCGTGGTCCACGTTCATCACCGGCGCCGACCCCACCGTGCACGGCATCTACGATTTCGTGCACCGCAATCCGCGCACCTTGTTGCCGTTTTCCTCCCTGGGCGAAACCCTCCCCGCGCGCTACACCATTCCGCTCGGCGCGTACCAGATTCCGTTATCCTCTCCCACTGTTCAAACCTTCCGCCGCGGCCGCGCGTTTTGGGAGGGCCTCGCCCAGCGCGGCATCCCCGTCACCATCCTCCGCATGCCCATGAATTATCCGCCCCCCGATGAGGATGGCGATTTTCTCTCCGGCATGGGGGTTCCCGATATGCAAGGCGCCTTCGGCACGTTTTCGTTTTATACCGACGATCCGGCGGAGTCCACGCACGACGTCCCGGGCGGCCGCATCGTTTCCACGCCCATCGAAAACGGCCGCGCGCTGCTGCGCATCCTGGGACCGCCCAATCCCTTCCGCCGCGATGCCGCCTTCGCCGCGCTCGATCTGGTGGTGGATCTGGACGCCGCCGCGCCCGTCGCGCGCTTCACCGTGGGCGAGCAATCCTTCATCCTGCGCCAGGGAGAATGGTCGGGTTGGATCGAAACCGAATTCCCCTTGATCCCCGGCGTCCGTTCCGCCCATGGCATGTTCCGCGTCTACGCGCGGCAATTGGCGCCGGGCTTCGAAGTCTACGTCTCGCCCATCAATGTGGATCCCACCCGGCCCGCCGTCAAAATCTCCACGCCGGCTTCCTACAGCGGGCGGCTGGCGGATGCGGCCGGTCTTTATTACACGCAGGGCATGCCCCAGGACACCGCCGCGCTGCGCCAGCACGTTTTCGACCGCGGCGAGTACCTGGCGCAAAGCCGCACCGTTTCGCGCGAACATATCGCCTTGCTCAAGGAAGCCGTGAAAGAATTCAAAGGAGGCTTGCTCTTCTTCCACTTCTTCGGCGTCGACCAGGATTCGCACATGCTCTGGGGAAAATTCGATGCCGATCTGCTGGGCACCTACAAAATGGTGGATGATGCCGTCGGCTGGGTCCGGGCGCGCGAAAAAAACGCCACCCTCATCGTGATGTCCGACCACGGCTTCGCCAGTTTCGACCGCGCCGTCAATCTCAACACCTGGCTCATGAGCCAGGGTTTTCTTCGCCTGCGCGATTCGTCCAACATCGATTGGTCCGCCACCCAAGCCTATTCTCTGGGGCTGAACTCCCTATACTTGAATTTGCAGAGCAGGGAAGAGCACGGATTGGTGGCGCGCCGCGACGCCGCGGAACTCTCGCGGCAAATCGCCCAGCGCCTGATCGCCCTGCGCGATCCCGATACCGGCAAGCAGGTGGTCACCGCCGTGTGGCGGCCGCATCCCGAATTCGCCGGCGATATCGAATACGCCCCCGACCTGGTCGTGGGTTTCGCCGCCGGTTACCGCGCGTCCTGGGATGGCGCGCTCGGATCGGTTGCCGCCCAAACCATCGAGGACAATCGCGACGAGTGGATCGGCGATCATTGCATGGACCCGCGCGCCGTTCCCGGAGTCCTGATCGAGAACCGCAAAAGTCGACTGTCCGATCCCGGCCTGAAGGATCTCTCCGCGTCCATTCCCGCGCTGTTCGGCCTGCCTCACTGATCGATATGTTTCAACCCACCGTCAAATTCGACAAGGACTTTTGGGCGCGCATCCAGCGCATTGCCGCCGCGGCCGGCTATTCGTCGCCCCGGGAATTCGTGCTGCACGTAATCGAAAAAGAGCTGGCGCGCCTGGAAGACGCCGGCTCCCAGGAAGAGATTGTCGAAAAATTGAAGGGCCTGGGATATATCGAATAATCATGGCCGCCGCCGCGATTTTCGGAATTCTTGCGGGCGTCGTCCTGGCTCTTTCGTTCCGGCTGTTCGCCAACCACGCCGCCATCCGTACGCTGCGCCGGAAACTGTGGGCCCATGTTCTGGAATTGCGGCTTTTCGGCGAAGACCCGGCGCTGGCGTTCGGCAGCCTGCTGCGCATCTTCAAAACCAACGCCCTGCTGCTGGCGCATGCGCTCCCGCCGCTGGCCGCCGCCGCGCCGCTCGTGATTCTGCTGGCCCTTCCCGTGAAGAATTTCTGCACTCGCACGCCCCTCGAAATGGGCCGGGATGCGGTCTTGACGGTGCGCTTGCGCCCGGCCTTTCGCGCGCTGCCGGTGGAGTTGCGGACGCCCGCCTGGATCGCCGTGGACGCTCCGCCCGTGCACATCCCGCAGGCCCGCGAAATCAGTTGGCGCCTGCGCGCCAAAGCATCGGGCGCGCGTCCCGATGTGCTGCTCCGTTTCGTCCAAAGCCGCCTGCCGCGCGGCGCCATCGAGCGCGTTTGGATCTCGCCCCTTCCCGCGCCCCCGTGGCTCGAGTGGTTCGCCGCCGCCGCATGCCTCACCGCCTGGCTGGCGTCGCTGGCTCTCGCGCGCCTGCGCCCGCCGCGCCGCGCGCCGCGGCCATCCCCGCCCTCACTTCCGCTTCTCTTTGGCCGTCTGTAGCTCGCGCTGGCATTGCGCCGAGCCGGGCATCATCCGGCACGCGCTCTCCAGGTGTTGCACCGCATCCCCCGCCAAGCCCAGCCGTTCCTCGGCAATCCCCAGTTCCATCAGCGCGGTGGCATCGTTGGGCGCGATGGCCACGGCCTTTTGCAGCGCGGCGCGCGCTTTGGCGTAATCCGCGCGGCCCATCCACCACGCCCCCAACGCTTCCGCCGCGGGCGCGTAAGAAGGGTCGAGCTCGAGCGCGTTGGTCCACTCGCGGATGGCGCCATCCGGCTGCTTCGCGCGCAAGTACGCGTCCGCCAGATAATAACGCGCCAGCGAATTGCGAGCGTCGCGCGCCAGCACCTTCTGGAAATCCGCGATGGCCGCCTGCGCTTTCCCGGAATACATCGCCGCCAGCGCCTTTTCGTACAGGTTGTATTCCGCCAGCCGGTCTTTAGGATCGGCGCGCGAGCCGGCGCCATGCGCGGCGCGCCCCAGGTACCCCAGCGATTCCAGCGCGCGGCGCGTTTCCCTCGACGCATCCACGTCCGCCGCCGGGCGCTGGGCGGCATGTTGCGCCAGCAGGCTTCCCAGCCGCGCGCGCAGCTCCCGCGCCACGGGCGCGTTTCCGCCAATGGCGTTATGCAATTCGCCCGCATCGCGCGCCAGGTCGTAAAGCTCCGGCTTAGGCGCGTCGATATATTGCCACCCGCCCGCGCGGATTCCGCGCAGCGGCGCCCAGCCGAACGCATCGCGCGCGTACATGCTCTCGCTATAAACCGCGCGCCCGTCGTCCTTCGCTCCGCGCGCCGCCGCCAGCAGGCTGGCGCCTTCGAAAGTGCGCGGCGCCGGCAGCTTCAGAAAGTCCAGAATGGTCGGAGCCACGTCGATCAATCCGCCCGGCTGAGAGCAACGCGCCGCATAGCCCGCCGCGCCCTCCGGCTGGGTCTGCGCAACGGCCAGTGGCCAATGCACGATCAGCGGCACGTGCAGCGTGCTCTGGTACATGAAATATCCGTGGCTCGATTCGCCATGGTCGCCCAGGCTTTCTCCATGGTCGGAAAGCAGCACCGCCAGCGACCGGTCCCACCACCCGCCCTGCGCCAGCGCCTGCTGGAACTGCCCGAGCAGCCCATCGACATACGCGATTTCGGCATCGTAGCCGGCCGCGTTGGGCAGCCCTTCGCTGCTCCCCGCCTGGCTGTACGGCGCGTGCAAATCGAACAGGTGCACGAAGACGAAGACCGGCTGATGGCGATTTTCCGAAAGCCATTGCCGCGCCGCGCGCAGCACCCAGGCCCCGTCGCGCCGCACTCCCGCCGCATACGGATTCCCCGCTTCCCGCGAGCCTCCGTGAAACGGGCTGTCGTAGAAATCGAATCCCTGGTCCAGCCCCTTGTGCGCGTCCATCAGGACGCTGCCCACGAACGCGGCCGTTTTATAACCGTGCGCGCGCAATACCGCGGCCAGCGTCACCGCTCCCGCCGGCACATATTCGTCGTTCTCCTCCACCCTGTTTTCGAACGGATACATCGAAGTGAACAGCACCGTGTGCGAGGGAAGGGTCAGCGGAATCTGCGAATCGATGGCTTCGAACACCGTGCCCCGCCGCCCGAAGGCATCCATATTCGGTGTGGCCAGCTTGCCGTAGCCGTACGCGCTCAGGTGATCCGCGCGCAGCGTGTCGATGGAAATCAGAATAACCGGCGTGCGCGGCGCGGTTTGGGCGGTTGCCATTCCGGCCAACGCCAGCGCCAGCCATAAACTCCTCGTTCCCATGCCCCGCCTACTTCGCCAGCACCCGCTCCGCCATGGCGAACTTGAGCTGTTCAATGCCTCGGCCCGTCGCGCTGGAAATTTCGAAAAACGCCAACCCGCGCGCCGCCGCGTGCTCGCGCAGCGCCGCAACCCGCGCCGCGTCCTGCGCGATATCCAGCTTGGTCGCCACCACCATCATCGGCTTCCCCGCCAGGTCTTCGCTGAAGCTGGCCAGCTCCCGGTTGACGATCTCGAAATCCTCCACCGGGCGGCGCCCGCTGGCTTCCGAGACATCCACCAGGAGAGCCAGCAGTTTGGTGCGCTCCACGTGCCGCAGAAACTGAATGCCCAATCCCGCGCCGGTGTGCGCGCCTTCGATCAGCCCTGGAATATCGGCCACCACGAAGCTGCGGTAGTTGGGCAACTGCACCACTCCCAGGTTCGGTTCCAGCGTGGTAAAGGGGTAATCGGCGATCTTCGGCTTGGCCGCCGAGATGCGCGAAATCAGCGTGCTCTTGCCGGCGTTGGGAAACCCCACCAGCCCCACATCGGCCAGCAGTTTCAACTCCAGCCGCAGGCGCTTTTCTTCGCCCGGGCTTCCCGGAGTGTGCTCCGTGGGCGCCTGGTGCGTCGAAGTCGCAAACCGCGCGTTGCCTTTGCCGCCGCGCCCGCCGCGCGCCGCCACGAATCGCTGCCCCGGCTCGGCGAAATCGAACAGCCGCTCGCCGGTTGCCTCGTCGTAAACGACCGTGCCCACGGGAACCGCGACTTCCATCGTCTGCCCGTCCGCGCCCGTCCGGTTGCTGCCTTCGCCGTGGCGTCCCCGCTCGGCTTTGTGTTCGGGGTTGTAGCTGAACTGCAGGAGCGTATTCTGGTGTTCGGTCGAAACCAGCACCACGTTCCCGCCGCGCCCGCCATCGCCGCCGCTCGGACCGCCCCGCGGGACATACTTCTCCCTGCGAAAGGCCAGGCAACCGTTGCCGCCATCGCCGGCCTTCACCAGGATTCGAGCTTCGTCCAGGAATAACATAGAAAAGCCGCCGGTCCTACCCAACCGGCGGCCTTAGGGAAAAGATGAGGAAAACTATTCTACGGCGCTGATATTGACGAACTTACCCATCCGGCCGCGGTCCCTGAATTCGACCACTCCGGTGACCTTCGCAAACAGCGTATCGTCCTTGCCCCAGCCCACATTCAGCCCCGGCTTGATCTTGGTGCCGCGCTGCCGCACGATGATCGAACCACCCGGGACCAATTGTCCGCCGAACACTTTCACGCCCAGCCGCTGCGCGTTGGAATCGCGCCCGTTTTTAGAACTGCCTAAACCTTTTTTATGAGCCATACGCCACCTAAACCAAAATGTCGCCGACCTTCACTTCGGTGAAGGACTGGCGGTGCCCAATGGTCTTCTTGTACTGCTTCTTGCGCTTGAACTTGAAGACGATGATCTTTTCGCCCCGGCCCGCGCCCAGAATGGTCGCCTTCACGGTAGCGCCGCTGACCATTTCGCCGCCTTCCTTGAACGCCGCCTTGGTGGTCAACTCGATTTCGGAGCCGACGTCGCCGGCCACTTTCTCCACGCGGATGACGTCGCCGGGCGCCACCCGGTACTGTTTTCCGCCGGTTTCAACGATTGCGTGCATGCAAACCTCTTGTTGGGAGCCGGAACACACGAAATGTGTCCGAACCACTGGAGTAAATAAAGAGTTTACTACAAATACGCCCCGCGGATCAAATGCGGCTGCGCCGAGAACTGCGGAGAACTACTCGCCGGCGCGCCGGCCCTCCAATCCGAAATGTGCCGCCGCGGCCAGCAGATGCCGGTCGCTCGTCCATATCTCTCGTTCGCCCGATTCCAGCGCGGTGATCAGGTGAATGGCGCCGCCCGCCCGCAGAAAAAGGTCGCGCGGCGCCGTACGCACCAGCGCGGCCACCCGTCGCAGCCGGCTGGGAGTGACCGCAATCAGTCCCCAGACCCCCGTTCGTATGTGCTCTTCAAACGCGTCCAGGATCTCTGCCACGTGGGCCGCTCGCAGGCTCTTTTCGCGAAAATGCCGGTGCACCACGCAGGTGACCTCCGCGATCGCCCATTCGGACGAAACCAGCGTCTCCGCAGCCTGGATTTCCTTTCGCACCGCGGTCGAGTCCGCCTCATTCACATAGAACTTCGCAATATAAGCGGAATCGAGGTACACCTACCGGTCCTCTTCCAAAAACCGGCCGCTGTCCCCCGCAACCTTGGGGAATTTCTTCCAGAACCGGCTCATGTCCGGCAGCACGGGCCGTGTGGCCGCATTCGAAACCGGCCGCAGCTCGGCAACCGGCTTACCCCGGCTTTCAATCACGACCACATCGCCGGCAGCCGCATCCCGAACCAGTTCGGACGTTCGGATATGAAGTTCCCGCACCGAAGTTCGCTTCATATGCTACAGTGTAGCACAAGACCCATGCGCATTGCCATCGTATCCGATATCCACGGCAACCTCGCGGCCTTCGAAGCGGTCCTCGCGGATCTGAAGCAAACCTCGCCCGACCTGATCCTGCACGGCGGCGACCTGCCTCACGGCGGAGCCAGTCCCGTCGAAATCGTGGACCGGATTCGCGATCTCGGCTGGCCGGGCGTATTGGGTAATACCGACGAAATGCTTTTCGCCCCCGCTTCGCTCACCGGGTTCGCCAGCCAATCGCCCCAACTGCGGCCGCTCTTCGCCGCCATCGAAGAGATGGCTGCGTGGACCCGCGCGGCCCTCGGCGAAGAGCGCTTGGCGTGGCTCGCCGGCTTGCCTCGCATCCAGGTTCAGGGCCCTCTGGCGCTGCTGCATGCCAGTCCCGGCACTACCTGGCGCGCGCCCGCTCCGGAAGCCGCGGATGCCGATCTCGAATCGCTTTATCGACCGCTCGGCCGGCCGATTGCGGTCTATGGCCATATTCATCGCCCCTATATCCGCTCCCTGCCGGCGATCACGGTGGCCAATTCGGGCAGCACCGGTCTTTCTTACGACGGCGATCCCCGCGCCGCATACCTCCTGATCGACGATTTCCAGCCGGCCATCCGGCGCGTGCAATATGCCGTCCAACGCGAGATTCAGGCCGTTTCGAGTTGCGGTCTTCCGTACGCCGCCTGGGTTGCCGGGATGCTCGAAACCGCCCGGCCGCAGATGCCTGCCGCCTGAAATGTGTGGGCGCGCACCCTCGAAAACACAGCCGGCGAGGCAGGCGGGGCGCCATGGGCCAGCCTGCCGGCGCCGGATGGGTAGCCGGAAGCGCCCAATGCCGTGGGTGCTGGGGCCTGCGTTTGAGATCGTGGCCGCGCGACCCAAAGGACGCCCCGGCCACCGCCGCAGCCGGAATCCGTTTATACTTTCTATCTGATGTGGAAGAAAATCCTCCTGCTCCTCCTGCTCGTCCTGGTGGTTGCCGTAGGCGGCGGCCTCGCTTATCTCTACCTCCGCCGCCCCGCCCAGGCGCCTCCCTTGGAAATTAAAGTCGCGGCTACGCCGGAGCGCCTGGCGCGCGGCAAGTTCCTTTTCGAAACCATCGGCGATTGCTCCGACTGCCACTCCCCGCGCGATTTTTCGCGCGTCGGCGGCCCTGAAATGAAAGACAAACGCGCCTCCGGCTTCGTGCTTTCCTCCTTCCTCAACGGCCTTCCCGGAACCGTGGTCGCGCCCAATCTGACGCCCGATCCGGAAACCGGCATCGGCCTATGGAGCGATGGCGAAAAAATCCGCGCCATCCGCGAAGGCGTGGACCGCACCGGCCGCGCGCTCTTTCCCCTCATGCCCTACCAAGGCTACCGCTCCATGAGCGATAGCGACGTGCAGGCGCTGGTGGCCTACCTGGATTCCCTGCCGCCCATCAAGCATTCCTTGCCGCCAACCAAACTGGATTTTCCGGTTTTCCTCTTTATCAAATCCGTTCCCCAACCCGCCGGCAGCGTCGCCGAGCCCGATCGCGGCGACCCCCTCAAGTACGGGAAATATCTAGTCGATCTGGGCGGCTGCGCCGATTGCCACACCCCCATGGACAAGGGCCAGCCGATTCCCGGCAAGACGTTTGCCGGCGGCCAGGTCTTCAGCACCCAAGCCGGAACCGTGGTGACCGCCAATATCACGCCCGACCGCGATACCGGAATCGGCAAGTGGAGCGAACCGTATTTCGAAAAGAAGTTTTACGACTATCGCGAGTATGCCGCCTCGGGCCCGCCGCCTTTGCCCGGTCCGCAAGCCTTTACGCTCATGCCGTGGCTGAATTTTTCGCAACTGCCCCCGCGGGACCTGAGCGCCATCTACGCCTACCTGCGCACCGTGCCCGCCGTCCGCAACGCCGTCGATACCCATCCCGGAGCGCCGCGCCAGGCCCCTGCGGTACGCTGAATAGAGAACCTGCATGATCGTGTTCGCGCTCGCCTTTTTCGCGGCGGCTCTGCCCAACGCCGTGGTGTTGCAGCCCGTCGCCAATATGTATTCCAAACCGACCGGGGACGCCGACGTGGTTTCCCAGGCTATCTACGGCGCCAATGTCGCCATTCTCGAACAGAATGAAGGATGGGCGCGCATCCGGACCTTCGACGACTACACCGGCTGGACTCCCCTTTCCGCGCTTCAGGCGCGCCCGCCCTACGCCGCCAGCGGCCGCGTGGCGGAGGTGCAAAGCCTCTCCGCCCACATCTACCGCGAAAGCAATGTCACGCGCCACGCTCCGCTCCTCACCGTGCCCTTCGAAACCAAACTGGAAGTGGCCTCCCAGCGCGGCAACTGGCTGGAAGTGCGCCTGCCCGATGGCCGCGCGGGCTGGATCCAGGCGGGCGATGTGGCCTTCGACTCGAAACCGCTCGGCACCGCCGAAATGCTGGCGCTCAGCCAAAAATTTCTCGGCCTGCCCTACACCTGGGGCGGAACCTCGAGCTTCGGCTACGACTGCTCCGGCTTCGTCCAGATGCTGGAACGCCGCCGCGGCGTGATGATGCCGCGCGACGCCCAGCCGCAAGCCGAGTGGAGCGGCGTCGCGCCCGTCGAACGCGCCAACCTCCAGCCCGGCGACCTTTTGTATTTCGGCAGTTCCCCCCGGCACATCACCCACACCGGCATGTACCTGGGGGACGGCAAGTTCATCGACGCCACCACGCATGTGACCCCCATAGTCCGCATCGACGATTTGAACGACGCCTATTGGACCGGTCTGCTGGTGGCTATGAGGAGAGTGAAATGAATCGCAGGAACTTTATGAAAACAGCGGCGATTGCGCCCGCGGCCGGCGCCCTGGCCGCGCCCCTTCCGGCCGGAAACGCCGGGCCAACCCTGGAAGCCAGGATCGTGCGTTTGAACCTGCTGCACACCTGGACCACCACCATGTCGTCCAGCGCTTATCGCGACACGCTGTACACCGCCTATACGCGCGATGGCATCACCGGCCATGGCGAAGGCGCTCCCATCGTGCGCTATCACGAAGACGCCGCCGGCGCCCGCGCAGCCGTCGAATCCGTCCGCGGCCTGCTGCTCTCGGCCAACCCCATGCAGTTCGACAAGGTGATGGCGGAAGTCTTCCAGCGCGTGCAGGGCCAATGGGCCGGCAAAGCCGCCATCGATATCGCGCTCATGGATTGGGTCGGCCAGAAACTTGGCATCCCGCTCTACACTTATTTCGGACTGGACGCGCAGGACGCCCCGCTCACTACTTTTTCCATCGGCATCGACACCCCCGAAATCACCAGGCAAAAGACCCGTGAAGCGGCCGATTTCCCGATTCTCAAAATCAAAGTCGGACTCGATACCGACGAGGCCACCATCGAAGCCGTGCGCAGCGTCACCAATAAGCCGCTGCGCGTCGACGCCAACGAAGGTTGGAAGGACAAGGAAGAAGCCGTGCGCAAAATCAACTGGCTGGAGAAGCACGGCGTCGAATTCATCGAGCAGCCCATGCCCGCTGAAATGATCGAGGAAACCCGCTGGGTGCGCAGCCGCGTGCATATCCCGGTGATCGCCGACGAATCCTGCCAGCGCGCCAGCGACATCCCCAAACTGCGCGACGCTTTCGACGGCGTCAACGTCAAGCTCGATAAAAGCGGCGGCATCCTGGAAGCCTACCGCATGATCTCCATCGCCAAATCTTTAGGCATGAAGACCATGCTCGGCTGCATGGTATCCAGCTCCGTCTCCGTTACCGCCGCCGCCCATCTTTCGCCCCTGGTGAACTACGCCGACCTGGATGGAAACCTCCTCATCGCCAACGACCCCTTCCACGGCGTCCGCGTCGAAAAGGGTAAGTTGTTGCTGCCCAACCGTCCCGGCCTGGGATTGACGCCGGCGTAACCGGCTCCGTCGTCGCGCCCTACCACCTCAAGGCGTTAGAGGTATAGCGGCTCCGCTGCGTAAATTACATCTAATAAGGTGATAATATCCTAAATCCACCGCAACTATCACTCCATGAAAGGTACCAAACGGGTTGCTCTTGCGGCCCCATGGAACGCCCTGGTTTTGGGTGTGATCCTCCCGTTTGCCGGCCATGGCGGCCCGTTCAACTTCTGCGCGGACCCCCAGGAACAGAGCAACCGATATCTATCCGCTTCGGGCGAGGTTCAGGAGAATGAACCCGCCGCGGAGAGCCTTTTCCAAATGCCCTTCGCCTTTTGGCTGCCGTTGACTCCGCCACAGTCCTTTGCCGGAGTGGGCGCCTATTGGGAAATATCCGGACCATTGGCGGAATCCCGCAATGACTTTCTCCATAGTACCGGGTCGGACCTGGAAATGGAGTGGAACTACTGGCACGCGCCCCTGCCGGCCTTCGAAAATAACCGCCTCGCGCCTCCCGTCTTGCCATCCAAGGAGACAGACGCAGTCGAGCGCTCCCTGCGGCTGGTGAATTCCGAGCCCGTCGGCAGGCGAGTCCTGTCGAAGGAGGCGGACGCTCCGCGGAGTTTCGCGGATTTCGATCGCTTGACCGATTCGTCGTTCTCGCAAGTGATCACATGGCTGGTGGCCGGACTGGCGGTGACTCTATTGTGGACGGTGCGCCTTCCCCCGCACCATCAAAGACACCACCAGGGGATTGCGGCGCCCTCCCCGGCCTTTCGTTCCCCGCGGAACCTGCATATCCAGCGCCATCCAAGCGTCGTCATCCGGTAGATCCGCCGCCATCGCCGGCCGCCGCTGTAACTCGGCCGCAGGCGCGGTCGCGCGCAACGGATTCAGCTTCGCCCCTCCCCGGACCGGCGGACGGCGCGGCAGGCCCAGCGCATGCCGGCAGCCGGAATGGGGCGTGCGGCGCCAACCCATCCGCGCGCTGTGGGTGCGGGACGCCGTCCCCTTCCGGAGGTGGCATCGATTTTTATTGAAACATGAAAGGGCTATACGAGGGTTCGACGCCACTCCGCGAGTCCGTGGATCACGACCTCGTCGAGCCATGCTCCGTATCGCTTTTGCACCTCGGCCAGAGGCTCCTGGTAGCTGATCCGGAAGATGTCGTCGGCAAGGGGAATTGGCGGCTTGTCGCCGGTCTTAAAATACGCGGCCGCGACAAGCAAACCTCTGAACGCCGGCCCGACGCCATGGAACGACACCACAATCCTGCTAACGGCGTCATTGGATGTAAGGTTAGCGGCCAGCGATTGCTGGTAGTCGGAGGTATTCGGGTCGTACTTTAGTCTTTCGGCAATCGTCCGAAGTTCGTCGGCTGGAACAGCGCCCAGCGGACCGGCCTGGAACTTGAAGTCTGAATTGACTCGTGCAATGTCACTCGACAGCTTAGCCGTGACTGAATTGAATCTGGTGAGGGTCTCGTTAGCCAAAACATCCGCGTGTTCCTTGGCAGCCAGATACTCGGCAGGAATGATCCTGCCCAGATGCAGTAACAAGTCGCGGGTTACCGCTAGCGCCTCCTCGACTGAGGCAACCGGTTGAACATCTGCCGCCTTACCGATCGCCTTCGTCAGGGCGCGCTTTTGAATCTTCGAGAACAACCGAACCAAGGGGGTCAGGTCCCCGTCGTCGGCGGACTCCAACGCGGCAATATACTGCTCCCGGTCGTCACGATTGACCACCAGCGGGAAAAAACCCCGCTTGATAAAGATCAAGCTCGCGAGCGCTCTGGCCACGCGCCCATTGCCATCCTGAAACGGATGAATCTGCGTGAACCCGTGATGCAGCCATGCCGCTTCCACCTGCGGCCAAACCCGGCGCTCGTTGTGTTGGCGATGGTATTCAATCAGGCGATCCATCTCCGAGGCCACGTGCTCCGGCGGGCAATACTCGTGCGACGCGCCATCGGGACGGGTCGGATTGTTTGGCGTCTTCTTGTATGCGCCCTTCTCACGCTGCGTCTCAAAAGCCGTTCCGAATTGGTTAAAGACGACCACTGTCTCCTGCGTGCGCGACAGCGCTGCGTGAAGCTCTTTCACATACCCCGTGGTCAGCGCGCGTTCGCCGGTCACAAACGCAAATAGTCCCTCCAGAACTTCGGCGTGCGCCTGTATGATCCGCGCTACCAGCTCGGGATCCCGGTTGCTGGCATCGTGAGGGATGTATGAGGAATCGATGCCGCGCTCGATGAGCGTCTGCGTGATGCCGCGGTCCAGCGTATACACGCCCTCGATAATGCCTGTTTCAATGGCCCACTCCCGCTTGAGTTCCGTACTGAAATCGAGAACTGCCTTGCAATCGAGCCGCTCTTTCTCCTTGGCCCAAACCTCCGCCAGCGATTCGAGTTCACGGTCTCGCAGCGGGTCGAGTTCCTGAGGAAGATCGGCAATCTCCCTCCATCTGTAGGCGGGCTCGGGCATAGGCTAGTTCCCAGGGTACCGCCAAGCCCGCTCAGCGGCTACAATAAAGGTAATGCGGTGCTGTCTGTTGCTGGCGCTTGGCGCCTTCGCTCTTTTCGCCGCCGGATCTCCGTCTCCGGACACCCTGCGCGGCAAATTGGCCATACACGAAAATGCCCCGGCCACGGTGGAAACCCCCGACCACAAAACCGTCACGCTGGATGGCGACGAGACCACCCTGAAGGTGCTCACGGATCGGCGCCTGAACGGCTTTCAGATCGAGGCCAAGGGGAAATTCACGGCGCCGGGGAAATTCACCATCGGGCCGAGCTACCAGCACTCGCTTCTGGTGCGCCAGAACGGTAAGCTGAAGATGATCACTTACTGGTGCGATGTATGCTCGATACGCGACTACACTCCCGGACCATGCCGCTGCTGCCAGAAGGAAACCATTCTCGATTTGCGCGATCCCGACGCTCCCGAAGGCAAGTGAAGGCGGCGGGCGCGGTCGCGCTGCTGCTTCCCCTTATGAGCCAAGTGACACAAGCCGCGGCGAACTATTCCGCGCACAAAACGATGGTGGATGGCATCGAGGTGCTGCAACTGGCCGATGCCTCGCGCCACATGCAAGTGTCGATCGCGCCGTCCATCGGCAACATGGCCTATGAGATCGCCGTCAACGGCAAGAACGCCCTGTGGTTCCCCTTTCACAGCCTGGCGGATTTTAAAGCCCAGCCGGTGTTCTGCGCAATTCCGTTTCTGGCGCCATGGGCCAATCGCATCGATGGCGACGCGTATTGGGCCAACGGGCGCCACTATCTGCTCAATCCCGATTTGGGCAACCTGCGCCGCGACGCCCACCAGAAGCCCATCCATGGGATTCTGAATTTTTCGCCGGCGTGGCAGGTGCAGTCGCTGGGCGCGGACGAGCAGTCGGCGTGGGCGGCGAGCCGCGTCGATCTTTCCACCCATCCCGAGATGATGGCGCAGTTCCCGTTCGCCCAGACCATCACCATGACGTACCGCCTGGCGAACGGGGAAGTGGAAGTCGAAACCAGCATCGAGAACCACTCCGCGGAACCGCTGCCGGTGGCCATCGGTTTTCACCCCTACTTCCAGTTGCACGATGCGCCGCGCGACCAGTGGAAGGTGCATCTGGCGGCGCGGCAGCACCTGGTATTGAACAGTATGCTGATACCCACCGGCGAAACCAGGCCCATGGACCTGCCGGATCCCTACCAGCTCGTTTCCACCAACCAGTTGGACGACGTCTTCACCGACCTGGTGCGCGGCGCCGATGGCCGCGCGCGGTTTTGGGTGGAGGGGAAGAAGGAGCGCATCACGGTGGTCTACGGACAGCGCTACCCCGTGGCCGTGGCTTATGCGCCGCCGGAACGCGAGTTCATCTGCTTCGAGCCCATGGCGGCCATCACCAATGCCTTCAACCTGGCGCATGCGGGCATCTACAAGGACCTGCAGAGCGTACCCGCGGGTGGAATCTGGAAAGAAAGTTTTTGGATTGTGCCCTCGGGGTTCTAGCCGTAAGGTAGCCCGAGGGCAGTACAAAACCGGCCGATTGGTCCTGTTACAAAAACCTGGCAAGTGCGATAACAGTCATGTCAGACCATGGGTTATCGTCACCTATCCATTTGTTGCAGATGCGGCCAGGCCCCTAGCCGCATCGATGAAGTCGGTCTTACCGACGACCACGAGATCGTGATCCACTGGTGGTGCGAGGAATGCAAGCGCGTGGTCTACGCTTCGAAATCGCTCGTCGATTGCTGGCGCGACTGCCCACCCACCGCGACCATCGCGGAATCCGGCCGCGAGATCCCGGAAGAAGCGTTGCAATCGGCATTCGACGCCCAGTTTCTGCAAAAACTGGGCATTAGCGACGAATAAGGTGAGGTAAGCTTGCCGGCTGGGCGCCGCGCCGCGCCGACAGGCCGGGAGGCCTGTCCTACTCAGTTTTCCGTGGGCGTCTTTTCCACTTTGTCGATCACCAGGAACGTGAGCGGGAGTTTGCGCGGTTCCAGCTTCAGCCCCAGTTCCTGGATGGCTCTGAAAATGGACCCGGTGCCGGGGTCGGACGCGGCGTCGGCCGGATGGTCGGAAGCGGCGCCTCCGCCGGCCGGAGGCACGGCAGCGCCGGCGTTGCGGGCGGCGTTCATCATGTCCTGCATGGAAAGCTCAATCGCCACGTCGTACTTGCCCTTCAATTCCGTCATGTCCACGATGGGCCGGTCCACCAGCGGGCTCAGGCCCTCCGCCAGCAGCGGCATGTCGGCATTGGTGATCTCCAGATGCATCGACTTGCCGTCGGGAGACATGGTCATTTTTTGCTGGTGGCCCTGGCCGTCGTTGATCACGGCTCCGTTCTTGCCCTGCTGGATGGTGGCCTGGTTGCTGCCGCTGACGCCGGGGCCTTCTACGTCGGCTGCGGCTGCGGCTGCGGATTCCTTCATTTTGATTCCGGTCTTGGCCACCACCAGCGCGTAGACCGGCCGCTCTTTGGTATCTTTGTGCAATTCCAGCTTGAAGCGCTCCGCCAGAAGCGCCTGCAGCATTTTCGGCACGTCGTCCTTAGTGGCGCCGTGCGGCATGTTGGCGATGATGTCGAAGCGCGGTCCGGCCACGGGCGTCATCCAACCGGGTCCCTGCACCTGGTACGTCTTCACGTCGTAGGCTTTGCAGATCAACTGCAGCAGCGAGAAGTTGCCGATATCCACGTGGGCGCCATCGATCTTCATGCCGACGTGAATTTTGCCGGCTTGCACCATGGCGGGCGTAACCGGCGCGGATTCCTTAATGGACGCGACGTCGAACGCCAGCGGGGCAGCCGGTGCGGCGGGCGGCGCTTGCGCAGGCAGGGATGCTACCAGGGCCATGCCGAGACCAATGGCCGCGCATACGGCTGGTTTTTTCATGATAGGGATATTGTCCGATATGGCGGTGCCGCGTGCAAGCCGCTACATCACCGGCCCTACCGACTTTTGCCGCGTTCCCATTCTTGAAAAGAGTAAGCGATATTGGGCCGGCGGCCGGCGCGGGACCCCCGGCCAGGTTGCCCGCGCCTGGCGGCCGATTTGCTTTTGCCACCGGCTTGCTGTTACGGTGGGGCTTCCATGTCCATGCCCGTTCTCAGCCGGGAAGAGGAACTCTACTGGCTGGCTTTGAAGCTCATCCCGGGACTGGGAACGCGAACTTCGGCCAAATTGCTCGACCGGTTTCGCACTCCCCAGGCGGTGTTCCGCGCCACCCGTACGGAGCTGGAGGCGGCCGGCATCGGCGGCGCGGTGGCGCAATCCATCGCGAGCGGCTGCACCTTCGAAGACGCGGCGGCGCAGCATGAAAAAATGCTGGCCGCGGGAGCCGTGCTGGTGAGCATGGGCGACCCGGCCTATCCGCGGCTGCTGCGCGAGATCTTCGATCCGCCGATTGCGCTTTTCGCCCGCGGCCGTTTGGAATTGTTGCAATCCCTGACCCTCGCGGTGGTCGGCACGCGGCGGCCCACGCCCTACGGGTTGGCGGTGGCGGAACGGCTGGCGGGGGATCTGGCGCATGCCGGGCTGAGCATTGCGAGCGGCATGGCGCGCGGCGTGGATACCGCCGCACACAAAGGGGCGCTGGCCGCCGGAGGCGATACCATCGCGGTTCTGGGCTGCGGGGTAGATGTCGTCTATCCCACTGAAAATAAAAAGCTGGCGGCGGAAATCGCGGCTCAGGGGCTGCTCCTTTCGGAGTTCCCCATGGGCGCCACGGCATTTCCGCAGAATTTTCCCATCCGCAATCGGATTATCAGCGGATTGAGCGTCGGAGTGCTGGTGGTCGAAGGAGCTCAGTACAGCGGTTCGGCCATTACGGCGAAGCTCGCGATGGATCAGGGGCGGGAGGTTTTCGCCGTCCCCGGGAACATTACGAACAAACTAAGCTGGGGACCTAACTTATTGATAAAACAGGGGGCCCGGTTGATTCAGGACTGGAATGACGTAGTCAGCGAACTGCCTCCGGAGGCGCGCCGGCAGCTCATCGAAAAAGGGCGCCGGCGGATTCTCGAAGAAGGCGGTGCATCCGAACAGGGCCGGCAGGCATCCTTATTAGGTAGTGCCTCAGAAGTGGGTCCGGCGGCCCGGCGGGCGCTCGAAATCCTGCAAGTGGATGCCGCCATACATCTGGACGATCTCCTTGAAAAAATTGAAGATACCTCGCCTTCCGAGCTCATTGCCGCGCTTTTCGAACTGGAAATGCTGGGGCTGGTAAAGCAACTCCCCGGCAAGAATTTTGTTAAAGTGTGGTAAGTTCACAGGGTAACCTGCAAGGGCGGCGGAGAGCGCCGCATTCCGAAAGTCTCATATGCCAAAAGCTCTGGTAATCGTGGAATCGCCTGCGAAGGCGAAGACCATCAACAAATACCTGGGCAAGCAGTACGTTGTCAAAGCTTCGCTCGGCCATATCAAGGATCTTCCCAAGAAAGACCTGGCGGTGGATATCGAGCACGGTTTCGAGCCGCGCTACGAAGTCATCGAGGGGAAAAAGAAGCTCATCCACGAGTTGAAACAGGCCGCCAAAAGCGTAGAAAACGTGTACCTCGCGGCCGACCCGGACCGTGAAGGCGAGGCCATCTGCTATCACCTGCAGGAAGAACTGCGCGATGGCAAGAAGAACGGGCCGCACATCTTCCGCGTGATGTTCAACGAAATCACCAAGAAGGCCATCGAGAAGGCTTTTGAAAAGCCCGGCCAGGTGAACGTTGCCCTGGTGGACGCGCAGCAGGCGCGGCGCGTGCTGGACCGCCTGGTGGGCTATAAAATCTCGCCGCTTTTGTGGGATAAAGTGCGGCGCGGGCTTTCCGCGGGGCGCGTGCAGACGGTGGCGCTGCGGGTGATTGTGGAACGCGAGCGCGAAATCCGCGCCTTCCTAGCCAGGGAATACTGGACGATCGATGCCGATCTGCATGCCAGGAAGCCGCCCGTGCTGGTCACGCGGCTGCTCCGCATCGGCGAGGGCAACGCCGAGATCGGCTCCGCAGCGGCGGCCGGCGATGTGGTGGCGCAGCTCGAGGGCGCCCCGTACATCGTCAAGAGCGTGGCCACGCGCGAAAAGAAGCGCAACCCCGTCGCCCCGTTCATCACTTCCACGTTGCAGCAGGAGGCTTCGCGCAAGCTGCGGTTCAGCGTGAAGCGCACCATGATGCTGGCGCAGCGGCTGTATGAAGGCGTGGAGGTCGGCAAGGAAACGGTCGGCCTGATCACGTACATGCGCACGGATTCGACGCGCGTTTCCGACGACGCCGTCGCCGACGCGCGCCATTACATCGGCGAGCGCTACGGCCGCGAATTTCTGCCCGACGCGCCCAACGTCTACAAATCCAAAAAAGACGCCCAGGACGCGCACGAAGCCATCCGGCCCACCTCCCAGGCCTATGCGCCCGAGACCGTCGAGCACTACCTGGCGGAAGACGAAATGAAGCTCTACCGGCTCATCTGGAACCGCTTCGTGGCGTGCCAGATGATGCCGGCGCTATACGACCAGACCACCATCGACGTTACGGCCGCCGGTAAGAACGGCGTCGATTACACCTTCCGCGCCACCGGATCGGTGCTGAAGTTCGAAGGCTTCCTCAAGGTTTACCAGGAGGGCAAGGACCAGGCCGACGAAGAGGACGAGGAGATGCGGCATCGGCTGCCGCAGGTGGCCGAAGGCGAGCCTTTGCGCTTTAAGACCATCCGTCCCGACCAGCACTTCACCGAGCCGCCGCCGCGCTACAACGAAGCCACCCTGGTGAAGCGCCTGGAAGCCGATGGCGTGGGGCGTCCTTCGACTTACGCTTCCATTCTTTCCACCATTCAGGAGCGCGAGTACGTCAAGAAGGAAGGCGGGAGATTCACGCCCACCGAACTCGGCATGGTGGTGATCGACCTGCTGCTGGAGAGCTTCGACGACATCTTCGAGGTGAAGTACACCGCGCGGATGGAAGAGGAGCTGGACGAAATCGAAGAAGGCAAGCTCGACTGGCGGCAGGCCATGAGCGAGTTTTACGAGCGCTTCGACAAAGACCTGAAGCACGCCGAAGAGCACATGACGGACGTCAAGCGGATGGAGAAACCCACCGACCTGACGTGCGAAAAATGCGGCAAGCCGCTGGTCATCAAGTGGGGCAAGCACGGCAGCTTCATCGCTTGCACCGGGTACCCGGATTGCACCTACACGCGCGAGCTGACGGTGGATCTGCCGGACGTCGATAAGGCGGATCTCTCCGAGCAGGGCGAAGAAGAATACTGCGAAAACTGCGGCCGGCCGATGGTGTTGAAGAAGGGCCGCTTCGGAACGTTTCTGGCCTGCACCGGCTATCCCGATTGCAAAACCACCAAGCAGATCGGCGGCACGCAGAAGAAGCCCGACCAGCCGCTGGACGAAAAATGCCCGCAGTGCGGCAACAACCTGGTGCTGAAGAGCGGCCGCTTCGGCGAATTCACGGCTTGCAGCAACTACCCGGCCTGCAGATACGTGAAGCAGAAAACCATCGGAGTGAAGTGCCCGGATTGCTCGGAGGGCGAGATCATCGAGCGGCGCTCCAAGAAGGGCAAGACCTTCTACGGCTGCAACCGCTATCCCGATTGCACGTTCGTGGCATGGGGCAAACCGGTGCCGGAAAAGTGCCCCGAGTGCGGCAGCTCGTACATGGTCGAGAAGTGGCTGAAGGCCGGCCCGGTGTGGCAGTGTCCCAACGCGGACTGCAAGCATAAACAGCCCGCGCCGGAAACGGCCGCGGCGAAATAGCGTCGAATCAAACCTGAAACTCCTGAATATGGTAGAGTAGGCGCATGGCGCGTCTTTTCCAATGGAGTGAAACGCATGCGATCTTCGTGCCGGAGATCGATGCGGAGCATCGCAATTTATACCGCGCCGGCGCCGGGTTGGATCGCGCCGTGGCCGCCGGAGTGAAAGCGCCGCAACTGAAAGAGATGGTGCGCGCGGCCGTCTCGGCGGCGGAAGACCATTTCGCGCACGAAGAGCGCTTGATGCGCGCCGCGCATTACTCCGGCCTCGCGTGGCACAAACAGCAGCACGATGGGACCCGCAGGCGGCTCAAGGACTTCGCGCGGCGCGTGGAGGCGGGGGATAAGCCGGCCGTCCGCGAGCTGCTGGATTTTCTGGCCCCGTGGATGCGCGACCATGTCGGCCTGGCGGACCGCATGATGGGCGCGTATTTGCGCAACCAGCAGCGGCTGCGCGCGGTGGCGTAGTAGCCCTGGTTTTTCCCCTGGCTGGCCAAGCCACGGCGCAGCGCTTACAATAGGCATTCGGCCATGGACCAGGATGACGCAATCGCCGGGTTTGCACGGCAGATCGATGCCGCGCGAAAAACCGAGCGCTTCCTGGTGGATCCCCATGAGGTCGCGAAACTGCGCCGCCGCGGCGCCTGCGAATTGCACCGCGTTTGCGCGGAATTCGTCGCTTCCGTGAACCGGCACTTGCCGGAGGCGCCGCTGGATCTTTCGCCGGCCGCCTACCCGCCCGAGTCCTACCAGGAGCCCGGCGTCAACCTGATCCAGATTGCTTCGCAGGGCCGCCAGATGCAGATCGCATTCTCCGCCCCCGCCAAGCTGGTCTCGACGGACAAGTACCTGGTTCCGTACGTTCTGGAAGGGGAGATCCGCAGCTATAACCAGAGCATGCTCGAGCGCTTCGAGGTTTTGAGCCGGCTGCTGTTCTTCTGCGTGGAGGCGGGGACCGCGGATTGGCGCTTCTTCGATTGGCGCACCCGCCACACCGGGCCGGTGGACGGCGAACTGCTGGTGAGCCTGATGAAGCCGCTCTTCTGAGCCGTGGAGCGGTCCGCCCGGCCCGCATCGCCTACAGCGCCGCCACGAAAAACGTGCGCCCTTCGCCAAGCTGTCCGGCCATGCCCAAGTCGCCGGCGTCGTAGCAGGAGATTTCGGTGAATCCGGCGTTCTCCAGCGCATCGCCGATTTCGCCGCCCGTGTAGCAGTGCTCCAGAATGGTGGCGTCGGCGCGGCGCCACTGGCCCTCGATCAGGCGAAACATGGTCGCGGTGCATTGCGCGCGGCGCGTGCGGAAATCGAAGCCGGCCCCGGTGATGGCCAGGACGTGATCCTCGCGCACCAGCGCGAAGGATTCGCCCCAGTGCGTCTGGTACGCGTCCTCCAGCAGCATGTCGAAAGCCAGGACGCCGCCGGGTTCCAGGCTCGCGGCGATGCCGGCGAACGCGGCGCGCAGGTCGGCGATCTCCAGCAGATGATTCAGGGAATCGAAGGTCGAGACGGCTGCGTCGAAGCGGCCCGGCATATGGAAACCGGCGGCGTCGGCCACTTCGAAATGGGCTTGCGGGACGTTGCGGCGCGCGCAGGCGATCATGGCGGGCGAGGCGTCCAAGCCCCAAACCTGGTAGCCGCGCGCGCTGAGCAGTCCGGCCAGGTATCCGGTGCCGCAGCAGACATCCAGAATGCGGGCGCGCTCGGGAAGGCGCGGCAGCCAGATGCGCTCCAGGATGGGGAACGCCACGCTGTGGAAGTCTTCGTTCCAGTAACGGTCGTAGAACCAGGCGAAATCGTCGTACGCAGCCATCTTCTGGTTCAGCATGGCATACTGGAGGTTTCCATGCGCAGAGAATTAGCCATCATTTTCAGTGCGGCGGCGTGCCTGGTTCTGGCGGGCTGTTCGCAATCCGACAACGCCGCCAAAGAGCAAGCGGCCATACCGGCCAAGGACCAGCAGGCGCCGGATGTGTTCCGCGTCGACTTCGACACCTCCAAGGGACCCGTGGTGGTGGAGATCCATCGCGATTGGGCGCCCAATGGAGTGGACCATTTTTATACGCTGGTGAAGACCGGCTATTACGACGGCACGCGCTTCTACCGCGTGCTGCGCGATTTCGTGGCGCAGTTCGGCATCGCGGCCGATCCCGGGACCAACGCGCTGTGGAGCAACGCCAGCATTCCCGACGACCGGGTGCGGCAGAGCAACGTGCGCGGCACCCTGACGTATGCGGCCACCTCGATGCCCAATTCGCGCACCACGCAGCTCTTCTTCAACCTGCGCAACAATTCGCCGCTGGACGCCAAAGGCTTCGCGCCCATCGGCAAAGTGGTCAGCGGAATGGATGCGGTGGACAGCTTCTACAATAGCTACGGCGAGACCTCGCCCAGCGGGCAGGGGCCGGACCCGACGAAGATGGAGCAGCAGGGGAATTCATATCTGGACGACCATTTTCCGCGGTTGGACTACATCAAGAAGGCGGCCATTCAGTGATATAGTAAAGATGACTCTGCCCCCATGCGAAGGGGACCAGGAAGTTACCAATACAGGGTCAAATTGGATCGACGTGACCCGGCGGGGGCAAAACCCGCCGGGTTTTTTCGTGGGGTGGGGCGATGGAAGACGCGGAATGCCAACCGTTAAGAACATTCCCGGACCCTTCCGGTTTTTCTTTTACAGTTTCGACTGCAACGAGCCCGGGCACTCAACCTGGAGACGATTTTGGAGGCTTGGCATGAGCACTGCGGCTAACGTCGACGCTCGTATTCAAACTGTTGCGGTCACCGAGGATACGATCACTGCCCAGTTGTCGGACGGCCGGAGGATCAGCGTTCCACTGGTATGGTCATGGCGACTCTGTGAGGCTACTCCCGAGCAGCGTGAAAGATTCGAGATCATCGGCAACGGTTCGGGGATACGCTGGCCTGACATTGACGAGGACATAAGCGCGGAAGGCATGCTCCACGGAACCCCGGCGCGAAGACCCGCGAGTCACCACCCAGGTCGCAAGAGTTAGCGATCGATGGACGGGCCTGGCAATCGCGGCTGCAAGAGGCCGCCCGGGCAGCGAGCGTTGCAAAACCGCGATTCGTCGAACCCGCGCGTGGCGTAGGACACTACCCGTGGTTGCCAGCGACGGGCCAGCCGGTTTAAACTGAATCAACCGGATGCGCGTCTGTAGCACGATTGGGTTGGCATGTTCCATCACGTGCCTGTTTCTCGCTCCGCCTGCCTCCAAAGCCGCCGACGCTGCGTTTCAAGCCGCCGTCGATCCCGTGTTTCGCACCGTCTGCATGGGCTGCCACAATGCGCGGCTGGCCTCCGGCGGATTGAACATCCAGCCGTTTCTGGACCCCAAATCGCTCACGGAAAGCCGCGATGGCTGGGATATCATTCTGCAAAAATTGCGCGCCGGCGAGATGCCGCCGAAGGGCGTTCCGCGGCCCGCCAAGCTGGATGCGCTGCTGGCGTACGCGCAGGGACGCCTGGACGAGATCGATAAAAGCGTCAAACCCGATCCCGGTCATGTGGTGGCTCACCGGCTGAATCGCTACGAGTACTCCAATACCGTGCGCGATCTGCTGGGGGTGGATTACCAGGCGGTGAGAACCTTTCCCACCGACGATTCCGGCTACGGCTTCGACAACATCGGCTCGGTGCTCACCATCTCGCCGCTGTTGATGTCGAAGTATATGAACGCGGCGCAAAAAATCGCGTCGCGCGCCATGGGAATCGACCCGCTGCCCAAGCCCATCGAGGTGGAGTATTCCGGCCGCAACCGGAATATCGTCAAGCCCCAGCGCGGTGCGATCGAAGCCCGTGTCCGCATCGATTTCGACGGCGACTACACCATCCGCTTCGGCTTGCCGGGCGAACGCGGCGCGGACGCCAAGCCCGTCGAAATGGCGCTTTCCGTGGACGGCCAGGTGGTGCGCACCATCAGCGTGGAAACCAAACCCTCGAAGCTGGTGTATTTCGACCCTTATTCCGAAGAGAAGATGACGGTGCATCTCACCGAAGGCGAGCACACCGTGCGGGCGGCTTTCCTGAACGACGACTTCGCCGCCAACCTGACGCCCAAGGAATACGGCGACAGGAAGAAAAACAAATATCCGGATTCGATGACGCTGGTGGGGCCGTTTGCCTCCGCCGGCGAGAGCGCCAGCCGCCGGAAGATTCTGATTTGCGATCCGAATTCCGGCCCCGCCTGCGTGCAGAAGATTATCGCCAACCTGGCCATGCGGGCGTATCGCCGGCCGGTCACCGCGCGGGAGACGGCGGCGATTTTGCATTTCGTGGACTTCGCGCGCGCCCAGGGACAAAACGTCGAGCAGGGGATTCAACTCGCCATTCAGGCGATTCTGGTTTCGCCGGGCTTCCTTTTCAAAATCGAAAACAGATCGGCCGCTCCGCACCCTATTTCGGACTACGAACTGGCTTCGCGCCTGAGCTATTTCCTGTGGAGTTCCATGCCCGACGACGAGTTATTCGCTCTCGCCGCGCAAGGGAATCTGCGCCAGGCCGCGGTGCTCGACGGGCAGGTGAAGCGCATGCTGGCCGACAGCCGCTCCAGCGCGTTAGCTTCCAATTTCGCCGGACAATGGCTGGAGACGCGGAATCTGGACGTGGTGAAGCCGGACCCGGAGAAATTTCCCCAATGGAACGCCGATCTGCGCGACGCCATGAAGACCGAGACGCGCATGTTTTTCGAATATGTGCTGCGCGAGAACCGTCCCATCATGGATTTTCTGGACGCGCGCTACACGTTTTTGAACGAGAGGCTGGCGAAATTTTACGGCATCCCGGATGTGCAGGGAGCGGAATTCCGGCGCGTGGATCTGGCGACCGGCCAGCGCGGCGGCGTGCTGGGCCAGGCGGCCGTGCTCACGGTTTCCAGCTATCCCACGCGCACCAGCGTGGTGCTGCGCGGCAAATTCATCCTGGATAACATTCTGGGCTCGCCCGTGCCGCCGCCGCCGCCGGACGTTCCCCCGCTGGACGAAGCGTCGGTGGGAAAAACCGCTTCGCTGCGCCAGCAAATGGAGAAGCATCGCGCCGATCCGGCCTGCGGCGTCTGCCACAACAAAATGGATCCGCTGGGGTTTGGCCTGGAAAACTACAATGCCATCGGGCAATGGCGCACCAGGGACGGGAATTTTCCGGTGGATGCAACCGGCACTCTGCCCAGCGGCAAAGCCTTCGCGAATCCCGCCGAGATGCGCAGCGCGCTCACCACCGGGCTGCCCGAGTTTGCGCAATGTCTCACGCAAAAGATGCTGACGTACGCGCTGGAGCGGGGCCTGCTTCCCTACGACCGGCGCGCGGAGCGGGAGATCGACCGCCAGCTTGCGAATTCGAACTACGCGTTCCAGAGTTTGATTTACGGAATTGTGCACAGCCTGCCGTTTCAGCAATCCCGCGGCGAGGCGCCGGCGCCGCGGACGGCCATGGCCGGAAAAACCGATCTGAAGGAGCCCGCAAAATGACCATGATCGAACGAAAAGCGCTCGCGCGCCGGACGTTTTTACGCGGCATGGGCGCCGCCGTGGCGCTGCCTTTTCTGGATGCGATGGCGCCGGCTCTAGCGGCCGCGCCCAAGGCGCCCGTGCGCATGGCGATGGTCTACGTACCCAACGGCCTGATCATGCAGGGTTGGAACCCCAGCTACGAAGGGCCTCTCCAAATCCTGCCGCGCACGCTGAAATCCATGGAGCCGCTGAAGGATGATATCCTGCTGCTCGGCAACCTGACGCACAACGTCGGCCGCGCGCTGCTGGATGGCGCGGGCGATCATGGCCGCTGCTGCGGCAGCTATCTCACCGGCGTGCACGTAAAGAAATCGCTGGTGGACATCCGCGCCGGCACCTCTTTCGACCAGCACGTCGCCGCCCGCGTGGGGGCGAACATGCGCTTTCCTTCGCTCGAAATCGGCATGGAAGACGGACGCCAGGCGGGCGATTGCGATTCCGGTTATTCCTGCGCCTACACCAATAACCTCGCCTGGAAAAGCGAAACCGTTCCGCTGCCGCCCACGCTCAATCCGCGCGATCTGTTCGAGCGGCTCTTCGGCGATGGCGTTCCCATGAGCCCCCAGGCGCGCGCGCGGCAGACGCTCTACCGCCGCAGCATCCTCGACTTCGTGAACGAATCCACGCGCACGCTGGAAACCAAACTCGGGCCCGACGACCGGCGCAAGCTCGACGAGTATCTTTCCTCCATTCGCGAAATCGAACGCCAGGTCGAAGCCGCCGAAAATTCCAACCGGCAGATCGATCCGAATATGGATAAGCCTTACGGCGTTCCCGGGGATTTCGCCGAGCACTTCAAGCTGATGACCGATATGATCACGGTGGCGTTCCAGGCCGATATGACGCGCGTGGTTACGTTCCTGGTAACCCGCGAGGGATCTTCGCGCGCGTATCGCGAGATCGGCATTCCCGACGGGCATCATCCGCTGACGCATCACCGCAACCTGCCCGAACTGATCGAGAAGGTGTCGCAGATCAACCAGTATCATATGGAGCAGTTCGCCAAGTGGGTTACCAGGTTGAAGGGCGTGCGCGAGGGCGAAAGCTCGCTGCTGGATCACTCGGTGATCGTTTATGGCGCGGGCCTCTCCGATGGAAACCGCCATCTGCACGAAGATCTGCCCACGCTGATCGCGGGCCGCGCGGGCGGAGCGTTCCGGACGGGACGCCGCATTGTTTACCGCCGGGAAACTCCCATGTGCAACCTGCACCTGACCATGATGGACCGGATGGGCGTGCACATGGAGGAGTTCGGCGATTCCACCGGCCGGCTGGAAGGCCTCGACCTGACTTAGCCTATGCAGTTTCCAGGCGCGGGACCTCCGCCGTGCGGCGTGCTCTTCGACAGCGCCTTCGATCGCATCGACGATCTGCTGGCCATGGCTTTGCTCTACGGCTTGGACGGCAAGGGCGAAATGCGCATGGCGGCGGTCACCGTGTGCCGCGCGGATTTTGCGGCCGCTCAATTCTGCGAGGTCGTGCGGCGATTCTATGCGGGCGCGGGAGCGGCAGGCGGGTTCGGAGCTTCCTTTCCCATCGGCCTGGCCGCGGGACAGGCGAAGCCGCTGCCCGTGTTCCCCGCGCTGCTGGCGAAGACCGGCGACGATGGCGCGCGGCTCTACAAACCGGACATCGAAAACTTCACCGATACGGGTGACCCGGCCACCGTGCTGCGCAATGCGCTAACCGCCTCGCAGCCGCGCAATTCGATCGTGATCGCGGGCGGGCCTTTAACCACGCTGGCGCGGCTGCTGGAATTGCGCGGATCCAAGGAGACGATTGCGCTGAACGTGCGGCGCCTGGCGATTGCCGCCGGCCCGTGGATCGCGGCCGACGCCCAATCGGCGCAGCGCGTCTTCGACGATTGGCCCACGCCGATTTACGCCGCGAGCGCGGAGTTGGGCGCGGCGCTGCGGTTCCCGGCCGGCAGCATCGAGAAGGATTTTGCGTGGTCGAAGGCGCATCCGGTGGCGGATGCCTATAGGGCATTCCATGCGATGCCCTACGACGCGCCCGTGCCCGGCATGGATGCGGCGCTGTATGCGGTTCGCCCCGACGCCGGTTATTTCAAACTCTCCGGCCCGGGGATATTTCGAGCCAGCGCCGCGGGACTGGAATTTACGCCTTTCGCGCAGGGCAGGCATCAACTTCTCTTGCCCGACGAAGCGCAAGCCGGCGCGGCTCTCACGGCCATGATCGAACTGGCCAGCGCCAAGCCAGTGGTTCGCGGGCGCCGTGGGCCGCGGCCGGATGCCAACGCGGATAAACAGCCGCCCATTAAGAAGCTGTAAGTAAGACTGCATTTCCGGGGCGCCAACCGTTAGGCCTGACCGAGCTCGACCAAGAAACCGGGCGGCCAACGTCGGCGGGCCGAGACGTTCGGTCCACGCGCTGAACAAGGGTCGAGAAAACCGGCAGATGATATTCGCATTCGATGAACTGCATCCTTGCGATGCGCCAACGACGGGGAAAAGGAGTTCGTGCGCAAGCCGTAACGGCTGGAAATCGGTCCCGATTACGGCGCGATTCCCCTGACAGTTGTCGAGGAAGAGATCAGTCTCGCTAAGTCAATTCCTCGAGCAACTCCACGTCCTTAAGCAGAAGATCGCTCACGACGTCGCCCAGATCGCGTCCCTTCTTTTGGGCGATGCGCTCCAGGCGCTTCTGTAGGCGCCCATCTAAATAGATGGGCAACCGCACGCTGGCTCCCTTACGGTAGAATTTCCCCCGCTCCGCGTTGGAAAAATCGTAATGCTTCATTTTAACTGCCGGAGCAAAGGCCCCACCGCCAGGTCCTCATCAATCAAAGGCCAGTGGATGCCGTAACCGGAGGGCGAGAGTTCCGCTCGGCTTCGTTCAACGGGAGATGCGTGAGCAAGCCGTTCGGAGCACAGTTCCCAGGGAATCGCGACGGACTCGTCTTCCGTTATCACAATGAGCGCTTCGGCTGTGGTTTCGATGGCTCTTGCCAAAACCGGTTTTGTCTTACTCTGCACGGTCCCCTCCAAAATGTTCCCGCCAAGCGGCAACAATCTGATCGAAATGCTCAAAAATGATCTGGCGCACCTCGCGCCGCAGACGCGGTGTGCAATTGAATTCAAACTCCTCGGCGATGTCGAAGAGCTCCGGATCTCCTAATCGCATGCACGTGCATCGGCTCATTGCCCTCGTTCGAATAGAAATGAAATCGCCAGCCGCGCACATAAAGAATGGTGGGCATCGGTTCGCAATTCCATTATAGGAAGTCTCGAATACCCTACGCCCCCGCTTCCGCCGCGTGGATCTCCTGCAAGCTCCACACCCGAATCGGGTCGCGCAGCTTGGCCGCTACCGCGTCGGCCGCCGCTTTGGCGCCGCTCATCGTCGTGATGCACGGCACGCGGTACATCACTGCGCTGCGGCGGATGGCCTTCTCGTCGGCGAAGCTGGGAGCGCCGGTAGTCGTGTAGATGGCCAGTTGCACGCCCGCGCCTTTGAGCAGGTCCACCACGTTGGGGCGGCCTTCGTTCACTTTGAAAACCGTCTTGCAGCGCAGTCCGGCGGCGCGCAAGGCGCTGGCGGTGCCGCGCGTCGCGACCAGTTGAAAGCCCAGCTCGGCGAAGCGGCGCGCCACCTCGACGGCCTCCGGCTTGTGACGGTCGTTGACGCTGATGAAGATGGCGCCTTTTTCGGGCAGCGGGCTGCCGGCGGCGATCTGCGCCTTGAGAAACGCTTCGCCGAAATTCATCCCCACTCCCATGACCTCGCCGGTGGAGCGCATCTCCGGGCCGAGCACCGGGTCGACGCCCGGAAATTTGTTGAAGGGGAAGACCGGCGATTTCACGAAATACCGGGTCACGCCCAGCTTGCCGGAAGCGTACCCGTAATCCTTCAGCTTGCGCCCCCACATCAGGCCGGCGGCGATTTTGGGAAGCGGCACGCCGGTGGCTTTGCTGACATACGGCACGGTGCGCGAGGCGCGCGGGTTCACTTCCAGCACGTACACCGTGCCGTTCTGAATGGCGTACTGCACATTCATGAGGCCGATCACGCGCAGCGATCGCGCCAGCCGCACGGTGTAGTCTTCGATGGCGGCCAGCGTGGCGGCGGGAAGGGATTGCGCCGGCAGCACGCAGGAGCTGTCGCCCGAATGCACGCCGGCTTCTTCGATGTGCTCCATGATGCCGGCGATCAGCACGTCGTCGCCATCCGCCAGGGCGTCGACATCCACTTCCGTGGCGTCCTCCAGGAAGCGGTCGATCAGCACCGGACGGTCCTGCGAGAAAGTGACGGCCTCGCGCATATAGTGGCGCACCGTCTCCTCGTCGTACGCGATCACCATGGCGCGGCCGCCCAGCACGTAACTGGGGCGCACCAGCACGGGATACCCCAGCCGCTGCGCCACTTCGCAAGCCTCTTCCACGCTGGTAGCGGCGCCGTTGGCGGGCGAGGGGATGCCCAGACCGTCGAGCAGTTTGCCGAACAGCTTGCGGTCTTCGGCCAGGTCGATATCTTGGGGATCGGTGCCGATGATGGGGACGCCCAGGCGCTTGAGGGGCAGCGCGAGATTCAGCGGCGTCTGCCCGCCGAACTGTACGATGACGCCATCGGGTTTTTCGGTGTCGCAGATGTTGAGAACGTTTTCCAGGGTGAGCGGTTCGAAGTAGAGGCGGTCGCTGGTATCGTAATCGGTCGAGACGGTCTCCGGGTTGCAATTGACCATGATCGATTCCACGCCCATTTCCTGCAGCGAGAAAGATGCGTGGCAGCAGCAGTAATCGAACTCGATGCCCTGGCCGATGCGGTTGGGGCCGCTGCCCAGAATCATGACCTTTTTGCGGCCGCTGGGAGCGGCTTCACAGGAAGTTTCGTAGCAGGAATAAAGATACGGGGTGAAGCTTTCGAATTCGGCGGCGCAGGTATCCACGCGGCTGAAAACGGCGCGCACGCCCAACTCTTTGCGGCGAGTGCGCACGGAGATTTCGTCCGCGCCCCAGGTTTTGGCAAGCTGCGCGTCGCCGATGCCGTAGCGCTTGGCCGTGCGGAAAGTTTCTTTATCGGCGGCAGCCAGGCTGGTTTGTGAGAGAGTGGATTCGAAATCCACCACCTCTTTCATCTGCGTCAGAAACCAGCAGTCGATGGAGGTGAGCTCGTGAATGTCTTCCACCGAATGACCTTCGCCCAGGGCGAAGCGGATGTAGCCGAGGCGCTCGGGCGTGGGGGTGATCAGCTTGTTCGCGATCAGGCTCCGGTCGTATTTTTCGGAGCCGAAGGCCTTGCCGGTTTCCAGGCTCCGCATACCCTTCCAGAGCGCTTCCTTGAAGGTGCGGCCGATGGCCATCACTTCGCCCACGGATTTCATCTGGGTGCCCAGCGTGGCGTCGGCGCCGGGGAATTTTTCGAATGCCCACTTGGGAATTTTAGCGACCACGTAATCGATGGTGGGCTCGAAGCAGGCCGGAGTTTTGAGCGTGATATCGTTGCGGATTTCGTCCAGGCGATATCCCACCGCCAGCTTGGCGGCGATCTTGGCAATGGGGAAACCGGTGGCCTTGGAAGCCAGCGCGGAGCTGCGCGAAACGCGCGGGTTCATCTCGATGATCACCATGCGCCCTTTTTCCGGGTCGATGGCGAACTGCACGTTGGAGCCGCCCGTATCCACGCCGATTTCGCGCAGGCAGGCCAGCGCCGCGTCGCGCATCATCTGGTATTCGCGGTCGGTCAGGGTCTGGGCGGGAGCCACCGTGATGGAATCGCCGGTGTGTACGCCCATGGGATCGAAATTCTCAATCGAGCAGACGATGATGCAGTTGTCGGCCAGGTCGCGCATCACCTCCAGCTCGAACTCCTTCCAGCCCAGCGCGCTCTGTTCGATGAGCACTTCGTGCACCGGCGACAGGTCGATGCCGCGCTCCAGAATCTCCACCAGCTCTTCCTTGTTATAGGCGATGCCGCCGCCGGTGCCGCCCAGCGTGAAGCTGGGACGCAGAATGCAGGGATAGCCGATGCGGTCGGCGAATTCCAGGCCGCCCGCGACCGAATTGACGAGCTGCGACTGCGGCGTTTCCAGGCCGATCTTGCGCATGGCGTCTTTGAACAGCAGGCGGTCTTCGGCCTTCTTGATGGATTCGATTTTGGCGCCGATCAGCTCCACGCCGTACTTGTCCAGCACCCCCAGCTCGCTCAGCTCGACCGCCAGGTTCAATCCCGTCTGCCCGCCCACGGTGGAGAGCAGGGCGTCGGGACGCTCGCGCCGGATGATCTCCTCCAGGTAAGGCGCGGTGAGCGGCTCGACGTAGGTTTTATCGGCCAGCTCCGGATCCGTCATGATGGTGGCCGGATTGGAATTCACCAGGATGACCTCGTACCCATCGGCGCGCAGCGCCTTGGCGGCTTGCGTTCCGGAGTAATCGAACTCGCAGGCTTGCCCGATGACGATGGGGCCGGAGCCGACGATCAGAATGCGATGCAGGTCGTTGCGTCTGGGCATCCGTTATGGTTTCCCGTCCATCAGTTTGACGAAGTCGTCGAAGAGGTAATGCGAATCGTGCGGGCCGGGCGCGGCCTCGGGGTGGTATTGCACGCAGAAGACCGGGTAGCTGCGATGGCGAAAGCCCTCCAGGGTCTGGTCGTTCAGGTTGAGGTGCGTGAATTCCACGTCGCTGCCCTTCAGCGAATCGGGGTCCACCGCGAAGCCGTGATTGTGGGAAGTGATTTCCACCTTGCCGGTGATTTCGTTGCGCACCGGATGGTTGGCGCCGCGATGGCCGAACTTCAGCTTGTACGTTTTGCCGCCGCAAGCCAGGCCCAGTAACTGGTGGCCCAGGCAGATGCCGAAGATGGGTTTCCTGCCGATGAGCCGGCGGATGTTGCCGACCTGGGTCTGGAGCGGCTCGGGATCGCCCGGGCCGTTGGAGAGGAAAACGCCATCGGGGTTCAGCGCCAGCACGTCTTGGGCGCTGGTGAGCGCGGGCACCACGGTGACGCGGCAGCCGGTCTGCACCAGGCGGCGCAGAATGTTCTGTTTGATGCCGAAATCGTAGGCCACCACGTGCAGGCGCGGGGCGGCCGCGGGCGGGACGAAGTCGGAGGGTGAGCACGGTTCCACGGGCCGCGTCCATTCATACATCGCGGGAGTGGAGACGCGCGTAGCCAGATCCAGCCCGGCCATGGAGGGGATGGCGCGCGCTTTTTCCACCAGCGTTCGCGGATCGGCTCCGCCCGAGGAGAGCACGCCGCGCATCACGCCACGCGTGCGCAGGTGGCGGACCAGCGCGCGCGTATCCAGATCGCTGATCACGGGAATGCCGGCCTTGGCGAGAAAATCGTTGGCATCGTCATCGGAGCGCCAGTTGGAGGCGATCGAGGAAAATTCGCGGACCGCCAGCCCTTCGATGTAGGGGCGGACGGATTCGTTGTCCGCCGCGTTGGTTCCGTAATTGCCGATCTGCGGATTGGTGAGAATGACGATCTGGCCGGAATAGGAAGGGTCCGTGAACACTTCCTGATAGCCGGTGAGGGCGGTATTGAAGACCACCTCGCCGGAGCGCTCCACGGGCGCACCAAAACTCCGCCCCTCGAAGACGGCGCCGTCTTCCAGGGCGAGGATTGCAGAGTTCAAGTTAGGTTTTTCCTCCCAGGAGTGGATAACTTTCATTTTAGCAGGTGGGACAGGCCTCCTGGCCTGTCCCAGCCGGGTGGCTGTGATGTGGGGCGGGCTGGCAGCCTGCGCGGCGGTTGGCTACCGCCGCCGGCCGGTGCAAGAACGAGGGTAGTGGGCCGATTCACAATCGGCCGCAGCCTGCCAAGCTGCCCTACCCCCGCTACCGAATCTCGAAGGAGCCGAAACTGAGCCCCAAATCGCGCTGGTCTCCGGGGACGCGGAAGGTGCGCTCCAACTCCAGCATCACTTCGACGGAAGGTTTGCCGGTCGCCTCGGGAGGCAATGCGAAGGCGGCTTCGAAACCTCCGTCATGCGGGAGACGCAAATCGCCCGCCGGTTTGCCATCGATGGTTACTTTGCCCGAAAGCGGCCCACTTACTAACTGCGCATTGGAACAGTATCCGCGGAGCAGCAGCTTTTGGCCGGGCGAAGCGGGGCCCGCCAGCACTACGCCGGCGCGCTTTCCCATCCAGCGATGCGTGCCTTCGAGTTGGTACCAGGTTCCGCGCAGATAACTTTCCGCTAGCGGATTGGCCACATCCACGCGGCTGGGCCACACGGGAGCGGACGATTGGGCGCGAGCTTCGAAGCGCGGCGTGACGTCGATGAGTACGGGGCCGGCTACGGACAATACCTCGACGCGATGCTGCTTGAGGCCCCGCTCAAAATCGGCGGCGTCCAGGAACAAGGGAGAAAGATCGAATTCGCTCGTAGGGTTGGCTGCCATCAATGCGGAACGCTCGCTGGGATCGATATAAACATTGGGAGTGTCGAAGGCTTGAAAGCCGCGGTCCCAGAACGCTCCGGCGAAAATGGTCTCGTCCACATCGGTTAGCACCAGGGTCTTTTGCGGCAGCGCGAGGCGCACCGCGGCCGTGCCCAATACCACGCCGCGAATCTGCTGGCTGCGCAGGTACCACCACTTGCAGGCGAAGGCGGCGAAGGGCGCTTGCACCACCAGGAACAAGCCCAGCACGGCCGCGGCCGCTATTTTCGCGAAGCGGCCGGCGCGCGCCGCCGAGGCCGCCGCGCAAGCTCCCACCAATCCCAGACCCATGGCCGGAAGAGTCAGGTAGTAATACGAGACATGCTCGGACAGCGGCACAACGGGCGCCAGCAGGATGAAGAAGACGGCCAGCCCGAAAGCCGGCGTCCGGTTTCCGCGCCAGGCGGCGCAGCCCACATACCCCAGGGTCGCCACGGTGAACAGGGCGATCAGGGCTGGAACCGTCCACGCGTGGCTGGACTGCCAGCCCATCCAGACCAGCCAGTCGTTGGGCACGAAAGCCCATTTCCAGTAAGTGGCGAGCGTGTGGGGCAGCGCCCCATCCAGATGCAATGAGTAAGTCCCCGTGTGTTGCTTGGGTACATACAGGGAATGAAACACCAGGAACAATAGCGAAGCGCCGAATAACGGGAGGGTCTTCAGAAAATGCTTGCGGGCGCGCAAGAACGCATAAGTCGCCGCGATCGCGGGATACACGATCATGGTTTCCATCACTCCAAATCCGCACAGGAAGATCGCCCACTGTAAGTAGTAATCCCGGCGGCTGCCGGTTTCCACATAGTTCAGAAAAAAGTGGAAAGCCAGCAACATACAAAGCCCGCACAGAATGTACATGTAAGAGGAGCTCCAGGTCATGGGGAAGGCCAAAGCTCCGTTGGCGACCCAGAGTATGGGCGCCATGAATCCCGCGGCGTAGGAACCGGTGATGCGCTTCGCCACTGACGAGAGCACCAGGATGCTGGCGACCTGGGTGACGAACACCACCAGGCGAGTGGGGAAGGCATCCGCGCCAAACGCGCTGCCGGCGATCAGCAGGAAGAGGCGTTCGCTCAAAGGCCGGAAAGTCCCGTGGGCCGATGGAGCGAAGATGGCACGCAGGAAATCGTGCAGGTTCGCAATGCGGAGGCGCTGTCCCAGCCAGACGAAATCGTCCTGCTGGTACCACGCGCGCAGGCCCCAGTAGTACACGGCGAGGCAGAAGAGCGGAGGGACAATCCAATAAGCCGCGCGCAACCACTCCTGGCGGCGGAGCTGGGGCGCGGAATACGCGGGCGAGGTCATTGGTGTACCCACAGTTTAACATTCGACCCGCCGCGGGTTGCCGGGCCGGAGAATGTTAGTCTATACGTTCGACTCATGCAAAGCGCGGCTGCCCGGGAGGCATTGGAACTCGCCATCGTGGTTCCCACGTTCAACGAACGCGACAACGTCGCGCTCCTGCTGGACAAGCTGGCGCGCGTGCTGGAAGGCGTGTGCTACGAAGTGATCTTCGTGGACGACGATTCTCCCGACGGCACGGCCGGCCTGGTGCGCGCCATCGCCGCGCGGAATCCGCGCGTGCGCGTATTGCAGCGCATCAACCGCCGCGGGCTGGCCTCGGCCTGCATCGAGGGAATGATGGCCACGGCGGCGCCGTACATCGCGGTGATGGATGCCGACCTGCAGCACGACGAGAGCATTCTGCCGAAAATGCTGGAGAAGCTGAAAGCGGAATCGCTCGATATCGTGGTCGCCACGCGCCACGCGGAGGGCGGCGGCATGGGAGAGTTCGCGCGCCGCCGCGTGATGCTCAGCAACCTGGGCCACCGCCTCAGCCGCTTCGTCTCCCACGCCAGCCTGAGCGACCCCATGAGCGGATTCTTCGTGGTCGAGCGCGGCTACCTGGAAGAGGTGGTGCGTTCGGCTTCGGGAATCGGCTTCAAAATCCTGCTGGACCTGGTGGCGTCCTCGGCGCGGCCGGTGCGCGCCGGCGAAGTCCCTTACACCTTTCGCCAGCGCCTTCACGGATCGAGCAAGCTGGACATTTTGGTTGGTCTGGAATATCTGCAATTGCTGCTGGACAAGACGGCCGGCGATATCGTGCCGGCGCGCCTGGTGATTTTCGGAATGGTGGGAGCGGGGGGTGTGGTCGTCGCGATGGTGGGACTTTTCCTGTCGCTGAGGATCTTCCGCCTGCCCTTTTTCACCGCGCAGGCGATTGCCACCTTCGCCGCCATGACGGCCAATTTCTTTCTCAATAACAGCACCACCTATCGCGACCGGCGGCTGCGCGGGCGGCGGATGTGGGTGGGGTTGGCGACGTTTTACCTGGCCTGCTCGCTGGGCGCGGCCATCAATCTCAGCGTGGCCGGCGGACTCAAACAGTGGGGCCTGAGCTCGTTCCTCGCCGGCGCCTGCGGGCTCATGATCGGCGCGGTGTGGAATTACGGCGCGACGTTTTTCATTACCTGGAGACGCTCGCGCAGCCAGCGGTAGAAGGGCAGCTTTGCTTGGGGCTGCTCTAGTATCGCGATCTCGGGCGAGAGCCAGTCCTTGGCGCGTGAAGACTCAGCCGCCGGCGCAGGCGCCGCATTCCCGGCATGCGCCTCCTGGAGCGAACGTAAGAACGCCGGCAGTTTGTCCGGATCCAATCCGAGAATCTCGGCGTACTTGCGCTCAAAGATGCAATGCGCGGCGCCGGTATCCAGTTTCGCCAAGAGATCGACCGACTGGCTCCCTATGGCCAGCGTGATCGGCACGTTGATGCCGTCCGCGGCTTCAGTGTACTTGTGCGTGTTATCGAATTCGAGCGAAACCGGCATCCTCACCAGCCCGGAATGAACGGAAGCGAATCTTCAGGAAGCACGTGAACGACGAATGGGGTTTGGATTCCTGCGGCCTTTGCCGCGGAAAAAACATTAAGCGGGTCCACGTTGGCAGCGATCAACCGGTCGCCCTCGACAGCCACCCACTGATCCGCGTACGCCGCACGGTTTTCATCGAGCCATTTCATTTCGCTGGACCGGTCACGTGACGGGACCCTTCTAGACGCGGCATTCCGCTCCAGTCCATCCGCGAAGCGCAACACTTCTTCCTGCTTCGCCGGCGGCAGGCGGCGGACTTTGTCGAGGATGGCTTCTTCGAGACTCATGATGTCTCCCTCTTGATGATACCGGAGTTGGGTGCGGCAGGCACGTCGCGATCGTGACGGCCGTTGCGCCTGAGGTGCATGAGCCGAGTCGTTCGGCTGGTCGCGGGAAGTGAGCCGGCGCGCCCGCGTGATTATTGGGAGGTACCCCACCCTGGAGCATTCATCCGTGACGGTGAATGTTTCTCATTCGTAAGCGAGCTGGAAAAGGTCCCCGCCACCGTTGATCAGATGATCACAACCGATCCTGCGCGCGCGGTCGAGCGATACGAGACATTCCTGGCAGGGTGCCACGCGAAGGCCGATGAACTTGATGATTCGAGCGGCAGCTTCGGGCAATTCGCGCAGGATATCATCTGCGGATGGATCAAAGCTCGGCAGGCGTCCGGCGCCGCCCCGGACAAGACTGCTTCCACCCTGCTTGGCTGGATGGACAACGATCCGTACGCTTTCTGTTACGAAATCGAAAAGGATGCCGCGGCGGCCTTCAATAAAGCAGGACTGGCCGCGTTCGAAAGACAAATTCGGGCTCGGTTCGAAACCGCCTCGGACGACCCGTCGAGTTGGGAGTACAGGCGCGCGAGCGGAATCCTACGGGCGATCTACTGCGCACAGCGGGACATTCAGGCCTACGTCGCCCTGTCTGAGCAGACCGGTCTGAAACCGGAGGACTGCCTGACCGTTGCCCGATTACTTGCCACACAGAAGCCGGGCGAGGCATTGGCGTGGGTTGAACGCGGTCGCGGCCTCGATCGGGAAATGCAGCTTCGGTCTACTGCAGGTTACGACCTGGACAAGCTTCAGCGTGAATTGCTGACGAAGCTCGGGCGGCAGGGCGAAGCGCTCGAAGCGGCGTGGGCTGACTTTTAGCAGCATCCCTCGAAGTTCACCTGCGACGACCTCATGAAATTCGTGCCTAAGGCTGAGCGCCGGGAATGGCATGAAAGGGCGCTCGATGCCGCCAAGCGCGCAGATCTGCATTCGTTGCTGGAACCATTCATCGAGACTAGCGGGAGTTTACTGAGGCGATCCTCGTAAGCGCCGGCTCATTCGTAAGAACCTCTATATTTTCAACCTGATAGACTGCCTCAGGTCGATTGGTTTTTGTATTACCCTGTATAAAATAT
>Ga0181521_10000273_pt1 | contig 61855 bp, 55 predicted proteins | sample PEATcosm2014_Bin_32_FD_119764 | JGI IMG/M metagenome (GOLD analysis project Ga0181521, IMG submission 119764) | Peatland microbial communities from MTU Mesocosm Facility, Houghton, MI, USA - PEATcosm2014_Bin02_60_metaG | ecosystem: Environmental > Terrestrial > Soil > Wetlands > Peat | place... | reverse complement strand
TGCACCGCTGCCTTCAGCGATCCAATTCGGATCGCTGAAGGCAGCGGTGCAGGCCCCCTCCCGTCCAACCACGCCAAACGGATGGATTGCAAAGGCCCTGCCTTTGCTGGGGGGTCCAGGGGGGCAAAGCCCCCCTGGCGGGTTTCAGAGCAGAGCCCTGGGCTTGCTGCCTTCACCCGATTGCCCTGGGCTGGTCCTCGCTCTCGGTCATGCTATTGCTCCGCGGACCGGAATAATGTGCGGTCCGGAACCGTGTTGCCGGTCCGGAGCTATCGACGGGAGGGCGGGTCAGCGTGTTCGGAAGGCGCAAGTTCGGCCAGTTATGCGCGGGAGTTTCCGCAGCAGCCATGGTGCCTTCCCGGGGCCACGCTCAACCCACGATGGCGTCCCTGCCGGATGCGGCGGCCTCCGACTTTCTGCGGGCTGCGGGATGGGAGCCGGGCGCACGCGAGAACCTACAGGCCCGTGAGCAGCTTCCATGGACGTATGTCAGGGGTGCGATTGAAGCGGCCAAGTTCGACAAGCCGGATCAAAGCGGGAAGCTGCAACCGCCTGATGCCGGCGCTGAACGCGCGGTCGGTCTCGTCGGGCTGGCCCTCGGCGCGGGCGAGTGGGGCATCCGCGACGCCCCGAGCGGGCTGGCCGACCCGGCGAGGGACGCATGGAAAGGTCCGCAGGAAGGCCGCGGCAAGCACCTCGTCAGTGTCACGGACGGCGGCATCGGGTTGCCGCAGTACGACGAAGGCGACCTGGCCCGGCTGCTGCAATTCGCCCTTTCGACGCAACCAGCCATAGGCAGTCCGCCCGATCGAGCGCGCGTCCAGGCGCTCATTCCAAGATTTGCCGCTCCAGCGGCTTCCGGAGGCATAGCCTACAAGGCATTGGACCCGCACCAGCAGGGAGGCGCGGCCCAGCGCGATGACTGGCTGGCGTTCACGCGGTTCTGCGAGGCGGCGCTTGGCCAGGTTGCGGTGCAGCACTGGGTGCTGTCGTATTGGATAGCCCATTATTGGCAACCGTCGCTCGAGAGAATCCGTAAGGATCAAGGGGCTTTCGAAGAAGTCTTCGTCAACGCGCGGATTCGTAACTCCAAACCGGCCTTGGCGAGCTGCGCCGCGCAGCACGCCGAAGGAAAAGCCGACAGGATCGGTGCTGAGCTGGAGGCATACACGACGCCCGCCTTGTGCGGGAAAGCTGCGAAGCCGCGCCTTACGCGCCGCTTCGGCACTATGCAGAGGCCTGTGTTTGTCTGGAGGTTCGTGCAGCGCGCAGCAGGGTGACCCACCAAGCTGCCAGGTCCAGGAAAGCCTGATCGATAACCTGTCAGCTTGCGGCATCGATTACCTGCGCATCCCTCCTGGCGTTGTCGGCCCCGCTACTTCAGATCCTTCACCGCCTCGATGAACGACCGAACCGCCGCCACGTGGTCCGCCAGGGTGCGGCCCTGGATGCGCTTGTGGCGGCCGGCGTTGTACGTCGTGTGGCCGGCGATGTGGCTGACACCGGCGTTCTTCCAGAACGTGAAATCCCGCCGCCAGTCGTCCGGCGTGCCAACGCCCAGCGATATCCAGACTTCGATACCGACCGCGGACGGGTCGCGCCCCGCCGCCTTGGTCCACGCGCGCAACTGTTCGAACTTCGCCAGCGCCTTGTCGCCGGCCGCGTAGGCGAGCGGCATCCAGCCATCGCCGATCCTGGCGATGCGTTGCAGGATCGCGTCGGCATGGCCGCCCCACCAGATCGGGATGCGGCCGGAGGCCGGGCGCGGGTTGATGCCGGCGTCGTCGATCGTGTGCCACGTCCCCTCGAACCTCACGTTCGCCTGTGCCCACAGCGCGCGCATCACCGCCACCTGCTCTTCCGAGCGGCGGCCGCGGTTGTGAAAATCCTCGTTCAGCCCTGCGTACTCGATCTCGTTCCAGCCGACGCCAACGCCGAGCCGGAAGCGGCTGTCGCACAGCAGATCCAGGCCGGCGGCCTGTTTCGCCACCAGGACGGTCTGCCGCTGCGGCATGATCACGATGCCGGTGGCGAAGCCGAGGCGGGTGGTGCAGCCGGCCAGGAAGCTCAGCACGACGAACGGGTCATGCACGGCCTGCGCGTTGGTGCCGACGCGGACGCCCTCGGGGTTGGGCCGGGCGGGGTTGGCGCCCATCACGTGGTCGCCGGTGATGATGTAGTCGAAGCCGAGCCCCTCGACCGCCTGTCCGTAGTCACGGACGACGGCCCGGCCGGTGCCGATATCGCCGATGGGCAGGGATGCGCCGATCTGCATGGGTTGCTCCTGTGGCGGGGTGTGGCGGGTTCAGCGCCGACGCATTGGCGCCGCCTGCCACCCTGTCATGGCCGGCGAGGGGCGGCCAGCCGTGCGGCGCACGATTTCCGCGAGCGCCGTGATGTCCGGTATCACCGCTGCCGCAGCATCGACGGCGGCGCGAATGCATCGTCGATGGCGCCGCCCATGATGGCACACAGGAACCACATGTCGGCGCATTGCGGACGGGAACCGCCCGTCAGCGCATTGCCGACGGAAGCCGGCCGCCGGGCAAAGACATCACGGCAGCGGTCGCCGAACCCGCCAGAGCACCCTCGGACCAAGCGAGACGACTCACAGCCGCTACAGCGTCTGCATCAACTGCCGTACCGCCTCCAGGTCCTTCACAAACGCGCGGTACTCGCGCGCCTTCGCATCTTCGTCCGGCACGCGCAGCAGGAACGACGGGTGCACCGTGACGAATGCCATCTGCCCGTCCTCCAGCCTGAACGGGCGCCCGCGTTCGCGGGTGATCGTCACCTGCCGGCCGGTCACCGCGCGTGCCGCGGTGCCGCCCATCAGCACCATCAGCTTCGGCCGCAACTGCACATGCTCCACATCCAGCCAGAAGCGGCAGGCCTGGATTTCCGGCGCTTCGGGAGTCTGGTGGATGCGCCGCTTGCCGCGCGGGGTGAATTTGAAATGCTTCACCGCGTTGGTGATATAGACGGTGCGGCGATCGATGCCGGCCTGCTCCATCGCGCGGTCCATGATCTGTCCAGCGGGACCGACGAACGGGCGGCCGATGGTGTCCTCCTGGTCGCCGGGTTGCTCGCCGACGAACATCACGGGAGCGTCTGCCGGGCCTTCGCCGAATACCGTCTGCGTGGCCGGTTCGTACAAATGGCAGCGGCGGCAGTCGCCGGCCTCGTGCGTGGCCTCCAAAAGCTGTTTGTCGGGATGCGCTGGCAAAACGACCGGCCCGAGCGGTGGCAGATCGGGCGGCCGCGGGGCCTCGTCGAGCGGCTCGGCTTCGGGCACCGACGTGTCGCGCTGCGCGTCGCGCAGCAGCGTGGCGTGATGCGCGTGCCACCACCTGGCCAGCGCCGCATCGTCGGCGACATGCGCCAGGCCGGCGCCGAAGCGCGGCGCGCCGCCCTGCCAATGCGCGCTGCCATCAGGTGTGAGGATGGAGCATGCCAGATTGGGAAAGCGCCGCGCCATGAGCTGCGCGTTGGCCTCCAGCACATGGTGCGCCGGCGCGTACCAGCCGAGATAGCGGCCGTCCTCCACCGCCATGAAGCGCAGCAGGGTGCGCATCTTGTGCGCTTCGGCGCGCACCGCGTAGGCGAGGCCCCGGGCGCGGTGCAGTTCCGGATCGTCCTGGCGGTCGAGCAATTTCTCGCCGGCGTTGGCGCGCCATATGAGGCGATACAACAGGGCGAAACGGTCCGGGTCGCGCGCCTGGAACGCCAGGGCGGCGATGGCGACGAGCGCGCGCGGCACGTTGAAGCCGCCGGTGCCTTCCGGCAGTTGCTGCGTGGCGTCGTCGGGGTGGGCACGCACGGCCCAGTGCACGTCTTCGGCTGGGGCGCCGGCGAGCACCAGGGCGCGGGTGGCGCTGCGCCAGCCCTGCCAGTCGGTCTCGCTGTCCAACACGATGCGCGGCATGGCCGAAGCAAACCGCAATTGGGCGCGATTTCCAAGCCTTCCCTCTCAACCACCGTCATTGCGAGGCGCGCAGCGCCGAAGCAATCCCCGGCCTGGCGTGCCGTCGGCGATTCGTCAGGTGGGGGATTGCTTCGGCGCTGGCGCGCCTCGCAATGACAGTGGTGGGGGAGCAGCGTCTGGCCCTTCCGGGTCGTTGCGCCGTAGTCTGCGCGCAAACGACGCAGGGAGGCGACGATGCTCGACGTGGTTCCGACCGGTGCGGTGCTGGGCGCCGAGGTGCAGGGCGTGGACCTGCGCCAGGTTGACGAGGCGACCTTCGCCGCGATCCATCGCGCCTGGGTCGCGCATGCGGTGCTGCTGTTTCGCGGCCAGTCGCTGAGCGACGACGACCTGATCACGTTCAGCCGGCGGTTCGGGGCGCTCGACTGGGCGCCGGTGCAGGAGAACGGCCGCCGCTTCGTCGAGGGCAAGCCGGAACTCTACATCGTGTCGAACGTGCTGGAGAACGGCGTGGCGATCGGCAGCCTGGGGTCCGGTGAGTTGGTGTGGCACACCGACATGTCGTATCTCGACGATCCGCCCAAGGCGAGCATGCTGTATGCGATCGAGATTCCCCCGGCCGGCGGCAATACCTCGTTCTGTAGCATGTACGCCGCGTGGGACACGCTGCCCACGGCGTTGAAAGAACGCTGTGCCGGGCTGCGGATCAAGCACGACGGCACCTATAACAGCGGCGGCTATCTGCGCGAGGGTGTCACCGCGACGGACGATCCGCGCAGCAGTCCGGGCGCGGTGCACCCGCTGGTCTGCCGGCATCCGGAGAGCGGGCGGCAGGGGCTGTATCTCGGGCGGCGGCGCAACGCGTACCTGGTCGGGCTGGCGCTGGCGGAGAGCGAGGCGCTGCTGGATGCGCTGTGGGCGCATGTCGACGATCCGGCGCTGGCATGGACGCAGGTGTGGCGGAAGGGCGACCTGGTGATGTGGGACAACCGTTGCACGATGCACAAGCGGGATGAGTTCGACGGTGGCGCGCGGCGGATCATGCATCGCACGCAGATCAAGGGGGAGGCGCGGCCGGTGGCGTAGGCGCCGTACACCTCTCCCACTTCGCGGGAGAGGTCGCCGCGAAGCGGCGGGTGAGGGGGTAACGCACAGGCGCCCGTGCGTTACGCCCCTCACCCTCGCCGCTGACGCGTCTCGACCTCTCCCGCGAAGCGGGAGAGGTGCTTTTTGCGCCTTACCCCGCGGCGTGCAGCTTTTCCAGCTCGCGCAGGATCGACTCGCCCATTACGCTGGTGCCCACCTTGGCGGTGCCCTTGGCCATGATGTCCGCGGTGCGCAGCCCGCTGGCCAGGACATTGGTGCAGGCCCGCTCGATCATCGCCGCCTCGTCGTTCATTTCGAACGAGAACCGCAGCAGCATGGCGAAGCTGAGGATCTGCGCCAGCGGATTGGCGATGCCCTTGCCGGCGATGTCCGGCGCGCTGCCATGGATCGGTTCGTACAGCGCATGCCGCTTGCCGCTCTCCTGCACCGCCCCCAGCGTCGCGGACGGCAGCATCCCCAGGCTGCCGGTCAGCATCGACGCCAGGTCCGACAGCAGGTCGCCGAAGATGTTGGAGGTGACGATCACGTCGAACTGCTTCGGGTTGCGCACCAACTGCATGGCGCAGTTGTCGGCGTACATGTGCGACAGCTCGACATCGGCGAACTCGCGCTGGTGCAGCGCGGTGACGGTCTGCCGCCAGAACAGGCCCGACTGCATCACGTTGGCCTTTTCCACGCTGGTCAGGCGGTTCTGCCGCTTGCGCGCCAGCTCGAAAGCGACGCGGGCGACGCGCTCGATCTCGCTGGTGGTGTAGGTCTCGGTGTCGAAGCCGCGTTTTTCGCCGGAGGGCAGGGTTTCCACCCCGCGCGGCTCGCCGAAATAGATGCCGCCGGTGCTCTCGCGCACGATCATCAGGTTGAGCCCGCGGATCACGTCCGGCTTCAGCGTCGAGGCGTCCACCAGCGGGTCCAGCACCACCGCCGGGCGGAGGTTGGCGAACAGGTCCAGTTCCTTGCGCAGCCGCAGGATCGCCAGTTCGGGGCGGAGCTGGAAGCCGAGCCCGTCCCATTTCGGGCCGCCGACCGAGCCGAACAGGATGGCGTCGGCCTCCTTCGCCTTGGCCATGGTGTCGTCGTCGAGCGGCGTGCCGCGCGCATCGATCGAGGCGCCGCCGACCAGGTCCTCGGCGACGTCGAAGGTAACGATGCGGCGGCGCGCCAGCCAATCGATCAGGCGGCGTACCTCGCGCATCACCTCCGGACCGACGCCGTCACCCGGCAGGATCAGCAGTTTCTTGTTGGCGGGCATCGCGCAGGTCCTTTCAGAGCAAGTTGCCCGCGCCGCCCCCGTCGTCATGGCCGGGCTTGATACGGCCATCTATGCCGGCACCGGTGCCGCGATAGATGGGCGGGTCAAGCCCGGCCATGACGACGGGCGTCCGGCCGGTGCCTCGGTCCGTTGTCGGCAAGCTTCGCATCACGCGGCGGTGGACGGAATCCATGGCTGGCTCTGCCGGCGCGCCGCCTCGTAGGTGTCGATCTTCGGCGCGTGCTGCAAGGTCTGGCCGATGTCGTCGAGCCCGTTCAGCAGCAAATGCTTGCGGAACGGGTCGATGTCGAAGTGGATCTCCTCCCCGTTCGGCCGCACCACGACCTGACGCGCGAGATCGACGGTGATGCGCGCGTTGCCGCCCAGCTTCGCATCGTCGATGAGCTGATCGCATATGGCGCGCGGCAGGCGGATCGGCAGGATGCCGTTCTTGAAGCTGTTGTTGAAGAAGATGTCGGCGAAGTCGGGCGCGATGATGCAGCGGATGCCGAAATCCAGCAGCGCCCACGGGGCGTGTTCGCGCGAGCTGCCGCAGCCGAAATTCTCGTGCGCGATGATGATCTGGGCCTTGCGGTACGGCTCCTGGTTCAGCACGAACTCCGGTCGCTCGTTGCCGTCCTTGTCGTAGCGCAGCGAGTCGAACAGGTGCACGCCGAGGCCCGAGCGCTTGATCGTCTTGAGGAAGCGCGCCGGGATGACCTTGTCGGTGTCGATGTTCTGCATCGGCATCGGTGCGGCGATGGCGGTCAGCGTGGTGAACGGGTCCATGGTGGTTTCCTGTTGGAGGCTCCCCTCCCACAAGGGGAGGGGGAGTGTTTCATGATGTCTCAGCCCAACTGCCTCACATCCGCCAACCGTCCGGTCACCGCGGCGGCGGCGGCCATCGCCGGCGACAGCAGGTGGGTGCGGCCGCCCGGTCCCTGGCGTCCCTCGAAGTTGCGGTTCGATGTGCTGGCGCAGCGCTGGCCGGGCGTCAGCTTGTCCGGGTTCATCCCCAGGCACATCGAGCAACACGCCTCGCGCCACTCGAATCCGGCCTCCAGCAATATCCGATCCAGCCCCTCCTGTTCCGCCTGCTGCTTCACCAGGCCGGAGCCGGGCACCACCAGCGCCTGCACGCCCGGGGCCACCTTGCGGCCCTTGGCGACGGCGGCGGCGGCGCGGATGTCCTCGATCCGGCCGTTGGTGCAGGAGCCGATGAACACCACGTCGATCGGCACGTCGGCCAGCTTCTGGCCGGGGGTCAGCGCCATGTAGTCCAGCATGCGCTGCATCTGCGCGCGCTGCCCCTCGTCGGCCACCTGCGACGGATCCGGCACCACGCCGGTCACCGGCACCACCGCGCCCGGCGTGGTGCCCCAGGTCACCATCGGCGCGATGTCGTCGGCGCAGAGCACGACCGACGTGTCGTAGGTCGCCCCCGGATCGGAGGGCAGCGTCCGCCAATACGCCACCGCCTGCTCCCACGCCGCGCCCTTGGGGGCGAACTCGCGGCCCTTGATCCAGTCGAACGTGGTGTCGTCCGGAGCGATCAGCCCGGCGCGCGCGCCCGCCTCGATCGACATGTTGGACACCGTCATGCGCCCGGCCATGTCGAGCGCGCGGATCGCCTCGCCGGTGTATTCGATGACGTGGCCGGTGCCGCCGGCCGTGGTGATCTGGCCGATAATCGCCAGCACGATGTCCTTGCCGGAACACCCGAAGCCGAGCGTGCCGGTCACCTCGATCCGCATGTTCTTTGCCGGCGCCTGCAACAACGTCTGCGTCGCCATCACATGCTCGACCTCGGAGGTGCCGATGCCGAACGCCAGCGCGCCCAGCGCGCCGTGCGTCGAGGTGTGGCTGTCGCCGCAGACGATGGTCATGCCCGGCAGCGAAATCCCCAGCTCCGGCCCGATGATGTGCACGATGCCCTGGCGCTTGTCGAGGATCGGAATGTACGGCACGCCGAACTCGACGACGTTCTTCTCCAGCGTCTGCACCTGGATGCGGCTGTCGGTTTCCTTGATGTCGCTGGGAACCCGCGAACCGATGGTCGGGATGTTGTGGTCGGCAACGGCGATCGTGCAGTCCGGGCGGCGCAGCTTGCGGCCGGCCAGGCGGAGGCCCTCGAAGGCCTGCGGGCTGGTGACCTCGTGCACGAGGTGGCGGTCGATGTAGAGGATGCAGGTGCCGTCCGGGAGGCGCTCCACAACGTGGCTGTCCCAGATCTTGTCGAATAGCGTACGCGGCCTGGTGGCGGACATGGCAGCTCCGGCTTGCTGGTTTTTGGGCGGCAACCTTCGGCCGCCGCCCTCCCTGGTACGGTGGCCGAGTGTTGATTTGGCCGAACCGGCGCGGTTGCGCAACCCGGGACGGATGCCCGGCCGTCTTCTCCCCCTCCCTCAAGGGGAGGGGGAGAGGAAGAAACCGCGCTCAGCGTCACATCCAGCCCGACCCGCCCCCCTCCCTCAAGGGGAGGGGGAGAGGAAGAGCTCAGTCATACGTGACCGTTCAGCAGCTCTTGCTTCAGTTTCGGCGAGGCCGGCCTGGGGCCGAGGAACGTGGCCAGTATCGCTTCGGCGAGCGCCGGCCGGGAGATGATGCCAACCTGTTGCCCGCTGACCGCGACCGTGGCGCCGTGTGGCGTGAACAGCAGGGAATAGTTGTCGCCGGCGTGCATGGCGGGCATCTCGGCAAGGAACCGCGCGACGTCGTCCGGATCGAGCAGGCAGGGCGCCTGGCAGTTGTTCTCCAGGCCCTCGCGCCAGGCCTTGCGGGCGGCTTCGGCACTGACGCTGCGCTCGAATTTGACAATCAGCAGCTTGGTCTCCGGCGAGCGGATGATCTGCTCCGGATCGGTGCTCGGATACTGCAGATAGAGCGCGGCGACATAGATGTGAATGCCCAGCAGCGAGTAGGTGCGCAATCCATAGCCGTTCAGATGCAGTGTTCTCCCGTCCGCCTCCACCGTGTCAGGCAATTGCATGCCGTCGAGTTCTGCCGCGAGCCCGACGCAGCAGACGGGCAGAACGGTGGCCAATGCGATGAGCGTGCGACGGCAAGGCACGTCCGCAAACCACGGTCCGATGAGCTTCATCCTTCAGAGGTTCGAACGATCATGTTGGCCCCGGTCGCACGGCCATGCAAACCACGACGATGTGGGCGCGGCCCGTGCGAACCCGTCGGAGCCAATCGTTGCGCAGTTGATATCAGGCCTCCGCTTGCACGTCGCCGAGATAGGCGCCCGCGCCGCGCAACCGTTCTTGCAGCGTGGGCACGGAGACCGCACGCGGCGAACAATCGCTTTCGAGCGACAGTGCCGCGGCGGTCCCGGCGGCCTCACCCATCGCGAAGCAGGGCGGCATCACACGGATGGCGCCCAGCGCTTCGTGCGTCGCCGAAACCGCGCGGCCGGCGATCAGCAGGCCATCGACGTCGCGCGGCACCAGAATGCGATACGGGATTTCGTAGACATTGGCGGTGGGCGGCGCCTCCGCCGTGCCGCCGCCGGCGCCGCTCGGGTCATGAATATCGACCGGGTAGCCACACAGCGCCACCACATCCTCGAAGCGCCGGCCGTTTTGCAGATCGCCGAGCGTCAGTGTGTATTCTCCCACCACACGCCTGGTCTCGCGCACGCCGATCTGCGCCGCGGTGTCGAGCAATGCGCAATTCTCGAACCCCGGCAGGTCGGAGCGAAAGAAACGCAACAGCGCCGCGGCCTGTTCGCGGCCCTCGATCTCGGCGGCGGTGAGGTCGTGCACGTCGGTGCCGTTGCGGCGCAGGACGCGGCTCGTGTTGATGCGCCAGACGCCGGGTTGCAGCGTACGATACATGCCGATGCCCTTCCGCGGCGCCGGGAAGCGCCCCTCCCGGGTGGCCTTGGCGACGATCGACGCATAGGGACGGAAATCCTCGGGGTGGCTGCGCACATACTCTTCCACCACCGCGTCATCGATGCCTTGCACACGGAAGAACAGCGTCATCGGCTGGGTCAGCCCATCGGCATCGCGCCCGAGTGCGGTCGCGTTTCCCGCCAGCGTCGCGACATCGCCATCGGCGGAACAATCGACGAAGCGCCGCGCCGGCTGCACATGCAGGCCGCTCTTGCTGGCGCATACCAGTCCGGCAATGCGTTGCCGGCCATCCGACGCGGGCTCGGTCAGCGCATCCACCACCAGCGTGTGCAGCAGCAATTCGACGCCGGCCTCGCGGCACATGCGCATGGCCGCGAACTTCGCCGCTTCCGGGTCGAACGGCGTCACCTTGTCGTGGCCGTATTCGATGAAGCCGCAATAGGCGCTGCCCGCCGGAATGCCCGAGGGATGCAAGGCGCCGCCATCGGCGACCATGCGTTGCACGAATTCCTCGAAGATCCCCTTGATCAGTTGCTGCGAGCCGTCCAGCGAGTAGGACGTCATGCAGGGGCCCACCAACCCGGCCGTCAGATTGCCGCCGAGGAAGCCGTAGCGTTCGATCAGCAACGTGCTTGCCCCGCCGCGCGCCGCCGCGATGGCCGCCGCGATGCCCGAGGGGCCGCCGCCCACCACGACGACATCCTTTTCCGGCGCCACTTTGAGCGAACGATTGTACGCAACGGAGCCAGTCGAAGGTTCTGTGTTCAAGGAGGTGTTTCCTGCATGCCTGTTGGTGCGTTGAAGCTAGAGATCAGCGGAACATCGAGCCGCCATCGGCATCGAGCGCCGCGCCATAGACGAAAGACGCCGCCGAGGAACAGAGGAACAGAATGGCGGCCGCCATGTCGTCCGGCCGTCCCATGCGCTTCATCGGCAGCCCCTCGGCGATACGCGCCTTGAGTTCCGGGGAGACGCCGCGATGCATTGGCGTATCGGAAGGGCCTGGGTTGAGTGCGTTGATACGCACGCCCTTTCCCGCCAACTCGCGCGCGACGGATTTCACCAGCGAGAGCACGCCGGCCTTGCTGGCGGCATAGGCGGCGTCGGCAATCAGTCCGCCGCCGCCGCGTACCCCGGCATCGGACGCGACGCAGACGATCTGTCCGCCGCCGGCAGCGAGCATGCGCGTCACCGCCGCCTGTACGACGAAGACGGTACCCAGCAGGTTGATGTCGAGCACGCGCCGCCAATGCTGCCAATCCATATCGGTGAGCCGCTTCGCGGCGATCACGGCGGCGCAGGTGACAAGATTGTCGATCCTGCCAAGCTGCGAATCCGCATAGGCGAAGGCAGCGCGAATGCTTGCGGGGTCGCTGACATCGAGCGCGGTCGCGCATGCCTTGCCGCCCGCGGCACGGATCGCTTCGGCATGCTTTTCCACCGCTTCCCCCGCCAGATCGGTCAGCAGCACGTGCGCGCCATGCGCGGCAAAGCTGCGTGCCGCTTCCAGCCCCATGCCGCCGGCGGCGCCGGTGATGAACACGGTCTGGCCAGCAAAATGGTCCCGGGCGAAGGCATCGGAAGGCACGTTGCGGGCCGTGATTCCCGTGGTCATATCACTTTCCAATTGTCGTTCGCCGAGCCATCGCGACCGATGCATGCCAGGCGCCCCTAACCTTCACTCTCGGTTGTCGTGCGCCGGCCGCATCGCCCGTCATGGCCGGGCTTGACCCGGCCATCTATCGCGGCACCGCGGCTGCATAGATGGCCGAGTCAAGCCCGGCCATGACGGTTGCAGTGGCCGGTATAGATGGGCGGGTTAAGCTCGGCCATGACGGTTGGAGTGCCGGTATAGATGGCTGGGTCAAGCCCGGCCATGACGGTTGGAGTGCCGGTGCCGATGCCGGTACGCCAATCAATCGGACGGCTGTATCAGTGTTTCGCGTCTTCCTCCACGATAGCCTTGGCTTGCCCCCCTACGCTTCCTGTAGCAACCTTAAAAAACGGCGTGACGGCGTGCAACCTGCTGTCGCCATCCGGCGAGCGTGTCCGGCGCCAGGCGAGGGAGAGAACATGCGTGCCATCACCCGTCGTGGCGTGCTGCTGGGTGCCACCGGTGTCGCGGCGGCCGGCGGCCTGGCTCCCCCCGTCCATGCCGCGGACAAACCAGGCAAGCTCACCATCCTGGCGCATCGCGTGCATCAGCTTGTCTGCACCGAAGGGCCGGCGGGCGACGCCACCAAACCATGGCGAGAGCAGAATGGGATCGCGCTGGAGTGGGTGACGCTCGACCTGAACGCGATCCGCGACCGCCTGATGCGGGAGGCCAGCCTGTCGCACACCGACATCAATGTCGGCTTCCTGCTCAACACCGCCGCGGTGCCGGAAGCCCTGGCGCTGTTCGAACCGCTCGACCCCTTTATGCAGGCGACACCGATCGAGGATCCGGACGATATCTCGGCCGGGTTCATGCAGGCATTCGCTTATAAGGGCGTGCAGTACGGCATGCCCTTCCGCCAGGCGGTGAACGCGCTGCACTGGAACGCTGCCCTGTTCAACGAACGAGGGGTCGAGGCGCCGGCGAACACCATCGATAGTTTCCTGGACGTCGCCCGCAAGCTCAGCTTCACCAACAAGGATGGCACGCGGGTCTATGCCTTCGCCGCGGAGGGCGATAATTATACCGTCATGGTGACGATGGCGCGGGCCTATGGCGGCGATCTCATCACCGAGGATTACCGCGTGCTGGCCGACCAGCCCGGCATGATCGAGGCGCTGAAGCTGCTGCGCGCGATGTACCAGGAGAAACTGGTGCCGCCGAACATCACCGCCATGTCGCAGAACGACCTGATCGGCGCGATGCAGCAGGGCCAGGTGGCGATGGAACAATTCCCGTTCGGCCGCACCGTGCTGTTCAACGATCCGAAGAGTTCGAAATACCCCGGCCAGTTCAAGCTGGCCATGTTCCCGGGCAAGAACCTCGGGGATGTCGTCAGCACAGCCGAGTTCTGGGGGATGGTGATTCCGAAGACCGCCGCCGCCAAGGACTGGAGCTGGAGCCTGATGCGCGATCTGGTGAGCAAGCAGAATACCGTCATGGAAACCATCAACGGCAACGGGCCGGTGCGGGTCTCCGCCTATTCCGCTCCCGAGATCGTCAGGCAAATCCCCTATGCGGCGATGGAGGCGCAGGCGCTGAAGGCCGCGCGCGTGCCGATGCCCGCCTTCGCCAAGGCGGCGCAAGCCAAGGATATCTGCGTCGAGGAGATGCAGGCGGCGATGCTCGGCATGAAAACGCCGGAACAGGCGGGCAAGAGCATGGCGCAGCGGTTGCGCCCGCTGATGCCTGCCTGATCCTGCCGCCGCCGATGCAACGCTTCTCGCTGGGCCGGCTGCTGATGCTGGCGCCCGCGCATCTTCTCCTGCTCTGCACCATCGCGCTGCCGTCGCTCTACGTGCTGTGGCTGAGCTTTACCGAATCGACCTATGGCAGCATCAGCGGCTACGTCGGCTTCAGCAATTACGCCGCGATGCTGGCCGACCGGTATTTCTGGCGCGCGCTGGTCAATACGCTCATCGTCGTCAACGTCGTCGTCTACGTGGAGTTGGCGCTCGCGGTGGGTATCGCCGTCGTGTTCGTGCAGGGTGTGCCGTTCCGCCGCGTGCTGATCGCCATCATGTTGATGCCGTACGCGATCAGCGAAGTGGTCGCCGTGGTGATCTGGAAATTCATGATGGATCCGGACATCGGCATGATCGAGCGCCCGCTCGCCGCGCTGGGTCTGCCGCTGCACTGGGCGGTCGATCCGTCCGCCGGGCTCGCTCTGGTCTGCATCATCAGCGTCTGGCTCAACATGCCGTTCAGCTTCATCATCGCCTATGCGGCGATGCGGGGCGTGCCAACGGAACTTTACGAGGCCGCGCATGTGGATGGCGCCTCCGGCTGGCAGAGCTTCCGCTACATCACCTTGCCGGTCATTTTTCCGGCCCTGCTGGTGGCGCTGATTTTCCGCTACATCGTCGCCTTCCGGCTGTTTTCCGAGGTCTGGTTGCTCACCGGCGGCGGCCCGGCGCGGATGACCGAGGTACTGTCGATCTATCTCTACAAGCAGGCGTTCACCTATGCGGATTTCGGCCGCGGTGCGGCGGCCGGCTGGATCATGGTGCTGGCGTCCGGCGTTTTCGCGGTTGCCTATGTCAGCCGGCTCAACCGGGCCGGCTTCGGGCGCGGCACATGAGACACAAGAAGCCGGCGGCGCAGGCGCTGCGCGCTGTCATCATAGTGCTCGTGCTGATCTGGTCGGGGGTGCCGATCGCCTTCGTCGTCATCGCATCCTTCAAGCCAAACCAGCAGATCTTCACCTATCCGCCGACGCTGCTGTTCAGCCCGACCCTGGTGCATTATCGCGATCTGCTGGTCAAATGGCCGGATTTCCTGCGCACGCTTGGCAACAGCCTGGCCGTGACCGCCGGCGCTACGCTGGTCTGTGTCGGGGCGAGCCTGCTGGCCGGCTACGTCTATTCCCGTGTCCGCAACCGCCTGATCGCCGCTTCGGCCTTCTATATGGTCGGCATCCGCCTGTTGCCGCCGATCGTCGTCACCCTGCCCCTGTTCCCGCTCGCCGATTACCTCGGCCTGAGCGACACCCGCACCGCACTCATCATCCTTTATGCGTCGTTCTTTGTCTCACTCGGCACGCTGCTGCTGAAGAGCTTCATCGACGGCATCCCGGAGGAACTGGACCAGGCGGCGCACATCGACGGCGCCTCGGACCTGGTGATCCTGTCGCGCATCATCCTGCCGCTCTCGGCGCAAGGCCTGGTTGCCGCCAGTGTCTTCGTCGTGGTCTATGCGTGGAACGAATACCTGTTCGCCTTCATCTTCACCACCACGCGCGCCAAGACCGCTCCCCTGCTGCTCAGCGAGATGATGTCGTCGCTCACCGGTGTCGATTGGGGCGTGCTGTTCGCGGCCGTAACGGTGCAACTGGTGCCGATCGTGCTGTTCGTCATTCTGGTCCAGCGCTTTCTCATCTCCGGCCTCACCGCCGGAGCGCTGAAAGGCTAGTGCTCGAAAGCACGGGCACGCGAGACGCCGGCGGTGCATGACCGACCGCAGACCAACCCGGTCTGATGCTAGCGCGAACCATCGCCAGCGGTGGCAGTATGATGCGGCGACGTCATGCTTCTCCCGGCAAGGCGCCGGCCTGACGCGCCACCTCTGCGGTCAACGCTGATGGCAGCATCACGCCTCCGGCCGTACGATCAGCACCGTACCGTCCACGCCCTCGACGCGCAGCCGGGCGCCCGGGTCGGGCTGCGGCACATCGGTCGGCACGCGGGCCGCCCAGTCGCTGTCGCCAACCCGCACGCGTCCTTCGCGACCGTGAAAAATCAGGGCGGTCGCCGCGCGGCCCGCCAACCCCGCCTGCTGCGTGTTCAATCGCGTCGGATGGCGACGCAAACGCAGGCCGACAGTGAGCGAAATCGCTGCCAGGACGCCGAATGTCACCACCTGAAGTTCGAAGCCGATCCCCGCCGACAGCGTCACCAGGCCGGTGCCGCACGCCGCCAGCCCCAGCCACATCATGAAGACACCCGGCGCGAGCATCTCCAGCAGCAGCAAGACGAGACCCGCGACCAGCCAGATGATCCAGTCGTTCATGACGTTGGGCCAGGGCCCCAGGGCCCGGATGCCGGCGGCATCGGCGAAGCGGGCGCGATCGGTGGCATCGGCGGAAACGGCGGCGGCTCCGGAGGCAGCGGCGCCGCACCTGGCGGGATGCCTGCCGGCGGTACGCTCCCGGGCGGAGTCGCATCGTCGCCGCGCAGCAATTGCATCGCCTGCACGATGCCGCCGGCCAGCGCCGCGCTCTCCATCGGCACCACCACCAGCCGCGTGTTGGGCGCCGACGCCAGCGCCTGGAACGCGCGCACGTAGCGATCGGCGATGAAGTAGCGCAGCCCCGCCTGGCCGTGCTGCGTCGCCGCGTCGGAGACCATCTGTGTCGCCTCGGCCTCGGCGCGAGCCAGCGCTACCCGCGCCTCGGCGTCGCGGTTTGCCGCCTGCTGGCGCCCCTCGGCCTGGAGGATCAGCGACTGCTTCTCGCCCTCGGCGCGCAGGATCGCGGCCTGGCGCTGGCCTTCGGCGAGGGCCACCGCGGCGCGACGCTCGCGTTCCGCGGTCATTTGCAGGTTCATCGCGCGGATCAGATTATCGGGCGGCTCGATCTTGCGAATCTCGACGCGGCTGACCTTCACGCCCCACGGCTCGGTGGCGCCGTCGAGGATCGTCAACAGTGCGGTATTGATGCGCTCACGCGACGACAGCGTCGCGTCCAGCTCCATCTCGCCGATCACCGCGCGGATGTTGGTCATCGCCAGCGTGGTCAGTGCGAGCGTGAGGTTGGCGACCTGATAGGCCGCCTTCTCCGGTTCCATCACCCGATAATAGATGATGCCATCCACCGCGACCGAGGCATTATCCCGGGTTATCACGCTCTGTTCCGGAATCTCCACCACCTGCTCTTGCACGTTGAGCTTGCGTCCGACGCGGTCGACATAGGGCAGCACGAAATTCAGCCCCGGTTGCAGCAGCCGCGTGTACGCACCGAACCGTTCGACGGTCCAGACCTGGCCCTGCGATACCGTCTTCACCCCGGCGAACAGGGTGACGACGACCAGGATCAGGACAAGGATCCAGACGATGATGACCGCACCGACCATGCGGGTTCCCCCCGAGGAATGTTACGGGGTTCTACCGCATGTTCAGTTTCGCTGCCATTGCACGATGTCAAGCTGGTCCCCCGTCAGGCCCGGCCGTGGCCAGGGGAGTGCGCTACTCCAACACCGCCTCGAGCGTGATCGTGGCGTTCAACACCTTCGACACCGGGCAATTCGCCTTCGCGCCCTCGGCCAATTCCTTGAATTTCGCGGCGTCGATCCCTGGTACCTTCGCGCGCAACGCCAGATGTACCGCGGCAATCTTCCAGCCGCCCGGCACCTGCTCCATGGTCAGCGTCGCGTCGGTATGCAGGCTTTCCGGCGGATGGCCTGCCCCGCTGAGCTGGAATGCGGTGGCCATGCTGAAGCAGCCGGCATGGGCGGCGGCGATCAGCTCCTCCGGGTTGGTGCCTTTGCCGTCGCCGAAACGAGCGTTGAAGCCGTACGACGTATCCTGCAGCGTGCCACTTTGCGTGGTCAGGCTGCCGGTGCCGTCCTTGCCGCTGCCGGACCAGGCCGCGGACGCGTGACGCTTGATGCTGGCCATGCTTGCCCTCCTGCTTCGTTGGGTCGCCGCCATGCCGGGCGGCATCGTCGCATATGGGTTGCCACGCAGCCGTCCACCATAGCGGCCGGACCTACGGCCCCTTCCATTGCACGATGTACAGTCCGGCATCGTAATCGGTCAGATAGACCAGCCCGTCCTGCGCCACGAACAGATCCGCCGTGTGACGCATCTTCGCCCGGCCGCGCATCGGTTCCATCCATTTCGTCGGCTGCGGCGGCACGAAATAGCCGATCTCCTGTGGCCGATACGCATCGGCGATGTCGAACACGCGCAGCCCGGCGCTCTGCCAGGTGGCGAAGATCGTCGTCGAGGACTGGAACGAACCCGGCCGGTTCTCGTGCAGGTTATGCGGTCCGAACTGACCGCCCAGCTTGACGTAGTCCTGGTCCGACGGCGTCGGCAGCGTGGCGATGCTGACCGGATTGCTTTTCTCGCGGATGTCGAACACCCAGGTGCGCTTGTTCTGGCCTTCCAGGTCGATGTTCATCACTGCCTCGTCCGCGACAACCAGCAGGTCGCGGTCGTGCAGTGGCAACGCGCTGTGGGTGCCGCCGCCATACGGCGGGCACCAGTTGCGGTGGACGATCAGTTTCGGTGCCGACTTGTCCTTCACGTCGAGGATGGTCAGTCCGCCGTCGCGCCACGACGCATAGGCGATGTCGTCGGCCACCACCGCGTGGTGCAACGCCCAGCGATTTTTCCATGTGGGCGTCTCGCCGCCGGCGGCGTGCATGCCGGGGATCCACCAGCGGCCGACCTCGCGCGGGCGGGTCGGCTCTGCCATGTCGATGACGATCAGGATGTGGTCGGTGTAGCCGTCGAGCAGGGCAGAGGCGTAGGCGTAGCGGCCGCCGGTCCACCAGATGCGATGCAGGCCCAGACCTTGCACTTCCATGAAGCCGATGGCGCGCGGATTGGCCGGATCGGAAATGTCGTAGACCCGCATGCCGGCCGAGAAATCCTCGCCCCGCTTGCCGTAGCGCGACGAATCCACCTGGTTCGACTGGCTGTAGTATTCCTTGATCGACAGCAGCGCCTTCAGGTCCAGCTCCTCGATGCACAGCAGCAGGTCTTCCGCGGCTTGCAGGTGCATGCACCAGGAGTTCGGATGGATCGGTGCGAAGTTCACCGGCTTTGGATGGCGCGGGTCGCGCACGTCGGTGACCATGACGCCGCGGCTGACCCGCGTACCAACGTATGCGTGGCCGCGCGCGACCATCACCTGGACGCCGTCGCCGCGGCCCCCCTGGTCGGTATGGCCGAGGAATTCGACGTTTCGCGCACCTTCCGGGACGATCATGGCTTGCCTCCTGCTCCATTCGGTCGGCAGACTACTCCAGGTTGAGGGAGGATGTGAGCCATGCCGACTTATGTCATGCTGGCCAACTGGACCGACCAGGGTGTCCGGTCGATCGACGAAAGCCCCAAGCGCGTCGATGCGTCGCGCAAGGCGCTGGAGGACATGGGCGGGCGCTTCCTGTCCACCTACATGACGATGGGCGCCTACGACCTGGTCATCACCTACGAGGCCCCGGACGACGCGGTGGCGGCGCGTTTCATTCTGATGCTGGGCAAACTCGGCAACGTGCGCACCACGTCGCTGAAGGCGTTCCCGGAGGAGGCGTATCGCCAGATCATCAATTCTCTGCGGTCAGGGTAACGGGCACCGGTCGTCCGTACCGCTGTTCAATATTGACGGTCCGGCATCTCACTGCGCCACCGGACTGTCGATCGGTGCCGGCCGGCCGGCCGGCGCGTCGGTTGTTGTCGCTTTCACATGGTGATCCGCGGCGAGCAATAGGTAGACCGCCGGAACCACGAACAGGGTGAAGAGCGTGCCGACCGCGAGGCCGCTGGCGATCACCAGGCCCATGTCGAAGCGGGAGACGGCGCCGGCGCCGCTCGCGGTCAGCAGCGGGATCACGCCGAGCACCATCGCCGCCGTGGTCATCAGGATCGGCCGCAGCCGGATGCCCGCCGCCTGTTCTACCGCTTCGCGCTTGGTCCTGCCCTGTTTCTGCAACTCGTTGGCGAATTCCACGATCAGGATGCCGTGCTTGCTGATCAGGCCCATCAGGGTGACCAGCCCCACCTCGGTATAGATGTTCAGCGTGGCGCCGCCGATGCCGGTGCTGACGAACAGCAGCGCGCCGGCGATCGACATCGGCACGGAAACCAGGATGATCAGCGGGTCGCGGAAGCTTTCGAACAACGCGGCGAGCGACAGGAACACGATGATCAGCGCGAAGCCGAACGTCCCGACGAAGCCGGCGGATTCCTGGACGTACTGGCGCGACAGGCCGCCGTAATCGACCGTATAGCCTTGCGGCAGCGTCGTCTTTGCCAGGTTCGTCAGGTAGTCCACCGCGGTGCCCAGTGCGACCCCGGGCGCCGGCACACCCTCGATCGTTGCGGAATTGAGCTGCTGGAAATGATTGAGCGATTCCGGCATCGTGCTGGTGACAATGTGCGCCACCGTCGAAAGCGGTACTGAACCGCCGCTCGCCGTCCTGACGTAGTAGTTCAGCAACTGGCTGCTGTTCAGCCGGAAGCGTTGCTCTACCTGCGGGATCACCTTGTAGGACCGCCCGTCCAGGCTGAAGTAGTTGACGTAGCCGCCGCCGAGCATTGACCCCAGCGCGGCGCCGATGTCGCTCATGTTCAGGCCGAGCAGCGCCGCCTTGTCGCGGTCGAGCACCACCGTCGATTGCGGCTGATCGATGCGCAGGTCGCTGTCGAGGAAGATGAACAGGCCGCTCTTCACCGCGGCTTGCAGCAATTGCTGCGCCACGGTGTTGAGCGCGTTGAACGGCTGCGTCGTGCCGATAACGAACTGGATCGGGAAGCCGTTAGATCCGGGCAGCGGCGGCGGAGGGAACACGACCGTGTTGAAACCGGCAACCTGCGCAAGCGCCTGCTGGACCTGCGGCTGCAACTGATTGGTCGTGCGCGTGCGCTGATCCCAAGGCTTCAGCACCATGCCGGCGATGTTCTGGCCCGCCACGTCAAGCTGGAAGACGTGATCGGTTTCCGGAAACCGCGTGAAGATCTTGTCGATCTGTTCATCGTACATCAGCCGCTGCTGCAACGTGGCGTTGGGCGCCGCATGCGAGATGGCGATCAGGACGCCCTGATCCTCCTGCGGCGCCAGTTCGCTTGTGGCACTGGCGTAGAGGAAGTAGATGCTGACCAGCACGATCGCGGCGAACACCAGGGTGACCGGCAGGAAGTTCAGGCTGTTGTGCAGCCGCCGCTCGTAGCGGCTGTGCAGCCAGGCAAAGCGCCGGTCGATGAAATCCACCAGCCGCGCCTCCCAGCCGCTGCGGTCGGCGGTGTGCGGCGGCAGGAAGCGCGAGCACAGCATCGGCGATAATGTCAGAGCGATGATGGCGGAAACGGTGACTGCGCCCACCAGCGTGAAGGCGAACTCGGTGAACAGCGCGCCGGTCAGCCCGCCCTGGAAGCCGATCGGCACATAGACCGCGACCAGCACGACGGTCATCGCGATGATCGGGCCGCCCAGTTCGCGTGCCGCCTGGATGGCGGCCGGGATGGGACGCATGCCGTCTTCCAGATGACGATTGACGTTTTCCACCACGATGATGGCGTCATCCACCACCAACCCGATGGCCAGCACCAGGGCGAGCAAGGTCAGCAGGTTGATGGAGAAGCCGAACATCAGCATCATCGTGAAGGTGCCGATCAGCGACAGCGGAATGGCAATGATCGGGATCAGCACCGAGCGCGGCGAGCCGAGGAACACGAACACCACCAGCGTCACGATCAGCACCGCCTCGACCAGCGTGGTCACGACCTCGCTGATCGAACTGTTCACGAATGCCGTGGAATCATACACGATCGTTCCGGTCATGCCGTGCGGCAACTGCGCCTGGATGCCGGGGAAGACGTCGCGCACGCCCTTGATGACGTCCAGCAGATTGGCGCTGGGTGCCACCTGGATGCCGAAATACACCGCGCGCTTGCCGTCGAAACTGACCTGCGAGTCATAGTCGTCGAAGCCAAGCGAGACGTTCGCCACGTCCTTCAGCCGGATGAGCGCGCCGTTGACCTGCTTGACCTGAAGATTCTGGAACTGCGCCAGCGTGTGCAGGTCGGTGGAGGCGGCCAGGTTGACCTGCACCATCTGCCCCTTCGTGGTGCCCAGGCCGGAGATGTAATCGTTGTTGGCCAGCGCCTGTGCGACGTCGGTCGCGGTCAGGCCGTATGCCGCCAGCTTGTTGGGGTCGAGCCACGCCCGGAGCGCGAAATTCTTCGCCCCCAGCAACTCGGCTGTCTGCACCCCCGGCACGGCTTGCAGCTTCGGCTGCACGGCGCGCGCCAGGTAGTCGGTCACCTGGTTGGGTTCCAGCACGTCGCTGTAGAAGCCGATATACATCGCATCGATCGTCTGGCCGATCGTCACCGACAAAATCGGCTGCTGCGATCCGGCCGGCAACTGGTTCAGCACCGCGCTGATCTTCGTGTTGATCTCGGTCAGTGCCTTGTCCGGATCGTAGTTCAACCGCAGGTTGACGGTGATCGTGCTGACGCCGGACTGGCTGTTCGACGTCATGTCGTCGATGCCGTTCGCCTGCGCGATCGCGTTTTCCAGCGGCGTGGTGATGAAGCCGGCGACCACGGCCGGATCGGCGCCGTACAGCGTGGTGGTCACGGTGACCACCGCATTCTCGGTGCGCGGATATTGCAGCACCGGCAAGGCGCCGACCGCGCGCAGCCCCAGCACCAGGATCATCAGGCTGACGACGCTGGCCAGCACCGGGCGCCGGATGAAGATATCGGTGAAGTGCATGGCGTCTGCCCCGCTATTGCCCGGCCGGATTCGGGCGCGGATCGTCCAGCGGCTGCACGGTGTTGTTCACCACCACCGGCGCGTCGTTGTGCAGCTTGACCTGGCCCGCCGAGACGATGACGTCGCCCTCCTTGATGCCCTTCAGGATGGCAACCTGGTCGCCGCGCGTGTCGCCGGTTGTCACGAAGGTCTGCTGGGCGATCAGTTGCGGCTTGCCCTGCGCGTCCTTGCCCTTGTCGAGCACCACATAGACGGTGTTGCCATAAGGATTGTACGCGATAGCGGTCTGCGGCAGGGTGATTTCGCGCCGCTGCGCCCCGGTGCTGATATCGAGCGTGGCAAACATGCCGGGCAGCAGGCGATGGTCGGGATTGCGCAACGTCGCGCGGATCTGCACGTTGCGCGAGGTGGGATCCACCTGGGGATTGATCGCGCTGACCTGGCCGGGGAAATTCACTCCGGGCCAGGTATCGACATGCACGACGACGGTCTGATCCACCTTGACGTTGGCCAGCGCCTGCTGCGGCAGATAGAAATCGACATAGAGCGGATCGAGCGCCTGCAACGTGACGACCTGCGTGCCGGCTGCCAGGAACTGCCCAAGATCGACCGCGCGAATCCCCAGATGTCCGGCGAATGGCGCGCGCAGGATCTTCTGGTCCACCACCGCCTGCTGTTCGGCGACCTGCGCCTGGTCGTTCTTCAATGTGGCGGCGTCGCTGTCCAGCGTCGCCCGGCTGACCGCCTGCACCAGGAACTGCTTGTGGTCGCGATCATAATTGACCTGCGCCAACGCGGCGGTTGCTTGCAGCGCTTGCAGCTTGGCGACGTCGTCGTCGCTGCGCAGCCGCAGCAGCACCTGCCCCTCCGGCACGTCGTCGCCGGATTTGAAGTCGATCTCGCTGACGATGCCGGCAAGCTGCAACGACAACTCGGCGCCGTTCACCGCGCGCAACGTGCCGACCGCGGATACCTCCGGCTGCCACTGCTGGTACCCCGCGGTGACCGTGGATACGGTCTGCGGCGGATTGGCCAGCGACGCCATCACCTTCTTGATGATGTTTGCCTTGAACACCTGGAACCCGAACACGCCGCCGAGCACGACGGCGACCGCGATCAGCATGATGATCATGCGTTTGGTCATGACGATCGCCTCCGTCAGTGCTGCGGGGCCGAGAGCGAAATCCCGATCCGGTCAGGTTGACCGTTGCTGTCGGGGGCCACGTCATTGCGATGCCACCAGCCGCCGCCCAGCGCCTGGAACAAGGCAGCGGTGTCCGCGTAGCGGCTGGCCTGTGCCTGCACCAGGTTGATATGCGCCTGCTGATAGCTGCGTTCGGCGTTGTCCAGCGTCAGATAGGTGATGGCGCCGAGCCGGAACTGGTCGCGCGCCAGGCCGAGGCTGGCGCCCGCGGTTTGCTCGGCTTCGGCCTGCGCGCGCAACGCCGCGGCATCCGCCTGTAGTGCCCGCAGCGCATCGGCGACGTTCTGGAACGCCTTGACGACCGTGCTGCGGTACTGCGCCGCCGCCTGGTCGAACGCCGCGACGGCGGCGCGTTTCTTGTGCAGCAGCGCGCCACCGTCGAACAAGGTCTGGGTGACGCCGGCGGCGATGCTCCACACCGCCGTGGCGGGCGTGAACAGGTTGGTGAAGCCCAGCGCCGTGGTGCCGTACTGACCGGTGATGCTGAACTGCGGCAACTGGTTGGCGATGGCAACGCCGACATTGGCGCTGGCGGCGTGCAGCGTCGCCTCGGCGGCGCGAACGTCCGGCCGTTGTTCCACCAGTTGCGAGGGCAGGCTCAGCGGCAATTCGGTCGGCAGATGCAGGTTGGCGAGGTCGAAACGATCCGCCGGCTCCTGGTTGGGCAAGCGGCCGAGCAATGCGGTGAGCTGGTTGCGGGTCTGCGCCAACTGCTTTTCCAGCGCCGGCAGCGTGGCCTCGGTTGCGCTCAGCGTGGCCTGCTGCGTCAGCACGTCCGATCGCGCCGCGGCACCGAGCGCGAACTGGCGCTGCACCAGGTTGAGCTGGTCGGTTTCCAGCCGGATGATGTCGCGCGTGGCCGCGATCTGGCCGCGCAGCGACGCCTCCTGCACCGCGGCGACGACGAGATTCGAGGTCAGCGTGAGATAGGTCGCCTCAAGCTGGAAGCGCTGGTAATCCGCCTGCGCTGCCAGCGATTCCACCTGGCGGCGGACGCCGCCGAACACATCGGGTGCATAGGAGACGTTCAACCCGGCGGTGGTCAGGGTGAATGTCTCATTCAGCTTGGGCTCGCCGAACTCGGCGCCGGAGAGCCGCTCGCGTTCGACCTGTGCGTTGGCACCGAGTGTGGGAAACAACCCACCCTGCCCGGCATAGACGTTCTCATTCGCCTGGCGCAGCGCCGCCTGCGCAACCTGCACGTCGGGGTTCGCCCGCAACGCCTGGTCGATCATGTCGTTGAGCGGGCGCGAGCGGAACAGGGTCCACCAGGCACCGGACAGGTCGCCGCCTGGCACGAAGCGTTGCGCCTCGCCGCCGGCTACTGCGGTGGCCGAAGTCGCAGTCTGCAACTGCTCTTTTGTGTAGCCGGCCTGGTCCGGTGCGGCGGGGCGGTGGAAATCGGGACCGACCTCGCAGCCCGACAGCAGCAGCAGGACGGGCAGCGCGATGCGGCCCGTGGCCAGGGGGATCGACGTCACCGTTTGGCACCTTTGACGACGCGGAAGATGGCCCTGGTATGCTCGCGTACCAGAGCTTGAATGGCGTGAACGCGGGCGTCGTCGAGGTGTTCCCACCCGAGCGCCTGGTGCGCCTTGCGGTTGCAGAACACCGACACCTGTCCGATCAGCGCGACCGTCCGCAGCAGCGTTGGTTCGGCGTCGGGTGGTTGATCGGTCAGGTGCCCGATCAACACGGCGCAGGGCTCGACGATCTGCCGTGTCACCCGTTGATGCAGGGTGTCCAGCGCGGGCTGCGGCTCGATCTCGGCGCGGGCGAAGAACAGCGCCCGGGATTCCCAGTCCGGGCTGGTCTGGTCGGTCACCAGGGCCACGAAGGCATCGAGCAAGCGGCACAGCAGATCGACCAATTGTCGCCGCGATACCTCCCCCCCGCCCAGCACCGCCTGGATCTGCGCTGTTACTGGGGCGATGCGACCTTCCACGGTCTCGCTGATGTGATCGATGACTGCGCGATACAGGCCTTCCTTGTTGCCGAAATAATATTGTAGTGCCGGAAGGTTCACCTTGGCGTGATGCGCCAGGGTGCGGGTGCTGGCGCCCTCGTAGCCCTCGGTGGCGAACACCTGGAGCGCGGTGCGCAGGATGCGCAGACGGGTATCCTCGCCGCGCTGCCGGGGTCCCGGGCGGGCACGCGTGGCGGCGGATGCGGTGGCCGGCTGGGGCATGCCGGCTCGCCTATATCAAACGATATTTAATGTCAATCGATCGATATAGTACGCCTGGAGCGATCCTGTCGGTCGCGCCGATCTCCCGCCATGGCCTGTCGCCGGCGCGGGTTCCGACCGTGACGGAGCGACCCAAGGACAGGCTCCGGCCGCCCCCTTGTGTCATGACCAACCCGTGGGCCGGCCATGACACAAGGGGGGCGGCCGGTGGGAGCGATCCCGCCGACCGCCACGACAACCGGACAGGCACGCAACGAACGACACGGGAAATCGGAACGATCCTGCTGGATTCCCGCTTGCACGGGGGGCTCACCCTCATAGGCGTCAACTTAACCGGGACGCGGAGAAGAAAACTCCCCCTCCCTCAAGGGGAGGGGGAGTGAACTTTTGCTCCGTCGAGCGCTTATCCTGACGCCTATGGGGCTCACCCCGCCAGCAGCGTGCGCATCGCCACGGTCCGCTCGAACAACCGCAGCAGCACGCGCACCGCGCGGCCGCGCTCGCTTTCCAGCTTCGGGTCTTTTTGCAGCAGCAGCGTCGCGTCGCGGTCCGCCATGTGCAGCAGCCCCTCATGGTCGACCGGATCGGCCAGCCGGAAGCCCGGTGCGCCGGCCTGCCGCGTGCCGAGCAGATCGCCGCCGCCGCGGAGGCGAAAGTCCTCGTCGGCGATGACGAAGCCGTCCTCGGTGTCGCGCAGCAGAGTCAGCCGGCGGCGGGCGGTCTCGTTCACCCAGTCCTCGTGCAGCAGCAGGCAGTAGCTGGCTTCGGCGCCGCGGCCGACCCGGCCGCGCAACTGGTGCAATTGCGCCAGGCCGAACCGTTCCGCGTGTTCGATCACCATCACCGAAGCCTGTGGCACATCGACGCCCACCTCGACCACCGTGGTCGCCACCAGCAGCCGCACGCGGCCGGCGGCGAAATCCGCCAGCGCCGTTTCGCGCACCTCGCTGGTCTGCTGGCCGTGCGCCAGGCCGACGCGATCGCCGAACCGCGCCGCCAACTGCGCGTAACGTTCCTCCGCGGCCGCGACGTCGCGTTCCTCGCTCTCCGCCACCAGAGGACAGACCCAATAGACCTGCGCGCCCTCGTCGAGCTTGCGCGTGATCGCATCCAGCACGTCCGGCATGGTGCCCAGCGAGTGCAGCGTGGTGCGGATCGGCAGCCGCCCGCTGGGCTTTTCGGTCAGGCGGGATACGTCCATCTCGCCCCACTGGGTCAGCAGCAGCGTGCGCGGGATCGGCGTGGCGGTCATCACCAGCACGTCGGTGCGCTCGCCCTTGCCGCCGAGCAATAGCCGCTGGTCCACGCCGAAGCGGTGTTGCTCGTCGATCACCGCCACCGCGAGGTCGCGATACGCCACGGTGTCCTGGAACAGCGCATGCGTGCCGACCACCATCTGGACCGAGCCATCCGCCAGTTCGCGCAGCAGCTTGGCCCGGGCGCGTCCCTTGATCCCGCCGGTGAGCAGGGCGACGGGGACCGGGGTGAGGTGCGAGAGGGTGCGGAGGTGCTGGCGGGCGAGCACCTCGGTGGGCGCCATCAGCGCGGCCTGGGCGCCGGCCTCCACCGCGCGCAGCATGGTCAACAGCGCCACCAGGGTCTTGCCGGAGCCGACATCGCCTTGCAGCAGCCGCAGCATGCGCCGCGTGGCGCCCAGGTCGGCGTCGATCTCCGCCAGTGCCTTGACCTGCGAGCGGGTCGGGGCGAAGCCGAACCGCTGCAGCGCTTTGGCGCGGAGCGAGCCGTCGCCGTGCAGGGCGCGACCCGGGCGGGCGCGCACCCGGCCGCGCACGACGCCCAGCGCCACCTGGCCGGCGAGGAACTCGTCGTAGGCGAGGCGGCGGCGCAGGCGGTCGTCGGGCGGTTCGCCGGGGGCCTGCACGGCGCGCAGGGCGTCGGCGAAGGGGGGCCATTTTTCGCGGCGTAACAGGGCGGGGTCGTGCCATTCGGGCAAGCTGGGCAGGCGCAGCAGGGCCTCGCGCATGGCGTTGCCGACCTGGCGCGGCCACAGGCCGGCGGTGAGGCGCCAGACCGGCTCGATCGGCGGCAACCGGTCGGCCTGGGCGGCGGGCAGGACGTGGTCCGGATGCGGCATGGTGAGCCGGCCGTTGAACGCTTCCAGTTTGCCGGAGACCAGCAGCTTCGCACCGGGCGGCATGCGCTCGGCGCGGTCTTCGGCGGCTTTCGGGTTGGCGGCGAAGAACACCAGTTCGGCGACGCCGGTGGCGTCCTTCACCACGACGCGCCAGGGCTGGCGGGGCGTGGCGGGGGGGTCGTGCCGCACCACCTCGATTTCCAGCGTGGCGACGGTGCCTGGCTGGGCCTGGGCGATGGTCGGGCGCGGGCGGCGGTCCACGTAGGATTCCGGAAGGTGGAACAGCAGGTCGATCACCCGCTCGCCGCCGGCGGCCTTGGCGAGCAGTGCCGCGACCGGAGGGATGACGCCCTTCAGTGCGGTCAGCGGCGCGAATAGCGGGGCGAGGGAATCGGGGGGCATGGTGCGGGGGTGGGGCAGGGGGTGAGGTACGTTGTGCTTCGCCGGAGCGGCGCGGGTCAAACCAGCGGAGGGTCCTGCGGTGCGGGTTGTTCCGTTGCCAACGGTGCCGCCGTTTGCTTGACATACTGGCATCCTGCCTGGAAGGAGACCGATCCTGCCGACCCTGGTCATTCGCAACGTCGAGCACAGCCTTCATGCAGGGCTCAAGCGAGACGCCGTCGCGCACGGCGTCTCGGTGGAAGAGGAAGCGCCGCATCCTGCGTGCACGCCTCGCTGCTCCTACGCGGGGTTCTCCGATTGGGTTGGTGCCATCCGTGCCTTGTTCGAGCCGCTCGGCGGTTTTGATCTGACGGAGATCGAGCGGGAGACGCTACGCGATCCGCCCGATCGTGCGGGACCCGGGTTGGCTTCCGAAACGTGATCGTGCTTGGTAACAACGTTCTATGCTGCGACGACGGTTGTCTGCGGTGCGGGATGCTGTCGGTTGTCGTGGTCCTTGGCGAATGCGCGGTAAAAGCGATTATCGGAAGGGGGGCCATTTGCTGAATCTGCTTTGGATTCTACTATATCTGGCAGTGACATGCAGCGGCACCGAAGCTGCTGGTGAGCAAGGGCAAGCCGCGAGCATTGAAAGCCAGACGGTCGTGAACTGGTCTCCGGAGTTGACTGGTGATCAGTGGGAGTGGCGCCTGACGAAATACAGGTACTACGAGAACGCCTACAAGATAGATGGTCGGACCTTTCTGATGTTGAGTTCCAATGCGGATCCAACGGACAACGTACTCTGGGATCCGCTAACGGGGCGCGGACTGCACCTTGATACACGAGAATATGTCCAATTTCGCAAGGGTCACGCGGACGATTGGAATTCTCCGCTCCATCCGTTTCCAATGTATGGAGATCGGCATCTTGGGGCCGAAACATCACCCGGAGTGCCAATGTGTAACAGCATTTTCGACCATTTCTTCGTTCTATCCGATTCATCGGGTCACCGCATCATCCGGACGTTCTATGTCGCTCGTCGCATCGATCATCCCGAAGTCAAGCGGTACCCCGTATGTTTCGATGGCCCGTCGGCGGAGACGCGCTCCATCAAGGTCGAGTTCGAGGAAATCGGCTGCTGCCTGAACCTCGTGCCTTTGCCTGATGGTAGCATAATTTTTCTAAGTCTTTTCGAGAAAGGCCTGTTGATCGTAAGACTTGACAAGGACGGTCGGCAGTACACTTCTCCAGGCAGCAGTATTCTTACGTTGGACGCCGCCACAATAAACGCCGAGCTGCGTGCAACGCCAAGCAATTATAGTGACCCTTCGATCCGGTACAATATTTTCCAGGGCGCTATCAGAGCCAGCCAAAGGTCTGAAACGCCGTAGGACGAGTCTCCGATGAGGCGAACAGACATAAACCGTTGGCGGTACGATCACGAAGTCTCGGATCACTGGAGGCTGGATGGGATGGAGGTGTCGTTTGTTGTGGTTTACCGAAGCAGGGTGGCCCGAACGGGAGGCGCCGCACACCGCAATAGCGATTGCTGGAGGCAGCAGGGCGCGCTAGCGTGCTAGCGGCATCTTCAAGGAAGGGAGAGCCCGCATGCTCCATCACGAAGTTAAGTCGGACGATGCCGAAGCGGTTTTTCGCCGCAAGTTCCGACTGAAGCTCGCGGCGCGCGGCTACCAAGGCGATGAGCTGGACCGCAAGGTCGAGGAACTCATGAGCGCACCGGTTCGGTTCAGGCTCGACCTGGACCAAGAACCATCGGCGTGAGATGCGCAGCAGCCTTGACGGCGTCGGGCTTCGATCTGTTCCGTGAACAAGCGGCGGGCGAATACAACCGGCTTTCGCACCTGCTTCCAGGCAATCGTCAATATGTCATCGCAAGAGCACGACAGATCATTCGACAACTGGACCACTTCGCGACGCTACCCGGCCCGACCGAGGCCGAACAGTTTTGGCTGGAGGTCATCAAGGGGTCGTTTGAAGAACTGATGCAGCAAGCTGGTGGAACGCCTTGAGTCAGTCTTTCGGACGGCGGAAGTCGGTGGCAGTGTATGCTGGCACAATGAGGCACCCGGTCATGCTCCCCCGCCGCCGCTTTCTTGCCTCCGCCGCCGCCCTCGCCGCGCCGGGCATTGCTCGCGCGCAGGGCAGCCGCGTGCTGAAATTCATTCCGCAATCCGACCTGGGGGTGCTCGATCCCGTCTGGACCCAGGCCTATGTCACGCGCAACCACGGCATGATGGTGTTCGACACGCTGTACGGCATGGACGGCGCGTACCAGATCCAGCCGCAGATGGCGGCCGGGCATAACGTCGAGGACGCGGGAAAAACCTGGCTGATTACGCTGCGCGACGGGCTTGCCTGGCATGACGGGGAAAAGGTTCTGGCGCGGGACTGCGTCGCGAGCATCCGCCGCTGGGGCGCGCGCGACAGTTTCGGCCAGACGCTGATGGCGGTCATCGACGCGCTGGACGCGCCGGACGACCGCACCATCCGGTTTCGCCTGCAACGACCGTTCCCGCTGCTGCCCGCGGCGCTGGGCAAACCCGGCTCCAGCATCTGCGCGATGATGCCGGAGCGTTTGGCGAACACCGATCCGTTCAAGCAGGTCAGCGAGATGGTCGGCAGCGGCCCGTTCCGCTTCGTTGCCAAGGACCATGTGCCCGGCTCGCTGATCGCGTATGAGCGGAACGCGGCCTATGTGCCGCGCCCCGACGGCACGCCGAGCTTCACCGCCGGGCCGAAGATCGTGCATCTCGACCGCGTCGAGTGGCACGTGCTGCCCGATCCGACCACCGCCGTCGCCGCGATGCAGGCCGGCGAGTTCGACTGGTGGGAGGCGCCGACCTTCGATCTGCTGCCGCTGCTGCGCAAGGCCGGCAACCTGACCGTGCCGGCGCCCAATCCGCTCGGCTTCCTCGGCGGCATTCGCTTCAACCATCTGCAACCGCCGTTCAACAACCCGGCGCTGCGGCGGGCGCTGTTGGGGGCGGTCAACCAGGAAGACTTCATGGTCGCTGCCGCGGGCACCGACCCGCAGAACTGGCGGACCGGTGTCGGGATCTTTTGCCCGCAATCGCCGATGGCGAGCGCGGCGGGCATGGAGGTGCTGACCGGGCCGCGCGATCTTGCGGCGGTGAAGCGGGCGGTCGCGGCGTCGGGCTATCAGGGGGAGAAGGCGGTCGTTCCGGTGCCGACGGACTTTCCCAATCTGCGGGCGCTGGCGGATGTCGGCGTGGACATGCTGCAGAAGGCCGGCATCAACGTGGAGGCGCGCTTCACCGACTGGGGCAGCATGCTGCAAACCCTGCCGAAGATGGACCCGGTGGAGCAAGGCGGCTGGAGCGCGTTCCACACCTATTGGTCGGGGCTGGATCAGTTCGATCCCGCGGTGCATGTGTGGATCCGCGGCAATGGCCGCGCGGCGACGCGGGGCTGGCCGGACAGCCCGAAGCTGGAGGCATTGCGGGACGCGTGGCTGGCGGCCGGCGACCTCGCGGCGCAGCAGCGCATCGCCGAGGACATCCAGCGCCAGGCATTCGTTGATGTGCCGTATATTCCGCTGGGCCAGATCCTGCCGACCTGGACGTATCAGCGGACCATTACGGACGTGCTGACCGGCTACGCGTTGTTCTGGAACGTGCGGAAGGGATGAAAACCTCTCCCGCGCGGTGCGCGGGAGAGGTCGGGCGCGGCGCCGGGTGAGGGTCATCGGGTCGGCGCACTCTGCCTGCGATGCCGGGGCGAAGAAAGATGTACCGGGCGTTCGCGGCACCCTCACCCCCGATGCTGTCGGTTGGTTCGCTTCGCGCCCCCCAATCGCGTCGATCCGCTTCGCGGTTCAACCCGGCGCGTGGCGCGGGAGCGGTTCGTTAGATAAGCGTCGCTTTCATCCCAGCCCCCCGTGATAAACCGCGACAAGGGGCTTGGTCCTGGGCGCGGGCCGGTTATATGAACCCGTGACCCATGACTGATCCCGAATCCGCTGCCCTCGACACCCGCCGGCGCCGACTGTTGTTCCGCGCCACCCACCGTGGCACGTACGAGAACGACGTGATGATCGGCGGCTTCGTGCGCGACCGTCTCGCCACGTTCGACGCCGCCGCGCTCGACGACCTTGAAGCCCTGCTCGAACTCCCCGACCCGCAGCTTGCCGACTGGCTGACCGGCCGCCAGCCGATGCCGCCCGACGCGGCACCCATGCTGCTGCGCATCCGGGAATCGCTGGCCCGATGAGCAAGGCGCCCTCCCTGACGGTGGCACGGGACCCCGGCATCCGCGCGCCGGCCAGCCCGAAGAGCGAGCCCATCCCGGTCTGGGGCGCTCCGGAAGGCTGGGACGCTTTTCTGCTCGCCCAGCGCCGCCGCGAGTTCGCCGGGCCGGTGCTGCATGTGGCGCGCGACGACGCCCGCATGGCGCGCCTCGCGGAGGCCCTGGCCTTCCTGCTGCCGGAAGCCGACATCCTGCGCTTCCCGGCCTGGGACTGCCTGCCGTACGACCGCGTGTCGCCCAACCCGGCGCTGGTGTCGGAGCGGGTCGCCACGCTGACCCGGCTGCTGGAACCGGCGTCCAGTCCTCGCATCGTGCTGACCACGGTGAACGCCCTGGTGCAGCGCCTGCCGCCGCGCGCGGCGTTCGCCGGTTCCAGCATGGAGCTGCGGGTCAACGGCAACGTGCAGCCGGAACAGCTCGCACAGTTCCTGGAGGCGAACGGCTATGGCCGCGCCGGCACGGTGATGGAACCGGGCGAATACGCCATGCGCGGCGGCATCATCGACCTGTTCCCGGCCGGCGAGCCCGACCCGGTGCGGCTGGACCTGTTCGGTGACACCATCGAGTCGATCCGGGTGTTCGATCCGGCCAGCCAGCGCAGCGGCGACCGCCGCCAACGGCTGACCCTGCGTCCGGTTTCGGAAGTGCCGCTGGACCGCGAGGCGATCGCTCGGTTCCGCTCCGGTTGGCGGGAGTTGTTCGGCCAGCCGGCGGCGGACGACCCGATCTACCATTCCATTTCCGACGGCCGCCGGCATCCCGGCATGGAGCACTGGGTCCCGCTGTTCCATCCCGCCATGGAGACCTTGCTCGACTACCTTCCCGGCGCGTCGGTCAGCCTGGACCACCAGGCGGAGGAGGTGCTGACCGGCCGGCTGGAGATGATCGCCGACCACTTCGCGGCCCGCCGGGGCATCCCGCGCGACGGGGAGGTGCCGTATCGGCCGCTGCCGCCCGGCAAGCTGTATCTCGATCGCGCCGGCTGGGACGCCATGCTGTCGGGCGGGCCGTTGCTGGCGTTCAGCCCGTTTGCCCGGCCGGACGATGCGGGCGGCGTCGATGGCGGCGGGCGCCCAGGGCCGATCTTCGCCCAGGGGGGAACGGGGTCCGGCGGCGGGCCGGGCATCAACGTGTTCGACCAGTTGCGTGCGCAAGCCGAGCGCTGGGCCAACGAGGGCCGCCGTATCGTCATTGCCGCCTGGACCCGCGGCTCGCGCGAGCGCATCGCCAACCTGCTGAAAGAGCATCGCTTCAAGGACGCGGCGCAGGAGGAAAGCTGGGCGGCGATCCGCCGCAAGCCGGCGGGTTCGGTGTCGCTGGTCACGCTCGGCGTAGAGCGTGGCTTCGTCGCCGAACGCATCGCCCTGGTGGGTGAGCAGGACCTGCTGGGCGAGCGCATCAGCCGCCCGCCGCGGCGGCGCAAGCGGGCCGACCAGTTCATCGCCGAAGCCACCGAGATCGCCGAGGGCGACCTGGTGGTGCACCAGGAATACGGCATCGGCCGCTATGACGGGCTGGAGACGCTGACCGTCACCGGCGCGCCGCATGACTGCCTGCGGCTGATCTACGACGGCAACGAAAAGCTGTTCCTGCCGGTCGAGAACATCGAGGTGCTGTCGCGCTACGGGTCCGAGCAACAGGGCGTGGCGCTGGACAAGCTGGGCGGCGTGGCGTGGCAGAGCCGCAAGGCGCGGATGAAGAGCCGCATCCGCGACATGGCGGCCGAGCTGATCCGCATCGCCGCCACCCGCCGCGTGCGCGACGCCGAGGTGATGGTGCCGGGCGAGGGCGCCTGGGACGAGTTCTGCGCCCGCTTCCCCTTCGCCGAAACCGAAGACCAGTCGCGCGCCATTGCCGACGTGCTGGAGGACCTGTCGTGCGGCCGGCCGATGGACCGGCTGATCTGCGGCGATGTCGGCTTCGGCAAGACCGAGGTGGCGTTGCGCGCCGCCTTCGTCGCCGCAATGTCCGGCGCGCAGGTCGCCGTGGTGGTGCCGACCACGTTGTTGGCGCGCCAGCATTTTCGCACGTTCTCGGAACGGTTCGCCGGGCTGCCGGTGAAGGTGGCGCAGCTTTCCCGCATGGTGCCGGCGAAGGAAGCGGCGGAGGTGAAGCGTGGGCTGACCGACGGTTCGGTCAACATCGTCATCGGCACGCATGCGTTGCTGTCGAAGACGATCCAATTTTCCGAACTCGGCCTGCTGGTGGTCGATGAGGAGCAGCACTTTGGGGTGGCGCATAAGGAGCGGTTGAAGGCACTGAAGGCCGATGTGCATGTGCTGACGCTGACCGCAACGCCGATCCCTCGGACGTTGCAGCTCGCGCTGACCGGGGTGCGGGAGATGAGCCTGATCAGCACGCCTCCGGTCGATCGGCTGGCGGTGCGCACCTTCATCATGCCGTTCGACAGCGTGGTGATCCGCGAGGCGCTGCAACGCGAGCGGTTCCGCGGCGGCCAGGTGTTCTGCGTGGTGCCGCGCATCGAGGACCTGCCGCGCATCAGCGAACGGCTGCGCGAGATCGTGCCGGACGCGCGGCTGGCGCAGGCGCATGGGCGGCTGGCGCCGACCGAACTGGAACGGGTGATGACCGAGTTCGGCGACGGCAAATACGATATCCTGCTATCGACCAATATCGTCGAAAGCGGGTTGGACATGCCGGCGGTGAACACGCTTGTCATTCATCGCGCCGACATGTTCGGCCTGGGGCAGCTCTACCAGTTGCGCGGGCGGGTCGGGCGCGGCAAACAGCGCGGCTACGCCTATCTGACCTGGCCGCAGAACATGCGGCTGTCGGTCGCGGCGGAGAAGCGGCTGACGGTGATGCAGACGCTGGATGCGCTGGGCGCGGGGTTCACTCTGGCGTCGCACGACCTGGACATTCGCGGCGCCGGCAACCTGCTGGGCGACGAGCAATCCGGGCATATCCGCGAGGTCGGCATCGAGCTGTACCAGCAGATGCTGGAGGACGCGGTGGCCGAGGTGCGCGCCGGCGAGGGCCGCCGCGGCGGGCAGGAACGCGACTGGACGCCGAATATCTCGCTGGGTCTGCCGGTGCTGATACCGGAGAGCTACGTGCGCGACCTGCCGGTGCGGCTGGGGCTGTATCGCCGGATTGGCGCGCTGGCCTCGGACGCGGAGACCGAGGCGATGGCGGCCGAACTGGTCGATCGTTTCGGTCCATTGCCATCGGAGGTCGACAACCTGCTCGGCGTGGTGGCGCTGAAGCGGGCGTGCCGCGAGGCGGGGGTGGAGAAGCTGGAGGCCGGGCCGAAGGGCATGGTGCTGAGCTTCCGCGGCAACGCTTTTTCGAATCCCGCGGGGCTGGTAGCGTGGCTGTCGAGCAAGGGCGGGCTGGTGCGGCTGCGCCCCGACCACAAGCTGGCGATTTCGCGCGAGATGGACGTGGCGACGCGGTTGCGTTTCGCGCGCGATACGCTGGGGGCGCTGGTGGGGATCGTAGGGCAGGCGAAGGCGGCGTAGCGGCACGAACACACGTGCAATCCGGCTGAACGTGGGCTAACCCGGGCCGATGTTAGATGATGCACGTATCCGAGAAATGGCTCGAAAAATCGCCCGGGACAATCTCGGGGCGAAAAGGGTGGAAGACGTACTGAGCGAGCCTGCAAACGACTCCCTCGGTAACGGAGCAATAGTATTTACCATCGTTCTTCGACCCTCCGCCGGGCGGCAATTGAAGGGCGGTGCAGAGGTCGTGCGCATGTAGATGGCTCTGCAGGAAGTCTTCGACAACGCAGGCGACGAGCGAACCCCTATGGTTCGGTGGGTGACCACTGAAGATCTCGCCAGTGGCGATCCTGAATCCTGAGCATCTGCTCGAGCAAGCCGAAAAGCTGATCAGGCCACCCCCGGCGGGCCCTCCCCGGCAGGCTGACATTCGACGCGCGGTGTCGGCTGCGTACTACAGCGTGTTCCACACCACCATGGCAGCGGCGGCGGACGTGGCTATCGGACGAGTACACAGGGTCCCGGAGCAGTACAGCCTGGTTTACCGGAGCGTCCACCACCGGGGTTTCATGGAACTCTGTAGCGTGGCCGGCTTCCCCTTCCCGGTACGACACTGACCGCATCGTCCCGGCGACGGCTTTGGTCCGGATCTCCGCGCGGTTGCCAAGTCTGCGGCAGATCTTCAGGATCATCGCCCCTCGGCGGACTACGATCCGAGGCCAAGGTTCAGATCTGCAGATGGCGTCCCGGCGATCACCTTGGCGCGCACTGCCCTGCGTCATTGGGCTGCAGCGCCGCGCGAAGAGCGGACAACATTTCTTATGCTGTTGCTGTTGCCGCCGCGCTGATTGAGCGCTCTGATCAGACGGCGCACGTCAGCCGAGCTTGCTGTGATCGGTATGGCCAACGGCCCCGGTTCCAGGGCATCTTGTAACGGCAATCGCTAAACCTGGGGAGCCCTCGCCATGCATCGCCGCGCGATACTTAAAGCCGCGGTCGCCGCGCCGCTGATCGGGCGGCTCGGCCGTGGTGCCAATCAGGCCCGCGCCGCCGAGTCCGCGCAGGCTTCCGCATGGCGCAGTTTCGAGTTGACGACCCGCGTCACGCTGCTGGACTCATCCGGCCCGGCCCGGCCCGGCCCGGCCCGGCCCGGCGCGGCTCTGGCTGCCGCTGGCGCAGACCGCCGCCGGCTATCAGGTCGCGCTGGCGATGCGCTGCGAGGGCAACGCTCGCAACGAACTGGTGCGCGATGCGGCCTACGGTGCCGCCCTGCTGCATAGCACCTGGGACAGCGGCACCGTGCCGCAGCGGGTTGAAGTCGTGCAGTCGGTCGCCACGCGCGATCGTGGCAGCCTGCCGTTAGTGCCGCTCAGCGAAGCCGAGCGCCGGTTCTGGACCTCTCCCACACCGAGTGCCCCGACCGACGGCATCGTGCGCGCGACCGCCGACCGCGTCACGGCTGGCCGGACGGCGCCACGTGAACGGCTGCGTGCCCTCTACGACTGGGTGGTGGACACCACCTGGCGCGATCCGAAAACCCCCGGCTGCGGCCTCGGCGACATAAAATCGATGCTGGCGACGGGGAATTTCGGCGGCAAGTGCGTGGACATCAACAGCCTGATGGTCGGCCTGGCGCGCGCCGCCGGCTTTCCGGCCCGGGACGTGTATGGCATCCGTGTCGGTGATTCCCGCGTGTTTCCTTCACTCGGCAAGAGCGGCGACGTCACCAAGGCGCAGCATTGTCGCACCGAGGTGTTTCTGGACGACACCGGTTGGTTCCCGCTCGATCCGGCCGATGTGCGCAAGGTCGTGCTGGAGCAGAAGCTCGCACTGGACAGCCCGGAGGTGCGTGCGTTGCGCGAACGGTTGTTCGGCAATTGGGAGATGAACTGGGTCGGCTACAACAGCGCGACCGACATCGAACTCCCCGGCGCGAACGGCCAGAAATCGAACTTCGCATTCCTGATGTATCCGTGCGCGCTGACGACGATCGGCCAGCCGAATACGCTGGACCCGGGGAGCTTTCGGTATGAGATCACGGCGCGCGAGATTGCGGTGTGAAAGCAGGAGAGGGTCGGGTCGGAACGCGGCGCCTGCTACGTGCCGACCCGATCACCCTCACCCTCGACGCTTACACGTCTCGACCTTTCCCGCCGTAGGCGGGAGAGGTTTCACGCTCACACCACCTTGGCCGCCCGCAGCGTCTCGATCTCCGCGGCGCCGTAGCCGAGTTCGGCCAGGATCGCGTCGGTGTGTTCGCCCTGTTCCGGCGTTGCGCTCCGCACGCTCCACGGCGTGCGGCTGAGTTCCACCGCCTGGCCGATCACCTCGACCGAGCCCAGCACCTTGTGCGGCACGCTGCGGGCGATGCCCAGGTGCTTCACCTGCGGGTCGGCGAACACCTCGTTCATCTTGTAGATCGGCCCGCACGGCACGCCGGCGGCGTTCAGCCGCTCGATCCAGTCGGCGGACGTTCGCGTTCGGGTGATCGCCTCGATCGCCTCGTTCAGCCGGTCGCGGTTCTTCGATCGCACGGCGCCGGTGGCGTAGTCCGGGTCGGTCGCGAGTTGCGGCGCATCCAGCGCGTTGCAGCAGCGGCGATAGATGTCGTCGCCCGCGGCGGCGATGTTGATGTGGCCGTCGGCGGTGGCGAACACCCCCGTGGGGATGCTGGTCGGATGGTTGTTGCCGGCCTGGCCGGGCACCTCGTGGCCGATGGTCCAGCGCGCCGCCTGGAAGTCCAGCATGGCGATCTGCGCGCCGAGCAGGGAGCTTGTCACCCACTGGCCTTCGCCGGATTGCTCGCGTTCCAAAAGGGCGATCAGGATGCCCATGGCGGCGAAGATGCCGGCGGTGAGGTCGGCGACCGGGATGCCGACCCGCACCGGGCCTTGTCCCGGCAGGCCGGTGATCGACATCAACCCGCCCATGCCCTGGGCGATCTGGTCGAAGCCGGGCCGGTCGCGATACGGCCCGTCCTGGCCGAAGCCGGAAATCGAGGCGTAGACCAGCCGCTTGTTAACCTTGCGCAAGGTCTCGTAATCGACGCCGAGACGGAATTTCACGTCCGGCCGGTAGTTCTCCACCACAACGTCGGCGCGTTCCACCAGGCGGCGCAGGATCTCCAGCCCCTGCGGCGCCTTCAGGTTCAGCGTCAGGCTGCGCTTGTTGCGGTGCAGGTTCTGGAAGTCCGGCCCGTGGCGTTCGCCGCCGAGGCCGGCATCGCCCTCGGGCGCCTCGACCTTGATCACGTCGGCGCCCCAGTCGGCGAGCTGCCGCACGGCCGTCGGCCCGGCGCGGACTCGGGTCAGGTCGATCACCTTGAAGCGGGCAAGCGGTCCTTGGGTCATCTGGCTTCCTTGCGCGAAGACGTGCGGCAACCGGACGCTACGATAAGCCGTCGGTGCTCGCTTGGCGAGGCGGTGCGGCACTGCGCGGAATTTGCAAGCACGATGTAAGGATCGGTGCCGAATCTCGTGCTGCGATGGGCAAAACGGTTCCCGAGACAACGCGAAATTCACAGTTCGCAACTTTGTGACCGGGCGAGCGCCGCAAGGGGCACGAATGGGGGACCCAGCCGCGCACTGCGATGCTATGCACGAGCTGCGCGGACGGCGTTGGTCTTCCCGGCCAGCCGGTCGCGTAGGTCCGGACCCGTCAAAACAAGTTTCTCCCTCCACGCAAAGAGCGTGTTCTGTATGCACGAGACCGCGACCTTGTTTGCCAAACCTGGATCAACCCCACCTGCCACCATTCTGATCGTCGATGACGAGCCGGAGGTGCGGATGGTCGTTGCAGAGTTCCTCGAGGATTTCGGCTATCGCGTGCTACAGGCCAATGGGGGCACACAGGCGCTCGGCCGGCTGCATGACAATCCGGCCGTGGAACTGCTGATTACCGACATCCGTATGCCGGAAATGTCCGGCATCGAGCTGGCCGATCTCGCCACCGAGCGAAATCCACACCTGAAGGTCATCCTCATCTCCGGGTATTTCGTTGCCCAGCAGGTGCATCGGCGGTTCCTGCGCAAGCCGTTCCGTATGAAGGAGCTGGAGGCGGCGGTGCGGGCCGAACTCGGGACGACCGGCTGACCCGGCCGCGTCAACGGGAGAGGTGCGCCCGGCTGCGGCAGGGGCGTGAGCGAAGCAAGGCCAGGGCTCTGCCCTGGGGCCCGCCAAGGGGGCTTTGCCCCCCTGGCCCCCCCAGCAAAGGCAGGGCCTTTGCAATCCATCCATTGGCGTGGTTGGACGGGAGGGGGCCTGCGCCGGGACTGCCTTCGACGCCGGCCGGCGCCGGCGTCGAAGGCAGTCCCGGCGCAGGCCCCCTCCCGTCCAACCACGCCAACTGAAGGGTCCCAAGGGCTCCGCCCTTGGCGGGGCTCCCAGGGGCAGAGCCCCTTGGTGGGGTTCCAGGGGCAAAGCCCCTGGGCCTTGCTTCGCTCACGCCCCTGCCGCAGCCGGGCGCACCTCTCCCGTTGACGCGGCCGGCCAACTGGCGTGCTAATTGCCCGCCGATGATGGATCGTCACATCCTGTCGAACGGCTATTTCTCGGCCGCCGTAAAGTCGGACGGTGCCGAGTTGTGTTCCCTGCGCGATGCGGCGGGGACCGAGCTGTTGTGGCAGGCGCTTCCGGTCTGGCCACGCCATGCGCCGGTGCTGTTTCCCATCGTCGGCCGATTGAAGGACGACACGCTGGTGCATCACGGCAAGTCGTACCGGCTGACGCAGCATGGCTTTGCACGCGACCGGCGATTCGCCTGGTTGAACCGCACCGCCACATCCTGCCGGCTGGTGCTGCGCGACGATACCGAGACACGCGCGATCTATCCATTCGCATTCCGCTTCGAGGTGGCTTTCGCGTTGGATGACGATGCGCTGGAGCAAAGCTTCACGGTGGTGAATACCGGGCGGGAGGTGCTGCCGGCCTCGGTGGGTGCGCATCCCGCCTTCATCTGGCCGCTGGGCGAGGGCGCCGAGAAGACCGCGCATGTGCTGGAGTTCGACCAGCCGGAGCCGGCGCCGGTGCGGCGGCTGGATGGTGGATTGCTGCGGTCGGCTGCCGAACCGTCCCCTGTTCAGGGGAAGACGCTGGCGCTGGCGCCTGCATTGTTTGCCGCCGACGCGGTGATCCTGGACCAGATCGCCAGCCGTTCGGTGCGCTACACCGCGCCGGGGGCGGAGGTGATCGAGGTGAGTTGGGAGGGTTTCGAGCAACTTGGCGTCTGGACGCGCATGATGGGCAACGCGGCCTGCGCGGATTTCCTGTGCATCGAGCCGTGGCACGGCATGGCCAGCCCGGCCGATTTCGCCGGCGAGTTCCGCGACAAGCCGGGGCTGATGCTGATCCCGCCCGGCGAGCGGCGTCTGCTGACGATGCGCATCCGGCTGCACTGACGCGCGCAGGGCCGGTGCCGCGGTAGCGGCGGTGAGTCACATCTCCGCGTGCTGCGAGGTAAAGATCGAACCGTATCCAATGGCGCTCCAATCCGGCGGCACAGGGCAGGGCGTCGGGTCGAGATGCGCGACGCGGGCCGGTTCGCCGCGGACAATCGTGCCGGTCCGGCTGGTCGGGGTGGGCGCCGGCATCCACGGGAAAGCATCCGCGGCGCTGTAGACGAACAAAGCCACCGGGCGAACCCGGCTGGTGGCGTTGCCGCGCGAGGCATGCACGGTGCGGCAGTTGATGGCGATGACGGTGCCGTCCGCTCCGGTCAGGTCCTCCGCCAGCGCCATGTCCAGCGTCGCCATGTCGGCAGCGCGGATCGAGCCGGTCCAGGTGCCGGCGTCATCACGGTGCACAAAGATCGGTCCGGTGTGGCTGCCGCGCACGCAGGTCAGCGGCCCCTGCGCGGCGGGCACGTCGCCCAGATAGACGCCCAGCGTCACCGGGCTGTAGTTGGTGTGCGGCCAGGCTGGAATGTCCTGATGCCATTTGACGATTTCGCCCGCGCCGGGCCATTTGTAATTCAGTTTGCTGCTGTGGAATTTCACGTCGGGACCGACCAGGTCGGCGGCGATATCCGCCAGTACCGATTCGCTGGCGAAGCGCCAGAACTCCGGATGGCGGTCCACCAGCGCGCGCAGCCGCCGGACATGCGGCCGGTCCGGACGGTGATGCGGGCCGAGATCGAAGGCTTCGTTCGATGCGGTGTGTGTGCGGCTTTGCTCGATGAACGCGGCGGAGAGCGCGTGCAGTCGCTGCAACCACGCGTCCGGGATCAAAGCCTCGGCGGCGAGGAATCCGGTGGCGAAGTATTGCTCGCGCTGTGATGTCGTCAGGACGCGCGGTGGATGCGCCAGGATGTCTTCAGGTGTCATGCCAACTGCTCAATAGTTGACGCTTCGGCGACGCTCGCATCGTCGTACCGGCCACCGGGTCAAGAGCCCGGTGGCAGGCCCCGGCCGACATCCACGACTTTCGCTATCCGCGCAGGAGAGCCGTGGATGGCGCGCCTTCGCCCGCCAAGACGTAGGAGAGCAGGTAGCATACATGTTTCGATGCGATCTATTCCTGCGGATAACGCCACGGCTTTTCCGGTTGTTTCGCCCCTTCGTCGAGCGTCCATTGCGGCAGTGACAACCCGTCCGACACATCCGTGAACACCATCCGGACGCGGGAGCCGATGCCGATCTGCTTGACCGCGTCCGGGGGTGCCAGCTTGCCGTCCGGGGTGGTCAGGTTGCCGACCACGCGCAGCGCCTCGTCCGGCGTCGGCTGGCCCTTCTGCGTATCGAGATCGACCAGCAGCACGAGATACGGGGTGTGCGTCTTGAACGCCGGCTGGATGGCGTGGTGCACTTCCTCGTAGGAATGCACCTCGCCCTTGCCTTCGACGGGTGTCCAGGTGGAGGTCAGGCAGGTGCACCACGGGCACGCCGTGGTCGGCGGATAGCGCAGCTTCTTGCAATCGTCGCACTGCTGGAGGTGGAAGTCGTGCGCGGCGCAGTGCTTGAAGTATTCGAGGTTCTCGATGTCGAGGTCATCGACCGTCAGCGCCATGCCGAGATAGTCGCCCTTGAGTGCCATGTCCGTGCCTCCTCAACCGCGCCGCATGACCATGGCCGATCCGGTCATCGGATTGGCCCAGCCGAGATTGCAGGTCACTTCGATGTCCTTCACCTGGCGGCAGCCGCCCTCGCGATAGTCATAGGTATGCTGCCGCTTGCCGTCCGGCCCGACCGGACATGAATCGTCCACGTCGTGGCGCAACTGCCGCACGTTCTCGATCACCATGTTCATGCCGTGGGTGTAGGCCTCGCACAGATGCCCGCCCGAGGTGTTGTTCGGCCGCTTGCCGCCCAGCCTGGTGATACCGCTGGCGACGTAGTCCCCGCCTTCGCCCTTTTTGCAGAAGCCGTATTCCTCGAGCTGGATCATCGCGGTGAAGGTGAACGCGTCGTAGGCGCCGGTGGCGTCCACGTCCTCCGGTCCCAGGCCGGCGTTGGGCCACAGGATGTCCTTGGCATAGTAGCCGGCAACCCGGGAAATCGGACCGTGCTGATAGTGCATATCGGTGCGCGGCTTGCTGCACCGGCCGACCACGCTGCGGATCAGCGGCGAGGTGTGGCGCAAGTCGCGCGCGCGGTCCGCGCGGGTGACGATGACGCAGGTGGCGTTGTCGGTTTCCACGCAGCAGTCCAACAGGTGCAGCGGCTTGCAGATGATGCGGCTGCTGAGCACGTCGTCCACCGTGTAGCGCTTCTTGTAATACGCCTTCGGGTTGTTCGACGCATGCTCGGAGTGCACCACCTTCACCATCGCCACCTGTTCCGGTCTGGTGCCGTAGTCGTACATGTGGCGCATGAAGGTGGGGGCGAACATCTGGCCGGCGCTCTGCCAGCCATAGGCCCGGCTGTGCAACTGGTCGCCGTTGACCGGTGCCGCCGAGCGCGCGCCGGTGCCGCCGATGCGCACCTGGGAATAGCCGTTCATCGAGCGGAAGATCGCCACGCACTTGCACATGCCGGCTTCGATGACGCCGATGGCGATGCCGATCAGCGCTTCGGTGGACGAGCCACCGCCGTGCACGTCCATGAAGAAGTTCAGCCTTATGCCGAGATCGCCGGCGAGGAAGGGGCCGAAGGTGGAATCGTTGCCGGAATAGGACAACATGCCGTCGACATCGCTGGCCTTCAGCCCGGCATCCTGCATGGCGTTGCGGATCGCCCAGGTGCCGAGCGCGCGCGTGGTGCGGCCGGAGCCGCGCGTATAGGTGGTCTCGCCGACGCCGACGATGGCGTATTTGTCGCGCAAGTACTTGGGCGTGGTGGCGTCGGTGTCTGCCGGGAGCGGCATGTGTGTTTCCCCCTTCGTGCGGCGTGTCAGTTCGTGATTGGGGGCAGGCTGGACGGGTTAGGGGCACGCGTCAACGCTGAACGCAGACGCTGAATGCAGACGGGGGACAAATCGATGCACGACGCGGACACGGAACGGCTTCTGCGCAATGCGCTTGGCGACGCGCTGCGCCGCACGTGGCACGAAATGGAGGAACTCGGCGACGAGGATGGCGGTTCGGCTGCCATACGGGATGCCTTCATCCGGTCGCTTCGGAAGGCACTGGCCGGCGTTTATCGCGGGCCGGAATTCGCTGTATTTGGTGGCAAGCCAGGTAGGAACGAGAGCCGGTCGGGGGGAGTCCCGACCGGCATCGAGGGATGGCGCCGATGGGAGTACCTTTATGATGTGGCAGTCGTCGAGGTCGACGAGACCAGCGCGGCGCGCGCGACCGACGGGCAGGAAAAACGTAAGTTGCGGTATATAAAGAGAGCGGTCTGGCTGATTGAATCAGAGCTTTCTAATAGCGGAACGGAGGTGTCCAAGGACGTAAGTAAGCTTCGGATCGGACATTCGACGTATAAATTATTCCTCGGACGCGCAAGTACGGATCACAAACCAGAGGAGTGGCGGAAATTTATCGGTCGACTCGCAAAGGGTTGCGATGGCTATTATCTGGGTCTTCTCCCGTCCTATGCATCCGGGAGAAAGTTAGAGCTCGACCAGTGGAAAAAGCACTTAGTCGAGATCATGCTTTATCATTGCTGCTCGGATGGAACCACGCAAAAGGGCTGCGGTGTGGTATCAGCAACGTCAACGCAAGCTGACGATGAGCCCTAAGCGCCTGCCGAGGAATAAACGAATCACCATTCGGCGCAGCATCGTCCTCGGCCCGATCCTTATCCGCACGAGGCGCGGTGGCAGACGGTCGGCAGCGCCGGAGGGATCGCGGTCCTGTTCGTGGTCCGCACGGAGCCGGCCCGGCAGCCGGACGGCCGGGTCGTCGGCCGCATCATCGGTGTGAGAAAGGCAACCCCCATGAGCGGAAAGCTTACGAAGAAGGCACATTCTGAGGCGCGCGCCGAACTCCGGGAAACCCTGTCTCCGGAATTGCGGGCGCAATTGCAAGCCGTCGCCGACCTGCCGGACGACCAGATCAACACCGACGACATCCCTGAAGTCCTGGACTGGTCGGCTGCCGTGTGGGGCAAATTCTACCGCCCCGTCAAGCAACGGTTGACCCTTCGGATCGATGCGGATGTCGTTGACTATTTCCGCAGACAGGCGCCTCAGAACAGCTGTCCATTCATGCAAAACCACATGCCTTGATACGCGGTGCGGCTCGCCTTGGCGCAGCGATTGACGACGGCCTCCTGGAATTGCCCGGCATCGATGGCGTCGCCGATCACGATGCGGTAGTGGGCCTGGTCTTCCACGCAAGCCTCATAAGCCGGACCGTGGTAGATTCTATCGCTCTTGCGGGTTGTCGACGCGCAATAGGTGACGGCATCGAAGAACGGCATATTGTCGCTGGTCAGTGGCGTGTTCGGCGGTCGCCGCCCGAATTCCACCGGCGGGATTTGCGGGCCGGTTATCAAGGAGGTTGCGGCGGCCGCTTGCGGCGATGGCTCGGTCGGGGCTTTTGGCGGACCACCGCACGCCACAAGCAGGCCTGCGATAAAGAGGATTGCGCGGTTGCTCACGATGCTCTCTGCCGATGATCAGTCAGGTGTTCCGATCCTGCGGGAAATTCTCAATAACCTCGGGCCGCTTGCACGCGTCATGACAATCGCGCGCGCGGGGGACGACGGCAAGATGACGGTGGCCGGGGCCGAAGCCATGCAAGGGAGGGCACCCTCACACCGGCGGCGCGGATGCCGGACGCTTTCCGGGGTTATGCCGGGGACCGCCATGATGCCGACAGTCCGGTCGGAGCGACGATCGTCAATCCATGGGGCGGTGCGGCGCGTTAAGACTCCCTTAAACATCCCGGCGCCATCATCCCCCGTTGGCAGGTCCAGCGGAGGGGCGGACATGAGCGGCATCGTCACCGGGATCAACTACAACCTGCTGTTCTCGGGGGAAAGCTCGTCGAACGCCACTGCCGCGATCCTGACCGCCCTGTACAGCGGCTCGTCGTCGTCGACGCCCACCACGACGTTTGTCTCTTCCGGCAACCCGATCACCGACCTCAAGCTCGCGCAGCAGGAGCAGACCACCGGCGTCGCGCAGGAGGCGCTGCAACCGACGGTCGCGCGCGCCATCACGGCGTTCAAGACGGCGGTCGCCAACGCCACCAGCATCCAAAGCGCCCTGCTGAACCCCAACGTGCAACAGGTTCTGCTTACCGCGAACGGCCTTTCCAGCTATATCGGTGAGACGGCGCTGGCGCAGAAGGTCCTGCTGTCCGACCCATCCGACCCCAATTCGCTGGTCAACCAGTTGGGCAACTCGACCTGGCTGAGCACCGTCCAGACCTACAACTTCGCGCAGAATGGCCTGTCCGAGCTACAGAATCCGACGGTCATCGCCACCCTCACCAATGCCTATGCCGAGGTGCAGTGGCGCCAGGGGCTCAACCAGGCGACGCCTGGCCTGGCGAACGCGCTCACCTTCCTCGGCCAGGCCAGTTCGATCAGCTCGGCCGACGACGTGCTGTCGAACTATACCAACTTCGAGGTGATCACGACCGCGCTCGACATTCCCCAGACCATCGTCTTCCAGGACCAGGGGGCGCAGGAGAACGCGATCAGCTCCCGGCTCGATTTCACGAAATTCCAGGACCGGAACTACGTCACCAGCCTGACCGACCAGTACTTGCTCACCATGCAGGAGAACAACCAATCCAGCACCAGCAGTGGGTCCAGCCTGACGACGCTCGCCGAGCAGGCGGGCAGCGGGCTCGTTGTCTGATCGGACCGCGAGCCGCGCGAAGGAGCGGAGGCGATCGGGGCGGCGCGGCAGCGGCCAACCGGTATGGCGGTGGCCCGGCGCCCGGCCGCCGGTGCATCGCAAGCCGCAGCCCATGCCTGTCCGACCTGGGCGGCAAGCCGGTGCAGGCCGCGACGGCGGGCGCAAGGCGCGTGCGTGGCTGAAAGACGCTTCCGGCCAGTGCATTTTCGGCCTGACCGGAAACGCTGGCCATCGTCCGGTCATCGCGCGCAGCGCAGCGACGCGGCGATCCTCCGCCGGACGAGCCGACGGCCGCTCGTCCGGCGGGGGATTGCTGCGTCGCTGCGTTGCTTGCGATGACAGCGACCCCGCGACGCATCCAGCCAGGGTGGCAGTGCTCTAAACGGCGACGGTCCGCATCCGCAGCGCGTAGTCCAACTCGTGGAACGTGCCCTTGTGGAACGTCGATACCCTGCCGATCACACCGGTCTTGGGAAACGCCATCCCCCGGAACCGATTTTGGGCGTGATCCCAGGCCGCGACGTCGCCCGCGCCTCCCGCGTAGTTGACGGTCGTCGTCCCTGTGGGCACGGTCTTTTCGTTGCGTTTATAAAAAATCGTGCAGGGCTGCGCGCCGGCCAGTTGCAACTGGTACTCAACATAGGTGCCGTCTTGCGGATTGATGATGCTGGTGTCGAAGCCGTGGGCTGGGCCATTCCAGCCCATATGGTTGGCATAACCCTGCATTTCCACGTTCCACGCGCCCCACCCGGCCGGGGCTGTGTTCGTCCCGTAGCGAACCCTATGGTTGCCGGAGCCATAGATGTCGGTGATTGCACCGGTCCCCAGCCCCTTCGTCTGGGCCCAGGTCCAGAATGCGGCGAACGTGCCGGGGCTGTTGACGACCGTGGTCAGATGCACGCCCCAGAGATCCGCGTTGGTGCGCGCGACAAAACCCATGCACACAAGCAGATGGGGAAATCCCACGACGGCCGGATCCCGCCCCATCATGTCCTCGTCGAGCATTGCTGGCATCTGTCAAAATCCTCGCGTTGGGAGTGCAGGCGCCGGTCAGCGCCATTCAATCGGCAAGCGGCCTGCCGGGACGCAGGGCATACGCCGGGACTGGCGCTTGTCCCCCGCGCCACGAGCACACGAGCCGTGCGGGATATTCCTCAAGTGCAAGAAGGAAGTCAATTTGTTGACGAATTATTACCGTACAATTTCGAACGGTACTATTCGGGAACGAATTCAGCACATCCGGGCGCTCGGAGTGCGGCACGACCGCCCCGGGCGGTAAGTCGGCACGATCGGCGCTTGACCACGTCCGGGGCGGTTGCGCCCGGACGGACCGCCGGGCGGCGGCACGGCGCATTGCCCCGGCGTCGGGCTCCGTGGCAGACACCGCGCATGCCGGGTTGCAACAGCAGAATCGCCGCGGGGGCGCCTAGTCCCAGGCGGGCCATGGCCGCCGCATGGCGGGTGCGGCGCGCGGCCCGGGTCCTGGGCGGCTGTGCCGCGCTGGGGATGCTGCTGGCCGGCTGTCAGAAGCCGCCGCCGCAGGCCAATCCGCACTATGTGCTCGATCGGCCGTACCAGTCCGGCGGGACCTGGTGGTATCCGCGCGAGAGCCACGACCTCAACGAGACCGGCCTCGCCGCGGTCTACCCGGATGACCATCCGCCGCTGACCACGGATGGCGAGGTGTTCGGTCAGGGAGCACTGGCCGCCGCGCATCCCACCGTGCAGCTTCCCGCCATTGCGCGGCTGACCGATCTGGAGACCGGGCGGGCGGTGCTGGTGCGCATCAATGACCGCGGCACGCCGACGCCGGGCCGGGTGGTGCAGGTGACGAAGCGCATTGCCGCGCTGCTGGGGATGCCGGCGAATGGCGTGGCGCAGGTGCGGCTGACGGTGCTGCCGGGGCCAAGCGAGGCGGCCGAACAACATGTGGCTGGTACGCCGCATCTGCCGGTCGCGGCGGCGCCGCGCGGCGCGGTATCCTCGGACAGTCTGCCGCCGCCGGCGGGCGCGCGGCAGGAAGGCGGCCATGCGCTGCCGGCGGTTGCCGCCCAGCCGGTCGGGGCGGCGCCGGAGATGCAGGAGCACGTGCCGGAGGCCCTGACGCAAGGTCCGCCGCAGCCTGGTCGATTGTGGGTGCGACTCGACACCTTTCAGTCCTACCAATACGCGGCGATCGAGCAGGCCAGGCTGACCGGGCTGGGGCCGACCATCGAACGGATTTTTGATGGGCGGGTGCAGACTTACCGGGTGATGATCGGTCCGCTCGGCAGTGTCGCGGCGGCGGATGTTGCGGTGGATCAGGCGATCCGCGCGGGCATTGTCGACGCGCGGATCGTGGTCGAATAGGAGTAGCGCGATGCTGACCCGTCGTTCCGCTTTGCTTGGTTCCGCGTTGGCCGTCGCCGCTGTGCCGGCGCTGGCGCAACCGCCGCGTCCGGTGGCGCGTTCTGGCAAGGGCAAGAAGGACGCCACGCCGGAAGCCACCGGCAGCCCGGCGACCACGCCGCTTGGCCCGGTCGATACCACCGCGCGCTGGGCCTATATCCAGGATTTCAACACCGGGGCGTCGCTGCTGGAGAAGCAGGCCGACGACCAGATGCCGCCTTCCTCGATGACCAAGCTGATGACGCTGTACATCGTGTATGAGCGGCTGGCGAGCGGGCGCATGAAGCTGGACGACCAACTGCCGGTGTCGGAGCGGGCCTGGCGGATGGGCGGGTCGAAGATGTTCGTGCAGATCGGCACGACGGTGGGCGTGGAGGACCTGATCCGCGGCATCGTGGTGGATTCCGGCAACGACGCCTGCATCGTGCTCGCCGAAGCCATTTCGGGATCGGAAGAGCAGTTCGCCGAGCTGATGAACGACACGGCGAAGAAGCTTGGGCTGACCAATTCGCATTTCATGAATGCGACGGGGTGGCCGGCCGACAACCACTATATGAGCAGCCGCGATATCGTGACCCTGGCGGGTGACATCATCCGGCAGTTCCCGCAGTATTATCACTACGATTCAGAAAAGACATTCAAATATAACAATATAGAGCAGGGGAATCGAAATCCTCTGGTGCAGAAGGGGACGGCGGACGGGTTGAAGACCGGGCATACGGAGGCCGGCGGCTACGGCGTCGTCGCCAGCACCAGGCGGGGCGACCGGCGCGTGGTACTGGTGTTGAACGGCATGGAAACGATGCGCGAGCGATCCGAAGAGTCGGAGCGGCTGATGGACTGGGCGTTCGCGAATTTCGAGGATGTGACGCTGTTCGCGGCCGGCGACGTGGTGGACCAGGCGCCGGTGTGGCTCGGCGCCAGCCCGGACGTGCCGCTGGTCAGCGGGCACGATCTGGTGGTGACGATGCCGCGCAACTGGCGGCGGAATGCCAAGGTGCAGATCAGCTATGCCGCTCCGATCCATGCCCCGATCGCCAAGGGGGCGACGGTCGGCAAGCTGACCGTCGCCGGCGACGGTGTCCCCTCGATGGAGGTTCCCTTGCTCGCCGGTGCCGATGTATCGAAGCTCAGCCTGCCCGGCCGCGCCATGGCGGTGCTGTCGCACTACGTCACCGGAAGCTAATAACCCGCTCCCGCTATGCGGGAGTGGAGGGGCCCGGCCCATGTGGGCTGGGAGGTGAGGGTCCGACGTGCAGCACGCCCGCTTCATAACCTTGGAAGGCGGCGAGGGCGCCGGCAAATCAACCCAGGCGCGCCTGCTGGCCGATGCGCTGGGCGATCTGGGGGTGCCCGTGTTGCGCACGCGCGAACCCGGCGGCGCGCCCGGCGCGGAAGTGCTGCGGGAGTTGCTGCTGTCCGGCGCGGTGGCCTGGTCGGCGCCGGCGGAAGCGCTGCTGCATTTCGCGGCCCGGGCAGAGCATGTCGAGCAATCGATCCGTCCGGCCCTGGCCGCCGGGATGTGGGTGGTGTGCGACCGCTTCGCGGATTCCACCATGGCGTATCAGGGCTACGGCCAGGGCGCGGATCGGGCGATGATCGCGACGCTGACCGGGCTGATCGGGCTGCTGCCCGATGTGACGATCGTGCTCGACGTTTCCGATGCGGTGGCGCTGGGGCGCCTGCGCAGGCGCGGCGGCGCGGCCGACCGCTATGAGCGGCTGGACGCCGCGTTCCATGCGCGCGTCAACGAGGGTTTTCGCGCGATCGCTCGCGCCGCGCCGGAGCGCTGCGTGCTGATCCCGGCGGATGGGTCCGAGGCGGCGGTGCATGCCGCCGTGATGCGCGCGCTGTGGCAGCGCGTGCCGCGGGACGCGCTCGGCGCCGGCTTGTGACCGCGGGCTCAGGCCTTCGACGAAAATGCGTCCTTGACTGCCGTCAGCGCGGTGATCGCCGTGGCACCCAGCGGAAGTACGTTGCCGGTACCCAGCGCGATCACGAGACCCAGGCTGGCGACGACCACCTTCGCCGGATTTTGCCTGACATAGTCGGTGATCTGGGTCGCCAGATGGCCAAGGTAGGTCCCGGCGATCGCGGTTGGCGACGTGAGCGACGTCCGGAGACATTCGAGCCGGTCCGGCGCCGGCGTATCGCAGCACGCCCGGACCGCTTCCAATTGTGCCACCAGGAACTTGAACAGGCTGTCCTCGTCCCAGTTCGGGATTGACCGCACCACCGCCTGGCGATTGGTCAGATCGGTGAAGAATACGAGACAGGGCAGGCTCTCCGGCTGGATCGGCTCGGAGAACAGGTCGAGATATTGATAGGCCACGCCCGGTTCCACGCCGCGTCCTTGCTGCCAGTCTCGCCAGACGCTCTTGAAAGACGCTCCCAGTTGCTGCTTCCAATAGTCTTCGATTCCGGCTGCCCATTCCTTCGGCGGGTCGAACGCCACAAGCAGTATTTTGTCGCCGGTAAGATGGTGGAGCTGCGACCAGCGCTCGCTGACAACCTTGGAGAGCGGGTGCTTGGGGTCGGCCGACAGGAGGAAGCCGTAAACGGCGACATTCGGCACGCTTGCGAGAAGCGCTTCGGTCGCCTTCTTGACGCGCAGAGCCAGCGCCAGACTCTTCTCTGGCTCCGGCTGCACAAACTCATCAGGGATCGGCACATAGGACATCGGAGCTTCTCCTTTCTAGGCCGGGCCGTACAGACAGAACGGAGCCCAGTAATAGGGGTGGTCGAACCGCGGTTGCTGCTTGACGGCCTGGATCGCGGCTTGCAATGCCACGGCCCTGTTGGCCTTGTTCTCGACCAGCGCGACGTAGAAATGCTTGACAAGCTCCGGGCTGACCGAGGTCGGCATCTTCCACATGCATGAGATCACCGACCGGCAGCCCGCACGCAGAAACGCCCCGGTGATACCCACGAGTTCTTCACCTTCACCGTGCAAATCTGCTCTTGATGTTTCGCATGCGCTCAAGAACGCCAAAGACGACTGACACCGGGCGGCGATGATTTCGCTCGACGTGAGAAGGCCGTCTTCGAGCATCAGACCTTGAAAGGCGGTCGTGGCATTTTCGAGATCGGTGTGGCACGAGATGTGGAACACATCGGCCTTGAGACCCCGCGTCAGGACGGCCTCGCGGGTTGCCGGCTCCGCCGATCCGCCAAAGATCCCGGCAACGGCTTGCGCCTCTTCCGCGGCGCCGTCCGGGCCACCGGCGGCAAGCGGCACGCCGGCGGCGAAAACCGGCGCCAATCCTGTGGCTCTGTCGGCCTCCATCGATCGGCGCAGCACCGCGAGACCCGGAGCATAGGCCACCGGAACCTGATCGATCAGCGCCATCTGCTCTGATATCAGGGCAGCGTGCAACGGCACCCGCCAAAGCAGGCCATCGGGGCTGATATACACGAGGCTCCGGCCCTCGAGGCGATCGGCTATTGGCTTGATCAGTCGATGATAGAGGAACTGCAGCTTGTCGGTCGGCCAGACCGCGCTGATCCGCATCTCCAACTCGCGCTGGATATCGTTCCAGTTCTTGAAGTCGCTGCGGATCGCCGCGGTGACTTCCATATTGAGCAGGACGCTCGCCAGCTCCTTGCGGGAAAGCGGTAGCGTGACCGGTTGCCCCAGCAGCCCTGCCTCGCCCAAAACGAACAGGATGATTGCTTGCGGCAATTCGAAATAGGAGAGAATCAAGCCCCCCGCCGGGACCAGCTTGACCATGTCGGCAAACTGGCAAGGAAAGCAGTGCAGATCGAACATGCGGAGGGAGCCGAATTTCTCGATTTGCGCTTCGGTCCGCCCCAACAAAAGCAGCATGTGGTCGGCGTGCGGGAGACGACGTTGCGCGGCGCTCATATCCAGCGCGCCGAGCTGCGCGCCCTCCATTCGCGTCAGTTGCAGAAGTCGCTGCTTTCGGCGGTGCAGCCGTTCAGGGACCGGCCGATGGGACGTCGCGACCACCATTGCCGCGCGCAGGAAGGCGCGTGCCTTGCCCCATTCCGCGGCTTCCAACGCACGCTCGTACCAGACCGGATCCTGCGCGCCCAGTTTCAGGCACGCTTCGACGACACTCGCCACGTCCGTCCAGGCGTCCCTGACCAAACGCATCGCCAGTATGGGAGCGTACTCCTTGCGGACGGCGGCTTCCGCGGCATCCAGGCTTTGCTTGTCGAGTTGGTAAACCGCCAGCCAGTCGCCGTGTTCGCGGGCCCAATAGCTTTTATGCCGGCGGTATTCCCGCGCCGCTTCCCAGTCGCCGGATTGCTCGGCCAGTCGCAGGGCGGCATCCTGATGCGCGTCCACCTGTTGCATGTCCGGGAATCTGAGCGTTGCCAGGTTGTTCTCGGCGTGGGCCCGCTGTAGCGGCGGTGCGGCGGCGTTTTCCGCGCAGGCCGTCAAGGCTGCGGCTGCCCGCGCAACGAGGTCCGCATGCGCCGGGCCGCCCTTCAGCTCTTCGAGCTTGGCCAGCAACAGCAGCCAACATCCCTCGGTCAAGTGAGCTTGCGCCAAATGCGTCTGTTGCCGGGTGATTCCGGCGACCACTTTGAGAAAGCCGAGATCGAAGTTGACCCGGGCGGTAACCTGGTCAGCCAAATTCTGTGCGGCTGCGATGCCGCCGTCGTCCAGCGCAGCGCTAAGCTGACCGAACGGCCGTGCCGCGAGTTCGGCACAGGTTTCGATAAAGCCATCGTCGAAGCGATCGCGCCGTGCCTGGAGGCGCGCCAAGGCGTCGTCCTGCCCGTCGACGTCGGTGGCAAGCAACTCGTTGCGGGTAACGATACTCCGGGCCTTCCGGCCCCAGGCGGTGAACTCCGCCGCCCCGTCCGGATCGCCGGAATTCTGGAGTTCGTTCGCCTTCGCCAGCAGGGCGTCGGCCACGGTGTCGTCCAGATCGTTGGCGTGCTGCCAGATGAGAGCGAGGCCATCCTCGACCGAGTTGACGAGATCGAACCGGGCAACGAAGTCTGGCCCGAGTACGCTGGATGCCGGCATGGGGTGCACCAGTGCTGGTTTCAATCCATGTGTCAGAGTGCCGTAATGCGCTGCACCGTGCAATGGTTCAACAACCGGCATGAAGGCGATCGCCGGCGTGATGTCAGCCAGCTTTCGGACGCCATTACCCTTCCTGCCGGCCTTGAGGTAATATGGCGGTCACGGATCAACCAACGTCCACGAGAGAGCAGTGACCGAGATCGCCATTACCCGGACGACGCAGCCGAAACAGCCACCGGCGGACGAAACCCTCGCCTTCGGCAAGGCGTTCACCGATCACATGTTCCTGATGGAGTATGACGAAGGCCGGGGCTGGCACGATCCGCGCATCGTTCCCTACGCGCCGTTCACGCTCGACCCGGCGACCTGCGTGCTGCATTACGGCCAGGCGATCTTCGACGGGTTGAAGGCGTTCCGTGGGCCTGACGGCCGCGTCCGGCTGTTCCGCCTGGCGGACCATGCGCGGCGGCTGAACCGCTCGGCGCATTACCTGTGTATTCCGCAGCTCGACCCGGAGATGGTCGAGGAATCGATCCGTGCCCTGGTGGCGGTGGATCAGCGCTGGGTGCCGTCGCTGCCGGGCACGTCGCTGTACATCCGTCCGACGGTGATTGCGACGGAGACCTTCCTCGGCGTGCATCCCTCGAACAGTTATCTTTATTACGTTATCGTCGGGCCGGTGGGGGCGTATTACAAGGAGGGGATGAACCCGGTGCGCATCCTCGCGTCCGACAAGTATGTGCGGGCGGTGAAGGGCGGGCTGGGCGCGGCGAAGACCGCGGGCAACTACGCGGCGAGCCTGTACGGCGCGGAGGAGGCGCAGCACGCAGGCTATACGCAGGTGCTGTGGCTCGACGGCGTCGAGCACCGCTACCTCGATGAGGTCGGCACGATGAACATCATGTTGAAGATCGACGACGAGGTGATCACGCCGCCGCTGAATGGCGCGATCCTGGCCGGCATCACGCGGGATTCCGTGCTGACGCTGTTGCGCGACTGGGGGCTGCGCGTGGCGGAGCGTCCGGTGGCGATCGACGAGGTGATCGCGGCGGCACAGGCCGGCCGGCTGGAAATGTGGGGGACGGGCACCGCGGCGGTTATTTCCCCGGTTGGCGAGCTGGGGTTCAAGGGCGAGCGCTACGTGATCAATGGCGGACGCACCGGCGCGCTGACGCAGAAGCTGTACGACACGATCGTGGGGATCCAGTATGGCACGGCGCCGGATCCGCATGGCTGGACCAGGCTGCTGGGCCAGTCCACCGCGCCGGGGTAGCGGGAGCGGTTAGTTTCGCAGGAAATCGTCGGTGTATTCGCCGCGCGAGACTTTCACCGGGATTTCCTCCTCTTGCGTGCACGCCAGCAGCTCCGAGCCGGCCTTGCGCGAGGTTGCCGCCAGATCGTCCACCTGTGCGGCAAACGCCGCGGCCTGGTCCGCATCCAACCGCCACACGAAGGCATCGGTGGCGTTGGGCACGGCATGCAAGCCCGGGGGACCGGCGTCGGCGGTCAACATCACGCGCGTGCCCCGCGCCGCGCAAAACGCCTGCGCTTCCAATCGTGTGTCGCCACCATCACGGGCGAACTGCCGCAGCACGCCGCCCAGCGCGCGCAAATCCTGCGGTTCGCCGAGCATCAGCAGCATCGGATTGAAGTCGCTTGGCAGGAAGCCGATCCGCAGCATGCCGCCTCAGCGAGATTCGAGCTTGGTTGATTGGTTCGGCGGATCGCTGGGCTGGACGCGATCGGCGGCTTCGAGTTGCGCGGCGAAGGCTGCGAACCCGGCCGCCAGGGCGAGGAGTTCGTTCTTTGCCGATACGGTCGCTGCGGTCTCCGCCAACTGCCGGTATGCTGTGGCCTCGGCGCGCATCTGGTGTGCGGTGGGCTGGGAGGGTTGCCAGCGCCATAACCGCGATGGTGCGACGCCGCGGTAATCAACCATAACCCAGGTGAAGCCGCGCGGTGCCGGGGGCAGCCGCTGGCCGGCCAATACGGCCGCCCGTACTCCGGTCGCCGAACCGAGCACGCGATGTTGCTCGTACTCGCCGGACGCCGGTGCCGGTTCGCCTGGCTGGTATTCCCGCGTGGCGCCCATGCCTGTCTCCCGGTCGGTAGTGCCGCCGAGCGACGCACGCCGACGGGTTGCCCGGTCGGCGGTTCGCTCGGCGCCGTTACTGTCGGCGTGGCGGCCAAAGTTGGCAAGCATCCTGCGGGGTGCCATGGGATCATCCCGTCTGTGGCGGCATGCCGCCATCGGGCGGGAGGTTCCGCAGGCCGGCGGCGGCCAGTATCTCGCGCACCAGTTCGAGCAAGCGGATCGCGGCGGCCGGATCTGCTGTTGTGCTGGCGATTTCGGATAATGTGCGGGCCAACTCTACGGTATCGATCTTCCGTGCCATTTTTGCACCTCCATGAGGCGCGCCAGAACGACAGGAATATGCGGTATTGTTGCTGGATAGTCTTTGATGTGGGTCAAACGTTATTGAGACGCACCATGTATCGCCGGCGCGCAATCGTCGCCCGATGCGGCAGTCGGCAGCCGCCATGACGGAGCAATACATTCGAAATCCAAATCGTTCGGCCCCGGCAGAGCCCGGGTGCTCATCGCGCGTCGCGAACCCCTCGCGCGTGCCGCCTACAAAATCTCGATGACGTCGGTGGCGTGGCAGAGTTCCTCGGTGCCGACTGTGCCACGTCCCTGCGGCACTTCGACCAGTCGCACGCGCACCCATTCGTCGTTCATCGCTTCCAGGACCTCGGCGGTGATGCCGCCCACGACGCGCAGCCTGGCGCCGGGTTCGATGCCGATCAGCTCGATCATCTGCCAATCCCTTCAGAAGAACACGCTCAAATTCTTCGCCAGCAGCACGTTCTGTTCCAGGATCAGTTCGCGCCGCGCGATCTGCCAGGACTCGCCGACCCGCCGCAGCTTGTCGGTGCGGCGGCCGATGAACGTGGTGGACTCGTATTCGACGCGATTCTGATACACCAGGAAACGGCATCCCACCGTGACGTCGCGCGCGTCCTCCGCCGAGGGCGACACCTCCAGCAGCCGCACATTGCTCACCATGTGGGTGACGCGCGACAGCGGTTCCTCGGCGTAGTGCACGCCGGTGAGGATTTGCTCCACCCGTTTGGTCAGCGTCCACTTGTCCTCGTCGAACCAGCTTATGCCCTCGCCCTGGCGGGTGTTTTCGCGCTCGGCGTGCTGGCCGAACTTCACGTTGCGGCGGATCGGCATGAAATACACCAGGTCTTCCGCCAGCAGTTCGAGCCATTGCTTGAAGCGCCGCTGATCGAGCAGATCGGCTTCGTGGTAGAGGAACTCTTCGATGTCCTGCTTGAGCGCGAACCAGGCGAGTCCCCGGCGCGCCACCGGACGTTCCGCAACCTCGCTCATTGTTCTTCCCCTCCGCCGCCGTGCCGGCCAATTACCGCACAGCCGGGGTCGCCGCGCCAGACGCCGGTCAGTGCGACGGGTTGGGTGCGGTGTTCGGCTGGGGCTGCTGGTCTTGGGTGGCCGGCGGCGTTGCAGCGGCGTTGTCCGGCGCGGCCGGTGTGGCGCCGAACGGCTGCGTCGCACTCTGCTGGGCCGGTGCGGCTGTCGCGGCGGGCTGCGCGGCGGCGGCGCGCTGCGTCAGGTCGGTCACGCAGCGGCCCATCGCATTGCTCGCCGCGGTCGAGCCGGCGAGCGAGATGACCCACGGGTGTTCTGTGCCGGACGGGAAGGTGACCGTCATCGAGGCCGCACCGCGGAACTGGCCGTCGAAGATCTGGGCGTTCACGCGGTCCAGCGTCCATTGCACCCGGTCGCCCTTGCCGACCGCCTGTGTCGTCCACGGTTGGTCCAGCCCGATCTGCATCACCACCGGGATTTGCGTGCCGTCCGGGATGGTCCAGCCCGTCTTGGCGGCGATGAAGATCACGTCGTCGCCGCCGATCTGGAAGCGCAGGGAAAAGCTGCGCCCGTCGGCGGGATTGCGGCTGCCGATGCCGCAGACCGGCTGCCCGTTGTCGCCCGGACCGTCGAACGCATCCCAGCCGCCGGCATGGTAATAGACACTGACCTGTGCCCGGGCGGGCAGGGCGACGCCTGCCGCCAGCGCCGCGGCGAGCCAGACTCGGCGAACCCGCATGATCCCTCCTGAGGCCGAAAATCGGCCATCTTTTGTACCGAGAGCTGGCCCGATTGCGAGGTGGATCTGCGGACCGCGTGCCGCACATCCTGGTGATGCGCCGCGCGGGTCCCCGGGTAAACACGTCGGACTCTGGAGGCGGGTCTGCCGCCGGCCGGGTGGCAGCAGAACAAAACAGGTTCGGTTCCTGTTCACCGCCGGATATGCGGGTTGCTACGTCATTCCCCGGTCTGGCACCGCGGCGCCCAAGGTGGTACGGACGGCGCCGTCCAGACCCCAGGAGGCAAGCATGTCCTCGATCGCCGATATCGTTGCCCGAGAAATCCTCGACAGCCGCGGCAATCCCACCATCGAAGTCGATGTGGTGCTGGAGAGCGGCGTGATGGGCCGCGCCGCCATCCCGTCCGGTGCCTCCACCGGCGTGCACGAAGCGGTGGAACTGCGCGACGACGACACGTCGCGCTTCGGCGGCAAGGGCGTGTTGCAGGCGGTCGCCAATGTCGAGGGCGAGATCTTCGATGCCATCAGCGGCATGGATCCGACGGAGCAAGTGAAGATCGACGACATCATGATCGATTTGGACGGCACGGCGAACAAGTCGCGGCTCGGCGCCAATGCGATCCTCGGCGTATCGCTCGCGGTGGCGAAAGCGGCGGCGGCGGAACTGGGGGTGCCGCTGTACCGCTATGTCGGCGGCGTCTATGCGCGCACGCTGCCGGTGCCGCAGATGAACATCGTCAACGGCGGCAAGCATGCCGACAATCCGATCGACATCCAGGAGTTCATGATCATGCCGGTGGGCGCCGGCACGGTGGCGGACGGCGTGCGCATGGGCTCGGAGATCTTCCACAGCCTGCGCAAGGGTCTGCACGACGCCGGTCACAGCACCAATGTCGGCGACGAGGGCGGTTTCGCGCCCAACCTGAAATCGGCCGATGAGGCGCTGGGCTTCATCGCCAAGGCCTGCGAGCGCGCGGGCTACCGGCCGGGCGAGGATGTGATGTTCGCGCTCGATCCGGCGTCGAGCGAGTTCTACCAGGACGGCAAATACGTGCTGGCCGGCGAGGGCAAGACGCTCGATGCGGCGGGCATTGTGAAGTATTACGAAGAGCTGATCGGGCGTTATCCGATCGCGTCGATCGAGGACGGCTGCGCCGAGGACGACTGGGACGGCTGGGCGCATATGACGCGGGAACTCGGGGGGAAAATCCAGATCGTCGGCGACGACATTTTCGTAACAAACCCGGAACGTCTGCGCCGCGGCATCGACGCCGGTTCGGCGAACGCCATCCTGGTGAAGGTCAACCAGATCGGCACGTTGAGCGAGACGCTGGAAACGGTGGAGCTGGCGCATCGCGCCGGCTGGCGCGTGGTGATCAGCCACCGCTCCGGCGAGACCGAGGACTCGACGATCGCCGACCTGGCGGTGGCGACCAATTGCGGGCAGATCAAGACCGGCAGCCTGTCGCGCAGCGATCGGTTGGCGAAATATAATCAGTTGATCCGCATCGAGGCGACCTTGGGCACCGCGGCGCGCTACGCGGGGCGGACGGTGTTGCGGCGTTAAAAACCTCTCCCGCTTCGCGGGAGAGGTGTTCGTGTCACGCCATGGTCGCGGCGAACACCCTTGCGTAGTTGCCGCCGAGCACTTTGCCGACATCGCCGGCACTGAACCCGACCGTCAGCATTGCCTCGGCGAGGTCCGGCAACTGGCGATAGTTGTTGAACACGCCGCCTCCGACCAGGCCCAGCATGTCGCTGCCGAGCCCGACATGGTCCACGCCGACGACATCGACCATGCGCGCCATGCCATGGGCCATCGCCGTCAGGTCCGGGAAGATCGACTGCGGCGGCCAGACGCCGACCACACCTCCGGTCTGCGCGAGCAGCCGCGCATGGTCCGGCGAGATCAGCCGGCTGCGTTCGCCGGGCCGGGCACTCAGCGACGTGTGCGACAGCACCAGCGGCTTGGTGGTGACCGACACGGCGCGTTTCACCAGCTCGAATGTTCCGTGCGCCACATCGACAACGATGCCGCGGCGGTTGCAGCGGCGGATCACCTCCGCGCCGGCATCGGTCAGGCCGCCATGTTCCGGCGCCTCGGTCTGGATGTCGCCAAGTTCGTTCACCCGGTAATGGGTGAGCTGCAAATGGCGAAGCTGCCAGCGTTCGTAGGCTTCATCGACGCGCTCCGGCCTGCCCTCCAGGAAATCGCCACCCTCCGCGGCAACGATCGCCGAGGGCGTGCCGCCGCGCGCCGCGGCGAGCATGGCGGCGTTGGTGATGACGACGAGGCGGTCGCGGTCGATCAGGCTGTGCAGCCGCTCGAACGCGCGCTGCGAATACGCGTACAGCTCGCCTGGATCGGGCGAACGATAGGGATGGATGCGGTGGTCGGCCTCGACGCGGTGGCAGGGTGAGTCGGAGACAATGGCGAAGCACACCGCAGCCATGCCGCCATCCGCCATCGGCTCGGCCACCGAAGACAATCCGGCATTGCCATAGCGCACGCGGAGGATCTCGCCGGCATGGCTGTGGATATCGACGGTTGCGACCTGGCCGATCGCCTGGCGTGCGTCGGCCTGGCGCTGCTGCGCGACGGCCTGCTGCTGCGGTCCGGCAACCGCGGCGAGGCACATCAACGGCGCGCCACGCAGTACGAAGCGGCGCCCGACGGCGGACCATCCGGCGGGTTCGGTCAGCCGCGCGTCGTGCAACTGGTACTGCCAGTGATGCGTGTCGTCGCGGCGCCGGCGCCAGGTGCCGGTGAGCCGAACGCGCCGGCCGGTGACCGGGATGGGCGATGCCGCGAAGACCTCGACGGCGCCGAGCAGATCGCGTGGTACGCAGCCGATGCAGCAGGGCGGCTCGGGGACCAGCAGGCAATGACCGGTGTGGCCGACTTGCATCGGCGTTACCATGAAGCCGGCGAATTCAATCGTGGCATCGTTCGCCGCGTCGGCGCGACCGCTACCAAGGTCGTTCCAATTCAACTGCACGACCGCCCCCTTTGCCAGTGTGGGAGAACCAACTTGCGAATGCGGTGATTTTCGCTGTCGCCGATATACACCGCGCCATCCGGACCGACGGTCGCGCCGTGCGGCCGCGCCAGTCCCGCACCGCGTGCCGGACCGTGATCGCCGCCGGGCCCTGCGGTTCCGGTGCCGGCAATCGTGGTGACGATCCAGGTTTGCGCGTCGATGCGGCGGATCGCGTGGTTCTCGGTATCGACGATGAACACGTTGCCGTCGGCGTCCACCGTGAGTTCCTTCGGCG
>Ga0181521_10000270_pt1 | contig 62047 bp, 57 predicted proteins | sample PEATcosm2014_Bin_32_FD_119764 | JGI IMG/M metagenome (GOLD analysis project Ga0181521, IMG submission 119764) | Peatland microbial communities from MTU Mesocosm Facility, Houghton, MI, USA - PEATcosm2014_Bin02_60_metaG | ecosystem: Environmental > Terrestrial > Soil > Wetlands > Peat | place... | reverse complement strand
TAGTCGGCTATCCATCGGCCTGTTATCGCTGATGGCAGCGGCTCGCACCATGAGCCACCTCGATTTCCCCCGCCAGGGTGCTTGAGTTCTTCTTCGCCGCCGGCCTACGGACGGATTACGGCCTGACGCTGTCGCCTGGAGTGTGCGCTGCAGGTAGCGGAATGAGCCCCGGCAGGGGCCGCGTGGCTCTCACTTCCGCCAGACCGTCGCCGGTTTGATGCTATCCTGCGAAAAGATACTGGGTATGCGCGTTCCAACGCCGCTGCTGTGCACGGCATGCGGTTTGGCCCTCCTCAGCGCGGTGTGTGCTTTGCAGAGACCATTTCGCCAATACACCAGCATGGAGGGATACGACGCCATCCCGATGCCACCCGACTGGCGGGAGCCAGGCGAGTGGGTGTTCGCCCGCCTGATGTATCCCGAGCATCCCAACGCCCTGTTCGGCGGTTGGGGACGCTACGGCCGGCGCGGCCTGCTCGACTGGCGCGAAGGCGGCACCAGTTGGACGCAGGATTACCCGCGCGCCGACCGCCATTTCGCCCAGGCGCTGCGGCGCCTCACCCGCATCCACGTGCGCAGTATCGAGCAGCCCGTCAATCCCGACGAAATCGACGACTTCTTCAACTGGCCGTGGATGAACGCCGGTGAGATGGGCGACTGGAAGCTCACCATGGCCCAGGCCCGCACCCTGCGCGAGTACCTGCTGCGCGGCGGGTTCCTCATGTTGGACGATTTCTGGGGGCCCGAGGAATACGCCCGCTTCGATGAGAGCATGAAGGCCGTGTTCCCGGAGCGCCCGGTGATGGACATGCCCAACGACGACGCCATCTTCCACACCGTCTACGATCTCGATGACCGCTACCAGGTGCTGGGCGAGTGGGGTTTGAATCCAAACCGCGGCATGTTCCGCCGCCGCGCCCTCGGCACGGTCGCCCACTGGATGGGGGTTTACGACGACCAGGGCCGCGTGATGGTGGCCATCTCATTCAACTCCGACATTGGCGATTCCTGGGAGTGGGCCGACGATCCGGGCTATCCGGAAAAATTCTCCGCCCTGGGAATCCGCATCGGCGTCAACTACGTGGTTTACGCCATGACGCACTGATTGCGCGCGCCCGGCTTTGATATCCTGGATACCGCATGCCATCCAAAGTCACTGTGTTCAGCAACGGCCCGATTCGCATCGAGGGCGAATTTGAGATCGTGGACTCCAGCGGCAACCGCTTCGGGCTCGCCGGCCGCACGACCATCGGGTTGTGCCGCTGCGGCCATTCCGCCAACAAGCCGTTTTGCGACGGCTCGCACAGAACCGCCGGCTTCGCCGACGCCGTGGTAGCACGGGAATTGCCGCCTCCTACGCCAAAGGTGTGATCGGCGCCGTTGGCGTGCGCCACCGCTGGTACGGTATGAAGCTGATATTGCCTGTCGCGGCTTGCCTCTGCTTCGGCGTAGCATTTCATCTGCGCGGCCAGGCGCTCCAGGTCGACCCGAGTCGCGTGATGGTGGATCAGCCGGCCACCATCCGCGCCAGTGGACTTCAATCGGGTGAGCGCATCACCATCCGCGCCGAGCTGATCGATGGAGGCGATGTGCGGTGGACTTCGCAGGCCGACTTCAGCGCCGACGCCCAAGGCACTGTCGATACTTCCCGGCAAGCGCCCATCGCCGGCTCCTACAAAGACGTTTCCGCCATGGGTCTGGTGTGGTCCATGATGCCGCATTCGGGGAAGGAGGGCCACTATCAACCGCCGAAGAAGTTCGCGCCCCAGACCATCGAATTCCAGCTGGTCCGCAAAGGCGAGCAGCTTGCCACCGCGCGCCTGGAGCAGGTGGCCATCGCCGAAGGCGTCGAGCGCATTCCTGTGCACGATGGCGATCTGCGCGGGGTGCTTTTCCTGCCGCCCGGTAATGCGCGCCATCCCGGCGTGCTGGCTTTGGGCGGATCGGAGGGAGGCTATCCGGCCCGCCGCGGCGCCTGGCTCGCCTCGCATGGATATGCCGCGTTCGCGCTGGCGTATTTTCATTACCAGGATTTACCGGAACTGCTGGCCGGCATTCCGCTCGAATACTTCGGCCGCGCGCTGAGCTGGATGGGCCGGCGGCCGGAGATCCTGGCGGACCGCGTCGCGGTAATGGGCGGATCGCGTGGCGGCGAACTGGCGCTGCAGCTCGGCTCCCTGTACCCGCGCATCGGAGCCGTGGTGGCGTTCGTGCCGGCTAACGTCCGTGGTGCGGCGTGTTGCGGCTTCACCCCGGTGCCTTACGCGTGGACCTGGCAGGGCAAGCCGCTGGCCTTCCATCCGATCCACGGAGCGGCGGCGCCGTCACCGGGCACCGCCATCGCGGTAGAAAATACGCAGGGACCGCTGCTGTTGATTTCCGGCGAGGCGGACGGCGTTTGGCCGTCATCGTCGATGGCGGATTCCGTGGTCAACCGGCTCCAACACCACAACTTCGCGTACAGCGTCGAGCATTTGAAATATCCCCATGCCGGACACGGCGCGGGCCGGCCCGAAATCGTTCCTGCCTGGGTGGGAACGACCAAGGCGCCCATTTCGGGCCAAGAACACAACCTCGGCGGTTCGCCAAAAGGCAACGCCGAATCTTCCCTCGACGCCATCCCCAAGGTGCTCGAGTTCCTGCGAAAAAACCTGCCGCAACAGTAAAGTGGCGCAGGCCCCCCCTTGCCTGCCAAGGGCCGGGCCGCCGCAGTCAGGAAAGCTCGTGGAACTTCACGGCTGCGCTGGCTTTCTCTTCGGCGGGTGAGAGTTCGGGCTTCGGCTGGAGTCCCAGCAGGCCCGCCAGGAGATTGCCGGGAAACATGCGAACCCGCCGGTTGTAATCGCGGACCGTGGCGTTGTAATCGCGCTGCGCATTCCTGAGCGACTCTTCGACGCTCATCAGATTCTGTTCGAGCGCTTTGAACTCCTCGCAGGCGCGCAGTTGCGGGTGCTCTTCCGCCATGGCGAACAGATGGCGCAACGCTCCGGTCAATTGGTTCTCAGCCTGGACGCGGACTTCGTCGAAGCTGGTGCCTGCCGCGGCCGAGCGCCACTTCGCGATATGCTCGAATGCCCCAACTTTAATCGGCCGCATAGTCCTTCACCGTTTCCAACAGGTGGGGAACCAGATCGTGACGCACTTTGAGGAGAGCCTCGATGTTCGACCAAGCCGATTCGGACCGGACCAGGAGCCGAATCAGACGGTCGCCAATCAGAAGGGCGGCGATTGCTGCGATGAGGCCCACGGCGGCCAGGATTGCGATAACGGTCATTTGTCGGTTCCAGTTCCTCTAAAGTTGTGTTGCCGGATCGTCTGAGGTTTATGTTTCCCGATCCTCTAAAGTTATTGTTGGTTGAGGAGGCGAAACGTGACAAAAAAACCGGATGAACAACTCTTTTCAAGTCAAGGAACCGGCGGCAAAGACCACCGGGGTTACAAGGAAACGCAGGGCGCAGAGAAATGGCTTCGCGCCTGCTGGCGGCGTGGCCATTCTTGGAGCCGCGCGCGCCAGCAAGCGTGCCGGGCCTGGTGACTTAGACTGCCAGGTAGAGCGTGATGCCCTTGCGCTTGATCAGCAGCAGGGTCTCGGCGGTGGAATGCTTGAGCGCCTGCTCGAATTCGGCGGTGTCGCGCACCGGCTTGCGGTTGACTTCCACGATCACGTCGCCAGGCTTCAGGCCATTGACGGCGGCCAGGCTGCCCGGATCGACGCCGGTCACCACCACGCCGGCCGCGTCGGACGGCAGGCGGAACTGGCGAGCGTTGCGTGCGCTCACGTCCTCGACGGAAACGCCTTCCATGCCGGTTTGCGAATCGTCGGACTCGCTGGCGGCCTTGGCGGTTTCGGTGGGCAGTTCGGTCAGGTGCGCCGAAACCTCGCGCTCCGCGCCGTCACGCAGCAGCTTCAGACTTACCGGCGTGCCGGGCTGCATCAGCGAAATGGTCATGCGCAGTTGCGGGCTGTCGTTGATCGGCTTGCCGTTCACGGAGAGTATGATGTCGCCCTTCTCGATGTTGGCGTGCGCAGCCGGGCTATCGGGCTTGACTTCCGCCACCAGCGCGCCACCCGGTTCGTTCTCGTGAAATGCCTTAGCCAGCGCCGGAGTCACTTCCTCCGACATCACGCCCAGGTATGCGCGCGTCACCTTGCCGTGGCGCAGAATCTGGTCGGTGACGTTGCGCGCCACGGAGACCGGAATGGCGAAACCGATCCCCTGGTTGCCTTCCGAACCGTTCGCCAGGATGGCCGTGTTGATGCCGATCAGGTCGCCGCGGTCATTCACCAGCGCGCCACCCGAGTTGCCCGGGTTGATCGGCGCGTCGGTCTGGATGAAATCCTCGTAATCCTCGATGCCCAGGTTGCCGCGGCCGGTGGCGCTGATGATGCCCATGGTTACCGTGCCGCCCAGACCGAACGGGTTGCCGATGGCCAACGCGTAGTCCCCCACCTGCACTTTGTCGGAATCGCCAATCACCACCGAGGGCAGATTGGCGGCATCGATTTTGAGCACGGCCAGGTCCGTCTGCGGATCGGTACCCACGATGCGCGCTTTGAACTCGCGTTTATCCGACAGGGTGACGCGCACGTCGGTGGCGCCATCCACTACGTGGTTGTTGGTCAGCACGTAGCCCTCGGGGCTGACGATCACGCCCGATCCCACGCCCTGTTCCCGCTGTTGCCGCGGCGCCCGGCCGCGTTCGCCCCGGCCGTTGGAGCCAAAAGACGCGCCGTCATCGTCGCCGAAAAACTGGCGGAAGAATGGATCCATATTGCCCGGCATCATGCCCACTGGGCTCTTCACCATCTTGGCCGAAGAAACGTTGACCACCGCCGGCAACACCTTCTTCACCACCGGGGCGAAAGTGTTACGGCTGGCCGACTCGTCCGGGCCGGCGTAGCGGAAGGAAGCCGGCGGATTGGCGCTGCTCAAATGCTCCGCTCCGGCCACCGCCAGGGCGCCCAACCCCGCTGCCAACACCGTTGCCAATGCCGTTGCGCGCGGACGGGTCCAAATGCCTTTGAAACTCATGTAACCTCCAGAATGTTTGTCTGATGTGCGCCGCTCGGAGGTAAGTGCGCCTCGCAAGTGGCCTTCACTTGGAACAGACGTGTCGCAGCCGGGAAGGTCACGCCGGGAGCGGGGACGGGCCCGCGCGGAGTTGGCCCAGGACGTGCTCGATTCATTGCACCACGCCGGCAATATCAGCGTAAGTCATTGAAACGGGCGAGGCTGGGAGGGGTCCCATGGTAATAGTTGAGAGCAGGGTGGGGGAAATGGCGCAGATGTCTACCCCTGCGCGCGGGTATCGGGTTGGGGAGTTTCACGCAAACTGGCAATCGCAGCGCACCACGGTCCAGTGCGCCGGCACGGTTTCGGTAAAGCCAAAGAAGCTCAGTTGTAAAATCTGCTCCGGCCAACGTTGCGTCGGGCGGTGCCGCTTCTGAAAAGCTGCGGGAACTGCCGGCTCCCAAGTCACGATCCGGGCGATATGATTGGACCATGACGCGACGCGATCTCGGCAAGCTCGCCCTGGCGGGCGCGGCGCTGGACAACGTTTCCGCCCAGGACAAATCGCCCCAATACGCCGGCGCTCTCGACGGATTTGAAAACAAGGTGGACGCGGCCGGCTTCGACCCGGTGCGCTACACCATCGAACTGCATGACGCCGCCCCGCTGCGGATGACTTTTCGCGCTGCGACGCGCGCCGAGGCGGAGGCTTGGCAGCGCGGCTTGCGCGCCAAGATCGCCGAACTGGTCGGCGGCTTTCCCGATGAGCGCACGCCGCTACACGCCCAGACGCTGGAGGTCCGGGAGTATCCCGACTACAGGCGCGAGAAGTTCGTCTTTGAGAGCCGGCCCGGCGTCTGGGTGCTCGGCTACCTGCTGACGCCCAAGGCCGGTGGACCATTCGCCGCGGTGATTGCGATTCCCGGCCATGGCCGCGGGGTGGACGACATTGTCGGCATCGACGAACACGGCCGCGACCGCACGGTGAAAGGCCCTTACGAGTACGATTACGCCATCCAGATCGTCGAACACGGCATGGCCGCGGTGGCTATCGAACCGATGGCTTTCGGCTGCCGCCGCGACGCCATCACCAAGGCCAAAGGCCTTACTGCAACCGCCTGCCAGCCCGCCGGCGGCTCGGCGCTGCTGCTGGGCCAGACCATTCTCGGCTGGCGTGTTTATGACACCATGCGCGCCATCGACTGGATCGCCACCCGCCCGGAGCTCGACGCCGCGCGCGTGGGCTGCCTGGGGTGCTCCGGCGGCGGCACCTGTACGCTGTTCACCGCCGCGCTCGATACCAGGATTCGCGCGGCACTGGCGAGCTCGTCCCTCAACACCTTCCGCGACAGCATCATGAGCGTGTCGCACTGCATCGACAATTACGTTCCGGGCATTCTCAACTGGGCGGAGATGTACGACGTGGCGGGCCTGGTGGCGCCGCGCGCGCTGTTCGCCGAAGGCGGATTGCATGACGACATTTTCCCGATCGCCGCGACGCGCTCGAGCTTCGACCGCGTGAAGAAAGTCTACGAACTCTTTGGCGCAGCGGACCGCACCGAACTCGAAGTCTTCGATGGCCCGCACGGTTTCTGGGGCAAGCGCGGCCTGCCCTTCCTGGCACACCATCTGGCCGAGGGGTAGTCCGACGTGGCGCACCTCACAAGATCACGCGCAGGCTCTCGACGGGAAACTCGACGAGCCTGCTCTTGTTATCGCCGAGCGCGGCGAATTGGCTGAGGGAGAGTTCGGCCACGATGGGGCCGGCGAACTCCAGGCGCACCGATTGCGCTCTCTCGGCGATGCGGACTAACTCCGCCGGGATGACGTTCGGCGCCGGTGCGGCATCGTCGCGTCGCGGGCGCACGGCTGCGGCGCGGATGGCCACCCACAGGCGATCGCCACGCAAATGGCCGGGAAGATAAGGCACGGTAAGCGAAAAGCCGCCGAGTTCGACACGGCTCTGGTTGGCGGCGCGATCGAGCGTGGCGATGGTGCCTTGCCAGAGATTCTCGTAGCCGGCCAGCCGCGCCGCGTCGATGGTTGCCGGTTGGTCCAGGACAGTCCGCGGCACGCCGCGCTGCACAATGCGGCCGCCGTCGAGCAGCGCCATTTCCGCAGCCGCCGTGCAAGCCAGGTCGAGATCCCGGGCAGCCACCAGGATGGGACCGCGGAAATGGGCGCGGATCAGGGCGAAGAGCGCGCCATCGATGCCGGCATCGTCGGCCAACAGAAGTGCGGGCCCGCCGATCAGCGCACGGGCAATCGAGCAACGTAGCCGTTCGGCCGGGCCGGCATCGGCGGGCCGCAGCGCGGCGGCGTCGGCCAGCGTAAAGTGCTCGATGGCTTCGGCCACGCGGCGATGGCGATCCAGACGCGGAAACCGGCGCGCCGCGAATTCCAGGTTCTGCCGCAGGGTTCGATGGGGAAACAGCGAATCGGTTTGCGAGACGTAGCCACAGGCGCGGCGAACGGGTGGCAGATCGACGCGCGCCTGGCCATCGAACAGAATGGCATCGTCCAGCAGGATGCGGCCCTCATCGGGGGTGGCCAGGCCGGCCAGCATTTCAAGCAGCAGCGTTTTGCCCGCGCCGGGAGGGCCGATCAGCGCCGTGATACCGGGTCCGAGGCTGAGATCGGCCTCGAGCGCGAACGCCTCCGACACACGCTTTTTGACGCGAATGCTGGTCACGAACGGGCCTGCCGTTCCGGGATAGCTGCGGCTTCGCGCCGCAGCCACAATGCCAGCGCCATGCCGGCCAGAGCCGTAAGCAGGATGGCGCCGGCGGGCGGCGCGCTCAGACGGCCGACGATCCACAGCGCCACAGCCATCTCTAGGGTCGTCTCGGAAAACACCTCTGCCGCCGCTGCCAGCACTACGCTCCCGCCCAAAGGCAGCGCCAGGGTGTAGAAGATGCGCCAGCCGGAAGCGCCGGTCATGCGCGCCGCTTTCACGTAGCCCGGATTGAGCGATTGAAAAGCCGTGTGGCAGACCGCGAGGGTGTAGGGAACGGCGCGGACCAGGCCCGCCGCGACGGCTATCGGCCAGGTGAGCGCGGGTGCCACTAGCGCGGCGACGATCACCGCCGGAACGATCGAGAGAAAGCGCGCGATCAGCGCGACCACCGGCCAATTCCGGCGCGCCAGCCGCCACGCGGGCCACGGCGCAATCACCAGCGCCACGACGCTCACCATCAGCGCCACGCGCAGGCTGAGCCACAACGGCGACCAATCGGCTGTCATCAAGGACCTTCAATTATAGCGGCCGGAAGCGGGCGCTGAAGTGACGCAAAAAGGGCGGCTCCTCGGCGATCTCCAGGCCGCGAATGTCCCGCTTGCGGGCGTTGACCTCCAGCACGGCTTCCACCACGTAGTCGATATGGCTTTGCGTGTAGACCCGGCGCGGAATCGCCAGCCGCAGAAGCTCGTGCCGCGCCGCCGCGCCGAACATCACCGATCCGATCTCGACCGACCGAATGCCGGCGTGCCGGTAGAGCTCCACCGCCAGCGCCTGGCCGGGAAACTGGTGAGGCGGGATGTGCGGCAGCATGCGGGCCGCATCGATATAGATGGCGTGGCCACCGGGAGGTTCGACGATCGGCACGCCGCGGTCGGCGATGTGGCGGCCCAGGTAGCCCGTGGAAGCGATCCGGTAGCGCAGGTAATCGGGATGGAGAATTTCCTCCAGGCCCACCGCGATGGCGTCCAGATCGCGGCCGGCCAGGCCGCCATAGGTCGGGAAGCCCTCGGTGAGAATTAAGAGGTTGGTTTCCTGCTGCGCCAGGCGGTCGTCATTGGTGCAGAGAAAACCGCCGATATTGGCGAACGCGTCCTTTTTGGCGGAGAAGGTGCAGCCGTCGGCCAGCGAAAACATCTTCTGTGCGATTTGTTTTGGCGTCCAATCCCCGTAGCCGGCTTCCCGTTCGCGGATGAACCAGGCGTTCTCGGCGAATCGGCAGGCGTCCAGATACAGCGGAATCGCGTGGCGCGCGGCCACCCGTTTCACCGCTTCGATATTCGCCATCGAGACCGGCTGGCCGCCGCCGGAATTGTTGGTGATGGTGAGCATCACCAGCGGAATCTTCTCTGCGCCCTCGCGGGCAATCAGAGCTTCCAGCGCGGCGGGGTCCATGTTCCCCTTGAAATCGAGGCGCGCCTGCGTATCGGCCGCCTCCGGGATGGGCAGGTCCACGGCGCGGGCGCCGGTGAATTCGATGTTGGCTCGGGTGGTGTCGAAGTGCGTGTTGGACGGCACGACGTGCCCCGGCTTGGTCAGCACGGTGAACAGAATGCGCTCCGCCGCGCGACCCTGGTGGGTTGGAATGATATGACGAAAGCCGGTGAGCGCTTCCACCACCCGGCGCAGGCGGAAGAAGCTCTCGCTGCCCGCGTAGGATTCGTCGCCGCGCATCACCGCCGCCCACTGTTCGGTCGACATGGCCGAAGTGCCGGAATCGGTGAGCAGATCGATCAGGATGTGACGGGCTTCGATGAGGAAGAGATTGTAGCCGGCCGCTTCCAGGTAACCTTCGCGCTCCTCCCGGCTGGTGTAAGTGAGCGGTTCCACGCTCTTGATACGGAACGGTTCGATGATAGTGCGCACACCAGTATTATTTCACCCGGCGCGGGAGCCGTAGGGGCGGGGCATGCCCGGCCCGCTCGCAACCGCCATGACAATCCCAGTCACAACTCATCTTTCCAACTAATCCAATCACTTAGCGCCAGAAACCCTTGACGTACACTCTATCCTCAGATTGGGGTATCTGCATCACAAGAGTCTGTCTAAGTGAGGCAGGCATCCATTCGAAAAACAATGCTTAAAATACTCGCACTATCGCTCTTATTTGCGATTTCGCTGTTCTCGCAGCCGTTGCTGACGGCGACAGTTGCGCAGCCCCAACCGAGTGAACCGACCACCGTGATCGTCAACTTTCAAGACGCATATCCACCGTCAAGCCTGGCTGGGCTTTCTTTCTCCATCGGCGTGCCAACCGGGGCCACTTTTGGAGCAGTGAATCCACTGGCGGCGGCCATCGCCGCACAGAAAACAATTCTGCCTGCCGGGCCGGCATTCGAGGTTATCGGATCGGCCACGATCGGTGGTCAAGCGGCCCTTTCTTCAGGTCAGTTATTCAGCGCTTCCATTGCGCCCCCGTCCACGTCCGGCTCAGGTGTAATGACAATCACCTTGCTATCGCCGCAAGGCGTTTCGACGGTCGGGTCGCCAGTGAGCATCGCGGTCGTCCCTACCGTCTATGTGTGCTCAGTGTATGATCTGACCGGCGATTGCCTGATCAATCAGGACGATGTGAATGTCATGCAGCAGGCGTCCCTTGGCGAGATTCCGTGCGCCGGAGCGCTGCTGAACATCGGCGACGGAGCGTGTACCGTGGTAGACGTTCAGAAGGTGATACTGGCGGCGTTGGGGCAATAGCCGGCGGGCCACCATTTCGCAGTCCAGGCTATCCCGCTTTCCCGATTTCCCCGATTCCTATGGATTCCCAGACGGAATCTCGACCGATCCGCTGGTGGTGGTCATCATGCCGCCCTGGGCGCTGCGAACCACCAGGCGCACCAGGTAAGTGCCGGGGCTCAGGCTGAAGGTCGACTTGAGCGTCTCGGGCGGCCTCTGTTCCAGGCCGGCGAGTGTCTCATCGCGCAGTCTGAGTTTCAGCAGGTGCTGCTTGCCTTCCAGGTAATTGCCGTTGCGGTCGAACACGGCGGCGACCACCGTCACTTCATCCGAATTGCGGCCGTCAGCCTTGACGTAGTGCAGTAACCGCAAGTCGACGGTCGCCATCACCGCGAGTTCCGCGGCGGTTCCCTGGCCCCGCGACACCGCGGTGCGCATCTCTGCCGGCAGGTCATGCACCTCATCGCGGGAGAAGACGGCCTCGCCGATTTCGCGGGTGGCCGTGGCGGTGGCGTCCTCCCCATGCGACGGCGCCCAGTAACCCTTGCGCGCCTGCAAGGACAAGCCCTTGGCGTTGGCCACGGCGACCTTGATGTCGTGGAACCTTCCGTCCGGTTTGAGGTCCCTGGGGTAAAAGCCCAAGTAATAGACATACTCAGGCGGGTTGGACAGGCGGCCGAATTCGCCCACGAAATCGTTCTGGGCGAGAGCGGTGCCTCCGGTCGCATCGGCCAAGTCGGCCAGAATCAGCCCTTGAGTGGTAATCTCCTCATGGTTGTACTGGGCGACTTGCTGCTCGGTCTGGGGGAGCGTCAGACGGCAATTGGGAACCTCGCCGGTTGGGTCGATGGTGTAAACGCCGCGCGCATCGAGGGTATTGACGATAACGCCCGAGCGGGTGGCGCGGTCGATGGACTCGCTGAGTTCCCTTTGCAGTTCGTCGGGGAGGTACATGCCGGGCGATGTGAGAATCATAATCCGATCGCCGGGCATGGAACCGAGCAAGCGCACCGCGTTGTTGAGGACGCGGAAGGCATTGATGGCGTCGTCCCGGCCTTCATTGGCGACCGCGCGGAGGGTGTTCTTGGCGATCTCGACGTCGGCAGGGGGCTTTTGGAGGCAATCGTCGGTAATGGCGATCTGCATCTTCAGTATCGGAGAATTATCGTCTTCGCCTTTCACCCATCGATCCGCCACGTAGAAGCTCGCGGGAGGGAAATGTACGCGGGGCGGTATGGGCATGACCTTCATCAGAGTCTGGCGCAATTTCACCAGGTCATCGGTGAATTCGAGCGACACGTTGCCGGAGAGCGTGAGCAAGGCCACGCGTTCCTGCGGCGGGATTCCCTGGTCGATGTGCTTCAACGCCGCCACGCGGATGGTCGACAGGTCTTCGATCTTGAGATGGACATCGTCGAAAACAAAGGCGACGAAGCGGCTGGGGACCACCGGCTTGGCGGGCGCGGCGGGGATCTCAGCTTGGGCGGCAGCGGGACGGGCATGCCCTTCCCCTACGACCGGCTGCGCGATGGCGCTGCCCTCGAGGGCGAACTGCGCAATGGGTTGCGGCCTGCCGCGATCGGTGAGCTGGAAGTCTTCTTTGTGGAAGCTGCCGACTGTGTGTCCCTGCTTGTCTCGAATCACCACCGGCACACGCACCAGGTTCACAGTGGATTGAAAGGTGGGTGTCTCTTCGCGCGTGGTTACCTCGCCGGCCTGCAACTGACCACTCTGCGACTGAAAAGTGGGTTTCTCTTCACGGCTGGTTATTTCGCCAGGCTGGGGCTGTGCGGCCGGTGTTGGCGCAACCGGCAGCGATGCGTTGGTCGCAGGCTGCGCGATCGCCGCCGGCTCAACCGGCGGCACTGCCGTCTGGGCGCTGGCGCGCTCCGCGGCCGTTTCGGTCGCGTAGTAACCGCCGCGCGCCCGCACGTTCAGTTTGCGCGAGTCTTTCACCGTAACCTTCAACTTATGAAAGCTGCCGTCCGCCTGCCCCTCCGGCACAAAGCTAAGCAGATAAATGCAATCCGGCGTGGCCAGTTGCCGCAAGCCCGCTTCCGGAGCGTTGCCAGCCTCGACCACCGTGCCGCCGGTCCCATCCGCGACAACGTTGAGGTTTTCCGAGTTAAGATCGGCGGAGACCGCCGAGTTGTCACCAGAGCGCGCGGGGAAGCCGTACGGCGATCGCGGATCGTCTGGCGCGGCGCCCCGGTTCTCGACGATGTGCAGGGAATCGATGGTCACCTTCGCCCGCACCGCCTGATCGATCAGGGCCTCTCTTATCTTCTGCTCATCCCGGCTCACAGGGAAGCCCGCCGAGACGATCACGATGCGCTTGGCTCCGGGCAGGTGGGCCATCTGGCTTACCAGCGCCTCCAGCAGGGTGATCTGCAACGGCAGCGTCCGCGTCACCCGGCAGATGCGAATCGGGTCGGGTTCGAGCTTGGAAGCGATTTCCTGCAGCTTCGCGCGGTCGTCCGTGAAGTCCGTCACCAACCGGCAGGAACTGGAAAAAAACGCCGCGCGGTCGGAGGGCTGGAGGCTCGAAATGTTGTGGAGCGCCGCCTCCCGCAGCGGAGCGACAGTGCCGAAATCGTGCAGCGAAACGTCGTCGAAGAAATAGGCGATGAAATGCGACGGCGCCACCATGGTCGCCGTCGCTAACTGGGAGGCTTCGCTCCGCTCCACCGAAAAGGCCTCGATGCGCTGCGCCTTTCCTTTGTCGAAGACCTGGAAGCTGTCGCGGCCGAGATCCGCGACCGTGTGCCCTTCGCGGTCCCGCACAACCACGGGTACCATCACCAGCCTGGTGCCGGTTTGGAATGTTGGCACGCTCGCCTGCGGGGAATCCTGGAAATCGGCCCCGCGCACCGTCCAAGCGGCCAGTACGGACAAGATGGCTATTGCGCAGTGGCTCTTCATGGCAACCGACCTCCGACTCGAATCACGGCGAGTCCGGCTGTAATTATCGGACATCAGTTGATTTTAGGGGTTTCGAGACCGGATTATCCATGGGTAATTCGGGCCATGAGGGTAATTGAGGGGCAGCACGCCAGACTCCGAAAGTTCGGCAGCCTTCTCATTTTGGAGTTTCGTCCTGTCCGCGAATTCTAATGCCGGGTCTGGTGGGCGGCGGCTTCCCAGCGGCCGGCCACCAGGTCGACGAAGCTGAGCCACGCGCTGTCGGGGTGTTCGAGTTGGTGGTAGAGCGTTACGTATTCCGGCTTCTTCATCCCCATGCCGGCGAAGGCCAGGAAGTAGATGCCGTCGGTCTCGAATTCGGCGATCTGCTCCTTATCCCATTTCTTCCGGTCGGCCAAGTGAGGGGCAATGTATGCGATGACGGCCGACAGGGTGGCCCCGCTCTTGCCCTGCGTGCTCCACAGGTCCACGCCCTGCGCCTGGGCGATGCGGCAGGTGGCGGCCATCCCTTCGGCGTTGAAGGAGGAATAAGTGAGCGACCGGCTGCGTTCCTCTTCGCGCGGGGCGTTTCCGTCCACGCCGATCTGCCGCGGGAAGACGGAATCGCGATAGAAGTTAAACGCCATCTGCGCGGTGGCCTTGTCGTCCAGGAAGGTGGCGATGGCCGCCACTTGGGCGGCCCACCAGGAGGCGCGGAGGCTGCCGGTGCTCTTCTCGTCGCTCGCGGTCTTGCTGTGGGTGAGCCACCGCAGATAGTCCTCGAACCATTTGCGGGTGGCGGCGGCTTCCTTCGCGTCCCACTGCCCGCTCTGAGCCAGGAATTCCATGCCCTGCACGGCTCGCACGAAAACCCGGCCGTCGATGGTGCCGCCCCTGGCCTCATTGACGCGGCGGATAGCCTGGGAGTATTCCAGACTCGGATTCATGCGCGTTTTGGGATTGAGAAACCAGGCGTTGATCAAGTGCGCGGCGCGCTGGGCATAGCGCGGATCGTCGAGGAAAAAAGAGGCCGCGCCGAGGGTGAAGATGGAATCGCAGGTGGCGTCGAGGCCGGTTTTGTTGGCCACGAAACGGTCCGGGTTGATGTGGCCCTCGCGGCGAACCCAGGGAGCGGCGGGATTGGCCGGATCGGGCCACCAGAAGGGCGCTTCGCCGTAGTAGTCGTGCGCGTCCAGGTTCAAGCCCGCCGGACGGTCCGTGGTGACGCTCCAGGGGCCTTCGCGCAGGCGCTTGTCGGCTTCCGCGCGCAGGCGGCGGACTGCATCGACCGTCCACGGCTCCTTGCGGAGAATGGCGCTGTGAATGGGTTCGGCCTCATCCTCGGAGAGCAGCGTCATGGGGACGCTGGCAGCTTCCAGGCAGAAGCAACACAGGATGAGAAACCCCGCGATTCTCATTACTGCGATTGTAGCCGATGGCGCGCCGTTCACCGCGTGCGGCGCTTTCGCTCGGCGGCGCGCACCTGCGCTTCGTTCAGGCCGAAGTAGTGGGCAATCTCATGCCACACGGTGCCGGCGACCATTTGCGCGAGGTGCTCCGGAGAGTGCGCCAGGCGTTCGTGGGGGCCTTGGAAAATCACGATGCGGTCGGGCATGGCGAAAGACTCGAACACGCTGCGGCGGGTCAGCGGGCGCCCTTCGTAGAGCCCCAGCAGCGTGTTCCCACGGGGCACCCTGCCGCGCGCCAGTTGCTCCGGCGAAGGCTCGGCCTCCACCATCAGGGACACGTTCTTCATCCGCTTGCGAAACCGCGACGGAATGCGCTCAAACGCCTCAGCCACCAACCCGTCGAATTCGTCCGGCCGCATGGAAGTCACCGTCATTTCGAGCCACGGATGAACACGGATAAACACCGATAAGACCCTTCATTTTATCCGTGTTGATCGGTGCTCATCGGTGGCCAACATTTTCTCAGCGCTTCTTTCTGGGTGGCATCCGGCTGCGTCAACCTAGCTATATAGTGTCCGTCTCTGAAGTTCGTTGACGAAACTCCCACAAGGCTATCGCTCGATAACGGGGCCTAACAAAGGCCATGTTTAGTTTAGTAGATCCCAAGCGGCACGGCTGAAGCCGGCTTCAGCCGCGCCCTGATACGAAGATCCGGAATCATGTTGCGAACTGGTGAGACGGAACACCAGGCCGGCGAAATTCACCGGCAGATGGAGTGCTGCTCGATCACCTGGCACACCTCGGGCCTGTCAGGAAACAACCGCACGCACTCGTGTGTGCCGGGGAGGCGCTTACGCCTGCCAAACACCGGCGCGCAGAACGCCGGCGCTACCGCCGGTCTCCTATTTGTGGGAATTATCCGTTGGGGAGAAGGGCGATAACGGATTCTCCACCTTCACCGGAGGAGGCGGCGCCTTGTCACGGCGATACCCTACATTGGCCAGCAGGGCCAGGAGGGAGCGTGGTGCCGGCGGGATTTCGCGGCCGAGCAGTTGGGCCGCCAGCAACTCGGTTTCTTTGTGCAGGGTCAGACGGGAATCGAGAAATCGTTCGTCGTTGTAGGCGGCTTCGATTTCCACTGCGCAATCGGGGATGGTCCGGACAGCGCTTCGCCCGGTGGCCTTCTCGAAGGCCTGGATCGCAGCCGTTTGATGGCGCCTGACGCGATTCCAGACAAGGTGGATGTGGTCCGCGGTCAGACCTACTTCGGATAGCTTCTGGAGAGCGCGCCGCGCCTCCAGCATTTCCATCAGATTCGGAGTCGCCACCAGAACGACGTCCTGAATTTCCTGGATGACCTCCATGGCCAGTATAGTTGGCACGCCCAGATCCACAACCACCAGCGAATAGAGGTTGCGGGCAAAACGCACCACGTGGCGTACCCGTTCGGGCGCCGGCATGTCGGTGTAGCCTTTGCTGCCGGGAGGATTGAGCAGGTCCAGGCCGGATTTGGTTTCCGAGACGATGGCGCTCCAAAACTTGCGGTCGAGGCGATGCAGGTTGGTGGCGGCGTCGGCCAGGGTGAATTGGGGCTTGGTTTGGAACAGGGCGGCGGTGGAGAGCGCATTGGCATTCAGGTCGACGAGCAGGGTCTTCTCGGCGGGTTGCTCCCGCGCGGATTGCTCGCGAATGCGTATGGCAAGGTGGGCGGCGATGGTAGTGGCGCCGACACCGCCTTTGGCGCCCAATAGGCCGATGGCTCTGCCCACGTTCTGGCTTGCCTCTGCATTTCTCTGGTTCCCTTTGTGGCGGGCCACGGCGTAGCGGATCACGCGGCTTAGCGCCGCGGTCGTCACCTTGCCCTTGATCAGGTAGTCCTGCGCACCGTGCTCCACCGCAGACAAGGCCAACTGCTCGTTGCCAGCCGCGGTCATGATCACAATCGGAGTGTCGCGGGTATGCAGGCGGAGGGTCTCGAAGGTGTCCAGACCGTAGCTATCCTGAAGGTTCAGTTCGGAAACGATGGCGTCGAAGTCGCGACGGGCGAGCACATCTAACGCCTCCAACAGGGAACCGGCTCGCCAGGTGCTGAATAACTGGCTATCATCGCCCAGCATTTTCAGGGTGACGGCGGCATCGTCGGGGAAATCTATCACGAGGACTTGGAGTTCTTGTTCCACTATGCTCAACGCTCGTTTATACCATCGGCGTATTGGGCGAGAACTTTAGTGGCGGACTCAGGAAAGCGGACGGGCCCAGAGGACACCCCGACCGCCCCACGTTTACGCCAGGCCGGCGAAATTCACCAGCTCGATGGAGTGTTGCTCGAGCGCCTGGCGCACCTCGGGCGCGATCAACGCGGCAAGCTCCCGCTGGCGGCTCGCCTTGAGGCGGGTGGGCGCGTTGCGCAGCGCCTCGCCCAAATGTCCCGGATGGCACATCAATTCGGTGGATCCTTCGGGCAGCGCGGCGGCCAGCGCCGTCAACTCCCCGGAACCCAGGCGGCCGGTCATCTGGAAACCGGCGAAGTGGTCGACGGTGCGGCAACCGTGCGCCGCCAGCACGCGATGAAAGCGGCCTCGCAACAAGCCAAGCGCGCCGTTCGCCAGACGCGTCAGGGGCGGCGCGCCGCCCAGGCCATGGATCGGAAAATCGATCGGCCGGCGCACCCATCGAATGCCGAAATCCCGCGCCACACGGGCCACCGCCTGGAGCACCGGCGGAGCCAGAATGGTGTGCTTGTGGGTGTCGAGGTGGGTGGGCCGGATGCCGGCCGCGATCACGCGCCGCGTCTGCGCCGCCAGTTCGTCATAAAGCCGGATCTGGCGGCCGGCCAGCGCCCGCAGCAGTTGCGCCACGGTGGCCGGGAACGGATGACCGGTCACCAGCGAGCGGCCGCCGATCAACACCAGGTGGCAGCCGACATCGAGCGACGGAGTCTCCCGCGCCAGCCGCACGGCATCGTCAAACGCCTCGGCGTTGGCCATCAGCGTGGTTGCCGTCAGGATGCCGCGGCGATGCGCCTCGACGATCCCAGAGTTGACGTCCGGCGTGAATCCGAAGTCGTCCGCGTTCACCACCAGTTGGCGGCGCGCGCTCAAAACAGGCCCAGGCGGACGGACAGGAACCGCTTCGGATTGGCGTGCATGTCCTTGGCGAGCGCCTGGAATTCGAGCGTCGCGCTGGTGAGCGCGTCGTAGAGTTGCGGATTCACGGCCAACTGGCCGAGGGTGCCCTGGCCGGCGTTGATCTTATCCACCGTGACGTTGAACTTGGCCACCAACTCGTCCAGGTGGGTGTAGAGCCGGTCGTCCTTCACCAGCTTGCCGGCGGTGCCTTTCCCCGCGTTGAGCTGGTCGAGCAGGGCGTGAATCTCGGTGAGCGACTGGTGAGCTTCGTCATAGAGCGCCGGGTCCTTGAGCAGCTTGCCCGCCGTGCCCTGGCCGCCCTGCAAGGCGGCCATCATCGAGTCGACGCGCTTCAAGGGCGCGTCCAGGTCGCGATAGAGTGTGTCGTCGTAGATCAGCTTGCCCAGCGTTCCGTTGGCCGTGCGCACGTCGCTCAACAGCTTCTGGCCTTCGGCGGCGATGCCGTTCAGCCGGTCGTAGAGTTCCTCGTCCTTGATCAGCTTGCCGATGTTGCCCTGGCCCTTTTCGACGCCGCCCAGCAGGTTGTCGACCCGCGTGACGATGGTCTGCAAGGAGTCGAGGACCACTTTCATTTCGCCCATCAGTTGCGGGATGTCCTCCAACTGGGAGGAGCGCAGCTCGGCGCCCGGCTTCACGGGAACCTTCGACTGGCCCTTGGTGATGTCGATGATCTTGCCGCCCAGCAAGGTGGAGGCGGCGATGGCAACCGACGAATCTTCCGGAATCTGCGGCAGGAATTTCGGATCCACCATCATGTCGAACTCGACGGCGCGCTTGGGGTCGTGCGACTCGGTCAGCCTTGGCGTCTCGAGAACGCCGATGTGGATGCCGTTCAGTTGGACTTCGGTGCCGTCGGGAAGTCCCGCCGCGTTGTCCATGTAGGTGCGGAGCAACGCGTAACGGGTAAACGGGCTCTTGCTCGAAGTCAGCAAGAAGACCAGGACAAAGAGAATGATGAAGCCGGTGCCGGCGACGATGCCGATCTTGAGTTGCGACCAACGAACTTTAGTGCGATCCGCCATGCGTTATTCCCGCTGCTTGCAGAACTTCGAAATATAATCGTCGGCCGTGGCCTCCAGCCGGTCCTGATCGCCTTCGAATACCAGACGGCCTTCGCGCAGCACCATGAACGTGGTGCGCGGGAGCGGCCCATCCGATTGCCGGGCCGGCTCCAGACGCCCTTGTTTCGAATTGTAGCGGAAGTTGGCCATCAGGTTTCCGTCCTGGTAGCGATAGGTCACCAGCAGGGTGGTGGTTTGCGCCATGTCGCGCTCCTTGATGAGCAAGGCCATGATGGTGTGGGCGGTGATCGGGTCCAGGCCGGCGCTGGGCGAATCGTAGAGCACCAGTGGCGGCCCGGTGACCACCGCGCGGGCGATGGCGGCGCGGCGGCGCATGCCGCCCGAAAGCTCGCTGGGGAACTTCTCGAGGGTGCCGCCGAGTTCCACGAAATCGAGCGCCTGTTCCACCCGCCCGAGCACCTCACTGGCCGGACAGCGAATCGCTTTCTGATTGCGCAGCGGGTAGGCGACGTTCTCCTCGATATTGAGCGAATCGAACAGGGCGCTTTCCTGGAACAGCATGCCGATCCGGCTGCGGATATCGAAAAGCTGCGCTTCCCGCATCTTGCCGAGATCGCTACCGAAGACCAGCACGCGGCCGGAATCGGGCCGTATCAGGCCGAGCGCGGTCTTCAACAGCACGGTTTTGCCGCTGCCGGCCGCGCCCAGGATGACCCTGGATTCGCCTTCGAAGGCCTCGAAGGAAACGTCGGTCAGCACCGCCTCGCCGTCAAAGGAAACGGTGACGTTTTCGAACCGCAGAACGCTGGGTGCGCCGGTTTCCGCCATTAGCTTGCGCCCTGGCTGACAAAGAATTCGGTGATCATCGCGTCGGTAATGAAAATGATGATGGTGGCGGCCACCATCGCCTGGGTGGTCGAGCGCCCCACGCCTTGCGTGCCTCCGGTGGTGCGCAGGCCGTAGAAGCAGCCGATGAGGGAAACCACCACGGCGAATACCAGCGGTTTGATCAGCCCGCCCTGCGCCACGTCGTTCCATTCGAGCGCTTGCCAGGCGGAGTTCCAGTACAGCCGCGACCCGAGGTGCAGCCGCAGCACGGCGATCACCCAGCCGCCGAACAGGCCGACAAAATCCGCAATGATGGTGAGCAGCGGGAGCATGAAGCAGGTCGCCACCAGGCGCGGCGTCACCAGCTTTTGAATCGGATCGGTTCCCAGCGCGCGCATGGCATCGATCTGCTCGGTCACCTTCATCGACCCGAGTTCGCTGGCGATGCCGGACGAGTTGCGCCCCGCCATCATGATGGCGGTCAGCACCGGGCCCAGTTCGCGGGCCAGCGTGATGGCCACCAGGGTACCGGTCTTTTCCACCTCGCCGTATTGGGACAGCGCGCGCGACATCTGCAGCGCCATCACGATGCCGGAAAACAGGCCGACCAGCGCCACCACCACCAGGCTGCCGACACCGATGGTGTCCATCTGCAGGATGATGTCGTCGGTGTAGTGCGGCTTGCGGAAGATGTTGCGGAAGGCTCGGCCGGCGAGTATGACGAATTCCTGAACGGCGAGAACAGGCTCCTTCAGCAGATCCAGCAAGCAGGTCGTTCTCCGAACTCCGATGCTACCATACAAGCGTGGCGCCGCCACGTTGGCAGCGGCGGGCGGCGCGCCCCACGGGCCTACAACCGTGAAAGGTCTCACCGATATTCCCGGCATCCGCGTCGGCCACGTCTCCGATTACGAGGCGCTCACCGGCTGCACGGCGATTCTCTGCGAGCAGGGCGCCGTGGGCGGGGTGGACATTCGCGGGTCGGCCAGCGGAACCGAGGAAACGCCTACGCTCGATCCGGGACACGTGGCCGGGTCCGTCCACGCCATCCTGCTGGCGGGCGGCAGCGCATTCGGGTTGGAAGCGGCGTCCGGCGTTCGGCGCTACCTGGCGCGGCGCGGCGTTGGGTTCGCCTTCGGCGGTGAGCATATCCCCATCGTAGCGGCGGCCATCCTTTTCGATCTCGAGATCGGCAAGTCGAACGTTCATCCCAACCTGGCGATGGGCGAAGCGGCGGCGGCGGCGGCTACCGGCGGTCCGGTTGCCGAGGGCGCCGTTGGGGCCGGCACGGGCGCCACCGTGGGCCATATCCTGGGCATAAAACACGCCATGAAATCGGGACTGGGTTCGGCCACGGTAGAGCTGGACCGCGGTGTGCTGGTGGCCAGCCTGGTGGCGGTGAACGCGTGGGGCGACGTGCGCGACCCAACCAGCGGCAAAATCATCGCCGGGGCGCGCCAGGCGCCCGAAGCCCGAGAGTTTCTCGATACCGCCGCATACATGAAACGCCATAGCGCGCCGGCGGGCGGCTCCGCGGCGCCGAGGAACACCACGCTTGCGGTGGTCGCCACCAATGCGCGCCTGACTAAGTTGCAGGCCAGGAAACTGGCGCAATCCGGCAGCCTGGGCATGGCGCGCGCCATCTGTCCGGTCAACACCATGGTGGATGGCGACATTGTCTTCGCGCTGTCGGTGGGCTCGCTCGAAGCCGACATCGATTCGCTCGGCGTGGCAGCGGCCGAAGCGGTGGTCGAAGCGATTCTCCGCGCGGTCGCATCGGCGCACGGCATGGGCGGACTGCCGGGCCTGGCCGGGTAGCGCCGCCGCCAAACCTTTTCGCTTCGCCTGCGTCCTCAAAGAGTGCCCCGGCACAGATAAGGTCGTCCGAGTGCCGAATGATATACTGAAAAATCACCTAAAACGCATTATGAAAAGCCCCTCCTTTCTTTTATTGGTCTGTCTAAGCGCAGCCAGCGCCCAGACTCCGGCGCCCCCACAGCCAAGTCCCCGGCCCCCTGCCGCTGTCCAGCCCAAGGCCGCTCCTGCGTTCCCCGTTCTGCCTGATCCGACGGTCATCGCCGAGTTTCAGGACGGCACGAAATTCACCATGGGCGACCTAAAGAAGCTCTATCCGGCGCTTCAGCCCCAACTCCAGAATGCTGTCACGCAAGATCCCGTCGAGTTCTTCCATGAGTACGCCACCATGCTGAAATACGAGCAAATCGCCCTCGAAAGGAAACTCGATGAGCGGAGCCCGACCAAAGAGAGAATCGCTTGGGATCGGCTGTTCAACCTGTACCTGGCAACGCTGGAGGACGTATTCGCGAGTACCACCGTGGATACGAACGAGATCGTCAACTATTACGGCAAGAACAGGGAGAGTTTCAAACAGGTCAAGGTCAAGGCCATCTATATTCCCTTCGCCGACGCGCCTTCCGCGGAAGACAAGACGCTGACCGAGGCACAGGCCAAGGCCAAAGCCGAAAAGCTGGTGGCGCAAATCAAAGGCGGCGCCGATTTCGTAAAGATGGTCAAGGAAAACTCGGAGGACCCGGATTCCAAGGCCAAAGACGGCGACTTCGGAGCGTTTTCGACCGCCGATCCGCTGCCGGATGCGATCCGCCAGGCGGTGTTCGCGCTCAAGATGGGCGAGATCACCGAACCTGTGCGTCAGCCTCACGGCTTCTACATTTTCAAGGCCGAGATCGTCACCAGCCGCCCGCTTTCGGAAGTGCAAGATCAGATTTTCAACCTGCTCAAGCAGCAGCACGCCGCTGAGTGGGTCAAGCGTACCGACACCGAAATCAAGGTGACTTTTCCCGACCCCGCCTTTCCACCGAAGGGCGCGCCCAGCACGCCGGCCAAGTAGGGGCGCGGCGGAGCGGGCTAAGACACCGGCGGCAAAAGACCGCCGGCACTACCGCAGCCGGGAAGGCGCTAGGATGGGAATCTCATGCCGACTCTTGCCGTTTCCGCGCTCCGGGATTTCAGTGAATCCATCCTGCTGGCCGCCGGCGTGCCGGCGCACAAGGCCGCCATCGTGGCGGCTTCGTTAATCGCCGCCAACCTGCGCGGCGTGGATTCGCACGGTATACAGTTGTTGACGTTTTATGTCGATCAACTGCTGGCGGGCGAAATGGACGCTCACGCCGAGGGCCGCGTGGTCGCCGAAAGCGGGTCGTGCCTGTTGTTCGACGGGCAGAACGGGATCGGGCAATGGATCGCGGAAGCCTGCTGCGGCCACGCCATCCGCATCGCCGCCCAGCACGGCGTGGCGCTGGTGACCGCGCGCGAATCGAACCACTTCGGAGCTTGCGCCTGGTGGGCGGAGAAGATGCGCGAGGCCGGGCAAATCGGCATCGTGATGTGCAACGCCTCGCCCATCGTGCCGCCCTGGCAAGCCAAGGAAGGCCGTTTCGGCACCAACCCCATCTGCATGGCCGTGCCGGGGCCGTGGCTGTTGGACATGGCCACCACCACGGTGGCGGCGGGCAAGGTTTTCAAGGCCTTCATCAACCATCAACCGGAGATCCCCGCCGGCTGGGCGTTCAATGCGGAAGGCGTGCCGACCACCAATACCGCGGAAGCGTACCACGGCATGCTGATGCCGCTCGGCGGATACAAGGGCAGCGGGCTGGGGTTCCTGGTGGAGATTCTCTGCGCCGTGCTCTCGGGCGGCGCCATGTCCAACGAGGTGGGTGGCATCCGCTTCCGCGGCAAACTGGTGCGGACCAGCCAGATGTTTCTGGCGATTGAGGTGGCCCGCTATATGCCGGTCGAGGAATTCACCGCGCGCATGGAGCGCCTGGTGGCGCTGGTGAAGAGCGCCCCGCCCGCGCCGGGCTACAACGAAGTGCTGGTGGCGGGCGACCCGGAATGGCGCACGGAAGCCGAACGCCTGCGGAACGGAATCCCCATCTCCGAAGGCAATTGGGAAACGCTGGTCAAGACCGCCGCCCGGGTGAAGGTCGCGCCGCCGGAGTAGGTCCCGCGCCGAGGGGAACCGCTTGACAGATGACAAAAGACGATCATCCTACCTGGTTGGCGGTACCGGTTGAGATGGCAGAGCGCCAACCGGCTCCGCAATAGATTGCCTCCCGGTCAGCGGCGAAGTCCCTTCCCCTAAGGCCAGGTTCAGCGGGTTCAGACGCCGCGGCAATTCGGGCTTGTCTGCGCTATACTGGGAAGGTATCGACGGGCCAAACGAGTGGGCGAAAGCCCACTTTTTTGTTGGCGATCGGCGATTTTATAGGAAATGCAGGACGACGTGGCATCCAAGATCGAAGCAATCGCGAACCGTGTGGCGGCTTCCGTGGGGCTGGAAGTGGTCGAGGTCGCGGTGAAGGGCGGCGGCGCAAGCCGTCTCGTCCGCATTTCCATCGACAAGCCAGCGGGCGTTACTCACGGCGATTGCGAGCTGGTTTCGCAGCAGGTGGGCACGATTCTGGATGTCGAGGATGTGGTGCCGGGTGGCCGTTACACGCTGGAGGTCAGTTCTCCCGGAGTGGAACGCAAACTCGCCAAACCAGGCGATTTTGCGCGCTTCCAGGGGAAGAAGATCAAACTGACGTTGCGCCAGCCGGTGGAGGGACGCCGCAACTGGGAAGGCACGCTGGCCGGTTTTGAGGACGGCCGGGTGACGCTGGAGACCGGCGGCCAGACGCCGCTGAAGGTTGCACTGGACGAGATCCAGAAGGCCAACCTGAAGTTCGAGTGGTAAGCCCGCCGGGAGACCAAGAACCAGCATAAATTTCTAACGCAAGGACGAGGGCACTTTGGAAACCATCTTTCAATCCATCGAAATCCTGAGCAAGGAAAAAGGCATCGATCCGCAGATCGTCTTCGACGCAGTGAAGGACGCCATGACGATCGCCGCCCGCAAACACTACCGCACCAACGAAGACTACCTGGCGGAGATGGATCCGAAAACCGGCGCCATCCACCTTTTCGCCGTGAAGAAAGCCGTCGAGGTGGTGGAAGACCCCGTCCACGAAATGACGCTGGCGGAGGCGCGGCGCATCCAGCCGGATGCCGAGATCGGCGCGGAAATCCGCATCACGAAGAACACCGAATCGCTGGGACGTATCTCCGCGCAAACGGCCAAGCAGGTAATCCTGCAGAAGGTGCGCGAGGCCGAACGCGAAACCGTGTACAACGAGTACTCCGGGCGCGCCGGCGAGCTGGTCAACTGTACGGTCAAGCGGGTGGAAGGCCCCGAATACGTTCTCGATCTCGGCAAGACCGAAGCCAAGCTGGCCAAGAAGGAGCAATCGCGCCTGGAAAGCTACTCGGTGGGCGACCGCGTGCGCTGCGTGATCCGGCTAGTGGATAAGGCCAGCAAAGGGCCGGGCGTGCTGGTGTCCCGCGCCGCACCCGAGCTGGTGATGCGCCTGTTCGAGCAGGAAGTCCCCGAGATCTACGATGGCACGGTGTCGATCAAGGGCTGCGCGCGCGAAGCCGGTGAGCGCACCAAGATCGCCGTGCAGAGCCGCGACCGCGATGTGGACAGCGTCGGCGCGTGCGTCGGCATGAAGGGCATGCGCGTGCAGTCCATCATCCGCGAGCTGCGCGGGGAGAAGATCGACATCATCGAATATTCGGACGACCCGGTGGTGTTCGCCACCCATGCGCTGAGTCCCGCCAAGGTGAGCAAGATCAGCATCGTCGATCCGGTCGAGAAACAGATGGAAGTGATCGTCGACGACTCCCAGCTTTCGCTCGCGATCGGCAAGAAGGGGCAGAACGTGCGCCTGGCGGCCAAGCTGCTGGGCTGGAAGATCGACATCAAGAGCGAAGAGGAAAAGCGGCAGGAAGTGGAGACGCAGATGGCCGCCATGGTGGCGCCGGGCGCGCCGGTCTCCGTGCTGATCGATTACGGGCTGGTGGAAAAGACGGTCGAGAAGCTGCTCGAGGCCGGCATCGGCACGATCGAGAAGCTGGGCGGCATGACGCCGGAACAACTGGAAGAGATTCAGGGCATCGGTCCCAAGGGCGTCGAGAAGATTTTCGAATGCGTCAACGCCTACTACGCCCAGTTCGAACAGCCGGCGGAGGCGGCCGGCGGCCAGCCGGCGCCAGAGGAAGCCGCTGCCGAGACAGCCGCGCCGGAGCCTGCGGGCGACACGGAAGCGGAGCCGGGCGGCGAAGCGGAGCCGGGCGGCGAAGCGGAGCCGGGCGGCGAAGCGGAAGCCGTTGCGCCAGCCGAAGCGGAGGCAGGCGCCGAAACAGAAGCGGCTGCGCCGGACGAGGCGGAACCGGTTGACGCCGAGCCGGAGGCCGCGACGCTCGAAGCGGCGGAATCGGAACAGTTTGATACGATAGAGGACGCGGGTTCCCCTACTCACAATCAGCCAGGAGCGGGTCCTGAAGCCGGCCCCGGCGATGCCGGGGAGGGCGCCCCGGAGAATCATGGCGGTTGAGGTGTGTCGTTAAGCGGTAAGTGACAGCAAGTTTTTTCTATGAAGAAGATTCGCATCAACGAGCTGGCCCGGGAGCTCGAAGTCAAGGCTCACGAGATCCTGGACCGGCTGCCCGAACTGGGCGTCGCCGAAAAGAAGACGCACTCCAGCTCCATCGACGAAGACGTGGCGATCAGGCTGCGCCGGTTGTTGGGCCGCGATGTTCCGGACCAGGAGCTCGCGGCGGAAGAGGAATCGGCGGCGCCAGCGGAGGAAGTCGCGCCGGAGGCGGTGAAGACGCGCCCCGATGAGGCCGCGCCCGAAGCCGTGGCAGAAACAGAAGCACAGACAGGTGCGCCAACGCCGGCCGGTGAAGCACACCCGGTCTCCGCCGGGGCGCCGGTTCGCCCTCCGTTGGCGACTGGAAGGCCGATCCATCCACCGATGGCGGTGCCGGGCCAACCGGCGCCCGCAGCGCCCAGACCGGCCGTGCCAGCGCCGCCCGCGGCTCCGGCGGCTGGACCGCCCGCCGCGCCACCGGTTTCGGTAATCGCCCCTGGAAGAGCGCCGGCGCTGCCGGTGAGACCGATTCCGGGCGCTGCCAGCGCGCCCCGGCCTGGCCAGATTCTATCCGGCCCGCGCGCGCCGATGCCTGCAGCAACGCCGGAGGTGGTGCGGCCGATGCCCGCCGGCCCGCGGCCATCCTTACCACAGGCGCCGCGTTCCCAGGCTCCGGTGGAAGGTCGCAGCGGCGCGGCTCCGGGCGCCCCGGCACGGCCCTTGGCGGGGCAGCCGACGGCTCGCCCGGTGGTGCCACCGCGTCCCGACCTGGCCGCGAAATTAGGCGCGCCTCGTCCGGCGATGCCGGCGGCGCCGGCAGCGCCGCGGCCCGGAGTGCCGCGCACCCAGGGCGCGCCCACGCCCGGTCAGCCGATTTACCGCGGGCCGATCCGCCCCGGCCAGCCGATGGTGGCCCGGCAGGGGCCGCGCACCAGCGCGCCGCCAGTGGGCCGTCCGGGCCCGCGTCCCCAGCATCCGACCACGCCGCGGGGGCCGCTTGGTCCCGGCCCGGCTCCGCCGCCGGTGGAGCAGCCTCGCGGCCGGTTCGACAAGCGCCCCGTCCGCCAGCAGCGCGAACGCATCGAGGAAGAAAAAACCCTGCGGCCCGCCACCCGCCGCCAGACGGCCTCCGGCCCGCCACCGATCAGCCGCGAAATCACCATCTCGGAGGGCATTACGCTCAAGGAACTCTCCGAGAAACTGGATATCAAGGCCGCCAGCATCATCACCAAGCTGGTGGATCGCGGCGTTTTCGCCACCATCAACCAGACCCTGGACATGAAGCTGGCCACCGAAATAGCGCGCGATTTTGGCGCCTCCACCGCAACTGTGAGCTATGAGGAAGAGGCCATGCAGGCGGTGGAAGAGGCCGAGGAAACCACCGACCTGGTCAGGCGCGCGCCGGTGGTGACCATCATGGGCCACGTGGATCACGGCAAGACGTCGCTGCTCGACGCCATTCGCGAAGCCAACGTGGCTGCGCGCGAGGCCGGCGGCATCACCCAGCATATCGGCGCGTACCAGGTGGAGCTGAACGGCCGCAAGATCGTCTTCATCGATACGCCGGGCCACGAGGCCTTCACCCGCATGCGCGCCCGCGGCGCCAAGGTCACCGACATCGTCGTCCTGGTGGTGGCGGCCGACGACGGCGTGATGCCGCAGACGCTCGAAGCGATCGATCACGCCAGAGCGGCGGGCGTGCCGATCGTGGTAGCCATCAACAAGATCGATAAGGCGGACGCTCAACCCGAGCGCATCAAGCAGCAGCTTTCCGACCGCGGCCTGCTGGCCGAGGATTGGGGCGGCGATACGGTGATGGTGCCGGTGTCCGCCAAGACCCAGCAGAATCTCTCGCTGCTGCTCGAGATGATTCTGCTGGTGGCCGACATGCTGGACCTCAAGGCCAATCCGACGCGCCCCGCCATGGGCACCGTGCTCGAAGCGCAGCTCGACCGCGGCCGTGGGCCGGTGGCCACCGTGCTGGTCCGCAACGGCACGCTCGCGGTAGGCGATTTCTTCATCTGCGGCGCCGTGTTCGGCAAGGTGCGCGCCATGATCAGCGATCGCGGCACGCAAATCCGCAAAGCCGAGCCCGCCACCCCGGTCGAGGTGCTGGGGCTCGGCTCGCTGCCCGAAGTGGGCGACGACTTTCAGGTGGTGACCGACACCGCCAAGGCGCAGCAGATCGTCAAATTCCGCGACCTCAAGGACCGCGAGGCGGCGCTGGCCAAGTCCGCCCGCCTGACTCTCGATCAACTGCACAAGCAGATGGAAGCCGGCGAAATCAAGGAGCTGCCGATTATCCTCAAGGCCGACGTGGGCGGCTCCGCCGAAGTGCTGACGGAGGCGCTGCAGAAGCTCTCCAACGAGAAGGTAAAGGTGCGCGTGATCCGCGCCGGCGTGGGCGCGGTCAACGAAAGCGACGTGCTGCTGGCATCGGCGTCGAACGCCGTGATCATCGGCTTCAACGTGCGGCCGGAGCGCGCCGCCGCCACTCTTGCCGAGCAGGAGAAGGTCGACATTCGCCTGCACACCATCATTTACAACCTGACCGACGAGATCAAGGCGGCCATGAGCGGCCTGCTGGAGCCGGTCTTCCGCGAGGTCTACAAGGGCAAGGCCGAAGTGCGCGAAACCTTCCGCATCTCGAAGGTCGGCAACGTGGCCGGATGCCTGGTGCAGGACGGCAGCATTCCGAGCCGCTCCGAAGTGCGCCTGCTGCGCGACAACGTGGTGGTGCATACCGGCAAGATCGCTTCGCTGCGCCGTTTCAAGGACGACGTGAGCGAGGTCAAGAGCGGCCAGGAATGCGGCATCACCCTCGAGAACTTCCCCGACGTCAAGCAGGGCGACGTGATCGAGGCGTTCGTCACCGAGCGCGTCGCCACCGAGGTCTTTGCCTGATGCCATGGCTGCCGTCGGCGTGCTGACTCTGGAATTGCGGCTGGAAAACTCCCATTCCCTCAAGGACAAGCGTCACGTGGTGGAAGGACTGAAAGCCCGCCTGCGCGGCAAATTCAACGTGGCGGTGGCGGAGATCGATTATCAGGACCTGTGGCAGCGCGCCGCGGTGGCCGCCGTCACGGTTTCGAGCGACCGAGCCCATGCCGAAAAAGTGCTGCGCTCGGTGGAGGACGAAGCTGTCTCGCTGCTCGGCGCGGAACTGGCCGGCGCGACCGTGGAGTGGCTGGCATGAGAAGCGAAAAGACCGACGGGTTGACAGGCGAAAGCGCCTGTCCCGCTTTTCCGCGAAACGGCGTGCGAGTATGTGGGACAGGCGCTTTCGCCTGTCAACAGGTTTTTTTTCCGCTTCCATGGCCCTTGACGCCCGAATGCCCAAGCGAGGCGAGGCGCCATGGATGAATACCGCACACTGCGCGTGTCGGAAGCGCTCCGCGAGGAGTTGACCGAGATCATCGGCTTTGAAACCGACGACCCGCGGCTGCTGGCGGTGGACGTGACCGAAGTCCATGTCAGCCAGGACGGGCGTCACGCCAACGTCCGGGTGGGGTTGCGCGGCAGCGAGGCGGAGCAGGACGCGTCGCTCAGGGCTCTCGAGCACGCGGGCGGTTACCTTCGCCATGAACTGGCTGGCCGGCTGACCCTGCGCTACGTTCCCGAACTGCATTTTATGCGTGACAAGAACCAGGATGTGGAAAGCCGCATCGATTTTCTTCTCAAACGAGCAAAAAAATCTCGTGTCCGAACCGAAAAATAGCCCTAAAGTCAAACAAACTGTGGTAGTTTTGTTTCTGTTGGCAGGTCTGGCGGCGGGCGCTGCGGCGGACCAGCCGGAATTGCTGCGCCTGGAAAAAACGGCCGACGCAATGGGTTCGGCCTATACGGTCGAGCTGTACGGCTATGACCGTGTGAAGATGGAAGCGGCCGCCGGTGCGGCTCTCGACGAAGCGCACCGGCTGGACGAGTTGCTTTCCAACTATCAGCCGGGGAGCGAATGGAGCCAGGTCAACCAGCACGCGGCCGAAAAGCCGATGAAGATTTCGCCGGAGTTGTTCCAGTTGTTATCGGCGTGCCTCGATTACAGCCGGCAAAGTGAAGGAGCGTTCGATATTACGGTGGGCCCGCTGATGAAAGTCTGGGGCTTTTACAAAAGCACCGGACACTTGCCGCATCGCCCGGAAGTGGAGGCCGCGATGGCCCGCGTGGGCTACCGGCACGTGCACCTGGATGCCCAGGCGGGCACGGTCTGGTTCGACCGGCCGGGTGTCGAACTGGATCCGGGCGGCATCGGCAAAGGCTACGCGGTGGACCGGATGGTGGACGTGTTGAAACAGTACGGAGTGACCACGGCGCTGGTGGCCGGCTCCGCCAGCAGTATTTACGGAATCGGCGCGCCGCCCGGACACCCGGAAGGCTGGGCGGTGGATATCCGCGACCCGTGGAAGCATTCGAAGACGGTGGCGTCAGTGTTCCTCAAGGACATGTCGCTGTCCACCTCAGGCAGTTACGAGAAGTTTTTCCGCGCCGAAGGCCGCATCTACGCCCACATCATGGACCCACGCACGGGTTACCCGGCGCAGGGCACGGTGTCGGTATCGGTGGTGGCGCCACGCACCATCGACAGCGAGGCGTGGGCCAAGCCCTACTTCGTGAATGGCCGCCGGTGGGCGGAGCAGCACAAGCCAAAGAATTTTCGCGTTTATTTTTGCCAAGACAGGACGGATCAACCATGCGCGTGGCTCCAATGACCAGCCGTTTTTTGGATGCCTGCCGCCGCCGGCCGACCGATGTGCGGCCGGTCTGGTTTATGCGGCAGGCCGGCCGCTACATGAAACAATACCGGCAGATCCGCGAGAAGCACGGCATCCTGGAAATCTGCAAACGTCCGGACCTGGCTTCGACGATCACGCTGCAGCCAGTCGAAATTCTGGACGTGGACGCCGCCATCATCTTCGCCGACCTGTTGCTGCCGATCGAACCGATGGGCCTCAAGCTGCGGTACGACAAGGGATCGGGGCCAGTGATCGATAACCCGGTGCGCACCTCCGACGACGTGGATTCGCTCTCGACCGCTTATACCGACGATCTCGGCTACGTGGGCGAGGCCATCCAGAGCACGGTGCGGGCGCTGGCGGGCCGGGTGCCCGTAATCGGCTTTGTGGGCGCTCCCTTCACCATGGCCAGTTACATGATCGAAGGCGGCGCCTCGCGCAATTTCATCCGCACCAAGAAGCTGATGTACAGCGACGAGACGCTGTGGCGGCGGCTGATGGGCAAGATCGTCGACGTGCTGGCGCCGTTCGCGCATCTGCAAGTGGCGGCGGGCGCGCGCGTCATCCAGGTGTTCGATAGCTGGGTAGGTGCGCTGGGCTCGGACGACTACGTGCGTTACGCCGCGCCGTACTCGCGCGCCCTGATCGAGCGCATCCGCTCGACCGGCGCACCGGTGATCCACTTCGGCACCGGCGCTTCCGGTTTCTTCAAGGAACTGCACGCCGCCGGCGGCGACGTGATGGGCGTCGACTGGCGGATGAACATCGACCAGGCCTGGACGGACATCAGTTACCGTTCGGCCATCCAGGGCAACCTGGATCCAGTAGCGCTGTTTGCGCCGCTTCACGAACTGCGCATCAAGGTCCATGAACTGCTGAAGCGCACCGGCACCCGGCCCGGCCACATTTTCAACCTGGGCCATGGCATTCTGCCGGAAACCCCGGTGGAAAACGTCAAGGCGGTGGTGCAACTGGTCCGCGAATTCCATCCATGAAGCAGGGGGTCCTGCTGGTGGCGCACGGAGCGCCCGAACGCGTCGAGGACGTGGAAGAGTACCTTGGCTACGTGCGCGGCGGCCGGCCCGGTTCGCCCGAGGTGCTGGCCGAAGTGCGCAGCCGCTACTTGGCCATCGGCGGCGGCTCTCCACTGCTGAGCTGGACGCGCGCCCAAGCGGGAGCATTGGAGCGGACGCTCGGCCTGCCGGTCTTTTTCGGCATGCGCAACTGGCATCCTTTCCTGCGCGAGACCATGGACCAAGTGCGCCAAGCCGGCATCGACCGGCTGGCCGCCGTCTGCCTGGCTCCGCAGTTTTCTTTCCTGAGCGTCGGCCTGTACATCCGCCGCACGCGCGAAGCGGCCGCCGAGGCCGGCGTGACGGCGGAAATCGTCTGGGCCGAAAGCTATCACACCGAGCCGCTGCTGATCGCAGCCTACACCGAACGCCTGCGTCCGCTGCCGCCGGCGGAGAGGATGCTTTTCACCGCCCACTCCCTGCCCCAACAGGCGCTGGCAGCGGACGACCCGTATGCCGCCGAGTGCCGCGCCACGGCCGCAGCGGTGGCCGCGAGCGCCGGCATCGCGCAATGGGATTTCGCTTTTCAGAGCCAGGGGTTGACCGGCGGCCAGTGGCTCGGCCCCACGGTGGAATCCTGCCTGGACCGCTATGCCGCCGAGGGTGTCCGCGAAGTCGTGCTCGACCCGGTGGGCTTTGTCGCCGACCATGTCGAGGTGCTGTTCGATATCGACATTCTGTTCCGCGAGTACGCCGCCGCCAGAGGTATCGCTCTGCGGCGTCCGGAATCGTTGAACGATTCGGCTACTTACACGGCCGCCTTGGCCGAGGTGGCCAAGAAATGTTTGTGATGGGCAGTAGGACAGACGATCGGTTTTTGTCGTCTGTCAAGGCTCCCGCTTTGGCGAGTGACAGACCACGAAAAGCGATGGTCTGTCCTACCTTTCCTATCAATGCCTGACACCGTCATCATCGGCGGCGGCATCTCTGGCCTAGCCACGGCGTACTACCTGGCCAAAGGCGGCGCCACGGCGACTATCGTCGAATCCCGCCCGCGCCTGGGCGGCGTGATCGAAACGGTGCACGTGGAAGGGTGCACCATCGAGGCCGGCCCGGACAGCTTCCTTTCCGCCAAGCCCGCCGCGCTCGAACTCATCACCGAACTCGGCCTGGCGGACCAGGTGATCGGCTCCAACGACCACCTGCGGGTCACCTTTGTGCGCCGCGACGGCCGCCTGACGCCGCTGCCGGACGGCTTAATGATGATGGTGCCGACCAAGATCCTGCCGCTGCTGGCGACCGGCCTGGTGGGCTGGCGCACCAAGCTGCGGATGGCGATGGAACTGCTGCGCGCGCCCAAGCCCAGTGCCGGCGATCAATCGGTGGCCGAGTTCATCGAAGAGCACTATGGCGCCGAAGCCGTCGATTACCTTGCCGAGCCGCTGCTCAGCGGCGTCTACGGCGGCAATCCCGCCGCCCTGAGCGTAACCAGCGTGTTGCCGCGCTTCGTCGAACTGGCCAATCGATATGGCAGCCTGACGCGCGGCGTGCTGGCGGAGCGCGCCCGTGCCGCCAAGCTGCGATCGCGGCAGCCTGCGGCCCCGCTGTTCCGCACGCTCAAGGGCGGGCTGGGGCAAATGGTCGACTCGATCACCGCGGCGATCGGCGGCAAGATCGAAGTTCGCCGGGCGCGCGCGCAATCGATCGAGCGATCGGGCATCGGCTACCGCGTGCGGGTGGACGGCGATTGGCTCGAGGCACGGCGCGTGGTGCTTGCCTGCGAGGCCCACGCCGGCGCGCCGCTGGTGGGCGCAGTAGATGCCCGCATTGGCGAGTTGCTGGCCACCATTTCGTATAGCTCCTCGATGACGGTGGCGCTGGGCTTCAACGCGGCGGATCTTGCCCGGCCGCCAGTCGGGTTCGGCTTCCTGGTGCCCAAGAAAGAGCGCCGCCGCCTGGTGGCGTGCACCTGGGTGGGAACCAAGTTCTCGCACCGCGTGCCCGCCGGGATAGTGGTGGCCCGATGCTTCCTGGGCGGCATGGAAGACGCCGGCGTGCTCGACGAATCCGACCGGCAGGTGCTGGCGGCGGTTTCGGCCGAGCTCGCGGAAATCGCCGGCGTGCGCGCCGTGCCGCGCTTCAGCCGCATCTTCCGCTGGCCGCGCTCGATGGCGCAATATACGGTGGGCCATCCGCAACGCCTGGCCGAAATCGAAGCGCGCGCCGCGCAGGTGCCCGGCTTCTATCTGGCCGGCAACGCCTACCAGGGCATCGGCATTCCCGATTGCATCCGGATGGGGAAAGCGGCTGCGGCGAAGATTCTTACAGGCTGAGTTCCCAGACCCGCCGCGGCTCCGGCTCGCCGAAATGCGCGGGCGGCGGTTCACCGGCCATACGGAAACCGGCCTTGGCATAGATGTGCTGCGCGGCGTCGAGATCGGCTTGCGTCACCAGCATGAGTTTCCGGTAGCCGCAGGCGCGCGCGAAGCCGATACATTCCTCCACCAGGCGCTTGGCGATGCCCAGGCCGCGGGCTTCCGGTTCCACCAGCAGCAGCCGAAGCTGGGCGGTGTCGGCGGAAGCCTTCACCAGCAGAACCGAGCCCACCCGCGCACCGTCCTTTTCGACGATCCAACAGCGCTCGCAAGTGGCATCGAACTCGCGCAGGAACTTCGCGCCGAGCGCCGCTATCAGCGCTTCAAACGCCGTCCCCCATCCGCATTCCTGCGCGTAGAGCACGCCGTGCCGATGGATGATCCACCCGATGTCGCCGGGCTGGTGCGTGCGCAGCGTATAAGGAGCCGGCGGCACTGCCTCCGGCGCCAGCAGCGTCTCGATGGTGCGCATGGCTTCGATCAGCCGCGGCCGGTCGTCGCGGCGCAGCGGGTCCAGCATGGCGGCCGATTGGTTGGCGGAACGCCCGTCGAGCGGAGCGAACGCCTTGCGCCCCTTGGCCGTCAGCGACAGGTGGGCCTGGCGCCGGTCGTAGAGCGAAGGCGTGCGGCTCACCAGCCCGCGCTTCTCGAAGCGCGCTAGGACGCGGCTCAAGTAGCCCGCGTCGAAATCCAGGTTGCGCGCCAGCTCGACCGCCGTCACGTCCTTGCGCTGCGCCAGCTCATACAGCACGCGCGCTTCGGTCAGCGAATACGGGCTGCCCAGATAGCTCTTGCGCAGCAACCCGATCTGCCGCGTGTAGAAACGGTTGAAGCGGCGCACCGCCGCGATCTGCCCAGGGTCGGCCGATGGCATTCGAGACACCTCGAAGCCATTGTCCGACTGTTACTTGACTGTGTCAAGTAATGCTACCTGGCCGACTTGGCCGGCGGTACGGTCATCCTGGCCTGGCCGGTTTCGCCGAACCACGACAATTGGAAGCCGTCCTTGCGGGCTCGTCCGGAGGGCTTGGGAAAGTAAAGGTATCCAGCCACCGGTTGCGTGATGCGGCCGGTGGGCAGTTGCCTGGAAGCGAGCGACTCATCGAGTTGATCGCGCGTGATGCCAGACAACTTCGGCTCCTTTCCATTCAATGAAAAGTGTCCCTGATTTCCGTGTCTCAGTTTGGGGGCGCACTCCAGTCCAGTATGTCCTCGGTATGTCCTTCGGTATGTCCTTCTTATGTCCTTCTAAAAAAGGATCGCTAACTTCTTCCCGTAATCCACCCGCACGAGACGGATGCCGGCCGCTCCGGCTTGCTCTTCGAGCGCCGGAAGACTCATCCTCGTTTCCTTTGGCTTTCCCGCCAGATCCTTCTCATAGGACGGCTTCCTGTCCACACGATCATCCGCGTCGTGGTCCACCTTAGACGGATACTTGTACCTATAGATAGCCGGGTTTGGCTTAAACCAAGCGCTCGTGAAGGTTTCTCCAACTAAGAAGCCGTTTCCATGGAGCAGGTCGTTGGGGATCTTTCCCTTCGATTTCTTGATCCAGTCCCCCACCTTTTGCATGAGGTCCTTCACGGGAGTCAGAAACGGGTCATTGCCGGCCTTGCTCAGGTCACGGCACTGGACCATCACATCGCTCAGGCCCACTTGTAGAAAGGGGTTTTCTTTGCAGGGGAACGCAGTCACCATCTTGAAAGGATACTTTCCGCCGATGTTGGAATCGAGAACGATGGCCGCGTTCACCAGTGTTTCGTCCGTCACTTTCGACCCACCCTGATAGAAGACTCTGGTCCTGATATGCGAACAGCCCAGCACGGAGGCCTGTTCCACGACGACAACCCGAGTCTTCCCCTGGTCTGCGTAGGCGTCAAGAGCGGCCAGAGCCTGTTGGCCTTTCGGGCAATTCAGCAGGGCGGTGATGACGAAGATCAGGTTGTTCAGTTTGTCGGAGAGAAAAGCGCTCGCCTCCGGTATGCCCGGCTCCGCGCCGCCGCCCAAAGTTCGATCCCGCAAGCCGCCGTCCGTAATGAGAAGGTGCCTTTCTTGCGCATGGCCGGTTTTCACGTCGCTATGCAGCGCGAGTGTAAGGTCGCCAAACAGGGTTGGCACCGTCTTTGATCCTACTTTCGGAGTGGAAGGGCTCGTGCCCTCACTATAGTTGAGTATCTGTTTAACGAGATTTACGTCGTATCTCTTGAGGCAACTCATTCGTTAGGTCTCCTCCGTGCCGTTTCGGCAAAAGACATCTGGCTGTGTTCTCAACCTGGCCGCCGCAGGGATGCCGAATCGCCTGGCTCCCTCCGCGCAGATCCGCACGACCCTCATAGCGTACGGCCGCTCTCTAAGCCGGGATTTCCAATTTGGATCCCAGGATTCCATTAGTATACATCCAGCCGCCTTCCTTTGATCCTGCGAGTTGTATCGGTCAAGCCTCGTTTGAATCCGATCTTCCGGAGTGCGGCTGGCTTTCGGAATTCGCCCTGCTGTAAAGGGGACCGGGGACAAAGGGGAACACGCACGGGTTTTGATTTCAGGAAAATGGAAACACGTAGCCTGTCACGGGTTTTTCCTCTCGCTCTCCTGAGATCCTGGCCGCGAGGTCCATGCCCCGCCCTGCACGCGACTATGAAACCGGGATTTCCATTATGGAACAAAATCCGTGTCAAGCGCGTTTCCATTTTCCCGCCAAGTGCAAATGATAGCGCGGTGGCGGGTGCGGGGCCCCGGGGAAGGGCGCCGTTTCAGGCGCCTCCCAGCTTCTGTGCTCCGGCGGCCTTTGCGAGCGCACGATCGAACGTGCCGAGGGGCAAATGGCCGGCCTTGCGCGCCAGGTGCAGCATCAGGCAATCGGAAAAACCCAGCGTTGGCCGCGAACGAAAGAGATCCAGTGCAGCCGCCACGACGTCGGAATCCTGCAGTGTCAGATCCTTATGGTTCAGCAGCATCCCGAGCGCGGTGGCAAGGTCGGCGGCGCTGAACTCGTAGACCGTGGTGAGGACCCAGGTGGCTTCGGCGAGCGCGAGCACGGACACCCAGGCGCCCTTTTCGACGAAGCGGTCGGCGGAGCTGGCCTGGCGAAGATCGTCTCGCGTAATGAGCCGGACCAGAACGTTGGTATCAATCGCGCGCATAACGATTCCGGATGCGCTGCCGGATACCCCGTTTCATGTCTTCGACCGTCCGCCGCCCCGGTGCCTGCGCGGGAAAGAGCGCCCGGTGGATATCCTCGGAAGAGAACCGGGCCGACCGCCGCACGACGATGTTTTCGCCATCCTCGTCCCACTCCAAGACCGAGCCGGGACCGACGCCAAGCCTTTGACGAACACCGGCGGGGACCGATATCTGCCCCTGCGCCGTGAGCTTCGAGTGAGCGATTGCCATGCCTTATATTACCATGGTAATGCAAAGACACTTCGGACCCGCGAACGTTAGCTCCGCCCCTAATTCAGGCGTTCCCAAAAGGCTACCCAGATCAGGCTGTCCGGTGTGTTCACGGGTTTTCGTCCGCCGCCACCGGGGCTGGTAAACTCGTAGCATGAGTAACGATGATACGCCGAGCAGACGTTTTTTTCACAGTTTTCCACGCCCCAAGAAGGACGAGTCGGAAGACGCCACCCTGGATCGCGGTCTCAGCATTCTGACTCTTATGAAACAAGTGGGTCTAGTGCTCGCGCCGGAGGTCGTAATCTGGGACATCAGTGCTTTCAGCTTGGGCGCCAAGCAGCTTAGCATCCTTCAGCGCCGGGTGTCCTTCACAGAACTATCCGTAACTGAACTGGCAGAGCATAGCGCGATATTCGGTCCGATTTCCCTGTCTTTTGACATCGCCAAGCTTCGGGGCGCGGGCGCCACGCCCGTCATCTATGTGCTACAGGGCACCGCAGGCAGCCCTCTCAGTCAGGTCGCCACGTTTTGCGTCCATGGGGCCCATCACACGAAGTATGTCCTGTCCCAGCTACATGAACTGAAGGAGGTTAGCGATCCGGCACGATTGGCGCAGCGCCTTATGACGCCAGTTAGCCCAAACTGCGAAATTACCTTAAGAAACACAGGTCCAGCCGGCAATGTTGTCGCTGAGTACAAGGTTAAGGCCCTTGATGTTCAGCACGTTCTCCAATACGTGGGCTTTAACAACATACCTTTCGATCACAGCAGTGGCATCCTCGGCTTTTTTCTTGACATGTTTTATCCGGCCGACAACACGTACAAGAGTGATCAACTGGGTTATTACCGCCAGAGGGAGTGGCGCCTGACCGCCAGCAACGTGAATCTCAACGGGCGACCGATCGGACGCAAGCTGTCGAGTGGCGAAATCGCCAAGCTAGAGAAAATTGACCGCGAGTTCTGGCGTCGCGAGATCGTTGTAGACGGCGCGGAGCACCGACGGTCAGATCTGGCGCTGGTATATGATCCCATGCCGGGCTGGGATTTCTTTGATCTCGTGGAGGAGATATTTGCGCCCCAACGTGCCACTGACCGCGTGCGCGCCATTGTGGGCGACAGGGTCACCATACATCCACGGAGCTAGCATCAGCCCGCCGCCCCTACAGCAATTCCGCCGCGCTGAAGAAGAAGCCTAGCTCGACCGCGGCCGTCTCCGCGGCGTCCGACCCGTGGATACAGTTGCGTTCGATGCTGGTCGCGAAGCGTTTGCGGATGGTGCCTTCGGCGGCTTTCTCCGGGTTGGTCGCGCCCATCACTTCGCGCAGGCCGGCGATGGCGTTTTCGCGTTCGAGCGCCATCACGATGATGGGCCCTTCGGTCATGAACTTGACCAGGCCGGCGAAGAACGGCTTCTCGCGGTGCACGGCGTAGAAGCCGCGCGCTTGCGCCTCGCTGAGGCGCGTCATGCGCAAGGCCTGAACCTTGAAGCCGGCGGCTTCGATGATGGCGAGGATTCCGGCGGCGTGTCCGGCGGCAACGGCGTCCGGTTTGATGATGGAAAATGTGCGTTCAACGCTCATAATCGGCTTTTGATCTTTTCTCCAATTTCGGCCGGCGATTCGCAAACCACTATCCCGGCTTCCTGCATGGCCTTGATTTTGTCCGACGCTTTCCCCGAGCCGCCGGCGACGATCGCTCCGGCGTGCCCCATGCGGCGTCCCGGCGGCGCGGTCCGTCCGGCCACGAAGCCGACCACCGGCTTCTTTACATGAGCCTTGACATAAGCCGCCGCGGTCTCTTCCGCGCTGCCGCCGATTTCGCCGATCATCACGATGGCGTGGGTATCCGGATCGGCGTTGAACAGGGCAAGCGCATCCACGAAACTGGTGCCGATGATCGGGTCGCCGCCAATCCCGATGCAGGTGGATTGGCCGATGCCGAGGTGGCTCAACTGCCCTACCGCTTCATAGGTCAGCGTGCCCGAGCGCGAGATCACTCCCACGTGACCGGCCAAGTGAATGGAGCCCGGCATGATGCCGATCTTGCACTTGCCCGGCGAAATGATGCCGGGGCAATTGGGCCCGATCAACCGCGTCCGGCTGCCTTGCAGGAACCGCCACGCCTTCACCATGTCGAGGATCGGAATGCCTTCGGTGATGCACACCACCAGCGGCAGGCCGGCATCGGCGGCTTCCATGATGGCATCGGCCGCGAACGGCGGCGGCACGAAAATCACCGACGCGTTGGCGCCGGTTTCCTTCACCGCGCGGGCCACCGTGTCGAAGACCGGCAGGTCCAGGTGGGTGGTCCCGCCCTTGCCGGGCACCACGCCGCCCACTACGCTAGTTCCATAGGCGATGGCTTGTTGCGCGTGGAAGGTGCCTTCCCGGCCGGTGAATCCCTGAACGATCAGGCGCGTCGATTCGTCTACCAGTACGCTCATCGCTTAACCCTGTTGTACCGAACCCCGATGGGCGGCCAGCTTGACCACTTTTTCGGCCGCATCGCGCATGTCGGCGCCCACCGTGAAATTCAATCCGGAATCGAGCAGGATGCGCCGGCCCGCTTCCACGTTGGTGCCTTCCATGCGGACCACGATGGGCACTTCGATGTGCAGGTCGCGCGCCGCCGCCACCACGCCGGTGGCCAGTGTGTCGCAGCGCAGGATGCCGCCGAAAATGTTGATCAGCACGGCCTTCACGCTCGAATCGGCGAGCAGAATGCGGAAAGCGTTTTTCACCTGGTCGGCGCTGGCGCCGCCGCCTACATCGAGGAAATTGGCGGGGCTGCCGCCGGCGAACTGGATGATGTCCATGGTCGCCATGGCCAAGCCGGCGCCGTTCACCATGCACCCCACCGTGCCCTCCAGCTTGATGTAGTTCAGGCCGAAGCGCGAGGCCTCCACTTCGAGCGGGTCCTCCTCATCCAGGTCGCGCAGCTCGATCAGATCCTTGTGCCGGTACAGGGCGTTGTCATCCAAGGTAATCTTGGCGTCGAGCGCATAGGCCTTGCCGTCGGCGGTGAGGATGAAGGGATTGATTTCCGCCAGCGTGGCATCGGTTGCCACATACGCGCGGGCCAGCGCGGTCATCGCCGCGGCGGCCGCATTCACGCTGGCCGGCGGGATGCCGATTCCGAATGCCAGCTTGCGCGCCTGGAAAGCGGCCAGACCCGCCGCCGGGTCGAAGGCGTCCTTCAGAATCGCCTCGGGCGTCCGGGCGGCGACTTCCTCGATCTCCATGCCGCCCGCCGCCGAGGCCATGAACACCGGCTTGCCCTGGACGCGGTCGAGCACGATGCCCAGGTATAGCTCGCGTTCGATGGGCAGTGTTTCCTCGATCAGCAGCCGCTTCACGATTCGCCCCGCCGGGCCGGTCTGGTGGGTCACCAGGCGCATGCCGAGCATGTTGCGGGCCAGCTCGGCGGTTTCCGCGGCATCTTTCGCCACTTTGACTCCGCCGCCCTTGCCGCGGCCGCCGGCGTGAATCTGGGCCTTGACGACCACGCTGCCGCCGATTTGCTTGGCCGCTCGGTCCGCCTCCTCGACCGTGGCGGCGACCTCGCCACGGGGCACAGGAACGTTGAAGCGGGCCAAAATGGCCTTGGCCTGATACTCGTGGATTTTCATGGAAAAGCGGTGTTAGTATGGCCCTAAACGCCGATAAGTCAATATAGCATGACTCTTCTTCCCTACATCGAGCAGATCGCCGCCGGACAGGAACTGTCCGAGGCCGATTCGTTTGCCGCCATGCACGTGGTGCTCGCCGGCAATGCCAGCGCGCCACAGATCGCGGCATTTCTGATGGGGATGCGAATGAAAGGGCCGACCGTGGATGAACTGGTCGGCTTCGCCCGCAGCATGCGGGAAATGGCTGCACCAGTCGCTGTGGGCCTGCCCGGCGTTCCGTTGCTGGATACCTGCGGCACGGGCGGCGATGGTGCGGGCACCTTCAATATTTCCACGCTGGTGGCGTTCGTAACCGCCGGCGCGGGCGTGCATGTGGCCAAGCACGGCAACCGTTCGGCATCGAGCGATTGCGGCAGCGCGGACTTGTTCGAAGCCTTGGGCGTCAATCTCGCGATCTCGCCTGCCGACGCCGCGCGCGCCATCCGCGAAATCGGTATCGGCTTTCTCTTCGCCCAATCCATTCACACCGCCATGAAGCACGCCCACCCGGTGCGCGCCGATTTGAAGATGCGGACGGTATTCAACCTGCTGGGCCCGCTCACCAACCCGGTGGCCAACGTCCAGGTGGTGGGTGCGCCGTCGCCGGAGACGGCGAAGCTGCTGGCCGGAGCGCTGGCCAGGCTCGGCATGGTGCGCGGTTATGTGGTTCACGGCTACGACGGTCTGGACGAGGTGTCCACCACGGCTCCCACCCTGGTCTACGAGATTCAGGAAGGGCAAGTCAAGCAGCGCACGCTGGATCCGGGCGACTTCGCGTTGCGCAAGGCGGTTCCCGCCGACCTCAAAGGCGGAAGCAAGGCGCGGAACCTGGAGATCGCCCGCGCCGTGCTGGCGGGCGAGCGCGGCCCGCATCGCGACATCGTGATCGCCAACAGCGCCGTGGCACTGGCGGCCGTCGCCCAGGTGGAGACTTTTCTGGAAGGCGCCGCGGTGGCCGCCGTCTCGATCGATAGCGGCGCCGCCCGCGACAAACTGGAAGCCCTGGCCCGCTTCACTCACGTGTGCGGTTGAGGGTGAGGTCCAGTGGAGTACGCAGTCGTGCGTGGCGTGCGCCGCGGCTAAAAGCAGGCGGCTCGCTTGATAGGACGTGCCTCTGCCGCGAACTGGTCCAGCACTTCGCGCAGGATCGCGGCGCGGCGCAGCAGAGCGATGCGGTCGGTTTCGACGACGCCGTTGAGCGCCGGCAGCAGGCGATGGGCTTCGCGCCAGGCATTCTCCGCGCGCTGCTCAAAACCCCTAAGTGTCGCCCATTCCGATTGCGAGTCCCGTACCGCCAGAACGCGCGCATAAGCAAACCCGCGATCGAGCTTGGCGGAAATCAGTTCCGCCAGTTGCCGATCGGTGCGGGCACGAAGTTGCGCGAGTTTTTGCATGTGCGGTTCCATCTACTGCAACCTTCGGAATCGAACTCGGTGATTTTCCGGGGTCAAACTAATAGACGATTGAATCCGCGGTTTTGATCGCTTGGCGGAAAATAATCTTGAGGAAAACCGGCGCCTCCGTCAACGGCATTGTCTCAACTCATTCCATCAAAGGGAGTTGGGGTACGTGGCCCGAAATCACCAGATTTGCCGCACGCCGCCGATATAGACCGCTCGGGCGGTGTCCCGGCCGAAAAAGTACGGCAGCTCACGGTAATCGTCACAATCGTGAATGGCGAAATCGGCGAGCTTGCCGGCTTCGAGCGACCCTACACTCTCACCGCGCCGCAGGCTGCACGCGGCGTTGATGGTGGCGGCGGTGATGGCTTCGGCGCCGGTCATTTTCATTTGCGTACAGGCAAGCGACAGCACCAGCGGCATGGAAGTTGTGGGCGACGATCCGGGATTGAAATCGGTGCCGAGCGTCACCGCCAGGCCGCGCTCGATCATCTGCCGCGCCGCCGGATACCGGCCCGAGCCGAGGCAATAGACACACGCCGGCAGCAGAACCGGCTGCACATGCGCGGCGGCAAGCGCCATCCAGCCGCGCTTGGTGGTGGATTCCAGATGATCGGCGGTATCGGCGCCCACCTCGGCGGCCAGCAGCGAACCTTGATCGGCGCTGAACTGATCGGCGTGCATGCGGATGCGGAAGCCGAGCGCGCGCGCCACCCACAGAATGGCGCGCGCTTCTTCGGCGGGAAAAACCGATGGTTCGCAGAAGACATCGCAGGATTCGGCCAGCCCCTCGCGCCACACCGCCGGCAGCATCTCTTCGATCAGCAGGCGGATATAAGCGCTCCTGTGGCCGCGGTATTCGTCCGGCACTTCATGCGCGCCGAGGAAGGTGGGCGCCAGTCTCAGGCTGCCTTCCGCGCCCAGTTGGCGAATCACGCGCAGAATCTTGAGCTCGTCGGCGAGCGTCAGCCCGTAGCCCGACTTGGCTTCGATGGTGGTGGTGCCGCCGCGCAGGAACCAGCCGCGGTAGCGGCGCGCCGCGGCCAGCAATTCGGCCGCGCCGGCTTCCCGTGTGCGCCGCACGGTGGCGCGAATGCCGCCGCCGCGCGCGGCGATTTCGGCGTAGGTGGCGCCTTCCGCGCGCTCCTCGAATTCATCGGCGCGGTTGCCCGCGAAAACCAGGTGCGTATGCGCATCCACGAAGCCCGGCAGCACGATGCGGCCGCCGGCGTCCACGATTTCCGCATCCGGCGCAAGGTCGCGCTCGATTTCGGCGCGTGTTCCCACTTTCAGAATGCGCCCGCCGCGAGCCACCAGCGCTCCATCGGGAATGATCGCCAGCTCGCGCATTTCCGCGCCCGTGCGCGGCCGCGCCGGACCGGCGAGCGAAACCAATTGCCGGCAATTAACGATGACGAGATCTTTCATTCGCGTCGCGCGCTTATACAATCCAGCCATCGGCCAGGTTGACGACGCGGTGGCTGTAAGCGGCATTGGCTTCCGAGTGCGTCACCTGGATGATGGTGGTCCCTTCTTCATTCAGTTTCTTGAACAGCTCCATGATCTCCTTGCCCTGGCTGGAGTGGAGGTTGCCGGTGGGCTCGTCGGCGAGGATCAGCTTGGGGCTGGCGATCACGGCGCGGGCGACCGCCACCAGTTGCTGCTGGCCGCCGGAGAGTTGGCTGGGGTACAGGTCGCGCTTGCCCACGATGTGAAAGCGGTCCAGCGAGTCGCAGACGATGGCCGCCCGCTCGGAGCTTTTCACGTTGCGGTACGAGAGCGGAATATCCAGGTTCTCGTACACCGTCAGGTTGTCGATCAGGTGATAACTCTGAAAGACGAAGCCGATGTACTTCTTGTTGAGCTCGACGCGGTCTTTGGGCTTCATGCGGTGAACCTGGTGATTGACGAATTCGAACTCGCCGGTCCAGGCTGCGTCGAGCATGCCGAGGATGCTGAGCAGGGTCGACTTGCCGGCGCCGGAGGGACCCATGATGGTGACGAACTCACCCTCGCGGATCTCCAGATTGATACGGCGGAGGACGTAAGTGCGTCCATATCCGCCTTCGTAAAATTTTTCCACGTTGCGAAGAATAATCATGATGTCCTATTGGTGACGCAGCGCCTTGATTGGATCGAGGCCCATGGCGCGCCGCGCCGGCATGTAGCTGGCGGCCAGCGCGACCAGCGCGAGGCCTGCCGCGGCCGCCGCATAGGTGCCAAAATCGTGTGCGTGAACGTCAAACAGCATGGAGGCCATCAGGCGCGTCAGAACCAAAGCTCCGGCCAGCCCGAGCGCGATGCCCAGGGCGGCCAGGCGCACGGCGTGTCCCAGAATGAGGCGGAGCACGTCGGCTTTCTGCGCGCCGAGCGCCATGCGAATTCCCAGTTCCTGCACGCGTTCACCGACGTCGTACGAAACCACGCCGTAGATGCCCACCGCCGTCAGCACGAACGCAATGATCCCGAAGAGGCCCAGCAGGAGAGTGCTGAAGCGCGGGCCGGCCACCGCCCTGGAGACGATCTCGTCGCCCGTCCGCACGTCCGCCACCGGCTGGTCGGGATCCAACCGGCGCACTTCGGCTTGTGCACTCACCGCCAGCGGCAGCGGGGCGCCTCCGGTCCTGATCACGATGTTGGGGGCCGGGGTGGGCACCTGATCGTATGGGCTATAGATGGTGGGCCATTCTTCGGCCTGTACGGACTCCTGCTTCACACCGGCCACCACGCCCACCACTTCGGCCACCTGCGGCGGAACCGAATCGAGGGCCAGGCGGCCGCCCAGCGGGCTGGCGGTCGGCCAGAAACGGCGGGCCAGCGTCTGGTCGATCACTGCCACCGCGGGCGACTGGTTGTTGTCGGCGTCGGTGAAGGTGCGTCCGGCCACCAGCGGGATGCCCATCACGCGGAAATAGCCGGGGGTGACGGAACGAGCCAGCGCCACCGGGCGTTGGTCGGCGGGCGGCGCCGGGCGGTCGGCAACGGTGAACATCACGCCCAGTCCAAGGCCGGTGAGGGGGAGCCCATTGCAGGCGCCCACGCCGCGGACGCCGGGAAGCGCGGCCAGTCGCGGCAAGACGGCGTGCAGGAAGGCCACGCGGCGCGGCGGAGCGGCGTTGCTGCCGCCGGCCAGCGGCAGGCGAAAAGTGAGCAGGTTGGATGGATCGAAGCCAGGGCTGACCGAGCGCAGCCGGTTGAAGCTCCGCGCCAGCAGGGTGGCGCCGATCAGCACCACCAGCGCCAGCGCGATTTCGAGCACCACCAAACCGCTGCGCAGGGCGCGGCCGGAGCGGCCCACGGTGCCGCCGCGTCCGCTTTCGAGCAGCGCCGCGTTCAAGTTGCCGCCGGAAATCTGGAGAGCGGGCGCCATGCCGAAGAGGATGCCGGTGAGGACGGAGATGACCACGGCAAACAGCAGCAGGCGCCAGTCGGCGTGGATCTGCGCCAGGCGCGGGATATTGGCCGGGCCCAGGCGGGCCACCAGGCTGACGGCGCCGGCGGCCAGGACCGCCCCCAGCGCTCCGCCAGCCAGCGCCAGCAGTACGCTTTCGGCCAGCAACTGCATGGTGATGCGGAGGCGGCTGGCCCCCAGCGCGGCGCGGACGGCGATTTCCTTGCGACGCGTGGCGCCGCGCGCCAGCAACAGATTGGCGACGTTGGCGCAGGCGATGGCCAGCAGCAGGCCCACCGCCGCCAGCAGCACCAGCAGCGACTGGCGGGTGCGGCCCACCAACTGCTCGGTCAGCGGCCGGAGATCGGGGCGGTATCCGCTGTCCACCGCCGGATAGGCGCTCTCCAGGCTGCCACCCAGGCTGGCGAACTCGGCCAGCGCCCGCTCGAAGCCGACGCCCCGCTTGAGGCGCGCGATCACCTTGAGGTAGCGGCCATCCATTTCGCGCGGATTGTTCAAATTCAAACCCAGCGGGATCCAGACGTCCACCCCCGGCTCGAGGATGGAGAAGCCGGGAGGCATTATGCCCACCACGGTGTAACTGAGGCCGCGCAGGCGGACCGCTTTGCCGGCGATGGAGGGATCGGCGCCGAAGCGGCGTTGCCATAACTCGTAGCTGAGCAGGGCCACATCGGCGCGCGCCGGGCTGTCCTCTTCGGCCAAAAAGCCACGGCCCAGCACCGGCTGCACGCCCAGCAGTGGGAACAGACTGGCGGACACGCGCTCGGCTTTCACTTCCTCGGCATCCAGGTGGCCATTAGGGCCGCCGGTCAAATTGACATGCACGTCCTGTATGGCGGCCATGGCCGCCATGGTGTGGCTGCGCCGGCGCCATTCGTCGAAATTGACCCCCGCCACGAACAACTCGTCCTTCTGTTGGGGAGCGTTTTTCTCCCAGATCACCAGTAACTGACCGGCTTCGCGAAACGGCAGGGGCTGGAGCAGCACGGCGTTTACCACGCTAAAGATGGCGGTGGTGGCGCCAATTCCCAGCGCCAGAGCCACCAGCGCCAGCGCGGCCAGACCGCGTGCCTTCCACCATAGGCGCACCCCGCGCCGCAAATCCCCCACCAGCGGGTGCATGAGGTGAGGTTAACATTAACGCGCAGGGCAACGCAGCCGGACGCGCCTTAGCGCTTGCCCGCCGATTCCACCTGTTCTTCCACGATGCGGCCGTCGAACAGGCGAATGGTCCGGTCGGCGAATTCGGCATAGCGCGGATCGTGCGTCACCATGCAGACGGTGGCGCCCGCCGAGTGCAGCTCCTTGAGCAGGCTCATCACCGCTTCGCCATTGGCCGAATCCAGGTTGCCGGTAGGCTCGTCGGCGAGCAGAATCAGCGGGTCGCCGCCGAGGGCGCGCGCTACCGCCACGCGCTGCTGCTGGCCGCCGGAGAGCTGCGACGGGTAATGCTTCATGCGGTGCGACATGCCGACGCGCTCGAGGGCCTCCTGCACGCGGCGTTTGCGCTCCGAGCCGGGCATGCCGCGATAGGTGAGCGGCAGCTCCACGTTCTCGTGAACGGTCAGATCGCCGATCAGGTTGAAGGCCTGAAAGATGAAGCCGATCTCGCGGTTGCGGATGCGCGCCCGTTCGCTCAACTTGAGCCCGGTAACCGGCTTGCCATTCAGGTAATAAGTGCCGTCGCTGGGGGTGTCGAGCAGCCCCAGAATCGCCAGCAGGGTGGATTTGCCGCAGCCGGACGGGCCGGCAATCGACAGGTACTCTCCTTTCTTCACTTCGAAGTGGATGCCGGCGAGGGCGTGTGTCTCCACTTCATCGGTGATGAAAACCTTGCTCACCTGTTCCAGGCGAATTAGCGCTTGCGAGCCGTTTTCCATGTTTTGCTCTACCTCAGAGACGATATTGGCGAAGAACTAGTTCAGCTTAATCCGGTCGTATTGATCGAAACTCGACATGTCGGAGAGAATCACGCGATCGCCTACGCTCAATCCGCTCTTGATCTCGATGGTATTAACCGAGCTGCGGCCGAAGGCGACCTTCACCTTGTTGGCGTACTTGCCGTCCGGCTCGATCTTGAATAACTGCACGGAGCTGTTTTCCTGGCCGAACACCGGCCGGCCCACGTACACCACATCGTCCAGTTTCTCGAGTTGGATGGTGCCGTCCACGCTCAAATCCGGCCGTGCGCCCTGCGGGAGTTGGCCCTTGAGCGCCACGTCCACCGTCACGGTGCCATTCAAAATGGAAGGATCGATGCGCGAAACCCGGCCCTCGATCAAGCCGTTGGAACCGCCTCCAGCCAGGCGCGTATCGATCACCGCCGGCTGGCCGATGGCGATGTCCTTGACCTGCGTTTCGGCGATTTTCAGTTCGGCCTTCAGATGCGAGGGCTGTGCCACTTTGCCCAGCGGCGTGCCGGCCAGCACCTTTTGTCCCTCCTCGACTTGGGTGAGCGGAGCCGGCAGAGCTTCCAGCATGCCGTCAAAGCCGGCCCGCACGTTCAACTGGTTCACCTGGCTCTTCTTCAGGGCGTACTCGCCCTCCAACTGGTCCACTTTCACCCTAGCGGCGGCGAGTTGCGCTTCGTCCGCCTTGGAGTTGATCTCCAGGCGCTTCAACTGAAGCTGGTATTGTTCGGCAAGCTGCTGGGCCTTGGTGGCGGAGATCTTGGCGTCGATTTCCGAAACCAGACCGTCCTTGGCCAGGGTCTGGTCGCGGTCGGCCTGCAGCTTGGCGTTTTCCATATCGCCCTTGGTCTGGGCCGCCTGCGACTGCATGTCGAGCAGAGCCTTCTCGAGGGTGACTTTGAGGTTTTCGTAGTCGGCTTGCGAGGCCTTGAGCTGGTATTGCGCGTCGAGCAGCAGTGTCTCGAGCTCCGGGCTGGTCATGATCATCACCAGCGAATCGGCCCTGACGGGCGTGCCGGGTTTGATGAGAATACGCTCGATGCGGGCGTCCGTGTTGGCCGTGATCAGCATAGTGTCTTCCGGAACCAGCGTGCCCAGGCCGCGCACTTCCCGCACCATGGGGCCGCGCTTGACCGTGTCCGGCCACAAGGCTGACATCTCCGCCGGCGGCGCGGCGGGCTTCAGGTGGACTACCCAGAGGATGAGGACGGTCACCACCCCGGCGACCACGACACCGGTGATGGTCCAGCGGATGGCCTTGTTCCTGCCCACGTTCTTGCGTTGTATGTCCATTTACCGTTCCGGAGTGGAAAGGGGCACGGCTTCTGCCACTCCGCGCATAGGCTAACATATGACGTTCAAAGGCGAAACCCGGTTAGGCCGCGGCGGGGACTGTCCGCTTGTGGGACAGCTTGTGCCGGGTTGGGACGAAAGATTCCTCGCCTGGAATGAGCATCGTTTGCACGGAATGTGGGGGCCCGGGGCATGCCCGGCTCGCCATTCACGAAGGCCCCGCGAAAGCACGAAACCCGACAGACGACAAAAACCGATCGTCCGCCCCACCTTTGACTCGCCTAATGGCCGAACCAGCCAGGGCCGACCACCAGGTGATGGCTGATTGAGTCGGGCACCACCAGAAAGAGCAAAACGCCCAGCGTGCCATGAGCTACGCCGAGGAAATATAGATTGCGGTAGCTGGTGTACAGGCGCGCGGCAGCGTAGCCGGCCACCAGCGTCACCAGCATCAGAAACCAGTTCGGTGCGTGCACGGCGGAGAACAGCGCAGCGGCGGCCAGCGCTGCGCCCCTGGCTGGCAGCACAACCCCCAGGCGGTTCAGGCAGTACCCATTCAGGAGGTACTGCTGAAAAAGGCCCCACGGCAGGTAGATGGCCCAAGTCATGGCGGCACGATCGAGCGTGATGCGGCGGACCGTGTCCAGCAACAGCCCCGCCCCGAGCAGCGTCAGAGCGAGGAACCCGAGTGCCGGAGCGAAGCGGCGCAGGCACTCGGCCAGGTTCTGCAGGCGGAAACCAAGGGCTGCCGCTCTTTCCCCGCGCCACCAGTGGGAGACGAGCGGTAGCGCCACAATCGGCGCCCACGCGGCGGGGTAATGGTAACGCAAACTCCAAATGTAGGTCAGGATCAGGCTGCAAATCGTTATCGGCTCCAAAATGGCGAGTTTGCGCCCAGTGCCTGCCGACATAGCTGTTTCAATTGTATGACATCGGTTCAGGAGAGGCATGCGGAGGGTGTAATCGTCAAAAGGTTAATAATACCCACCCTAGGGGATTCACCCGTCATCAGGCATACAGTACCAATGGAGGTACTGATAGGCCTAGGATTGGAGCGCTATTTCCTGGTAATAAAAAGAGTAACGGTGGAGAATACTCCTTATGACGCCAACGCAAAACATCTGGTTCTCTCTGATGCTCCTCGGCGCTCTCGAGTGCCTGCTTTCGTGGAAGGTCCGGCGCATGCGCCGCACTTCCAGCCAGGCGGCCTCGATCTAAATCCGGCGTAGACTCTCGCGCACCGGCTTGCCTGGCGGCGGACTGCGCCGCAGGTATATTCGCGCGTAAGTGGCTCACGCCTTGCGGCACAACTCGCGTTCCGCGCACAGCCAATCCTCCAACTGCGAGCCACCTTGCCTGCCGTGGGCTTCCCAATAGGAATAGGCCAGCGTCGCGATCTGTTCGTGCGAAGGCTGGGCTGGCGCACGCTTCGCCGGCGCCGTGCCGTTCTGGCGGCCGGCATCGGCCCTGCCAGGCGCGTCCTGGTCCCGGTAATGGCGATGGACGTGGGTGTGTCCGCAGTAGTGAGTCATCGGAGATCGAGACCATTCTTTTATATCAGAGTAGGCGCTCGAAAGGGAACGCCCGCGGCGCCTATTCCGGTACTGAAGGGGCTAAGGTTCGCGGACCACGCGGACGCATGCGGCGGGGACGCCGACGCCAGCGGCCCCGGTTTCGCCGAATGGTAGACTTGATGATTCATGGCGAGAGCAACCCATTTGGAATGCAGCTTGTGCGGCTCCAGGCTGGATGCGGGCGCGCCGGCGAACCTTTGTTCCTGCGGCGGCCCGCTGCTGGTGCGCTACGATCTGAATACGATACGGCACCGGTGGCCGCGGCGGGAAGTAGCCGGCGGACCTTCCAGCATGTGGCGATACGGTCCGGTACTGCCGCCCGCGGAAAGTTCCATCGTCAGTTTAGGCGAAGGCTGGACGCCGCTCGTACGCACGCGGCGGCTGGGTGCGCGGCTGGGCGCCGACGCGCTGTGGGTCAAAGACGAGGGAGTGAATCCCACCGCTTCCTTCAAAGCACGCGGCCTGGCCTGCGCCATCTCGATGTGCGTGGAACTGGGCATCCGCAAAGTGGCGATTCCTTCGGCGGGCAACGCGGCCAGCGCCCTGGCGGCCTATGCGGCAGCGGCCGGCCTGGAATCCTACATCTTCATGCCAAGCGACGTTCCGCAGGCGAATTACCTGGAATGCAAAGCATACGGCGCCAACGTGACCCTGGTGGACGGCCTGATCGGCGATTGCGCCCGCCTGGCAGCCGAGCGCGGTCCCCAGGAAGGCTGGTTCGACTTGAGCACGCTCAAAGAGCCGTATCGCATCGAAGGCAAGAAGACCATGGGCTACGAAGTGGCCGAGCAGATGGATTGGGAACCGCCCGACGCCATCTTCTATCCCACCGGCGGCGGCGTGGGCATGATCGGCATGTGGAAGGCGTTTGACGAAATGGAGAAGCTGGGCTGGATCGGCAGCCGGCGGCCGAAGATGATCGCGGTGCAGGCGGAAGGCTGCGCGCCGGTGGTCCGCGCGTTTGAGGAAAACGAGCCGCGCAGCCGCTTCTTCGAGGGCGCCCACACGCTGGCGGCAGGCTTGCGCGTGCCCAAACCGCTGGGCGATTTCCTGGTGCTCGAGGCGGTGCGGTCCTCGGGCGGCACGGCGATCGCGGTGAGCGATGAAGAGATGCTCGATGCTGGAGCCGAGCTGGCTTCGTGCGAAGGCATTTTCGCCGCGCCCGAAGGCGCTGCCTGCGTGGCGGCACTGCGCAAGCTGCTCGCCAGTGGATTCCTGAAGCCGGCCGACCGCATCGTTCTCTATAACACCGGTTCCGGCCTTAAGTACCCCGAAGCCTGGTCGCCCCGCTTTCCGCGGACCACGGCCAGCGAACAAGACAAACTGGGCGGCCTGATCACGCCGCGATAGGAATGTGGCGCGTGGCGCCGGCAGTCCCGCCGGCTGTGTCGAGATTGATTTGTCTCGACATTTCTTGCTGGTCGCCGCGTCGCGCTCCTGGAGGCATCATGGAAAACGAAAACTCGCCGAAGAATTCTCTGAGCCGCCGACGTCTGCTGGAGCAAGCGATTGGAGGGGCGGGAATTGTGTCTGCATTACAGTCTGCGGGCACAAGCAACGCGCAAACTCCGCCCGGCGGCGACGGCCGGGTCCGCGTGAGGGACAGCTTCGATTTTGACTGGAAGTTTTTCAAGGGGGATGCGCCAGGCGCGCAGCAACCAGCCTTCGACGACGCCAACTGGCGCGGCCTGGACCTACCTCATGACTGGAGCATCGAAGGGCCGTTCGCCGAGCAGCCCGGCTCGGCGACCTTTGCCCATTTGCCGACCGGCATCGGCTGGTACCGCAAACGCTTCAACATTCCGGAATCGTTTCGCGACAAGAGAGTGATGGTCGACTTCGACGGCGTATATCAGAACAGTGAAGTATGGATCAACGGTCAATACCTCGGCAAACGTCCTTACGGATACATCGGGTTCCACTACGATCTGACTCCTCACGTGAACCTAGGCGGCGAGAACGTGATTGCCGTCAAGGTGGATAACTCGCGCCAGCCGAATTGCCGTTGGTACTCGGGTTCGGGGATTTACAGGCACACTTGGCTGCTGGTTACGAACCAGGTCCATTTGGCTCACTGGGGCACGTTCGTCACTACGCCGGAGGTGTCGGAAGCGACTTCCGTCGTTCAGGTCAAGACAAGGGTTCGGAATGACGGTAAGACTGCCGCGACGTGCACGCTGTCCACCAGGGTCCTGGACCGTCACGGCAACATGATCCAGACGGCGGATGCGAGTCAGTCTCTCGCGGCGAACACCGAGTATGAGTTCGTACAGCAGATCCGCGTCGAGAAACCTAACCTGTGGTCCATCGACAATCCCTATCTCTACAAAGTGCGCAGCACGCTGACGGATCAGGGCCGCGTTGTGGATGAGTACGATACACCGCTGGGGATTCGGGAAATCACTTTCGATGCGGACAAGGGATGCCTGCTCAACGGGAAGCAGGTGAAACTCAACGGAGTTTGTCTGCATCACGAAGCCGGATCGGTGGGAGCGGCGGTGCCGGAGCGGGTTTGGGAGCGGCGGCTTGCGCTGCTGAAGGCGATGGGCTGTAACTCGATCCGGACCTCGCATAATCCGTACGCGCCGGAATTCATGGACCTCTGCGACCGAATGGGCTTCCTTGTGATGAGTGAGATATTCGACGAGTGGAAGGTCGCCAAGGCGCAGACACCGGACTACGGATACAGGATCTACTTCGATGAGTGGTCGGAGCGGGATGTGACCAGCTTCGTCCATCGCGACCGGAATCATCCTTCCGTCGCATTGTGGAGCGCCGGCAACGAGGTGGTCGACCAGGTTGTCCCCGCGGGTGTGGAGACTCTCAGAAGACTGCTCGGGATTTTTCACCGGGAGGATCCTACCCGGCCGGTGACGGTGGGTTGCGATAGGATTGCCGCCGAACCGGAGTTTGTGTCGAACGAATTCCTCGAACTGCTCGACGTGGTCGGCTATAACTATGTGGACCGCTGGCGCGACCGGGCGCAGAAGTATTACAGCATCGACCGGCAGGCGTTCCCGCGGAGGAAGGTGATTGGAACGGAAAGCCCGTCCATGGGCGGCGTGCGCGGCGACTACCGGTGGGCTTTCCCGGAGACCGCCCGGAGCGGCATGCGCGGGATGGGCGGAAGCCGCGGCGTGGATGTCGAGCAATTATGGAGCTTCGTAAGGACATATGACTACGCGTCCGGCGACCATATGTGGACCGGTATCGACTACCTCGGCGAGTCCGGGTGGCCGGCTAAGAACTCGTCCTCGGGAGTGATCGACACCTGCGGCTTCCCGAAAGACGGTTATTACTTCTACCAGAGCCAATGGACCACTAACCCAATGATTCACTTGTTTCCTTATTGGACCTGGAAGGGTAAGGAAGGCGAATTCATACCGGTACTCTGTTACACGAACTGCGACACCGTAGAGTTGTTTCTCAACGGCAAGTCGCTGGGAGTGCAGGGCTACTGGTTCCCCCGTTCCGGGATGGAAAACAAGTACGGCAATTTCCCGGCGCGGGCCAGAGCGGCGCGCACCACGGCGGACCTGCACCTGGCGTGGACGGTGCCCTATCAGCCGGGTACGCTGAAGGCGGTGGGCGTGAAGGACGGGAAAGTTGTCTCCGAAGTTGAGATAGTGACGGCCGGAGAACCGGCTGCGATTGGACTCTCGGTGGACAGGAACGCCATCTTAGCCGATCGCCGGGACGTCGCTCATGTCACGGTTCAGATACTCGATGCCCGGGGCAGAGTGGTGCCGGATGCGGATAACGAAGTGACTTTCCAGATTCAAGGCGGCGGCAAAGTGATCGGGTTAGACAACGGAAATCCGCTCAGTCACGAGGATTTCAAGAGTGACCGCAGGAAGGCATTCAACGGTCTGTGTCTGGCTATCGTGCAATCGACGGGCAAAGGGGGGCAGATACAGATGACGGCGACTTCGCCTGGGCTGCGGTCAGGCAGCGTTACCATCAACACGTCCGCGGCATAGGCGCCGGTTTGAAGACCGGTTGGCAGGCGGAAGCGCCTGTCCCACCTCAGACAGTCGATTTCAACTGGCCGCATGCGGCGTAAATATCCAGGCCGCGCGGCTTACGGATGAAGCAGGGGAGAGAGCGGCGCACGATAGCCTGAAAACTAGCGACGCGGTCTGGGTCCGGCGTCTGGTAGGGGATCTCGGGGCCGGGGTTCAGCGCGATCAGGTTGATCTTGGCGTTGAGGTTCGCCAGCAGCTTCGCCACCCGGCGCGCATCGGCGTCGGTATCGTTGACGCCCTTGAGCAGCACGTATTCGAACGTCAATTTCTCCCACGGCCGCAAGGGATAGGCCTGGCAGGCTTCCATCAAGTCCTTCAAATGATACTTGCGGGTGATGGGCATCAACTCGCAGCGTGCCTCTTCGGTGGAGGCGTTCAGCGAAACCGCCAGCTTGGGCCGCACCGGCTCGCGTCCCATCTCGGCGATTTTGGGCACGATGCCGGCGGTGGAAACTGTGATGCGGCGCGGCGAGAGCGCGAAGCCGGCGGGATCGAGGAGGATGCGGGTGGCTTTGATGACGTTGTCGAGATTGAGCAGCGGCTCGCCCTGGCCCATCATGACGATGTTGAGGCGGCGCGGATCGTGCGCGCGGTCGAGGCCGTTGTCGTGCGCCAGCGTCAGCACCTGGCCCACGATTTCGCCCGCCGTCAGGCTGCGTTCCAGGCCCAGCAGCGCGGTCATGCAGAACTTGCAATCCACCGGGCAACCGGCCTGGCTCGAAATGCACATGGTGTCGCGCTCGCCCTCCGGCATCAACACGGTTTCCACGGTGCGGCCATCCGCGAGGCGCAATAGGTAACGCCGCGTGCCATCCACCGACTCGAAGCGGCGGGCGATTTCCGGCAGCCCGAAACTGAGCCTCTCCGCCAGGCTCTGGCGCAGGGCGGTGGGCAGAGCGCCGATGCCGGCCAGATCGGTGGCGCGGCCTCGATAGATGGCCTCGTAGACCTGAGTGGCGCGGTAACCGGGTTGATCGGAGCCAAGAGCCTCGCGCAGTTCCGCGAGGTCCATCCCCACAAGCGGCTGAGACATGCGTGGCTTCCATTCTACAGGACGGGGCATGCTTGATTCGGCTTGCCCGTAAGTTACCCCTGCGCGAGATAGACGAAGCGCAGCACAAACAGGGCCGTCAGCGCATACACGAACCAGTTCACCTGACGGAACTTGCCGCGCAGCACCTTGAGCAGTGTGAAGGCGGTGAAGCCGAACGCGAGGCCGTTGGCGATGCTGTAGGTGAGCGGAATGGTCATGATGGTGAGAAACGCGGGGATGGCGACTTCCGGATCCTGCCAGGCGATTTCCGCCACCGACGACATCATCAGGCTGCCCACGATAATCAGCGCCGGCGCGGTGGCCGCGGCGGGAATGGCGCCCACCGCCGGCGCGACGAACAGCGCCACCGCGAACAGCAGGCCGGTTACGATGGCGGTGACGCCGGTGCGCCCGCCCGCCGCCACGCCGGCCGCGCTTTCGATGTAACTCACCACGGTGGAAGTGCCGCTCAACGCGCCCACCACGGTGGCCGAGGCGTCGGCAAACAGAATGCGGTTGACGCGCGGAATCCGGTGGGCGTGGTCGAACAGCCCGGCGCGCTTGCCCACGGCAACCAGCGTGCCGATGTTGTCGAACATGTCGATGAACAAAAAGACGAAGATGATTTCGAGGAAGCCCAGCCGCAGGGCGCCGCCGATATCGAGCTTCCCGGCCGTAGCCGCAAGATCCTGGAAGCGGTAGGACTGCGGCACCCACTTCGCCACGCCGGTGACGAGGCCGATGGCGGTGGTGGCGAGGATTCCGATCAGCATCGCGGCGCGCACCCGCCACGCCAGCAACGCAGCCATCAGCAGCAGTCCGAAGAGGGCCAGCGCGGTACTCTTGTCGCGCAGATTCCCAAGCGTGACGGTAGTAACCGGATGCGTCAGGATGATGCCGGAGTTGCGAAATCCGATGAAGGCGATGAAGAGGCCCACGCCCGCCGCCACCGCCGCATACAGCTCGAACGGGATGGTGGAGATGATGAGCTGCCGCACGCCCAGCGCGGTGAGCAGCAGAAACGCGACGCCGGAAATGAAGACCGCTCCCAGCGCCGTTGGCCACGCCACGCCCATGCCCTTCACCACGGTGTAAGTGAAATAGGCGTTGAGTCCCATCCCCGGCGCCAGCGCGATGGGGTACCTTGCCAGGGCGCCCATCAGCACGCTGCCGACCGCCGCCGACAGACACGTGGCCGCAGTCACCGCCGCCAGCGGCATGCCGGCTTCATGTAGAATCGCCGGATTGACGAAGACGATGTAGGCCATCGTCATGAACGTGGTGAAACCGGCCAGAATCTCGGTACGCCAGTTCGCGTTCAGCGCCGCGAATTCAAAATACCGTTCGAGCGATGCGCGCAGGGACATGAAGTTCTATTGTAGGCGCAGGCGTCTCTCACGTCCCTGTTGCGGCGTGGCTTACTTAAGAGTGGCCTCCGACTCCGCCAGGGTCCTCTCGCCGGGCTTGCAACCACAACGCGGAAATCAGCACAGGCAAAGATAGGAATAGCGCCGCCCAGCCCGCCATGCCCCATACAGCCAGGCGCGGAAATCGCAGCCGTAGTTGAAAAGGGAAATAAGTGAGGGTGCGCCACTCGACGGGGATACCGGTGAAGCGCTGGGGGGCCTCGCTATTAGTGGCGATCTGCGCAAGGTTAACCGCCCGGTTCCACAATACTCCATGCCGGACGCCAAGGCTCCTCTGCATGACTTCCACATTGGGCGAAATCACGGTCGACGCAGCCTGCAGAATCACGGAAGCGAAGACCACCCCCCAGAGCGCCGGCCAGCGGCGCTGGAACAGCAGGGGAACGGCGAACAGGCAGAGCAATTGTACCGGCAGCAGGACGAAGCGGTGTCCCCATGCTACATCGCCGCCGAAATCGTAATAGCGGGCGTAGCAGGCAGCATAAGCCGCGAGGAGCAGCGTTAGGCACACCAGGAGCACGCGCAAGGCCCGATCGAGCGAGCGCCAGTTTCGCACCGCCAGCAGCAGCACGACGATCAACAGCGGGTCAAAGAGCAGAACCGATTTGTCGGGCGAGAAGAAGGTCCCCAGAAAGCCCTTCCAAAAGGGATAGGAAAAGGGGAACGAGGCGGGCTGGTCCGGGGCGCGGTTCAGCCGGCCGAAAATGCCGATGTAGGTGCTGAACAGCTCACCGAAGCGGTGCCACTGATACCACCGGTCGAGGAGGAGGGCGCCGACAACCGGCGGCGCGAACCAGGCGAGAAAGCGCTTCGGGTTCGTGCCGGCGGCGATGGTGAACGCAGCGAACACGCCGGTCTCCAGCAGGGAGGGCAGCCGCACCAGGATGGCGAAACCGCAGGCCATGCCGGCCAACAACGGCCATCGCCCGCGTTCCTCCCGATGCCAGGCACGGAGCCCGGCCAGCGCGGCCAACGCCAGTGCCAGCAGCAGTTCGTTTTCCTGGGCGCATTGCACGTATTGCAGGCAGGTGGTGGCGAACAGGAGCGCCAGGGATCCCGCGACTGCGGCGGTGCTTCCGAAGCCGAAGCTCAGAAGCACACGGCATGCCAACAACAGAACGCAGGCGGTCAGGAAAGTCTGCATGAGAAAGGCGACGGTAAGTTCGGCGACCTGCTTCCGCCGGATCGGGTCCAGGCCGAAGCGGAGAAGTAGCGGCGAGACCGTGGCGTCCACCAGCGCATCGAACGGGAGCAGTAGCACGCTCTGACCCACACCGTACCAGGCGCACCGCACGCCATTCCGGCCGGGAATGCCGAAACCGTCCCGCGCATCGTCGGAGGTCACCGCTGGCTCGCCCAAGCGAATCGAGCGCGCCACCTGCCACCGGTGCGTGGTATCGATGGTTCCAAAATTGCCAGCACTGAGCAGCGCGCAGACCACTCCGGCCAGCAGGATGAAGAGCAGGGTAATGCGCAGGGACATGAAGTTCTATTGTAGGCGCAGGCGTCTCTCACGTCCCTGTTGCGGCACGGCTCACTGCTTGACTAATTCGACCAAGATGCTCTGTGTTTCGCAAGCCTGGTTAATCCATCTGTCTGGTAAGATTGACATAGCGTAAAGGGACGCATCCGGTCCGCGGAAAGGGTAGAAGGCCCACCTGTCAGTTGCAGATTTTGGCGAATCTTCTTTCGGCCCGAGTTGCGGACTTTCGTTGGCGGAATGCGGGTCCAGGGGGACCCGCGCGGATCAGGGGGTCCGCCCCACACCCAGGGCCAAAGCAATGCCGCCCAGTTCGACTCATCACCGGCGCAGCCGCCTGCCGCTCGAACGCTATACCGAGGGCATCCTGCGCGGCGACCGCGTCACGCTCGCGCGCGCCATCACGGTGGTGGAAAGCGACCTTCCGGCCGATGGCGAACTGGCGGCGCGGATGCTCGACTCGATCCTGCCCGCCACCGGCAAGTCGCGCCGCGTCGGCATCACCGGCGTGCCGGGCGTCGGCAAGAGCACCTTCATCGACGCTCTCGGCATGCACTTGATCCGCCAGCGCGGCGAGCGCGTGGCCGTGCTCAGCGTCGATCCCTCCAGCCCCATTTCGGGCGGCAGCATCCTCGGCGACAAGACCCGCATGGAGCGCCTCAGCGTGGAGGACCGCGCCTTCATCCGGCCCTCGCCCTCGCGCGGTCACCTGGGCGGCGTGGCGCGCCGCACACGCGAGACCATTCTGCTCTGCGAAGCCGCCGGCTTCGAGAACGTGCTGGTGGAAACCGTGGGAGTCGGCCAGTCGGAAACCGCCGTCCGCTCGATGACGGATTTCTTTCTGCTGTTGATGCTGGCCGGCGCCGGCGACGAATTGCAGGGCATCAAGCGCGGCATCGTCGAAATGATCGACGGCATGGCGATCAACAAAGCCGACGGCGACAATAAGCGCAAGGCCGAACGCGCCCGCGTGGAATACTCGAGCGCGCTGCACCTGTTTCCCGCATCGGCAGATGGCTGGACCCCGCGCGTGCTCACCTGTTCGGCCCTCCACGGCGAGGGCGTGGCCGAGAGCTGGGACATGGTGCTCGAACACCGCCAGAAAATGGAAGCATCCGGCCACCTGGCCAAGCGGCGCAGCGGGCAGGCGCTCGAATGGATGCGCGAACTGGTCGGAATTGCCCTCGAAGATTCTTTCCGCGGCCACCAGGCCGTGGCGGCAAGGCTGCCGCGCCTGGAAGAGGCGGTCAGCCGCGGGCAGGTGACGCCGTTCGCCGCCAGCCGCGAGTTACTACACATTTATCGTTCGCAGGAGAAATAATCCGAATGTCATTTTCATTTCCCAAGTTGACGGCGGAAGAGGCCGCCAGCCACATCGATCGCGGACAGACGGTAGGTTTCAGCGGCTTCACGCCGGCCGGTGCGCCCAAGGCGATTCCGCTTGCCGTTTCCAAACGCGCCAAGCAGGAACATGAAGCGGGCCGCGAGTTCCAGATCGGCGTGCTGACCGGCGCTTCCACCGGACCTTCGCTCGATGGCGCGCTGGCCGAGGCCAACGCCATCAGCTTCCGCACGCCCTATCAATCCAATGCCGCGCTGCGCGCGCAGATCAACAAGGGCGCCACGCGCTTCGTCGACATGCACCTTTCGATGCTGCCGCAGATCGTGCGCTACGGCTTCCTGGGCCCGGTGGACTGGGCGGTGGTGGAAGCTTGCGACCTGACTTCGGGCGGCGGCATTGTGCTCAGCACCTCGGTGGGCGCCGCGCCGACGTTTGTGGGGCGCGCCGGAAAAATCCTGATCGAGCTCAACCGGCGGCATCCACCCTCGCTGCTCGGGATGCACGATATCTACGAGCCGGCGGACCCGCCGCATCGCCACGAGATTCCCATCTACCACGCCTCGGACCGCATCGGCTCGCCTCTAATCACGGTCGATCCATCCAAAATCGTCGGCGTGGTCGAAACCGACCTCGATGACGAATGCGCTCCGTTCAGCCCGCCCACTTCGGCCACCGAACAGATCGGCCAGAACGTGGCGGAATTCCTGGTGGCGGAAATGCGCGCCGGCCGCATCCCCAAGAGCTTTCTGCCGCTGCAATCCGGCGTCGGCGATGTCGCCAACAGCGTGCTGGGCGCGCTCGGGCGTTTGCCCGAAATCCCCGCTTTCGAAATGTACACCGAGGTGTTGCAGGATTCGGTGGTGGATCTACTCGAAAGCGAACGCTGCCGTTTCGCCTCCACCTGCTCGCTGACGCTCAGCCCGCCGGCCATGCGCCGCATCGTCGATCGGCTCAACCTCTTCCGTTCCAAGATTCTGATGCGTCCGCAGGAAATTTCCAATCATCCGGAAGTGGTGCGGCGCCTCGGCATCATTTCGATGAACACGGCGATTGAGGTGGACGTGTTCGGCAACGTCAATTCCACCCACGTGTTGGGCAAGCAGATGATGAACGGCATCGGCGGCTCGGGCGATTTCACCCGCAACGCCTACCTGTCGATCTTCAGTTGCGCCTCCACCGCCAAGGGCGGCAAAATCTCCACCATCGTTCCGCTGGTGACGCACGTCGATCACAGCGAGCATTCGGTGCAGGTCGTCATCACCGAACAGGGCGTGGCCGACCTGCGCGGCCAGGACCCGCACGGCCGCGCCCGCATCATCATCGAGAAGTGCGCCCACCCGAACTTCCGCCCGCAACTGCTCGAATACATCGAAATCGTCAAAGAAGGCCACACCCCGCAATCGCTGAGCCGAGCCTTCGCCATGCACCGCCAGTTCATCAGAACCGGCGACATGGGCGGGATTAAGTGGGAGGAGTGGGCGTAGGGGGCGGTCCCCTTTTGCCCAGCCTTCCCCCGCTCGATGCGGTCGCCGTCCGAGCCACCCCGCAAGCCAGGACGCCCAACTCGGGCGCCCTCACCACCAAGTCGATCTTCATCGCAGCCGTTTTCGTGGTTGCGCTGGCCGTCATGCTGGCCGTGTATCTGAAGTTCACCGGCTAAGGGCCTGTCTAGAAATAACATGACCGCTATTGCGGGGGTTTGCTGGGCTGGATCTCGTAGTTCCAGTCGCCGTGGAACTTATCGCGGCGGAGGTGGATTCCGGCGAACTGTTCATCCG